>Ga0179593_1265617_pt1 | contig 18982 bp, 25 predicted proteins | sample CZODoug2_1_08_16_FD_185931 | JGI IMG/M metagenome (GOLD analysis project Ga0179593, IMG submission 185931) | Vadose zone soil fungal communities from Angelo Coast Range Reserve, California, USA - CZODoug2_1_08_16fungal (PacBio error correction) | ecosystem: Environmental > Terrestrial > Soil >...
AATGCAAGGGAGGACTTTTGCGAGTGTAACCCGCAGAAGGATGCGCAAGCTTAGAAAAAAACACGTTCAGCAACGAACTTCAACCTGCAGCGCCCGAGGACTAAAAGCTGGACAGCCGCGCATACCAGGAACGGGGAAAGGGGCAGGCGTGGTAAAATTAACAGGAAAAGTTCCGAAGCAAAGAGGAGAAGGTTGGGCCTAAGTGAGGACATCATCACCAAGGAAAAGTAAGCCAATGGCGGTGGTACGGGGGAGCAAAAAACACGGCTGTAAAAAAGGGGGGTCGAAGCGGATTCGAAAGGGGTAACTCAGCAAGACAGCCAGACAACCCATCCACGATCAAAAGAGCAATAAAAAGCGGGCCCTCGCCAGCACAGGCCAAGCTCCACAAGGAGCCGCAATTAACAGAAGACGTGGGACCAACCCACGGACAAAAGACCGTCCCGCAAGCCAAAAGAGCTTTCCTCTTCGGGTTTACCAACGCACGTTTGGGGGAGAGGGGGGGAGGCCGGTCGACACCACCGGGGGGAAGTTTTGGCGAATGACCGAAAGTAGGACAAGAGGAGAAAGGGGGAAAAGAAATCCGACGGCTCTGCCCCACAAACGTAAAAACTGGCTGTGGGGATTTCTGGGGCTTCCTGCAAACCAAGAAGGGGGAACGAGCATGCAAAAACCACCGGGGTGAGGCGGAAACGCCACGGAATAAACAACGGTACAAAACTGGGCGGAAGCAGGGCGCACCTTTCGAGAGGGATAAGTAGTGAGGGTGGTTTCATCGTCATCTGAAAAGTGGGTTGACCCGGGAAAATCATTTGCGAAAGCGCATTAAAATTACGTCCGGGGAAAGACCCAAAGAATGTCCGGGGGGGGGAGGAAGGCCGGCGTGGTGGTACAAACACAGCCGGGAGCACGCCAGACCATACATTAGGCCGCAGAGCGACCCGGACAAAAGAGGGAGGCCCATGCAAACTGAAAAACCTTAAAACCCAACTAAGAGCGGCCAGGAAGACGGAAACTTGGGGCTGAGGGGCGGGTGGGGGGGGGGCACCGGTGGACGGGGGGCATGCCTGTCAGGACCGGAGTGAAACAAACAGAAAAAGTAACGGAAAGGGGGAGATTCTGTCGGTCTCTGGCAGAACAGCGGGAAAGAGAGCGCCGGGAAACGGGAGACCCTGAATAACACCCGCTTCTAGTGAACTGGGGTGGGGGGCTGAAAGGAAAAAAGGGGGGGGCCTAAACGGAGAGACAACATTACCGGAATTCGTCGGACTGCCCAAGGGTCAAAACCGACGGGCGAGGCTGCGAGTGCCGCCGAGAGGAAAATGTGGGGAATGGATCCTGGAAAAACTGAGGGGGCCTAGACCATGTGAAAAAAGACCCCGCAAGTGGAAATGAATGGCCCACTGAAAGATAGAGGGGGGGAATGTTGGTCCCGGGTCTTGTCAAGTTCTGGGGTCAGGGAAGGCAGAACCGCCTTAACCCTGCATGAAAAGGGGAAAGGGGGAGAATGATGAAGCCGGTGTAAAGAAGAAAAGAAGGGGGGCAACCCTGGCTCGAAAGAAGGAAAAATACGACCCCGCGCACCTCGAACGGAAAGGACGAAGCGCGTGTGGAAGAGCAGCAAGGGGCCGAAGGGACAAGGGTGTTACGCAGAAAATCCGCCAAAGGGGCGGAAGCATGGGCGGAGGGACAGAAAGTAATGCGATCAGGCCAATGGGGTGAAGGCCCAACAGACCAAAATGGAAGAAAAAGTGGGATCCTCAAAGGAGGGGGCAGTCAAAGGCCAAATAAGAGCGAGGGGGGTTGGCAACCCGGTGGCCAAACATACACCAGGAAAATCATCCAGAGAGGGGTGGAAGAAAGGGAGGGGAACGAAGGGACGGTCCACCAATCCAAACTGTGGGAAAAGTTTGTACTCCGCACCAAAACGCCAAAAGAAAAAGCAATCAGAACGTCGAAAAACAAGCAAAAACCAGGGAAAAAAGGGAAAAGATGAAACGAGACGTCAGCTCAATGAAACGCCCGATACAAGAAACAAAAAAAAAAAGAAGCCAAACCCCGAAGGAAGGACGATCACAACCTATCAGGTTAGGCCTAGAAAAAGAAGAAAGTTCCAGGTCGCCGGCCGTGCTGACTAAGGAAAGAAGAACTCAACACAGCTTCGAAACGTAGGGGGAAGAGACCGGTAAAGGCGTAGACGCTGGGCGAAAAAGAGAGGAATTGCGCATGGAAAAGCTTCACAGCTCAGGGGTGCTGGATCGAGCTAAGAAATCAAAGAAAAAGGGGGGCACCAAACAAGTTTCAGGGGCCGCGTGTTCCAGCATATCAGAGCCAACAGGTCGGAATCCACAGGAGACGCCCTGCGAAGATTCACTGAAGGAGAACTGGGGGGAGGGCGCCGACAAAGGAGGGGGGCTCATGTTGAAGCTGAGCACTCCCGGAAACAGAAATGCACAGAACAAAGGTGAGCGTGAAACAATAGGTCGTCCTAGGAAAAAAAAGAGAACGGCGGCACAGTTCGGTGAAACAAAAAGTAAACACACCGCCCGCATTAGGTGACAAAAAATCCGGCAATGGAGGGGGGGGTCTGCCTAACGAGCAATTTGGGCACAAACAAACAATTCCACCCACATTTGCTAGGAGTGCGGACGAGGGAAGAAGAACCTGATAGGAGTGACGGGAAAGACATAAAATCTCTCCGAAGAAAAGAAGGCATGGCCTGCTGGGGGGTCGTATTCCTGGGTGCTACCGAAAAAAGTAAAAAGGCAAAAAAGAGGGTGGCAAAACGGACACAGAACATGAGACCAGAACATCAAGTTTTTCAGGTGAGCGGGGAACGTTAATGCCTCGCAAGGCCGGTGGCGCGCTGGTGGCAGTGGCGTGCGAGACCGCGAAAAGACAAAAAGGACTTAATAAGGCTTAGGGGGCACTGTCCTGCCCGAAGAACAAGGGAAGAAAATGAGACGTGCGAGTTCTCACCCGACAAGGGTGTGCGAACAACCGCCAATGAAGGAAAGATGTAAACACTGAACTTTAATGTCTCACAACTGGCATTTAGTAAGGCAGGGCAGGGAGGAAAGCACGCGCAGACAAAGCTGTCCGGACGATCAAGAAAGAATGACAGGTTTGGGATGCGGTTAAATCCTGGGCCGCGTGAAAGGAGGGGTGCTCGGTCGGGCGCCGGCGAAAAAAGCTACAATAAAAAAAATCCGTAAAATAGAAGTAAAGAAAAAAGGCCAAACACGGAGCGCACCATGCCTGACGTGGGCAAGGGAGTCCGTCAGTATTGCGTTTGAACTAGAAACAACGTTTCGAAGAGGGCGCACGAAAAGAATCGATCCAAGGGGAAAGCGCGAACACTTTCAGTAAAAAAATCTCGCGAACGGGGAAGGAACTAGTCCGTCGGACCCCCGGGGGGCACTTGTGACTGTTGGGGGGACAGTGTGTTTGGAAAACCCATGCAAATACGCTCGGGGATCCACTGCGGTCTTGTAAAAACTCGCCTGTCTGAACAGGCAGCCGAAAGGGAAAAGGGTTCGGCAAAGGCTGGGGTGGGGGGGCGTTGTGGGGGCAAAAAGAAGAGGGAAAAGGCGCAGAGAAATCCCGAGCAACACAAAACCAGGGGGGGGAAGGACGGAAGGAAGCCCTGGAGAACAAGGATTTGATGGGAAAAAAAATTTTCGCGGCAGGGGGAAAAAACTGAAAACTACAAAAAACAAGCGTAAGAAAACCATTTGGGGGACAAATGGACGGCGGAGTGTCCATCTCCCTTCAAGAAAAAAAACTCCTAAAAAGACTAAAATAGGAGGAGAAGGAAAAAAGGGCGAATACTATCCCCCAGGAAATGCCCCCCGGGCAACATAAAAAAAAAGTGGCGCGAAAGATGGGTTGTTTTGAGGAAATCACACAACCGCTAAAAATGACTCAACAAACCTAGCGAACCGTTTTCAAGCGGCCATATGGAGGGCACCCCTCAGGTGGGTTTTAACGGAAAGGAAGGAGCGGTTCGATTGTCCAACGACACAAAAAGCAGTCAAACACGGCATGCGCCGGAGACAAAAAAGACGGGTCCAAAAGAGAACCCCGCAGAGTGTAAGGGAAAGGACGTATTTTAGAAAAAAAGCAACCCAAAAACAAAGGGGGGTACATAAGACAAAAAGAAACTTGCTAGGGCCGCGAAAGTGACGCGAGATTAAAAACAAAGGGAGCGGCGCGGCGTCGATCACGCAGGGAAAACATTCCACTTCACGGGGAAATGCAGCAAGAAAAAGTAAATGACGGAAAGGGAAAGGGCGACCGTCCGGCAAGGTCTATGAACGAAGCTTCAAAAAAGGGTCACAGGAAACGGGCAGGATTGGACGATCGAATTCCTGCGACGGGTTGTCTCAGTCGAACCGACAAAAAACCACGTCCAAGAACAAAAGGGAAAACGAGTTGTCCATGATGGCTAAGTGCCAAAGGCTGGCAAAGACTCGACGGCCGCTCTTTTCTAAAAAAAACTTGTTGGGGGGCCGTCTCATAATGACTAAGGAGGCGGGCCGAAAAAAAAAAAATGCAGGGAGAGTATCGGAGGGGAAGAAAAGAAAAAGGCAGCAGATCAGGCCGATTTTAGTGAGGGTTGCATCGCACAAAACCGCAAGCGCACAGACCCCCGACGGGACCGGCAAAAAAAAAAAGAGAGGTACACTGTAAAAAGTGACAGGCAAAAACCATCAAGCAAAAAAGAGTTCGGATGGCAAGGACAAGGACACCAGATAACCAAAAACAAAAAAGGCTCAAAATAAGAGAGAATCTTGACAAAAGACCTTCTCCTGAAGACCATCAATCCAGTCATAGCCACTGGCGGTGGAGGGGAAAAGAGGGGGGGGCAATCTGCTCAACCAAGAAACTCAAGACACCTTGCAAGTAGCTGAAAAGACGGGGCGGCGAAGGTAATGCGCGACAAAAAAAGAAGGGCCGTAGGGGGTTTGTAGAGACGGGAAAAAGAAGCGAGGAAGCCCCGCACCGGGGGTTGTTGGGGATCGGCACCCGAAAGGGGGACCGAGCGGCAAAAGTGGAAAGCCCGCAAAAAGGGTGGTTGAACTGCCACCTTTCAAGTGAAAAAGAAAAAGGAATCCCGCGGGTGAAGCGAGAAAGGGTGTAGTCCGACCAGAAAAGAAAAATAAATAAACGGGGAACACAGGACAAACTTGTTTGAAGGTGGGTGATATGCATCGCGCAAAAAGTTGAAAGTCTAGCTTGGTCAAAGAGAAAGGGAAGGAGAGGCACTCTCCCAAACAGTTAAATCCTACACTTGTAAACAAAACGTTCAAAAAAGGACGGACGGGGGAGCAAAAACTGGGGGCAAGTTCGGCCGCGTAAAGAAAATTAGAGAAACCGGGGGAAACAGGATGAGGTGATAGGCCCGAATAGTGAATCAACGCCTCTGCGCGAGAGTGCTCAAAAAAAAAAGGAAGAATGCGCGTAGGGAGAGTCTGCCTTCCGAGGAGAGGACCTCCAAACCAAAACAGGGGTGGACCAGAAAAAGAAAAGGAAGGGATCCTGGATGGGCCACGGTGGCTGAATACCACAACGGCGAAGGAGCGAGCGTATGAATAAAAGGAGCTGAAAGCCCGGATAGAGCCGGGGATCAACCAGAGCTGAGAAAGGGGAGACCGGACAGTGTCCTGAGGAGTCACGGGTGCAAGGGTCCGCCAAAAAAAAAGGGGCATCGCATTTTGTGAAAGTTGAAAAGTATCGAAGCCCGACAGATAGGGGGGAACAACACCTGTCGAACTAAAGGGAGGGCCCCTCAAACTCACGCAGTGAGGCACGGGTCCGAGGGAGAGGGGTGGCGTAACGCAAAAGGGAGCCCAGAGGGGGGACTCACCCCGGGACGATCAGCAAGAAACCCAGGGTCCTCGATCGGCAAAAAAAGTAGTTCGGCACAGGGAGCCAAAAAAAACGGAACAATACCGAACAAGGACGGCAAGAAAAAGAAAGAGAAAATCAGTACGAAGGAGGAAAAAATGCGGACCCAATGCAGCTTCATAGCCTGGCGCCCTAAAAGCATCAACGAAGGTGAAGGCGGAGAGGGAGGTTTTGCGGAAGGAAACCAGGACTGAAGTTCGCGCGCAGAACAACGCGCCCACACTGGGACGGAATCAAGGCGTTGAACGGCGCAGGGGCCCGCTGTGGAAAGGGACTGACGATAGGAGAAAGGAAGGTACCCATCTTTCAAGGCCATCTTGCAGAAAAAAAAAAGGAAAGAAAACCGCCATGCACACCGCTCACCCGGTAAATGCCGATGATGGGGAAAAGAAGGAAGCAGTCAATGAACCATGGCCCTTACGGGGGAGAAGAGGGGAGGGGTGAGGCACCTGTGCCAATCGAGGCTTTTGAAAAGCGCCAACGACAACGCGAGGGGACGGAGAAAAAAAAAACGGACGATGCCAGATAGAAAAGAATAAGAATGAAACAAGGGGAAAGAAAGAAAAAAAAAAAAGGGTGACCGAGAACCAAAGAAAAAAAACAAACACCAAAGCGCCGCAAGCAAAACGATGATAAAGTAAGTTTCGACCCGGCAAAAAACAAAGAAGGAGAGGAAAATCCTGCAGGAAGACAAGAGACAAAAAAAAAATAGGATGGCCCCCGCCTCGGGAAAAAAAAACAATCAGGGTCTGAAAAAGGGAGGCGCGCTGGGAAATAAATTGGTAAGGGCACTGCTCACCATATAAAGCCGGAGGAACGAAAGGAAGAGGAAAAAAATGCGCCGTCAAGGGACCTCCTGTGTAACCTTGATGGGCATGGGCCTAGGGCTGGAATGTGCGAGCCAAAGAAGAAGGCTACGAGTAGAAGGTGAGGGAAGGGATGGGAGTCCAATCTGGAATTACCTGAGAAAAAAGAGCAGCGACCAAAAAAAAACAAGGGGCACACCGGCCAACAGCAAAAACAAAAGAGAATCTGCAAGTGAAGGATTGAAAAAAGGAAGCGAAACTGGGGAAACAGACCCCCGTACACAACGAAAAACTGCTCAGCAAAGTGGTGGGAGGGGGGATTTGGAACTCCCTGCCCAAGGGGGGGAACCGGGATGGCCACGAGCTGGCCAGCTAAAAGAAAACTGGCTCTTGCAGGTTGACTGAATGGATGACGTCGGAAAAGTTGGGGACACAGGAAACTTGGCTGCAGGTAAAAAAAAAAAACGCCCGCAGGGAGAATAGGACTCAATCCACACGGAGGAGAAAAAAGAGGAAAATTTTGCCAAGGCGGCCCTGGGGAAAGGAAAACGCAGAATTCACAGGTTGCGAAAAGCCCGCGGAAAAAGCACAAAGGCACAAACCTTTCCCAACATGCAGAGAAAAAAGACTGGGGAGCTGGACAGCTCGGGGCATCCCCAAAAACAACCGGTGCAAAAATGCGGAGGTTTTTTTCAAAACAATAAAGAAATGAACGGATCAAGCTCGACGACGGGGAAAGTTGCAAAGAAGAAGAAGAAGAAAGGACGATACGGACTGCTGTGGGACCCGGACACGGCAAAAAAAACACAAGGTCCACCGCAGACTAGCTTTGGCGCCCAGCAAAGTACAGCAGAAAAGGTCAAGGACAGAAAGGAAAGAGGGCGGGCACTCGCATCGGAACAAAGGACACCCCGAGGCCAATAAGGAAAGGGAAAACCAGGGACCGGAACAAAAAATGGGAAAAGAAATCCATGTCGGCCGTTCCCGAAAAAAGGTGGGTGAGGATGGACGTGCCCCAGGAGAAAAACCAACCAAGTTCGTCAGCGCCGGACCATCAAACCTATGAGAAAAAGACCCAGGGGGAAACGAGCCGAGCAAAGAGAGGGGGGGGTGGTGATTGATGGTCGAAGAAAAACAGAGGGTGAAAAAGAAAAAAACTTGGTGCCGAAAAACCACGGTCCACCCCGGGGGCCCCAAAATAAGCTGCGCCGTTGACAAAAAAGTTGGCGGAGGCGTGTTGTTCTCGTGGACAATCTGAAAAAAATGGGGGGTTTCGCGGGAAGCATTCTTGGCAATCTTCATCGTAAAAAAAGACAAAAAAATCAGGGAGGGGTTGGTTAGAGGAAAGCGGGGCCGCCAATCCACAGCGAGCAAAAGGAATCAAAAAGGAACGATGAAAGGAAAAAAGTCAATGTCCCATGCAAGAGCAAATCACCCCCCCAGTAAAAAAAACAGGAAACTTTTGGCAAGGGGGAAGGGGAGTTTGGAGTGACAGGGAAACCTGTCCGGACCGAAAATGAGAAAAAAAAGAAGCCAAGGTAGCGCGACTTAAAGCGGAAAGGAGAAAAGCAAGCAAAAGTACAACGCGATACAACTGAAAGCACCACAGGTTCAAAAACAGAGTTAAAAAAATGCAGCGACCAGGCCGCAAGGAACACAGAGGACGACCTTCTAAGTCGGAGGGCCTTGCAACCGGAGGAAGAGGGGATGCGCCAAGAGGAGACGCTAATGGATTGGCAAGGGTGGGGTTTAGAGGGGGTAGAAAGCACTTGACAAAGGGGTCGTCCAACGCAGCAGGAAGGGGTAAAGAAAGGTCCACGCCGTCCTTGTTACCGGTGACTTGGGAAAGGTGGGTGAAGGGCGCGGAGGGCCACTAACTTCAAGGCCGCGAGGACCAGAAAAAAGGGGAAATCGCCGGTGCAGCTCCCACGAAAAAAAGTGAAGACAAGACGGGAGAGAGAGTACTACCTCTCAATAGGAAACGGACGAAAAAAGAGTGGGCCAACACAGCGCATCAAAGGACGTCTAACCAAGGTTGGGTAGGAAGATAGAAAAGGGCATAATTAGCTCATGAATACCAATTCGAGAATGAAAAAAATTAATTAATGATGGTAGAATCAGTGATGGAAGGAAGTCAGCCTACGTGGATCAAAACAAGGACGGTAGGCAAAGCAAGAAGGGGGGGGAATAAGGGTTGGGGCTACGGAAATCTATAAAAACCGGGCAAGTGGGGGTGCCAGGAGGGAAGAAACGCTACGACGACGTGGGAAAAACCTACGATGAAAAAGATGGGGCATGGCAAACCGCCACCACGGACGCACACATCCCAGGCATCAAGGAATGTTGAAACCAATGCCTTGGTGCATAAATTCGATTGCCAGGGAATATGAGGGAAGCAGATAGAATCCATCTGGGGACAAAGGTTCTTGCTGCGAAAGTCAAGGAAATCAAGAGCACCCCGTGATGTACCAAAACTATTCATCTCTTACAGGATACGTAAGGCGTGGTGAGAAAGTGCAACACGATGAAGGCCAGTTCGCCGCACCTCGGGACAGTGGCAAAGAGAACATGTTCCAGGGTCATGTGTGGCACGCAAGAGTAGTACACGCGCAGAGAGACACCAGCAAAAAAAAAGAGTTCAAGAAGCGAACTCAAAAAAGGGTGACAAGTCGGAGAAAAAAAGGGGGGGGAGGGACCTCTGGCGTATGGGGTTCTCGCGGGCAAGGGGTAAGCCGAAAAAAAAAATGCCGAATAAACGCGAACAGGCCTCCTATGGCGGGAGCCTCGTAGCCTATGGATGCGAAAGTGATTTAAAAACAAGGTTGACGGCCACAAAGGACGACTGTTCAAGAGCAAAAGACGTGGGAAAAGCAAAAAAGCACACGACAAGGAAAGGCAAAGGACTGAGGGTCAGTGCACACGGGAGGACAAGACTGGAACGTGAGGGATGACAAGACAAACAGGAAGCAAAACCAAGGGCTGAAAAAGGCCAACGCCCCGCAAAAGAGGGGGGATACGTACTATCACACCCAAAGTGGGGGGAAGTGACTGGTTCATCCAACTAGAGGGTTTCGCCGGACTACAAAAATTAAACAACAACCACGCGAGCGAGGAAACAAGGAGGCGCAAGGAAAAGACGCTCAAACGCTAAGCATAGACGGCAAAAACGGATGGGGAGGTCTGCTCTGGAAAGAGGAAAAAGGGAAAGGCCCTTCCACCCAGAGGGGGGGGGGGGGAGATTAAGTTTTACGGCCGTAATTTGGAATCATCAGAAGAAGGAAAAAAAAAAGAGAGTCAGTCGATCGTAAAAAAAAAAGGGGAAATGACAAAACACATAAGAGTGACTGTACCTAGAATGGCTATCACTGGGAACAGGAGACTGGGCAACGCCAAAAGGAATATACAGGAAGCGCAAGCTGAAGACCGTAAGAAAAAAAATTTTCCAAAGGAAGATGGCGAGGCATCGTCGGGGGGAACAACAAAGAACCCAAAAAACCGGCAAAAGGGGGTACGTCGACAAAAACTCGGGGCCTAAAAAACTCAGGTTGCGTGGTGGCAGGTGCCGTCAGCACAAAATATAACACGCAAAAATGGGAAATGAAAATCCAGACCAAAACTGATGCAGGCGAAGGTCGACAGGGCGAAGAACCGCGAGAAGAAATCAAAAGTCCCGAGTTCCGACTCCGCGCCCTCCAGGACACAAAGGAGGAACAGACGGAAGAGGAAAAGGAAGGCCAAAAAGGGAAAAAAGAGGCGGGGACGCGCAAACAGATTCAGGACTATCCTCAGGACGAGGTTTCATTAAATCCTGGTGGCGTCGTAAAAAAACCGGGGAAAACGTGTCGGGCGCAAAGGGCGGCCACGAGGACAAAGTAGATCGGATGAAGGGGTGGCCGGCCTGAACCTATTCTCGGCCCTGCGAACGACTGACTGAGGAAGGCGTGCAGTAAAAGGAGTCGTTGTTAATGCCAAACGTGTAGAAAAATGGAGCACCGAGAGAGAGTCAAGGGGGACAACCGAGTCGGAGCGGACTCTGGGGATATCGACGAAAACCCTGCGCTGGGAAAAAGGAGGAAGTCGACCGGGGCTTTGGTCTCAGTAAGTGGGCTATCAGGTTCTCTTCTGTATTTTTTCAGTATGGGGTTTCAGTAACAAAAAAAAAAAAGACGCTGTTGGGAGCATGAAGGAAATCCCAGGAAAAAAGGGTCTCTACGTCGGGTGAAACTGCAAATAAATAATCCCAGGGAGACGGACAGGAAAGGAACGAAAAACACCCGGCGGCGGATGGTCACGTTGGCAAGCGAAAAGCGACAGGGAATAAGTCCCGAGGAAGGAACCAAGAAAAACGCGCCCGGGGGGAAAGACACATCTGAAGACACTGGGGAGACAAATGCCAGAGGGTCATGAAACAGAGAATGGTACGCGTGGGATGAGGCTGCTCAACAAAAGCCGAAAATTGAGTGCAAAAACGTCACGCAGAAGGGAAACTGACGGGTCGCTGGTACAGAAGGGGGGAGGATCTGGATACAAACAACACATAGGATTTAGTAAAAAAAAGAAAAAAGAAGTACTAAGCGTCGTCACCGGCATGCCATCTGACACGCAAGAAAGAAGGTGTCTGACACAGAAAAGAGCAATTAACCTTCCCTCATAAAAAAAAAGAGAAAAGGACGGCCCAGACTGGGATTCCACCAAAGCAGCGGGTTTGCAATCGGGGGGATGGAACTAAAAAAAAAAAAAAAGTCGTCCACGACCTTGCAAAAAAAAAAACCAACTGCCAACAGGAAAGAACATTTCCGGGACAGAGCACGAAAAAAGCGCGGAGTGTGCGAAGGCACACAACCCAGCGGAAGGTCTCAAACGAGCTGATGGGGTTAGAAAAAAAGCAACCATAACGCTCTGGTCTAAGTACACGCGTCAAAGAACAATTATCACTAGGGCCCATTGAGACAGGGTCTGAAGGCTCGCGCACAGGGCAGAAGAAGAAAGCGGTAAAACCGGCGTAGACGAAAAAACTAGGGGGAGGGGGGAAGAAAGGAGAAACGGGAAAAAAAGTACTACAACAGGTAGAAGAAGAGCTGCGTTTGCCAAGGGGTCCATAATGAGGGGCTTGGGGAATCGGAATCATTTGGCAAAGGAAAGTGGACAGGGCAACGAAAGGCGAAAAAATGGGCAGTGACAAGGGCGAGACGGCGGAAGGAATGCACCCGGTGGACAGAAGGGACGTAGTGCCAGACTCAGAATGCAGGAAGGAATGAGGACACGGCCGGGGGGCGATGAAATACAAACGGAACACGAAGGCCACAGCGGAAAAGACAAAAGGATGGTACAGTTGTTTGGTGCAACTAAAAACGACAACAGACGGTCGCTGTGTAGTTCAGAGCGAGGGAAGCCCAGCCAAAACAAAAGTGCATGTCGCAAGGAAGAGACGGTCGATGGGTCAGGGCGAAGCACTCGGACGGCATAACGGCCCGCAGGTCGAGAAAGAGGATGCACGCAAATGCAAAGAACCACGGTGCTACAGGCAGTGGAAAAACAAAACACAACCTGAATCACGAAGGAAGGAAAAGGCACCGGAGGGGAGTAGAAGCTCTACGAAGAAACAAAAAGCCATAGCAATCATGTCGGACGAAAAATGAAGCAGGGGTGGGAGAATAAAAAAAGGGTTGTCACACTGGCGACAAAGTGGGGTTTTGTAGGCGCAGAATGGATGAGCCAACGGAAGCCCCGGGGGGGGGCGGGGGATGAAAAAAAAAAAGCAAGAAGACGAAAAATGAAGAAAACGTGAACCGGTTACTGGGCCTCAATAAAAACTAGCCGTAGTGGAACGGCCATCACCAAGAGAAGCATCAGAAAGGCCCTAACACGCACGGAGACTAAAGAAGGACCTTGCCGAGCTAAAAGGCGACCTGAATGAGGAGAAACTCGGGGGAACGTCACTGCATAGAAACGGCCGGGTGAAAGGGTCCATGTGCAAAAGGCTCGACATAAAAGCAACTGGGTCACGAATCAGTAAATACCAACCGCTAGAACGCTTAGGGGGGGTGGACACGACGGCGAGCCGACCACGAAAAGATTTGGTGGGTGGGAGCCAAAATCATCGGAAGGACTAGAGTCCACTCTGGGGTACAAAGGGGTGCAAGCGTGCACGAGCAAAAAACAAAGGAAGCCCACCATTGTTGGGAGACCAAAGGAAAAAAAAAACCAGGGATCCAAAGGAAGGGAAGGCGAAGCGGTGGATGACCACGACCCCGGACGCAAGGAGGATCTGGGAAACTAAGCGAGACAATGGGTGTTGACTGGTGGGGTGATAATATCTCGATAAAACAAAGAGGAGCTGAGCGTGTCCAAGAAAAATGCCCTATATGGAGCCAAACGTTTCTTCCGAAGGGGGACCAGGAAAATGAAAGGGGGGCTTGGGCAAGCGGAAAACGGGAAAAAAACGAGTTGCGAGCGAAAAAAGGGGAAACCTGGACGGGGGAGGAGCCACAAGCGGGTGGATCTCCTGCAAAAGGGCTCGAGGGCGCGTAGGTACAAAAAAAAAAAAACTTGGGCAGTACCGAGGATCGTAGGACCGAAAGGGGGGAGGGGAACACACCGAGAAGTGCCGGAAGTAATTGTTGGGGCGGGGCGAATGAAAACATCGCAGAAAACAAAAGCCAAACGAGAAAAGGAGACAAAAAAATCTTAAAAGGAACCCGGGATTATACATATCACCCCAAAATACGATCGAACGGCTGACACCCTGCCGCAAGAAAAGTCCTTTTATATCACGGTAAGGACATAGTCACGGCAAGGGGCAAGTCTGACCAATGGGGCGTTGCACGCAGCAGCCCGTGCCGAGTGGTGCAAACGACCACAAAAAACTTGTAGAAGCACATTTGATGAGCGCGCCAACGCCGATTCGGCAGTCGTTTGTCACATGTGCGCTTGAAAACGGACTCTAGCGGGTGATGCCCTACGGAGATGCAAAACATAGGAAGACTAAGAAATCAGAACTGGGGCCGAGAATCGACAGTAATGAAAAAGTTCTTACACGAGAAAAAAGACAAAACCGACGGCAAGAAACCTGAACAGGGCCAGGCTAATGTAAACGGGAAACAATACAGTACCCTGAGGGTAGTCGAGAACCCACATTCAAAAAAAGAAAAAAAACCCATGCAATGCTAGCAGTCATACTGAGCGAGCCTCGGAGGCCATCACTCAGACCTCCCGTGGTGAGCGCGATATAATGCGTTTGGACGAAAACTAAAAGTCTTTTCCGGGTCGAAAAAAGCAAGGACACACACCTCCAAAACCAACGGATGGTTGTTTCAGGGTAACAAACCATCTCGGGACGAGAGAACTGGGTGGGCCTCTGGGTGGGCAAAAAAATTGCTCAGGACTAAAGCGAAACTGGGTCCACCGTAATCTGGCAGATGCCAAGCCGGGCAGGAAGTAATGCAGCACAAAAGCAGCGCACACCATCGTAAGACTGAAAGATTGTGGGGACCACAGATCCGGAAGGGTTGCCTTGTGGGAACTGTGAACCGTGATGGGTGGGGGGGCCCAGCTCGAGATTTGCCTGAAGCAGGGGGGTAAAATCTACACCAAACGACGAAGTCGGAGGCACCAGCAATGGCAGGATCAGCAGAATGATCGAAAAACAAAAGGGGGGGGCAAGGTCGGGTCGATGCTCCATAAATATTGGACCAGAAGAAACCGAAACTACGCAAAGGAACGCCGAGAGTAGCCTAGATTTCTGGCCAAAACGGGACAACGATGTAGCCTTGAAACCTAATTGGCCAAACAATACCTTCAAAGAAAACCAGAAATTCAAACACAACAAAGATGGATTGAAGAGATAAGGGTTAAGAAACAAAACTAAACTTTGGGACCTCAAAGGGGATTGCACAGGAGATGAAGACTGGTTTCGAAGGAAACGCATCCATATCAAATCATGGCGAAAAGACGACAGCTGCACTGGGCAAATGCCGGGACTTCGAAAACACACTTGGCCCCACGTAGAAGGCATTGGGGAAATCGTAAGTGAAATATGGAGGAAAAAATAAGCCTTCTTACGGTGAATCTGGTGAAAAAGGTCATGGCTTGTATTGCAAACTGTCAGGCCCAACTCTCAGATCACCAAAACAGGAAAAAAAGACCAATGAGAGGTAGAATCAGTGGACAAAACGGCCAACAGAAGAAGGAAAGGGTCGGCTTGCAACTTGGATTGAAGGGAATGGGCAAGCTCACTACCGGGGGGTATGGTGGGGGAAACGGAAAAAACCTTGCGCAGTCACACTTTGATCGGGGGATGGGGAACAGGTCACTTCCCAATTGGGTAAAGGACCCCGGAGGCAACTAGATGGCACTCGCAGTCGCCCGGCTATTCACTGGTGTTGACAGTTGTGAGTTGAACGGCAGTTACTTCTGCGGGGAAGCTTGCAAACAGGCAAAAGGAGAAAGGCCTGGTAAAGAAAAACCTGGAATTGCGTAAATCAAGTAACGACCAACAACAAAAAAAAGAAAAAGAGGAAAAAAAAAGAGATAAATTAGCCAATGCGAACAATTGGCTGGGGAGAGACCGAAGAAGTGTGGGGCAAGGTTGCGCAAAAGAGTCGTAACAACGCCACTTCCAAACATAAACGAAGGAAAAGACAAGACAACGGCAGGACTGGAGAGATGTGAACACTCAGTCAACCCGCCCTGTGCACAAAGGGGCACCAAAGGGACCCAGAAAAGAGAAACGGCCAGCAAGACCTAGGACGGGAATTGCCAAGGTTCGAGGACATACATCATCAAGGCCGATGGGACGGACGGTGGACCATTGTGACAATGCTGCGCGATGTACGCGCCGTGAAAACGAGCGGGCTCCACAGCACCGAAAGGAAAGACCATGCAAATCAACGAGCAAGCCGTCGCGCCGCGCCATATTCCCAGCTCCCAAAAGAGGGCGAAAGATCCCTCTACAGTGGGGGCCCAAGACTTGGTAGGAAGCACTCTAGCAGAAAAAAACAGTTGCAAAAAAGGCGGTTTTCATTTACACCGGACAGGTTGAGAGTGAAGCGGGAAATTCTGACCAAACACCAGGGGCTTCAGATCCGGACCAACCCGAGGGCTAACAAGACCCCTGAAAAAAAGAGATTGCCGAAACTACATCGGGTGCTGGGGGGATTGAGTGGGCGTCAACAACCTGCATTATTGGAAAAAAGCCACGACCCATTGTGCAGGAGGGAACCACGGGTCCCCACGAGGGACCATCCACAGCACTTGTCGAGCGGATAATGGCGGATTTCGGGGTTAGAGGGATAAGTGTGCACTAAGAAGTGAAAACGCGATCAATTGACCTGTGTGACCGATCAGGCAAAAAAACTGTGAAGAGGTGACAGAAGACAAAATAGTCGTGGACGATTGGGGGAAGAGCCCAAAGACAAAAACACGAGTCAAAAAAAAAAGAAAAAAATTCCGTAACGTGTCAAGGAAAAAAATGAAAAGAGCTGAATCAAAAAAAAACCATCAGACTGCATTACGTTTCTGATACCGGGGGATGGCGTGGGGGGTAGTGAAAAGACACTTACGGAAAAGGACAAAGATGGGTGGAGCGATCACAAGAGGTAAACTGCAAAAGTGTCAGTAGCAGTTAAAAGGTCAAAAGTAACAGCAACAAATCTGACCTCAATCAAAAGAACGGGGCAAACACTATGAACCACCTGAAACAACAGGACACCATGCCGGCGGGTGGATTGCGCAGCGGAAGACACCAACCTGAAGAGAGAAAAACCGCAAAGCCCTTTCTATCCGAGACGTCCCCTACTTCTGAGGGGACCGGCCAAGTCGCTCTTAGGGGCGCAGGAAGCAGGATTGGGGGTGAGATGGTCTCCAATCATACGGACGGTCCCTAAAATCTGGCAACATTGCCGCTTGTCTTTCCTTGCCATGTCCGTGCTTGTGGGGGCATGGGGGGGAAAAGTGAGTGCCGCACCAAACCCCACAATAAGCGTTCAACGCGGGGACGATCGAGAAAGGTTCAGGAATGTGAATTACCGCGGTGCCTCTACAACGAAATTGATCTACAAAAACAAAACTACAGAAAGAGGACACACCGCAGCCATCGACCGAAAGAAGAAAAAAGAAAAAAAAAAAAAAAAAAAACAAAAAAAAAAAAAAAAAAATCAAGTGGCCTAAGAAGTGCGCCGCGGGCCGCCCGTATGGCCACGAAACAGGTGGGAACGCATCCCTTGCGCCAGGGGCATCTGAACAACAAGGGGCTGGAGCCTTGCCAATTCGGCATCCAAATACGAGAAGGGGCCTCAAGGAAAGGGTATGTAGAAAGGACAGGGTCAAAGCAGAGGGGGGTGCTAAGATGGGGAAATTCGAGAACAGGGGACTGTTGGGGTCAGAGGGTAAAGAAGATAGGACAAAAGGATTCTCTTGGGGAACCCCCAAAAAAACCCATGTAAGACCACCAACCCAAAGGAGTAGGAAACGCGTAGTACGGGACACGCCAACCCAATGAAGGAAAAAAGATAACGCGAACTGTTCAATATCAGGTACTCCAAAAACTCTATAACAGGCAAAAGAAAAAGCCTAAGGGAGATAAAAAGAAAATCGCGCCTCACACAGTCATGTGACAGGTCGCTATCAATCGGCAAGAACTGACCTAAAACGCCAAAAAAAACAAAAAGAGTAAACAAGAACGGTTCCAAGAGGAGACGACAAAACATGGGAGTGGCCTCTCTGAAACGAAGGAGAGATTGTGAAAAGCGAAGGCTCCGGAGGGGTGCGGCTCGAAAAAATATTATCCCGAATCAACACTTACGGAAACGACGGGTGGTGCAAAAACAGAAGTATGAACAAGGAGGAAAAACCCTCACACAAGGACGCCTCAGACGGAAGGTCAAAAGGGACCTTGAACGGGGACAAAAAAGTTCTGCGGGAGAGGGGGGAAGGAAAGGCAGGCACGGGCTTGGGACCAAAAAAAAAAAAAAGACACGTGGAGAGTACAAAGAGGCTTTACGGAGAGAACAAAACCAATCGAAATTCAGCGGGGGACAGAACGACGTCGCCAATAATACCAGAGACAAAGAAGGTGGTCAAAAGCCCTAAGAACAGTGGCTGGAGTCATGAGCGGACAGATGGACAAAGAGCCCTGGAAAAAGGCCAGTACTTTATATGGACGGCGAGGGGAAAAGAGAAAAAGAAAAGAATCAGATCGAGTGCGACGGCTACGCGTTGAAGCAAAGCTGGTCCTAAACTGGTGATGGAAACTGCTATACGAGAAGCAGGGGATGCGGCACGCCAGGAAAAAGGCATCGGTGGGACAAACAAGGGGCCGCTGAGCGCAAAAACCAAAAGGAAAGGGTACGGAACAACGTTAATTGGATCTTGGGGCGGGCAAGGGAAAAAAAAGAACCATCTGCACTCAAACGCGACTGGTAATGATGATTGAAAAAGAGTCAGAGAAAAGAAAAAGATATGGAACTAAACGGCAACGTCGACAAAAAACCAGACGGAAATTAGCCGTGGTGGGGGGGGGGGGGTGCAAGGCAAAGCACGCAAATCAGGAAGTCCTGAAGCAAACGAGGTAAACGAGGGCAGGGAAACAGAAATTCCGCCAAATCCACTAAATACAATCAGGGTGGCGGGGGGCACAAAAAAAAAAAAAAGGGGGACCGTCTTGGGGGCCAGAATGGGCTCTTTGACGGAGAAAACCGCCAACACTAAACAAAAAGATCGAAGCGAAACAACTGAAAAGGCATGAAAGAACTCGACACCTGCCTTGACTGTTAGCACATGAGTCCGTCAGTAGTCGTTGGGGGGTGAAACTGCAAGGGGTTCACGAGAAAAAACTAGAAGCGAAAGAAAACACGCCCTATAACAACGGGTCAAGTAAATCAAAGGCGAAAATGCAAGAAAGGCCCCCTAATTACCGGAGAAATGGGACCCTTGGGGAACTTGGGGGGGTCTGTTGGTCGAAAAAAAAACACGAAAAAAATACGCGAAAAACATCAAGGGACCGGTAGAGGGGACCCATCAACAGATTCGAGAAACACTGAGAACGAGAATTAAAGGGGCCGTCCACCTGCAATTGGGGGTTTGAAAAGCAAAGACTGGAAAAGCGCAGCTCCATCAAAAGAACCAACACTCTACAGGGGAAGCAATAGGGGCCCAATGGGAGAGTGCTGATGATGATGGGGTTCGCAAGGGTGAGGAATGGATGACTCAAGAGGAAAAAAATAGTGAGGGGCCCGCAAGAATGTGAACCAGGGGAAGCCCGCGGTAGT
>Ga0179593_1324687_pt1 | contig 18982 bp, 17 predicted proteins | sample CZODoug2_1_08_16_FD_185931 | JGI IMG/M metagenome (GOLD analysis project Ga0179593, IMG submission 185931) | Vadose zone soil fungal communities from Angelo Coast Range Reserve, California, USA - CZODoug2_1_08_16fungal (PacBio error correction) | ecosystem: Environmental > Terrestrial > Soil >...
CCAAGACGCCAAAAAAATAAACTCTCCGGAAAAGGGATTCAAGCTGGAGGAGGGAGCTAACTGAGGACGAGGAATAACCTGAAGAACATTCCGGGCGAGCTTGACACACAACTTGGAAAACTCAGAGTTCGAAGTCCACCTGTGACCTCCACTTCCCTTCCGGAAGTCCTCCTTGAGGCCCACAGGGGCGGAAGTCAACGCTCCCTCTCGTAGGAGAAAGGGAAGCTGGGGACCACTCTAACGTGACCAAAAATTCAGGTGATATTCTGTCTGACCCGCTCGATCCCGTCTTCGCTTTCTCTTCTAATAGGGGCGGAAAGTGGGGCTCAAGAAAAGAGTGGAGACAGACTCGGACGTGAAAACTGTGAGGGCGGCCATGAGGGACAAAAGAAAAAAGGGTTATCCACGAAGCGAGGAGGGGGAAAGACAGACACAACGGCCCCATCTGAGTCACTGCAAGAGGTTAGGGGCCATGATAGAAGCAGAAATACAAAACCTCGCATCCGGACGAATCGAACGAAGGGCAAGATACTCGGGGTATGTAAAACTTATTCCTAAAAGCGGAAGGGGATCTTACTAGAGGGGGATTTATGTGGAATAAAGCCCGATCGAGGGCCAGAAGGAATGACCAGTGGGAAAAGGTGCAGTTATAGGGAGGACGAGGAAAAAAGAGGGGTCTAACACTAGCAGAAAGTCTTACATTGGGAGGCCCGCTGACAGCCCTGCAGAGGATAGCAGGTCACGGGGTTCTGAGAAAAGGTCTTCCCTATAACAAGGGCCTCAGGCCTCAGGTAACGTAGTAGCAAACGCGTTCTCATAGGAAAATGTCGCCAGAGCAAGGAAATCTCTTCTGCAAGATCTGCGTGCCCGAAAATTTGGGAAGAAAGACAAGCCGGAGCCTAGTAGGGCGCTTTAAAAAGAGGGCAAGGGAACAATAAGTCGTACGGGTTCGGACGAGATCAGAGACCGGAAAAGAGGATTCGGGTAGAAATAATTTCAGACCGGGACAACTCAAAGCAGTAAAAAAACTAGAAAAAGAGGGGGAGGGATACTATTTCTAGAGAGGTTCTTGCTTTCCAAAAGAAGTCTGGTTCACCATACTGGAAAATCTGAGGAGCTCTGCTCGACCGTAGGAAAGAACGAAAAAAAGCTCACCAGTGGTGAGAGTAACCATTTTGACTAGCAATTCTTCATAAAGAAAGAAGAAAAAGGGGCTGGGGCAGTGCTCAGCGAGCTGTGGGCTGGGGAGAAAGGCTTCTTAGTAGCTAGGGACCGCGGTGAATGTGCCAGAAGAGAAGATCGTCTTACCAAAGGGTAATTCTCCTTCTAAGTGGACTTCACCATGCAACATACGCTAGGGAGGCTGGATGAAAAAAGGGGGAAGGGGAGGGTCTCTTCTTAGCGGTCTGAAGGGAGGGGAATCTTCACACTTATTCTAGAGAGGGAAACCAGTTGACCCCACGAAATTCTACTTACCCAAGAGGGACTTCCTAATTGGAAATCTACTTGAGAGAGAGCGACAGTGAGAGTCAGTCCTTTTCACAAAAAAAGGGGAGACTTAGTAATTGATAGAAAAGGAGAGGGAGGCTTTTCTTGTTGAGATGGTTAGCTGTTTCCTAAGAAGGCGTATTCAAAGAAGGAGGAGGGTTCTCACTCCTATTCGGGGAAACTACACCTAGTTTAAAAAAGAGGAGAAGGGCGCGGATCAAAAGAAAAAAAAGCGTCCCGGTACCGGCGGGAGCTCGCTTCTGGTAGGAAGGAATACCCGAAGAAGGTTAGATGTACAATGCGGTGAAGACCTAAGAGGGACCTGGAGAAGGGCTGCGTTCCAAATCTCTTTCATCCACGCCGGTAGGCATCCGTGGGCTTGAAAAACCATGTCAATGAAGACCATTCTTTGAATAGCTGGAAAACTGCTGCTTCGAGCTAAGCCGCCTGCGGGGGAAAAGGCGGAGGGACAGGAAACAGAGAATGGCAGAGAGGTCGAGAATAGGAGGGGAGCGAAGTCAAAAAAAAAATTCAGGGGGGAAAAAAAGTCCATTTCCGAAAAAAAGCCTTCTCTACCACTAGAAAAAAAAAAGGCAGGCAGAAGATTGAAATCGCTATCTCTTGACGGCAGAAACGAAAGACCCTTCTGGTTGCTGAAGGAAGAGCTTTCTATGCTGATCCGTCGAGAGAACCTCAACAGTCGTCTAAAAGCGCTCCAGGGTGTGAAAGACCGTACAGGGGGCCTCAGGAAGTACCCCAGGAAAATCAGGTACAACTCCATTTGCCTCGGCTAAAGTACGTAAAAAAGAAAGGTGTTAGAGGAGGAGGCGCAGAAGATGAAAAGGAAAAAATTGCAAAGATACCGTCGGGGATGTCTCTGATGACCAATCTTCCACTTCTCCAGGTCCTGGGGACAAAGAGAGGGGAATAGCAGAAAGGGATAGGACTCCGGATTTCCTTGTGTTACGAAAAGGGAAAAGTATCTAAAGAAGGGAGCAGCTTCTCTAAGGCACTACCCTGTGTCGCCGGGGAGATCGCCTGCGGGGAAGGATAGATGTTCGAGGAAAAGAACTGGTGCAACCCTCTGGGAATAGAAACAAAGGGAAGGGGATTCTAGGCTCATAGAAGAGTACTCGGAGGGAAGCCCTCTTTGCGGTCCAAAAGGAAGGCTATTCGAAGAACTGTTTGACCGGGGAACGGCCATGTTGGAGAGAAGGTTCGCTCCTCCTACTAGGGGGGGCTCTTCACGAAAAAAGACGCTCAGAAAGAGGGGGGCAGTTGACAAAATGTACGTGGAAAGAAGCCTGGCGCTCCAACTCTAAGGACCCGCCTTAAATCCTCGATCACCACGAACAGACCGAAATGGACGCGCACATGGGGGAATGGCAGTACAACCGAGGCAAGGTAGAAAAGGGGGGACGTTGGGCGGGGTGGGAGTATAGCAAGTGGGGGGCGGGGAAACAGGCAGAGAAGGGGAGGGGAATCTTAAAGTCAACAGTACGAGAGGGAGGGTCCCTAGCTGGCGCTGAGAATGATATACGTAAAATGGAGAGGACAACATGAGCAGGGAGGCAAAAGGGACGGGGGGTGTAAGATGGGGGGTACACAAGGAGCGGGGGGGGAAACACGAGGAAAAGGAGCAGGGGATAGCGCGGCAACAGATGGGGATGTGAAAGGGGAAGCAAGAAGAAGTGCGAAGGGGTGTCGGAGGGCATGCGGGGACGGAGGGGGAGGGCCCGGAGGGAAAGATAGGATGGGGGGACAAAAGCTATATATTTCGATGCTCCCACAGAGAAGGCTGGGGAAGCAGGTCCGCATACAGTTGAGTTATCCTGAATTGGAAGGAGAGCTCCACGGAGGAGGAGGAAAAGATATCATCTTCCAAACTCCTGCAGGATAATCAGTGACCTGCGGAACAACCGTGGATCTAGGTGGGGGAGAGTGAGAGGAGTTGAATCGGCGAGTACAAGATGGAGGGGGGGAGGGGTGGAGGGAAGGCGGATTCCATTAAGGTCATTCGAAAATGACGATCGGAGGCTAGCCGGAGGCGTGGGAATCCAGAGGAAAGGTATGACGATAGACATGAGCGGAAAAATTGGAAGTTCAACTGCAAACCTCATCTAGGCGACCGGCATTCGGAAAAATCAAAAAAGGACAAAAACGAATCGTACGAATGAGATGGAGTCGGGCACCCTTAGCTCATATTTGGGTGTTACCTGGCGATGGCCGAAAAGACGAAAGGCCCTCGGTAGAACGTCTTGCCAAGGTTGGCGGGTCGATTACCGTTCCCGAGCCATAGGAGGGGTCAGGGCGACTGAATATAGACGGAAAATCTCACTACCCGGGGGGAAGTGAAACGCGGGGTGACCAAGGAGGAGATAGGGACTTCTCGTGATGAACAAAAAGCTTCAGCTACCGGAAGGGGAACATTTGCTGATAAGAGCTCGCCACCGCCTGAGGGACCAATACGAGTACGATGGCAAGGGGGGGGGGAAAAACTCTCAACTGTGACCAACCGTTGCAGGATCATGAAGCCTCTGCTAAAAGGACAGAACGCGTAAAGAGGGAGGGAGATCGCGATTGGTCTGCACGAGGGGAACCTGGATAGGCTCTACCAAAGACAGCTTTCGGTCAAGTCGCCCAAAAAAAAGGCGCCGGGGGCTTAACAGTAAGGGAAGAAAGAGCTATTGGACAGAGGTCGTCTGTTCTAGACGGGTCGAAAAGGGAAGGAGTGGGAGGAGCTGGGGGACAGCGGTGAATCTGTGGGGGGGGGGGGGGAGAAAAAGGCACTCGCCCTGAGAGGATCTGCACGAGAGGTAGGTATAAGAAAGGAATTCCAGGAAGGAGGCGGCTGACGATGCAGAGGGTATCTGTAAAATGGAGATTAGAAAGGGAGCAGGGAGGATGCAGTGGACAACTAAAGGAGGAAGACTTGCCTCGATAAAGTAAAGTTAACTAGAGACAGAGGATGCTTTACCGCCGTCCCTGGTTCGTCAACTGTGTAGCCGGGCTCGCAGAGAGGGAGTTAGATCTCTGCAACCAGAAGATCGAGCTCCCTAAAATGCACCGACGATGGTTTCGGGGCAGAGGGGGGGAACGACTTAGACATCACCGAGTGTTACCGCGGGAAAAAAAAAAAAGGAAAAAAGGGCCCGGGAGCCTAGAACAAGGAACGTGGGGGCCAAATCCCTCCGCAACACGAAAAATAAAATCCCTAGGAATTACAGCTCCGGAGGGTCGGGCAGAGACATAACGTAAGGAGACTATGAGAGATCACGAGATCTGAAGTAACAGAAAGAACGGGAAGCACGGTTTTTTCGGGGAGAACGGTCGGGGTGGAAGAGAAAAAGGAACTTTAGCGAGAAGACGCTGTTGGAAAGGGGATGAATCTCTCCTACTAGGAAAAGATAGCCTTGAGCGCTTCCATTACTCAAGCTAGGGAGAAATCACAGGAAAAGTGGTCCTCTCGAGGAACCTTTCACCAACTATCGGAAAGAGGTCCACCAACGTAAGATACGAAGGGGGGGAGCTTAAACTCGCTCGCTGGAGGAGCCACGACAGTATTCGCGGAAAAAGGTCAGTCTAGACAGGAGAACTGGCTCTCTGTTCGCATGTACGTAAATGAGTGTACACGACTCGCAGACCGGCGGTCTAAAAAATTGATCTCAGGGAAGGGAGTTCATGAAAGGGGGGTGCAAGAGTTTTTAAAACGGCAAGAAAAATGTTCCTCTAGGAATCACGGAACACATCTTGGACTCCGGGGAGGAGCTTCTGGGGTATACGGTACAAACTGGAGGGGGGGGACGCTGCGATTCATTTAAGGAGATCCCCAGAGTTCCGAAGCTGATACGGTAACAACGAAATGGTGCAGGACCACACCTCATTCCGGGTTAGCATAGAAGAGAAATTTGAGACGGCCTCCTCCGAAAGAGGATATAGAGGCGACGCGCGACCTGTGCGAAGGAGACTTGCTGGGCGCCTCTGACTACGATTGAACTCGAAAAGGAGGAGGAAGAAACTTTGGGAGAAATGAGATCATTACGGGAATTACCCTTAAAGGGACTTACAGTCTGGCTAACGTCCCATGGACCCGACGGGTCTGCTCTTTTTAGAGGGCTACCACCTCCAGACCGAAAATTGAAAGGCAGACTACAAAGCTAAAGGAGAGTTGGCGGGGAGGTTGGCGCATTCAACCACGCTCCTATATAGCCGGAGTATTCCCAAAAGAAATTTCAGACGGGGGTCTTGAAAATGACGAAGAACGCGTCGCTCAACCTAGGGAGGCGGGGGAAAAAGGGGAACCGCAAAGAAAGGTTGGGTATGGGGGGGGATCTGGACCAGCCGAGGCGGAAAGGCGGGCCGTCGCTTTTGGGAGAAAAGAGCTTCGATCGCGGCTTTTCTGCTCCTCCCTGGAAAGGATGGGGGGACCCTCAGCCTCAGGTAAAAAGTGACCGTAGATCCACGAGATTCGGTCCAGACCAAAAAAAGAAAAAGAGGCTACTAGGGGTTTCCACGAAGAAGGAGGCAAACTCAGACTAGCTTTTCTAATATAAAGAAAGAAGACCTTGTCAAGAGCTTTTACTCCTCGTATACCATCTGGGAAAGAAAGGGAGAGGATCGGGAAGACCGAGCAAAAGAGGGAGAGTGATTCCAAGGGGTAAGAGAAGAACGGGAAAAACTCGGAACGACAAAGGATGGAGTATTGGAAAGCAAACTTTGACGAGTAGACGATAGGACTCACCGAGCACACGTCTTTCAAAGGAGGAGGCGATCACAGAGGCAGGACGACCGTTTGTGCTCTTTATATATAAAAAAAACAAAGGAGGAAGGAGAAGAGAGAGAAACCTAACGACCAGGCTTTCGAACAGGCCGCGTGCGCTAAAAGGACAGAATTTTCTGGGTGAGGTCACTCTGTTAGGAGTCGAAACGAAAATCGCTAATACAAAGACCGAACAGGTCAGGCCCCTTCCAGGTGGGGTCTGAGTTCCCTGCAATGTCACCGGGTCTTCCTCATGTCCCCTGTCCACGATCCCATCTACCGAAACCTATGCTGCATAGGACAGAAGTGAGGAACGCTCCACTAGTCAGAAGTCCTCTCGTCTAGGAAACCGTGATCTTGGGCGACTGCTGGGGAAACCAGAGGCTTCAGAGAAATCTCGTCACTACCTATCACTCTTGCCTAAAAGGAAATCTTTGGAGTAGGTCTTATCGCTTCGATTCCGCATTACTCTAAAGTAGTTGAGCGGTCGCTCGGGGGTGCTGGTACGGGAGGAAATGGGAACAAAATTCAAAAGGGGGGGGAATCAGCACGAAAAGCGAAGCGTCACCCGAGGACGAAAAAGCCAAAAGAGAAGTAAGGCTCTAAGGAATCCAAAAGACCATCAACCCCGAAGACTGTACGCGAACAACGTTCTTTGCCACGGGTCAGAGAAAACATTTCCCACGCCGCTAGTCGGAACTTTTACGTTCGCTACTGAGGGAGGTAAGCTAACTAGGAAGGCTCTGTGAGGGACCACGAAAAAGCGCAATAAAATGCTCAGCGAGAGCCGGATTTAGGGGGGAAATTTGAAATTTTTGGGGAGGAATTGCAGGGGCAGACTAGGGGGAGAAAAAACAAAATCCGACAGGAGGAAAGGTAGCGGACGTGGGGTCACTCTTTGAATTCCCTTGAAAGAGAAAGTCCGGGCTTATCTTCTATTAGAGTAAGGTAACAACTGGGGAGTGAGGGAAGCAGGTCTATAACTCAAGTCTCAGGCAATAAAAGGGTCTTTCTAGAGAAAAGGTAGAAGTAGAAATGTTGAATTATATGACATGAAGGCAGTCGCCCGCACCAATGGGGGAGGTAGACAACATCACCGAGAAGCTACTTAAAAGAGAGGAAAAACCCGCGCTGGAAACCGGGGAGATCCGTTTCTTTAAGGGCAGCGAGAAAGGCTGGAATCGCACTTTCTAAGATGGACAAGACCTAACACCCACCGAAAGAGAGAGAAAGATGGTCAACTGGGTAAACGTCGTGACTAGAAAGGATTAAATTTTCTTGAAGGTTAAAAGCAAGTCACGGACAGCTCGGGAAAACCATTACTTGATCTCATCGTATCTCATAGAGGAAAGAACGAATCCGAACAGAGACCTTACAAGATTTTGGATCCGGCAACACGGGTTACCGCAGCTCCAGTCTTCCTATAAGCAGCGAGAAAGGTTCTTTAACATATTCTTTGTCGTCACAATACTGCGAGAGGCGTGGGGTCAGCTCTAGTAGGAGCTTGGTACCGAGTGTACAGACTGGGGGGCAGAAGATTCAGAAAAAATAGAGTCCATGTACATCTGAGGCATCGGGGGAGTGAGCCACTCACCAGACTACGCACCGAAGATCTTTCCAGATTAGAGAACATCTGCGTAGCTGACCAAAAAAAACTCGATAATACAAAATTCCCAGCGAAAAACTGCCGAAAGACCAAAATGTTAAGGCTCATTAGGGTCTGCTACGGGGAGAGAAGGGAAAGTACTCCTTAAAAAGTAGAAGGGAGCAAGGGGACTAGTGCGGAGGAAATCATAAAATAGAGGATTAAATGGCCCTTATGGTGCAGCTGGTCGGGGCGTCGCTGATAAGAACGCCTTCTAGGATAGACGTGAAGGCCAGGGGAAGTACGTGCTCCGCCGCTTATTCAACGAACGAGCTGCTAATTCGTCCCTGCAGCAAAAAAACCGTACTGGGGCAGGGGGGACCTTCTGTACTCGAGAGAGGGGCTCCTAATTAAAGCGCGCTAAATGGAAAGTGAGGGGGTACAGGGGGGGATACAGGGGACGGTGGATCACTGCAGCCTTTAATTCCTAGGAAGGTTTCACGAGCAGAGGTACACTCGCATCAAATAGGGAAGTGAGTCAAGGTCCGAGTGACATTGCCTGAATAAAGGAGACTTGTGAGATACATTACCCCAGCATAAAGGAGCTTCCTGCGGCAGAAGAAGAAGATCGGTAGAGGGCCTACAGATGGAAGAGAGTCTGACGACTGGGTATCGGCAGTCCCATTTCTCAACCAACCACGAAAAGAGGAACCTCCGAATGGCCGACCATGAGGGGGGGAGAAAAAGCCTTACTAGTCACACAGAGCACGATCTGAGCACACGCTTCCTCGAAGAAGTAGGGGATGAGTACTAAGCTGACAGGATTCTGGTTTCTGAGGAACGGGGTAAGGGCGTGAGATCGTTAAACCGAGGCAGCCAAGAGGTTCTCTCTCCGATCGAACAAGATAGAGGATGTCGTTGTTTCCATACGGAAAGACATGCGTCAGGCCTCGGGGGTAAACGATTACTCAAACGGGAAAAAAGGCTAAGAAATATGAAGAAGCTTTTCAGTCTCCGGCGAGGAGAAGAGAAAAGTAAAAACGGAAAACGATTTGAAAACCTCGGTGGGGATGGCACGAGATAAAAGTCCACTGCGCAGATTCGCCTTTTGTAAGGGCAAGAAGATTTCAAGACAAAACTGTCCAAAGGGAAGAGTTTTAGAAGTAGACGATAGTTTTGCTACGCAGAAGGGGCTCGGGCCATACGACACGGAACCTTACCTTTCTCGAAGGGAAACCAGTGGAACGGCGAGTCTCGGAAATAGAAAGGTTGCAGTGCTGGAACTTGGTTCCTTACTTAGAAAAGCCTTAATGTCGGCGGGGTATCACGGGTGAGTATGGACCAGCCAGCCGCGGAAGGGGGAAGGCACTTTTAACTTGGAATGAGTTTGTACTGAGAAATGGGAGATCTAATCCTGGAGCGCGGGACCGAACTAGACGGCATGCACTCGATAGAAGGGTAAAGCAAGCCATTAAAAACCCGATACGTCAACCAAGCACCTCTCTACGTCAGGGCCCTTCTAAAACAGTGTATGAGAAACACGTCGGGATAAAGGAGGGTTATCAGTTCGTCGCCAGCAAGTTTAATGTGTCAGCACACTCAGCAAACAACACCAACTTATTAATTGAAAGAGAGAGGAAGATGCCCTGAGAAAGGATAAACATTAGGGAGGACCAGGCTCTTTGGTATTACGAACGAGGGGTAAAAAGCGGGGTGACTGAGCGGCTTCGCAAAGTTGTATTCTTTAGTCGGAAGTCGTCAAAGGAACTGGGAGTTTCAATCGGAAAGAAGCAATAGCGTCTGAGACAGCCGACTTTAGGATCGACCATGGCGGCCTCCAGCGCAACGTTAAAAGTCAACAAATAAGTAGAAAGGGAAGGAGGGCACGATCAACTAGAAACAACTACGCGTACAGAGGAGAGGGAAGATAGGAAAGTGAAAGCAGAGGGTTCAGCGATGTGAAGAACACGTCCCCGTCAAAAAGGTAAAGAGAAAAGGCGAAAGTTTTCGGGATACAGGAAGAGAAACTCTGCTGTATAGAGACTTACTACTATACTCAACTGCCATCGGGGAACTACCCGGAATAACCGAGTCGGGGTTTATGAAAGACGAAGAAAAAGGGATGCAGGTCTCTCAGCGACAAGGGGGAGTATATAAGTTTCCCAGTTTCGCGGGACTGAGAGGAGGATCCCAAACCGCATGATGCAAGACGGTCGTCGAGGTCATGGGGAGTCAACCGGTCTCGGGAACACCTAGTTCCGGAGAAGGGCTAAGGGCCTGCTTTAAGAAACGGCGAACCAAGACCGACATATGGCAGAGATGAATCGAAGGCTGCCGGTCAAACCCCCCGGGTGGTTCGACAGAGAGAAGCCTACAAGAGAAAGCGTCTTGCGATAAAAAACGAAACACCATAGTCGTCGAGGCAACTCATCCTCGAAGAGACTCGGGGGGGCTCGGGCGGCGTGCTCTACTTGCTAGGGGGAGGAGTTGCAGAGGGTGGTTGGGGGAGGGGGGGGCGCGCGCTCGGAGGGGGGGGTTGCAGACGGCAAAAAAAAGAACGAGACGACTCTGCACTAGCTGGGGAGTTCATCCAAGAAATGTTTGTGTGTGTGTTGGTGGTGGTTGTTTTGTTGGGGGGGGTGTTCTGTTTTTGTTTGGGTTGTGTGGGGTTTCACGAGGGGGAGAAACTCCTATAGAGAAGGAAAAAAATAAATGAGGGTACAGAAAATAAAAGAGGGAGACTGGTGTCCGCGGACGGGAGAAATTCAAGGGATGCACGAAACTTGAAGAAAAAACAACGAGTAGGAAGGGGAAACGGAAAAGTGGCCGGAGCAACGCCGTAAAAAAGAATGTCGCAGACAGGGGACTTAGTCCGGAGCCCTATAGAAGAGAAATCAGGTTCAGACAGGAAAAAAGAGGGTTGATGAGACAATGCACGAGAGATAAAAATTGAAAGTACCAAGGGGATTCAGTAAAAGCCGATCTACGAGCGAAAGCAGGAGGGGCTTACCACAAAATCAAAAGCCTACCCGACCAGCGAACCTTCCCGCCTGGGAGCGACTTCCTCAAGAGGAATGGTAGCCTAAGGCCTGATAAAGTTAGGAAAACAAAAAAACAAATCAAAAAGCTATCTCACGGCGCTAATCAGTCGATAGTGGGTAACCCCGGGAGGGGGGGGGGCGGGCATGGTGTCGAACCGGGTTTCGTGGGGGGAAAAGGAGAAATTTCCTCAGGAATACGAGGGGGGGGGGGTGGGGAATAGTTAACGCGATGTCGGAATCGCGGAAAGATCGACTTTGCTATTCGCGCAATGGGGACAGCCGTCATGAGCTACTTCCTCATACCTTAAACTCTTAACTATTTAAGACAAAACTCGCCAAAGAGGGTCACTCTACGCACGCTCTTTCAAAGAAAAAAAAGAGAAAGGGGAGTCGGGGCGCGACATACATAGTTGAAACAGGGCAACGGTGAGTCGAGGAATATCTTCAAAGGCGCGAGTGCCCAAAAGGGGGGGCGGCAGACCACGTTCTTGTACGCGTGCGACGTCGGGGACAGGAGGGGCGGAAGAGTTACAAGATTGAGGCAAGAAAGACTGTACATAGGGAACCGGCAAGACCTTTTCCAGCGGGGGAAAACTAAAAGGTCACTTGGGACAAAAAAGATTCTGAGACGGTACTATGAGCATGAGGGAGGAAATATGAGCAGCTGCGAGTAACGCTGTAAAAAAAAAAGCGTTCACAGGGACAATACTTAGTCTTTATCAGGGGGGCACGCGAGTGGGGCCGCGCAATACGCCCATTCTGCAAATTGGGTTATCAATAACACCTGTTTTCCTTCTCTTGAAGGAGGGACTAGCCGAACCCATGGAGGAGTCGAAAACTGGGGACAGTTCTAAGGAAATAAGTGGGATCTTGCTAAGAGGCGCGAACGGGGAGGAGGTCCGTTCCACGTTGTTGCTCCTGCTGCAAAGAGGTAAAAAAACTGGGCATCGAAAGTAGGAAGTGCTCACGAGGGTGCATACAAAAAAAAATACGTGAAAAGCGCGTCTTTGAGGTGGGTTCGAATGGCCGAAAAAAAAATAAAGAAAAAACCCTGTCCAAGGGCACTCCTAGTTTCTACGCAACTGGAGGGAAGGTGTCACTCTTTCCCTCGAGAAATGAATCTTAAGCGCGAACGCTTAAAAGGAAATCGGAACGGGGGCTCGACACGCTTCTTACCTCGCTGCCCTAGGTAGGACGGAACGTCCCTGCTAAGACTTTTTTAGGGGGGAAAAGTAACTAAGGAGGTCCCCTGAAAGAGTACCTTCTGACCGAGGGGGGCACTAAGTGTGCACTCTTAGGGGGGAAAATGAGAAGAAAGAAAAAAAGGGCTGACGTCGTTTTCCCATAAACCGCTCACAGTCACGTACGAGGGAACCCACTCAGAATGCGAAGAAAAAGGAAGATCGACGAGTCCGAGCTATCTTCGCAACTCGTGAGTATTAGAAGGTTTCTCTTAAAATCCGTCACAGTGTGTCAGCGGGCGGGCAAAGATGCCCGTTCTCAAAGATATCGAAAAGAGGGGAAAGTTGAGCAGGGTTTTAAAAAGCGGCCGGAGCCAGAAATCCGGGCGAGTTCATGGCGGGACGTTTTAAGTTAAAAAGGGGAAACTAGAAAGGTTCACCCCGGCGTTGAGAGGTGTGAGTCTGATAGGAAAAAATAAAGAGTTCTCAAAAAAAACCTTCTTAACGAGGAAGCTCACGCGGAAAGAAAGTGGAAGGGGGATCTCTCACACAATGAGTTGGAAAGAGGAAATCCCGCGACCATCAAATCCTGCGGGAGCGGCACAGGTCCAAGGGTGCTGGTTCGGGAGTTCGTTCGACTCCGCGTCAAAAAGGGTCAAAAAAGGCCAATGAAGATTGCCTCAGTGCCAGGCAAATTTAAAAGAAAAGGCCCTTACGAAATTAGATGCGCGTCCTTCGTGGGCCCAGCAGCCAGAGGAAAGATCTAAGAAAAAGGGAACTTGGGAAAGATCAACTTAGAAAACCAACGGCGCGGTCATCCACCGCTCAAAAAGTTCAAAGTTTCCTGTCCGCGGATCGAGGGAAATAAAGAGAGGAGGGGAGAAGGTAGGGGACCAGAAAAACGACTTCGGTTTGTGAAGGCGGGAGGTGACCATCACAGGGGGGACAGGAAGGACGGCTCTCTACCGAGAGAGGAGAAAACCTAGCTCCGCGAATGTAAAGCTTGGAACTAGGAACTCCCCGGCCAACACAGACAAAAAGTCAGAACCTATTTCAGACGAAGCTGGGGGAGGTAGTTTGGGAAAAGGAAAACTCTTCAATAACGGGGGCCGAAACGGGTTTAAAAAATAAGTCGGGGGGTCGAAGAGGTTGGGAAAGACGCAAAAAAGAATCCTAGGGGAGACGGGCCCTCTTTAGGGAAAAGTGGGAGTGGGCGGGCTAGAGCTACAGAAAAACGAACCTACTCACAGGTCAGAGGGAAATGGGGACACGAGGTAAGAACTTCTGATAGAATCAAGGCTGAAAAGGAAGGAAGGCATGCTAACCCTGTGCCGGCGGACGTAATCCGAGAGTACCAAACCCGTCGGGGTGAGATCTGTGCTCTCAGAAAAAAGAAACTGAGAGAGAAGCTGTCCAACTGGGGTCGGGGCTAAGTACCGCCGGGGGCCGCCCTTCACCAGGGGTGAGAGGAATCCCACCTAGATGAAGTTGGAAGCAAAATCGTCATCAACAAAACTGGTGGGGCAGTTCAGTAACCGGGCTCAAAAGTACAGGGGAGAAGAGCATCTGGTCGAAGATGGTGAAAGAACCCGACCTCTCGCCAAGATAGAACGAACAGGGGGGGAATCCTTGAGCTCTTCGCCGAAGCAGGGGACTTGTGTTTCACTCAATTGGGGGGGGAACAAAGGTAGTGAAAGATGAGCGAATAGAGAAGAGGCCGAAAAGAAAAGACGGGAATGGTATTGTCAAAAGGGTACACGCGATCGAACCAATTCATTGAGAAACTAAAGGTTGAAGTTGGAACCATCATCTTCGGTCGAGCAGAGAGAAAGAAACAGGGAAGCGCGGAGGAGATAGGTAACCGAGCTTGTACGCGCGGGGGGCACGAAAGGCGACTAATCGCGGTCGCTTACAGCGGAAGTCGAGAATCTTGACGTCAGGAAAGAAGAGAGGTATTTCCAGTAAGGGGGGGAAAAAACGAGAGCAAGATAAATTCTTTATCCATTACCAAAACCACCTGAGGGGGAGCTATGTCTGCGCGAAAACAATAAAGCGACAAACAACTTTGGGGAAAAAGAAAACTCATTAGAAAGACAGTAGTTCGAGCGACTGGAGCGAAACTGTATTAGCTAGTTCGCAGTGAGTTTGACACTATTTACGAAGGCAGACCAGAAGCGGAGGATTAGATGGGAAGGGGGGAGCTGGTCTTGGCGGAGGGGGGGGGTGGGAGTCTTGGGCAAAAAGGCGATGCGCGAAAGACTCCATTTTCCTTTTACTTGCCCGCCGAGGCGTTCAAGCATGCACCTGGCTGAGAAAAGGGGGAGAAAAAAAAAAAAATGGTCGGGCAGGGTTAACTGCGATATTCGAGCGCGGGGGAAGAAACGCAAAGGGATCGCGGTACAAAAGGGGAGAATTAATGTAAAAAAACAATGAACGGTCCAAGAGTGTTGCCGAGGCGGAAACTTGCGACTGACAAAACACTCGAGGCAGGGAGGAAAGCCCTTAGAGGGGAACAGCAGGTAACGAAAAAAATTCGAGAGATCATGTACCAAAAAAGGATCAGACGAAAACAAGCCGTCGGCGATACCTGCGTTTCGGAATGGAAAAGGGGCCTAACAACAATGAAAAATCTGATGTAGAGAGAGGGAGCCAAGAAAAAACCCACGGAATCTACTACGGCGAAACAGTAAATAAACTAAAAATCTTCCTTCTCAACCCGAGAAGTAGAGCACCTACAGGAGTCCTCTAATCGTTACGGGGTGTGCATAAAGTCGAGGAATCTGCGGAAAACTGAAGCTACCTGACTCTGTCGAGCGTATAAAAAATCTCCGGGCAACCCTCTAGCAAGAGGAGAATCAGAGAGGAAAATTGAGGGGGCGGGATAAGAAAAAAAACAAAGAGCCCCATTCACAGGAAACGACTTTCACAGGGGGTGGGGGGTCAACCAGGACAGATACAGACCTTCTTTTCATCAAGGCGGGTGTCTAATACAAGAAGAAGTCTCAAAAGGGAAAAACTTTTCCCTACAAGGTCATGGGGCCACTCGGTGCACACGAGACGCACACTTCCTGATAGTAGGGAAGGGGGGGGCAACGAGAGGTTCGAGAAAAAGTGGATACGGGGGGAAATTTTGGGAAATAGAGGAAGTCCTATATATTTTCTACAGCGCCGGGCCGGTAAAGAACCAGGGTCCGATCGAACCTCTTTATAGAGTGCTCTCCCATCCCATGCAACAAGAGGCTGGCGGTGCCGCGGAGAAGGACAGCACCTAGTGGTCGAGGTGGGGGGAGCAAAGCGTGAAGTCTTTTGGAAAGACCGTAAAAAGACGAGAGGTTATCCGGTTTTAATTGGCAAATTTCGGTAGGTTGGGAGAAAAATCAGGTTACTTTCGGCGTACGAATCGGAGAAGAATCCTCTCTCCCTCAAGGGCCAGTAAAGGTTCCAATCAACCAAGGCCTGTTACTATCCGTAAAGATAAGCCGCCAAAAAAAAACTTCGCGAATCTTCCAGATCCCAAAATCTCCTCGCTAGGAAGGGCAGAAGGCCTCACCCCTTGTATAAGGGAGGAAGGGGGTGGGGAATATGTCTTCGAGAAAAAAAACACAATGAAAAGGAGGAAGAGGCCAACCGGAGCCCTTCTAATCATGGAGGGCGGAAGGCAACAAAAGGGCGGGGGAAAACTTCGAAGGGAAGAATGGAATACGGTCTGGCATCTTTCTGGCAGTAAGGTTAATCTGGAGTCAACCCGGACCATGGTTTGCTTAAGCGAGAGAAGGGACGCCTCGGAGGCGTTAGGGGAGGGCCACCGGGGAAGTGGTCTTCTACTACAATGGACGGAAGCACGGCAGGGAAACGTTCAAAAGGAACCAGAGAGTAGAGATGCCGGGGTCGGGAAAAAAAGGCGAAAATAAGAAGCGGGGACTACTGGGAGAAGGGAGGGCGAAAATGATCGGACCCGTAGACCCTAGGGGGGCACATGATGGAAAAACTAATCCCAACATAATGTCACTTCTCCAATGGTGGCCGGGACTTGCGGCTCCTAAAGCACTTAAACAAGGCGAAATAAACTCGGGACCAAACAATTCAGGGGACCTCGCAGTCGACCCTAGTAAAAGCCCTGTGGGACCCAGGCAGAGTATAATTTGACCGATCTCGGGGGGAAGCACCCGTTAAAAAAAGAAGAAAGGGTAATTTACAAGTTCGGCTGGACAAAAGGGAGAAGCAGCTCGAACGCAGGGGATGGGGAACACTATTGTCGAGAGGTCAATTTACAAAATCAGCACTTGAAAAACTGGGAAGAAAGGGTCTTCCGTTTCCTCTGAGCCCGGAAGGCACGGATGGGAGCTTATATCTCACGTTGGGGGGGGAGGCACTCGGGTGGGTGGGGTGGTGGTTTTCATTAGTTTTTGGGGGGGGGGTACCCTTTTCTTGATTTGTCGAGATTGGAAACACCGCCGGGTGGGGGGTGTGGGGGGGGGGGGGGTCCCAATCAAGTGCTTATCCGGGTTTTTTTTTTGTTGTGGTGTTTTGGGGGTTGGGTGGGGGCCGGGTTGTGTGTGGGTGGGTTGTTTTTTTTGGTTTTTTTTTGGGTGGTTTGCAAAAAAAACCTAAAGATAGGGGAACTCTCCGAGCGGGCAGTCTTGCAGAAAAACAAAAAATAACAAAAAGTCGAGTCAACCTACTGATTCTATTTCCTCGGTAGGAGGTCCTCCGACTCGGGGGAAGGCAGAGTTGGGGGGACTTGGGGGGGGGAGAAAGAAAGGATCAGTTTGTGGTTGCGACACGACCTCTAACAAGGTAAGGGTCTCGAAGGGGGGGTGGGGGGGTTTTTTTAGGGGGGGTTGGGGGGGGGGGGGGGGGGGGGGTGAGGAAAAATGGAAAACAAAAATAAAACTTCTCTCCGCGATTCAGAATAAGAAAGGACATTCAGCTTGGCTTAAACATTCGCGTTTCTTATCTGGGGGAGGAAAAAGCGAATGGGGGGTCTTTAAGACCTTTCTACGAGGGAAAAAAGACCTTGGAACAGCTCTGCAAATAAAAAAGTAAAGGGTGAACAACCCCCCGGCCAGGCCTCGGCAACGCAGGGAGAACTACACGCGGAACCGATCGCTCTTATTCCTGCTAGTCCCAACGAGACAGATACTCCTTCAAATGCAAGAAAAAAGGGGTTCTTAAAGGATAGGAAAAGCAAACCTATGCGGGAGCACAGGCATAACGGCGTATAAACGGAGCCACGGCGACGACACATCAAAGAGATCTCGGACAAGACAGAAAATCGCCGAACCGCTCAAAAACCGACTGACTCGTGATCCATGTGAAGGAAGGAACTACGCTTGAGTGAGAAAATAAAAACTTGGAAGAAACTCCTATCTCAAGGGGAATCCTCGTCTAGAAGACTCCCCTACTGAAGAAGGAAGGGGGGGGACTCTCAGGCGTGGTAAACATTAGTACTGTTGACTAGAGACAAAAACGTAAAAAAAAGGGTGGGAAAGTCTAAGAAGAATGTAGAAGGAGTACCGGAAAAAAAGGCACGGACCGCTCGGAGGGGGAAAGGAAACTTCATCATGTCACGGAAGGCAGGGAAGGTACTATACGTAAGGTCTGTTCAACACCAAAGGAACCAAGACAAGCAAGGAGACTCCAAAACGATGACCGAAACATCGAGCGTGATAAATGCGGTACACACGAAGGGACTTTTCAACATAGGGTAGAGAAGGAAGTATCTAATCAATGGGAGAAGGCTCCGTGGTAAATATCCCCATGTCTGGAAGCGTCGGACCAACGAGTCGGGCGGGAAGCAGACAATTGCATTACAACGGGGACCGAAATTCTAGGAAGAAAAAAGTTCCTCGGCAGGCGGAGAGGAGGGAAAGAACTCAAAAGCGGGCGCGAGTCGTATCGGAATTTGTAAAACGGGAAGGAATCTTCGCCCGCATTGAAAGAACTGAGCGCAGAAACGGAAAAACCAAAAAGGGTCTTCTCTGTTTTCACGAGGAGGAAAGGGGGGTAAGAGAAACTCAATCGCATGGTCATCGAACTGGGGCAGGGAGCAGGACGGCAACTCGCCAACCTCTCGCGGAGCTGAGGATGCGACACTGGTAGGACATGAGAGAAATAACTTAATACAAAAATCAAAACTGGAGGCGAAACAGCACGTGGGTTCTGCATGCGAGAATAAGAGGAAAACTCCCCGGAAAAGGAGTTACTCGCAATTTCCTTACGCGGGGAGAAAAACCCGAGAGACCGTATCGAGAATGTGAGGAACGCAAAGTTCCTCTGCCCCGAAAAAAGTCGGATAACGCACCCAGACCGGAAAGAGCACCTACAATCTTTAACGCAGAGCCTTCTGGGGGAGATGACCACCTAAGGATCAAAAAAGAGAAGGAAACTCGCGATTACGTACATGGCCCGACAGCAGGAGTGAAATCCGAACTAACTGAAGAGAAGCGTCACAACGAGTTCGCTTCCGGCTGAGAGGGTGAGGACGGCGTCGAGATTCCAATCAAGCGAAGAGAAGTGTGAAACGCAGGCAGTGAGAAAGATGCTTCTTGGGACTCCCCAGGGCTACGACGGCATGCCGCTCTAACAGCCCGTCCGAGAGGAGAAAACAGAATCTTCCGGCTCTCAAAAGAAGAGATCTGATGGCTAGAGGAGAGGAACCTATATAATGCGGGGGAGAGAAAAGAAAGCTTTGGAAAAAAAACGTGGAAAAAGCTTCCTGTCCCGAAAAGAGAAAAGTTTATGCCGAAGAGAGTGTTCTCACTTGAAGAAGACCTCGGGGAAGTGGTCTTGACCCTTTGAAGGAAGACCGCATGTACAATTAACAGCGCAAACATGCGCGCGGGGGATAGCGTTCTCGAAAAGACTACCTAGGAACTACAAATCAAGTCGGTCATCGGGCCGTCACGAATAAAAAGACGTGGAAGGG
>Ga0179593_1385172_pt1 | contig 18982 bp, 25 predicted proteins | sample CZODoug2_1_08_16_FD_185931 | JGI IMG/M metagenome (GOLD analysis project Ga0179593, IMG submission 185931) | Vadose zone soil fungal communities from Angelo Coast Range Reserve, California, USA - CZODoug2_1_08_16fungal (PacBio error correction) | ecosystem: Environmental > Terrestrial > Soil >...
GCGGGAGGAGGGAGGGGGGTAAAATAAGAGGAAACTCCTGATACAAATTTGCGCTGACCGGAATTCCGCCGGGGAGGGGGGAAGGAAACAGGAACGGGAAGCCTGTGGGGGGAAAGGACGAGGCCGCCTCTCTGAGGGAAAGGCTAACTGCGCGGTTTTTAGGTTCGATCGCCCGGGTCGACTGAAGGTGAACAAAGAGGGACAAGTGCTATAATCAATGGCTATCAGTCCGCCAAAAAGGTAGAGGAGCTGGGAATGGGAGGTTCAACAAGTCAAGAGGGAGAAGGCAAGGAAGTCAAGAGAAAGTACTACACTTCAGGGGGAAGTCACTTCCTAGGCTTAGTGGGGAACTCGACTTCGAGGGAGGAAACAGAGAGGGCAAAAAGAAAGAGGGGGGGGAAAGGACAGCACACATTGAGAACGCAATAACGACAAATCGGCCGAAGCCCTATGTCGCCAGGGGGGGGGGACAACGTGGTTGTGAGAGAATGTGCAGAGATAAAAGGGAGGGGAAGGGAAAACGAACTGTTACAAGGCAGAAAGTCTGAACGAGAAAAAAAGGGAAAGCGTTTGGGAATTTCGGGCCGTTTGGGGGTGTAGGTGGCGCAGGGGGGAGGGGAAGGTGGGACGAGGGGGGAAAGAAAGGGAGCCAAGGAAGGACGGCTGGTCCAATGTTTTCTCCATCTTCTTAAGAGAACGTCCTGCCAAAGAAAGGAGGCTTGGGAAAAATCCTGCTCAGGAGCGACACCCAGCTATCCGTACCCTTAGGAGAGATCGTTGACATGGTGCGCGGAGCTGGTACTGGGACGCAAGGAGAAATTCGTGGAGAGATTTCTGAGTCTCCAAGTGCTCAGGGTCTACTTAACTCACGAACTTAGCAACTATTACGGAGAAGCGGCAGTGCGGAAGGGGGTGGAAAAGGTGTGGAAAAAAACAAAAAAAATTGCCGGATCAGATCGCTAATTTCACAAGGGTCGGACTTGTGGTGCAGGAAAGGGGGGGAGCAGACCAGCATGAGAACAAGGCCTCGATTACCCGAGAAGGCATTTCAGGCCGTCACTGGTGTCGGGGGTCCAGTTGGGTAGAGGACGCGGGCCAAGAAAGGGAGAAGAGAAGGAAACAATAGTCGGAGAGGGGAGAAAAAAAACTTGGGGAGCAAGCGCGAATACAGTCTACCTAATTCGGGGAAGCTGCGGGACACACTACGCCATCCAAGGTACAACGTCATCAGAGGGGAGGAAACTGGGGGAAAGGAGGAGAGCAAACAAAAAAAAGATGGGTGAGAGAGGCTTGACCAATCGGCCGCAATAGGAGGATGCACTGGCGAATCGCGGATCGGGGAGGGGGGGGGGACTGAGGAAGAAGGAGGAGCAGTTGCAAGGAATCTTAGTCTGCGCACTAGGGAAGAGCTGTTTGAATGCTGCGAAAACACGACCAAAGGGCAAAATAACGGAGACAGGGAAAGGGCAGGAACGGGGCCGGTGTAGGAACTATTCTCGAAGAGATGGGGACGCGCGTTCTGCACCAAAAGATCGAAAAATGTACGGGGAAAACAGAGAAAGTAGTCGAACGACGGAGAAATGGTTTGGACACATTCGTCTCCGACTTCACCCTGATAGTTGGCGGAACTACCGGCTGGAGCCCGCACTGAAAAAGGGATCCAAAGAAGGAGCATCAAGATACGGAAGTAGTATCGACAAACACATGGCTCGCCACCGCGACACTATATTATGGTGGGGGGGGAAAATCATGGATCGCAAGGAGTCAGAGAGGTGAGGGAGGGTCCAGGCGAGTTTCGAAAGTAGCCTGAGAGAATCGTGCTGGACAAAACCTTCCATAAAACCAAGACAAAAGACAATCAAGGAAAAAAGGAAGAAACTTCACCCAAAGTGCTGCGCAAACCTCCCCGGAGTGTAACCGTTTGCCGCCGCTCATTCGCAAGAGGGACAACACGGGGATAGCAGACACAGGACGACAGAGTCAGGAAGGAGGGGGAACTTCCAGACGAGGTAGGCGAGTCAGAAGGAAAGAGAAGATGAAATTTATTGTCTGGCTAATCGTTGGGGCTTTAAAAAAGCATGAGGCATCGGAAGGGTAACAGAAAGAAAGTTGCCGGTGAATGGGCGTTCTGCAAGAGAGGGGTGGGGACTGGGGGTTGAAAAAAGAAAAGGCTCCGACCTTTTTGGGGCACTGAGTTAGGCGCAATGCAAACTTGAGGGGTGCGAATTCGACGCCGAAGAAACAAAGTGAACCAAAGAGGGGGACGGATATCAAGGAAGAGGAAGATGTGCCACTAAACCCCTGATTCCTAGGAAACCCGCCTTCGATTCAGGAAGACCCCGTAAAGGGGTGGATAAGAAGGGGGGGGAACTCGCAAAGGGAACACCCAGGGATCTCACACACACATCGCAAGAGAGATCGGTATGCCTGTCGGGGTCCTGTGGGAAACATCAGGAGAAAAAATGGCCGGGAAAAACAGAAACTGGCGGGGAAAAGAAGGGAAAGAGATTAGAGATTCCCCTAAAGGACGCCGGCCAGATGTGGGTCGTAGTAAGAGGAACTGGCAGTCGACTTCGCAACGTGCTCAGAGCGGGGAAAGGGGAAAAGGAAGTTGTCTTTAAGAGTGAGGGGACAAAAAAAGACCGAGAGGAGATTTCCTGTTCAAGCACAGTCAAACAAGAGAAGAAAACAAATCGTTAAAAAACTGGAAAAAAACTGGGCGGCTGTTCGGCTTTATACCTCACGGGGACTCGACATTATCTGAGATCATATGCACGAAAGGGGGGTCAAAAAAATTCAAGCTTTCGGAAAGAAGAGAGAGACGACCTATCACGACTCCTGGATGTCAACAAAGGTCTCTGGCGAATGAGGCGGCGAAGTTGAAAGAAGGTTTTCCACTCCGGCAAGGAGATCGGCTGCGAAACAAAAAGGTCCAGTGGGGGAAAAGGAGAAGTCATCAGAGTTCATTTGAGTGGGGGGTCAGGGGGGGAAAGTGACATGTGATGAAAGAAAAGGAGCTTTTCGCAAGGTGTTTTCACGAGTAAAAGAAGGAAAAACTTAAGGCAGAAGAACGATTTGCGTTCCCCTGCCACATCTATCTCCGTCGGAGATTTCGGGGACGGCTGGGAGATAGTAGAAAGGGGTAAGGCGCAATAGTCATAACAAGTAGGGAGGACAATATCTGAGCAAGGAGTCTATTTCTTCATCTTCAGGGCGGGCAATCAAGCCGGGGCTGCACTATTGGGAACTATTGATAGGGGGCGGTGAAAAAAGGGAAATAAGGGAGCCCGAGACTGCTATGGGGACCACAAGATTTCTCTTGTTTGGAGCGCTCTTGCTCGCCACTCGTTCTAGAAAGATTTTCGATCAAGAACCCGGGGAAAGGGAGAAAAGATGAATGTGAGGGTGAAAAGAGGGGGGTCTTGGCTGTGAAACTCCAAGTATCGGCGTCGTAAAGAAGAGATCAAGCGGTCACGGCAGACCGCGGGGGGGAACCAAGAAACAGCGCCCGAGCCAGATGAAAACCGCCGGATAATGAATGAAGTCTGGGGTTGAGCATATCTCCTCCAAACCGGGGTGAAAGGGGTGAAAAGAAGAGGAGGCTTTAAGCAAAAACAAGGAGCCCGGGGGGCATGAGCCTGTCTCTTATAAAGTGGGGAATGGAACGAAAAAAGAACGGGGGAGCGCGTGCCGCTTCGACAACAAAAGGAAGGGGGGGGGGGGAGGAAAAGTCGCCTATGGACGGAGGTTCTTTCCTGGTCAGTCCATAGGACGCGCCAATAGGCAAAAAGAACAGCTCCTTAAAGGAATTTAAATCATCTGGAAGATCTAAAAAGGGAGGGGACCGGGGGGGGCTCAAAAGGGGGAAGAAATTCTACCACCGAGAATCTCCTTGCACATAGCGCTTGAAAGTCGCGACGGGGAATGGTTTGGGAAAACACACTTTCAAAGCCGGAATAAGCGTAATAGTTTGCGACAAAGTAGGGGTTTCAACATCTCCGCAGGGGGCTACCCTGGCGGGCATGGGACAAAACTCGAGGCAAGAGGATTTTGTGAGGCCCAGGGTGCGAAGGAAGAAAGCAAAGAATACCGGGCAGGAAAGCGACGATAAAATTTTGGGGAATTCATCAGGAGCGAGTTACAAGAGTCGGTCTTTCTATAAGAGAAGTTTTAGGGAGAACCCTCTCAAAGTGTGGAGGAGAGGAACACATAGTCATTGCCATAGCCAGACCACCGGGCAATCAGACAAAAGGCGGGAAGAAGAAGGAAAAAAAAAGGAAGTTTTTTTCAGCCTCATCATCTTGAAAATGAACCCGTCTGGAATCGTTTGGCCACTTCGAAGACGATCAAGTAGCCAAAAACTTGGAAAGAAAGCGTACAAACAAAAGGCTGAAAAGGAAACTGATCCAGAATGATAGTTAAACAGGTGACTTAACGATGTATTATCGAAGAATGTTAGGTACCAAAGAAGAAAGGACAAGGGGGGGTCTCCTAGGTACGCAAAGGTATTGTCCTCTCAGGTTAACTTTTAGGGCCATGGAAAAAGGGGGTAGTTGAACAGAACTGCAAGCTCATTAAGCCGAGAGGGGAGGAAATGGTTGGGGCTAAGCCCTGGTATTTCAGCAATTTGCGCACAAGAAAGGTTGCAACCGTGGGAGTCGACTGCTCAAAAGTCGGAAAAATACCGTGGTCCCCAGGGAAGAGAAGCCTAGATCAAGATCGTTCCTTATGTTCAGAAGGAGGCCCTTTAAGGAACGAAGAAAAAAGGGGGAAGCGGGTCCCCTAAAAGGTGGCAGATAGGTGGACGCATAAGGAAACAAAGGCAATAAAGGGGATCAACTCAAAAAAACCGGAGGGGATTCTTCCCCTCGCTCGGAGGTATTGCGGGAGGGTACCCTGAAGGATCCTACGAAAATTTGCTCAAAGGAGAGGCCGAAGGGGGGAGCGAGAGGAACGGCACTTGGGGTAAAGAAAAGAAGCCGCCCGGCAGGCGAGCTGGCCTTTTTTTATAAAGGGGGGCGAGAGGAGAAAGGAAAAGGAAACGGGTTGAACAGAAGGTGGCTGAAATAATTGACTGGTAGCTTCGCAAAACAATTTCCAGGAAAGAAAAAAGACAAGGTGTCACATACCACAAGCAGCCGGAAAACCAAGAAGAACATAGAAACAACTTCGGGCGCGTTACAGGAGAGGGTGTAACGGCATACGTAGGAGGAATCAAAAACCTGCTGTACGAGCGAAGAGGGGTCACGAAAGTTCCGATATCTCTTTTCCGGAGCGGGGGGAAGCGTCCCGGATATGGGGAGGAGGAGTGTCCGAGAGGGATGAGGGCACCCAAGTTTGGGGGGCCTTTTGGAAAAGTTTGAGAAAAGCTTGGGCATTCAATACACCGGCCAACGCTGATGCGGTTGGAGAAGAAATATTGGCCGGGGGGGGTGAGGCTCCATATTGTAGGGTGTTGGTATGTAAAATAACAGGGGACAATACTCCCCGGCGCTTTTCAAATTTTTCCTAATCCACGTCCAGCTAAACCCGGGACACGCACTCAGTGGATGGACTTCTTCAACAAGCCTAAAATATCGCATTCAAGAAAGGAGATCGGGGGGGTGAATGGGCGAATGAAGTCGAAATGGGGGTCGTTCCCGAAGAACGACTCGTTAAGGAAGATAGCGCAAAAGGCAGCCGGCGACATTTCGTCTCCCGTGGCGAGAGACTGTAAACTAAGGGAAGGCTCTATTCTTTCCTCCCTTCTGGGGGCTGGGATCCGACGTTTTGGACCCATCACCGGAAGACCTGGGAAAGCACGTCCTAGAAGGCTGTTCGATCTGGGGGGACAGAAAGCTCCCTTCTTAGCCCAGAAAAAAAGGAAAATTCGGACAACAGCAGAGGGGATAAGAAAAGGTTAGGTTGCAATAGTCCATTTAAGAGGAAAAACCCGTCAACTATAGCGTCGCGTTTAAAGACCGGAAAACAAATACGCGGGAAGGGGAAAAGGCCCGGCGGATCTGCGGGAAAAATAAGGAGGGAAAGAGAACGGAAGAGAGAGCACGGCGAACTCTACATGGGGGGAGGTCTCATGGTGCATCATACTCACAAAACACCAGGAGGGAATTGGAATATAGATTTCGTTAAAAAACAGTCTCTTTGACGGTGCCGGCAGAGAGTACTTGTGAAGGGATCCATCGAAACGGAAGTGTTGAAGACACATGGAAAGCCGCCTAGTGCCCGGAAACTCTTTGAGTAAAGGAGATAGGTGGAGGAGTTGAAAAAATGCCGCCTCGACAAACTACTAAAGTTACCAACCGCACGAATAATAGTGAAACGGTACAGTTCGAAGAGTTGGACTCGATGTCTTAAGGTGCGAAGAGAGTGCGATCACCCGCGAGCTTAACAAACCAGAAAATAACCGGGGAGAAGGGATCAAAAAAGAATAGGCGATTGTCCGTTAACAGGAAGGAAGGTCAAAAAAAGATAATCCGGGAAATTCTTAAATAGTTCTGCGCTCTTTGGGGAAAGAAAGTGATAAGAATGGAAACAGTGCCAGAAGGTCGCATCTTACTGGCACAAAGGTTTGAGGGACAGATTGCCAAAAAAAAAAAAAAAACCAGTAAGGGAGTCAAAAGCAGATCTCCTCGAAGAGAAATGGTGTCTCATGGATGCGCGAAACAAGAGGCTAATCGAGCCTGCGGATACTCGTGGAAGATGAATCTACTTGGGAGGGGGGAGAGACTGGAAAGAAGTATTAAACCATGCGCAAAGCCACCCACAAAACGGACAAGTGCTATGCGTATAAAACTTCAAAAAAAGGTAACGGGGAGAAGAAAAAGCAGAAAAGAAAAAGTAATGAACGTTAGTTGTAAAGAGTCTCCGCAAAAAAAAACACGAACAAAAAATACTCAAACCCCAAAAAAGGGGGATAGAAGAAGAGAAACAGAAAAAAAATTGCACATGACGAGGTTCGGCGACAGACGAGGAATGGTGGGGGAGGAAAGGAGGACTCAAAATTTTAAAGGAAGGGAGGTCCTTGATAACACTAAGAGTACAGAGGGAAGGGGCACACAGTATAGAAGTTGCGGTTAACTTAAGGGTTTTGGACGGCAGACTGCCTCGGGGAAATGGTTTTTTGGAGAAAATCTAACCCTATTGTGAAAAGGACCAGTATGGTGCAAGCAAGCCTTGCAAAAAGACGCTAGACTACGAGATAAAAAAAAAAATGCGAAGTAAGATCCGATTAGGCCCTGTCGTGGCACGATTACCAAATCAGCAAGAAGGAAAAAAGGAGAGGGCCAAACAGAGAAAAATTGTAGGATCGGGAATGGGGTGGACGCCGTGTCTAGCACATTCAGAGAACAACAAACTGAGAAAGAAATATATTAAAATTAGGGAAAGGGAGGTGGTGGGTAAAGGGGAAGGAGGGAAAAGTCTGCAATTGGAAAAGGGTAAAAAGGACCCTCATGCGGAAGAATTCCCCGTATGACTTGAGCTATGATTAGGGGACTCCTGATAATTTTGAAGGAAGGGGGGTTCAGTCATAGGGCGTCGACGTCTTTTCACATAGATTGAGGGGAAAAAGAAGGAGGAAAGTGGGAGGGAAAAAACAGTCAAAAAAGAAGACGAACTGGACTTTACGTCACAGCAAAGCTCCGGGGAACTCCACTGAAGGGGATGACAGAAGAGTAGCCGGTACAGGTTCGGGAATGTTGGGACATGCCTCTTAGGGGAACCTAAGATCGACTACATCGAGAGAAAAGATGTTGGACAAGGAAAAAAAAACTAGCATGGGAGGGGGAGCAGCCCTTTGTACTGGGGAAACGTCGAAAGTTCTGAGGGAAAAGTTGTGTTTTCTCTTTCTAATGGGAAAAAATGAGGGGGGGAAACGAACGTTTAATACTTTGAAGTACATTGGGGGAGGATCTTCGTTCCTTTTGATTTACTTAAGAAAGAATGGTAAGGGAGGTGGGGTGGAGTCTCATGTGAAGTGGAATAAAAAATTGGGGGAAGGAGACACCCTTTTACCGGAGTGGTTAGACCCCATGATTCTCAAAGAAAGGGGAGGAGGAAGGACAAGGGGTGAAGACCAATATCTCAATAAAGGGGCGTTGCTTCTGCAGAAGGAGGAATTTTACTGGGAAGAAAGACAGAAATGGGGGAAGAGCAGGGAAGGGGGCGAAGCTCCAATCTCTCCCAGAGAAAAACTAAGTTCCTTCATCAAAAAAGGGAAAAAGGAAAAACGTTGCACTAAAAAAAAAAAAAAGGGAAAAACATTCAAAGGAAATATCGTGAACGAATTGGAAACAGAGGGGGGGTGGAAAAAGGCGGGGGGGCGCAGGCGGATACCCACGGGGAAAAATCATCCTGTCGAGAGTACCGAGGCGCGGGGGGGGGGTGAACTCTGGTCTCGACACTGGGTGGACACGTTGGGGAAGATTGGGAAGCTAAAATGATGGAGTTTAAAAGCGTGAAACTCTCTTCAGGAGGGGAAAAGGGGGCAAGAAGGAGAGGCCGGAAAGACTACCGGAAACTTAGTTAGACTGCGGACAATACTAAAAAAAGGAAAGATCCCATTAGCAGGACCCCCTAGGAGGGGGGGAAAGCATCTCTGAACCCCTGATTTGGGGGGGAACTATAGAGGAGAGGGGAAAACAAGAGGAGAAATGAACATTAGAGGTGATGGGATAATCGGATACGAAGTGGCAGGGCAGGCAAGACCAATGGCTTATAAAGGGAAAAAAGTCTTTGATACAAAGACGAAAGGATAAGAGGTGTGCCGGGAGGTGGGACATCGGGGGAAAAGGAAGAAGGCACCCCTAACGAAGTCATCATTTCCTCTCAAGACTGGGGGGAGGAAGGGGAGGGGAAGAAAAGAGAGAAATCTAATTGACTCAAAAAAAAGAGGTAAGGCAATTGAAATGATCTTGGGGAAAAAATACTCCTCGGTGTGAAAAAATTCAATGAGGGGCCCTTAAAAGTGGGAAAGAGAGGTATTGATGCAAAGAACACTGGCAAGGACGGCGCCTGGACAGTCAATGAACGAAGGCGGAATGAAAAAGAAGAAACGTAAGTTCAGCCCAGCAGGATATCTCTCTACTAGAGTAGATGGGGGGGGTAAGGAAGGTCACGTCATGAAAGTCAAGATCTTCAAGACCGAGCGAAATGGATTTGCTCTAAATCCTTTCGAGAGTCACCAAAAGGAAGGAAAATGATCCAGGGGGTAAAAAAAAAAACGGAAGTACAATACTCCAAGATAAGACGCAGAATGGACCATTAGGAAAGGGGAGTGAAAAAATGAGAAGAATCGTCGACAAGAAAAAAACACTTAGACCGATGCTAAATTTCGGAGTCTAGGAAAACATGTGAATGGGGGAAAAGGGTGGTGCATCTTCTATCGAGGTCTAATTGGGGGGAAAGGGACAACAGAGAAGTAAGACGAGGGAAAGCAAGGGGAGGTGGAAGGAGGAGGACAACATCGGGAAGCTCTTGGACTGTTGAACAAGAAAGAATCTGACTACTTCGTCCTTGGGGGGGGGACGAAGCTATGACGGGAAGTATGGGAGAAGTTACCAAAGGAGATGGGCACCCGGAAAAAGGGAGCTGCCAGCGCGTCAAATCACCCAGAATATCCCTATACTTAGGGGGGGGCCCAAAGTAGGAAGGGGAAAAAAAGAAAAGGGGGTTGGAGACTCCTCAAAATTGTAAGATGGGAAAGAGGATTTCAGGACACCTATAGAAAAAAACAATTATTCTTTGAGGAGGGTTGCTCTTGGTTTCCTGCAGAGGAAGAAAAAATGATAGAAAAGGGGGAGAGGGGAGAAAAACAAACTGGCAGAACTGAAATGCACAACGAAGGGGGAAAGCACCGAGCTCCTCTCTCTCTAAAGAGGGGGTTTCTGAGTCTCGGGAGAGGGGGGGGAGGGGGAAGAATATGTTCAAAAGAGCGGGTGTAAGAGAGAAGAGGGTCGTCGCCAAAGGGTCTACTATCGGAGGATCTTCAGGCAACAGTCACAACTAAGGAAAAAAAGCTGCCCATCTATACAACCAGGGGAGAAATAACCGTTCGTCTTGATATCAATTCTTTGGGAGAAAGGAGAAAAAGCGATCAAGCGTAACGAAAAAGGAAACACACGAATGAATTCGCGCTCAAGAGGGAGCCATTGGTGATCTGTGACTCCAAGGGGGGGGGAGGGGGGGGGGGAGCGGGAGCTTCACGAAAAGGGGCACAAGATTTAGGAAGAAGGGAGAAAACACGGGGAAAAGAGGGTTAGGATACGTCCCGATGTCCAGGTGGGGGGGGGGAGAAAAGGTGCGGTCTCAGGAATCAGGGGAGTGAGAGTCGCTTGACGCACTGGGGGTTTATCACCCCCAAAGAAGCCGAAAGATAGGAAAAAGGGAGAAAAACAAGGATTGAGAATAGACAGAGGAAACACAACACGGCTTAGAGATGCGGGTTCTAAAATTACAATCTCTATCTATGGAGGGCAGAGAAAAAGAGAGGAAAGAGAGGAAAGGGAAGTCACATAAGGGGTAAGGGAAGTGATACTAAACTTCCAGGGGACTTCATAGAGGTGGCCATCCTAAAAAAGGGGGGGAGGAGGAAGGGGGAAAGGAAGAGATGGGGGGTGCCCACTTGCTGAAACAGGTGATTGTGGCAGGGACGCTGGCTCTGCCCACTAAAAGAAAAGAAGACTTCGCTTGAAGGCATCGTCGGCCTGGAGGGGGGGAAAGAGTGGGGGGAGAGGGATCTGGGGGGGGGCAAAAATCTTAAGGTAAAAGCCGTCCAGAAGATAGGCTTCGTTCCAGGGGTAGGAGGTCGGACCTTCGTAGGAGGGAGGGGAAAAGCATAAACTAACATAGTAAGATATGATGACAGGCATATGAATTCGGAAAAGTAGCATCAGAGCTCAAACAACAACTTAAGTAGGGGGGGGGGAGAAGAAAAGAAGGAGGGAAACCCAGTCAAGAAGGGGAATTCAATGGCTGAGATTGCGGAGGGGGGACCTCATATCCTCCCTAGGGGGGGAGTCTGCCTGAAACGTAAGGGGGAGGGAATCAGGGCGAAGAAGGGGAGGGGGGAGGGGGAAGTCAGCTTTGGCCTTCGAGACAATAGGGCCCCCCGAAGGGGAAAAATAGTTAGGGGGAGAAAAAAGGAGTCGCAAGGAGAAAATTTGCGAAACAAAGCTTGCTGGACACAAGGATCGAAGAAAAGCTCGGGGCACAGAGTCTGGCTTCCAATATATGGGGTCACAAGGGGCAGGACCGGGGGAAGAGGGTTAGAAGATCGGGGAGGGGGAAAGAACATCCTAACCGGGTCTAAAGTTGGCTCAATGGAAAAATATGATGACTAAGTATAAATTTCTGCCAAACGTACGTACAAAACAAGGAAGCAACGATAGATACGACTATGGTGGCCAGGAAAAGGCGAGAAGGAGGTGAAAAAAGAGTGTCGTCTGGAGCTCTCCGAGACGAGATAAAAGTGCTAAAAGGAGGGGGGTCTCTCGTCCCAGAGGGGGGGAGGAAAAACATCCCCTAGAAAAACCAGTAAGAGGTGAGAAAAAGGGGTACGTCAAGAAGCGCTTGAAAAAAGTCATCAGGTCCTGCCAAGCGTGGAAAAGTTGTTTTCTCCAAAGCCGGAGGAAAGAGAGAGGAAAAAAAAAAAAAAAAAAAGGGGGGAATTAAACCGATGTACTACAATCAGAGGCATCAGAATTCAACTGGCAGAGGGGCAACACAGGCTGACTTGTCCAGTCGTTAAGATTCGAAAGAGCAAGAGGCCACGTTTATCAAAGAAGAAAGGAAAAAACGCAATAAGGGGGCAGAAAGAGGAAGGAGGGTATGACGGAGTCTTTTTTGACGGGTTGGGAAGCACAGCAACGTCGGACGGGGGCGATCGTAGTTATTAATCAACGTTGCGACGACTGCCCACTATGAGAGGAGAAATTAAAACAGCCGGATGAAGGGGACAATTCCGGGAAGGAGAGGCTTTTTTTCCGGGCTTAAAGCTCATCCGCTCGAAGATCCCCTCTCAAGTGTCGGAAGGGGGGGGGGGAAATAGAACAAAAGGAACAGAAGCAGAAAAAAAAAGGAGGAGGGAGGGGGAAAAAAAAAAAGATGTACTGTCTGATAAATCCCATCCTGATCCAAGGGGAGAGGGGGTAGGAAACTTCTTCCTGGTGAAAGAAGGGAAAGGGGGGAAGACGAAAAAAGGGGAGGAAGAGATTCTAGACCGGGGCATCTGGGGGGGAGGGGTATTATCGTCACGGTCCATTTGGGACAAAATAAGCTGAGGACAAAAAAAGTTCCTAACTAGAGGGGGGGGAAGGAGGAATGAGGGTCAACCGGAAGAAAAAGCGCTAGGAAGCTTATCGATTCGGAAAGTGCGGAGACAGTAAGAATTCTTCGGGATAGGAATGCGATCAACAGAAAAGGCAAGAACCAAGTGAAAGCGTAAATATCAGCAAATTCCTGGGAACTCTGTTCGAATTTCACTGAGGAGAAAGTTGGGGGGGACGTGCGAATGGAGGACGTGGGGGGAGATGGAAGTACACGTGCAGGAGTTATTCGTAAGGGACCAAACGTGGGTAAGGGAAAGAACGGAAGAGGGGGCGGGGAGGGGGAAGTGTTGGAATGCAGAATGGGGGGAATTAGTTTGGGGTGATTCTATGCCCATAAACCACGGGATATTCACGTCCCTCGAGTTACCCGCTTCTCCAAGCAAAAAAAGGGGGAAATTCAGGAGGAAGGAATGAATACCATCTCTGGCGAAAGGATGGGGGACTTCAGGGGGGAGCAACTGTCGGCCTCAAAAGAGACTTCAGGAAAATGGACGCAAGGAAGGAAATGGAAAGTAGGGAGGGAAAGGGCAAAACGAAGAAAGTGGGACTGCGCACTATTTCGGAGGCACGACTGTTGTAAAAAAAGGAAACCGGATCGACTCAATCCTATCTGTTATAAGGGCGACATTTTCAGGGCGGGGGGGAGAGAGGGAGGGCTGTCTACAATCAGAAGAGGAAAGGCCTAAATAGGAGGGAAGAACCGGATGAATTCTTCGCTCGGGTTACTATTGTAATGAGGGGATCTGAGTGAAGAACAGGGAAAGAGAGCGCGTGTGCGAAAAAAAGAAAGGTCAGTCGGTCAAGGACCTTTATAAGGGCGCCATTCCTACGCAATAAGAGAAATATCAAGGGAAAAGCTACAGTGAGGGGGGAAGGGGAAGGGGAAAGGGGGGAAATGCGACTCTCTTCAAAAAACACCATTGAAAAAGGGGGAAAGGGGAAAAAATAGGTGCAAGCATAAAGCATTTAATACATCTGATAAATTTCTTAGTGATGGAAGAGAAAAGTGAGGGAGGAAGAAGAGAGCTGAAAAACATCGGGGGGAAAACTCAGATAGAGGGAAAAGGGGTGCTTGGACCTTTCCAACATAGGGTCGAAAAGAAAGGAGTGAAACGTTTCATACAGGGGGAAGAAAATAGGAAAAGGTGAGGGGTCCGGGTAGTCAAGAGGGAGCTGGAATTGGCCAAAAAGAGGGAGAAGGGTGGATCACCTCCATACTAGGGTGGGACACGCGAGCGATCTAAGAGGTGGAGAAAAGGCTTATTGAAGTCAAGGTGAGAAAAAAACCGGGGAAGCAGCAGATTCTGCAAGTGGAGGCGATGTCGGGAAGGAGTCATCTCACAAAGGAGAAGGGAGATAGAGGGGTGCTGCATAAGTGGCTGAAATGAAAAACACTCGGACTGGATGGGAAAGGAGGAGAAGATAGAGCCGTGAGGGAAAAGAAACAGATAAATAGAAATCAGTCAACGACAGAAACACAGAAACGACACAATCCATGTACATCGTATCTGAAAACCCAAAAGCCGAGTGGGGACGCAGGGTCGGTCTAAAAATTGTCGGAGGGACAGACTTGTCTATCAATCAGCCCAAAATAATAGCCTAAAATATGCGAAGGCACAGAGGCACCATTACGAAAAGGGGGGGGTGAGAGGGGAGAAAAGAGGGAAGAGGAAGTTGGGGGTGGAAAAGGGGGGAAAATATATTATGCGAGAATTTGAATTATAAGGGGGGAAAACGTTAGAGCCTAACTTTAACAGGAGGGGGGGGAGAAGAGGGGGAGTGATGGAGGTCTCGGGGGTGGTAAAAAGGAGAGACTTCACCTTAGGCCCTTTTTGGTTCTTATTTCGGCAAGGCCGCTCTTGAGAAAGGGAAAGTCAAAGGGCCCGAAAGAGAAGAGAAAAAGGGTCCCACAAGGGGACTGGAAGTCCGTCAGAGAAAGAGATAGAGGTATTTCAAAAAAAAGTTCAAGGAAAGGATCACCGCAGTCTCCAAAATATATAGGGGGGGAGCTGAGACATGACACGCAAAACATATAGAGGACAAAAAAAAACGGGAGGAAGGGGAGGAAAAGGAGGGGAGGTATGCGGGCTGGTTTGAAAGAGGACATCTTACAAATGGAGGGGTCTTTCTCATAGACTGCTGATCCCGGACCCTTGGGGACGCAAGGCAACGGAAGATAGAGAGAAAAGGGAAAGGGGGCGGTAGGAAGAACAGAGTAAAGGAACTTGAGCAACTGGACGCGTTTTAAATTCTAAATATGGTATCTACTTGAAAAAGAGGACTGGATTCAAAGGTAAAGAAAAACGAGAAGAAAGGAAAAGCTATATGTAAAAAATTAGGGAAACGGATTCGGGAGTTGATCGGGAGCCTTCGCTGGAGGAAGAGGAAAGGCTCGCGATAACATCGATGCACTACCTGTTAAAAAGGCAAGAAGAGAAGAGGGAGGACACAAAAGGGGTAACGCTCGGCATCTCTGCTTTGTTTCGGATTGAGCCGTCTAAGCTTGGGCAACAAAGGGAAAGAACTGGGAGAAGAGGAAGGTCGATCAAACGTCCAGGGGGGGTGTCCTTCAGCATCGGGGCCGGGGCAGTTGGGGTTGGGGGGGGGTGGGAAACGCAGGTGTGCCTCTGTGATGCCTCGAGCCCCAGAAAACGGGAGGATGGGCGGGGAAGGGTGTATAGCACCGAATCCTCTGAGCCATGCTCGCACTCCTCCGGAGGGAGACCGGCCAAAAGGGAGGAAGGGAACCATAGAGAGAGAGTAGAGAGCAGGTTGGTACTGGAGTAGTGGACGGTATAAAGGAATCGCAAATCAATGAGGCAAGAGGAGGCGGAAGGTGGAGAGGGATGAGCCAGGTGTTAGTCAACACGAACTGCCACAAGGTGCAACGAAGTTGCTGCAAGCTACTGGGGGGAAAGGTCAGACGGGAGAGAATGGAAGAATCTAGCAAGGAGTAACATTTCAGATGGGGGGGGGCACTTGAAACCAAGCTCAATTCAAAGAAGGATTACGCGAGTCCAATTAAACGTAGAGTTGAAAAGGGGATTCTCGGCTGTTTCGGGGTCAGTGTCGCGGGATGGGGACAAGCTGGCAAGGAGCGACTTTCCTCTAAGGGGAGGCAAAAAGGACGCAGAGGGGAGGGAAGAGGGCGAGGGCCAAAAGGAACGACCCGATCAGCGGGATCACGTTAAAATGCGTCTACGTGGAAACAACTGGGGGAAAGAAGAGATATCCACACCTTCGAAGAAGGATTGGAGGTAAGGGGGGAGCATCTCTTTCATATGGGGGGAGGGGGGTTTCAGGTAAGGTGAGGGGAGGGGCCAGCAGCTCCCAACGAGAACCGATACTTGCCTTCTTTTGCACTTCTACTGTCGAAAATATGGGGGAAAAAAAAAATAAAAGGAAAGGAAAAGAAAGATAGGAAGATGATGAGTGATTGGTGGCCCAGAGAGAGTCCACCAGGCTCGTGAGAGAGCGCTTAGGTAGAGGGGAGAGGGGTGGGGGGAAAACGTTTTCCCGCTGGGAAGAAAGTGGAAGGGATAGGTAAAGGAAACGAAGGGATTGGGCCCGCTAGACAAAAGGGCCCTTCGAATCACATCCGGAGAAAAAGAGGTCAGTGCGTATTGACGGGAAGGAATCGAAGGAAAAGGGAACTCAGAGGAAGAGCTGGATGTAACGGGCAGTGTATTCGTCCAGCGATTGGAAGACCGAGCTCCGAGATGACGGAGGGGGGAATGAAAACGGGAGGAGGAGGGGGTCTGGCTCCAGTAAAAATCACCTATGAAAGGGCCCAGAACATAACAATCAAGACAAGTGGAAAACTTCAACCACGGCCCTCTTTTTAAGAAGAAATGAAGGGTATGAAAGAGACATTAAGGTTGGGAACAATGGGAAGAAGTACTCCCCAACTTTGATATCCAAAATAAGAGGAAGAAGGGAAAAGGAAGGAGGGGGGGAAGAGGACCATGATAGGTGGGGAGGAGGGTTCAAAAAGGGGAGAGGTGAGATCTCTTTCGAGGTCCATTCAAATCCGCGCGCAGAATTGCCAATTAGAATCGGCGTTCTTCCTTAAAGAAGTGGGGGAAAAAGGGGGGGGAAAAAAGGAAAGAGAAACTTCAGAGATTCTTACCTTGTGGGGGGGAGGGAAGGACAGGGAATTATTTCTGTCTCTGTACCGTTGAGAAGTCGATCCAGGTCGAAAGAGAAAAACCACAGATGCATGGGGAAGAAATAAAGAGGGAGGGAAGAAGGGGGCCCAGTGTGCAAGGACGAGACTAACTGCGTGCCTACTCTAATTGGTCGTACCAGTTAATGGGGGTGTGGTAAATTTTTTAGGAAAAAATGAAAAGGGAGAGGGGGTTCTCTCAAACAAAAATGGGGAGTAAAAAAATAAGAGGGGGAGGAATTTCTTGTTTTAATGACACGGAAAAAAAAGGGTTCTGAGCCCGCAAGCCGGCGCTTATCCATTACCGAAAGGAAGGGGGTGGAAATACGCCGGAAAAGAGGCCAGATACTCAGACTGTGGGGATCGGGGAAGCTCTATAAGGCAGAGAAGTCGAACGTTTTTTGCGTCTTCAGGGGAGCAAACAGAAGGAAGACCAAATTCAAAAGGAGATAAGGTGAAGGAAACTTCTAGAATTAGGGGCACCTTCAGGGCTCGGGGTTCGGCGTGGGATAAAAGGTCCTTCAAACTTGGGGGTCTCTGGGAACATCGATGGACGAAATTTGCCAATTGCACTAAAGAAGAAAAAGGGGGGGTTCAGAGGACCTAAAGGGGGGCACGAGAACTGGGAATGGGACTTCCGATGGCTATGTCGTTCTAGTTTGCCAAAAAGGAAAAAAGGGGGGAGGAAGCGGGTATGTCTTATGCAAAAAACGCGTAAGTTGGGAGGAAGGAGAACTTTCAGGGAAGGGGGGGGTTAGGGGGGAGGAGGTGGGTTACTCTGGGCATAAACCCCTGCGATTCTCACTGTGTGGTATAGTCCAAAAAGTAACAGACTCGGGGATCAAATATCTCAGGGGACCAGAAGGGGGGCGGGACAAGTTCCGCCATTACGGAAACACATAAGAAGTCAGGAGGATAGGGGGGGCGCGGGGAGAGAGGGGAGGGGGAAAATCCGATAACGTTGGAGAGAAAGCGCAAGCGCGCAAAAAAGATGAAAGGGGAGAAACGGGGCGCAAAAGGGAAGAACGAGAAATTCACGGGCACGCAATGAGGTCGCTAGGGAAAACACATGCCGTGAATGCAGCGTATCTTCCATGAAAGGGGGATATGGGGGGGGGGGGGCATAAGGTACATACCAAAGACAAAGCCAGATTCGCGAAAAAAAAGGGTTTAACTCCTCAAATCGCCTTTTCGTGGGGGGGAAAAAAACCTAGGGTCTCGGGGAGGAGGGGGGAAAGGAGGAGTTGAGAAGGCCGGCAAAAGATACGGTGTGCCGGAAACACGGGACAAAAGTAATCTGGCCACATTCACACGGCCACTGAAGGGAAAAAGGGATGAAAGCGCGTGGGGCAAAAAAAAAAGGGGGGGAAAAGATCTCTCATGAGGAGATAGGACTTTTAACAAATCGCCGCAATTAATGGAGGACGGCTCAAATACGGAGGACGGACTTATGGCATAAAAATAGCGCCGGGGAAAAAAGGGAAAAAGCTGGTTCGAACGCGCAGGTGGGTAAAAAACGTGTGACATTCAGTTGGACCACTAGAAGAGGGGGAAAATGGGGAACGAAAAATTAGGGCGGTGAATTGGATATGAAAGGGAGGAGGAATAGACTGAAGCCTAGGGGCAGAGACTAATCCTGTTGCAAAAAGGAAATTGAAGAGAAGAAAGGTGGGGGGGGGTTGCCAAACTGAACTCGTAGCGGGAATAGGCTCTGGGGCTGTTCCACTCAAGGAGACGAACTGGCGAAGCGCCTTTCGCAGTCACGGATGAAAAGAAAGGGACATGGGGGAAAGAAATGTAGTGATCAAGTAAACAAAAACAAACCGCCAGACTTCAACGAAATTATTGTTTCGATAAAAAAAGGGAGAACAAATTCCATAAAGAGGAAAGGAGGTACTCTCCCTATAGCTAAAGGCTGAAAGGGGGGGTCTCCTCACATAGGAACTGAAAGAAATGACAAAAGAAATCGGATTACTGAATTTCAAAACTGTAAAAGACGCATCTCGTCCTGCTGTAGGGAAAGGGGGGAGGGGGGGGGGACAAGCAGAAAGCAAGGAACTCTCCACCGATCCGCCCGAATTACGTCTACATGGCTCCGACGAGTGCGAGGGGAAGGAAGGAGGGGGGGGGAGGGGGGGACTGGGGCAAGGAGAGGTATGAAAGTTAAAAGAAGCAGAGGCCGCGGTTAGTCAAAAAAAAAGACGGAAAAGGTTGAAATATAGAAAGCGGGAGGCCGGATCGCTGGGGGGGGGGGAGGGGAAAAACTTCCCCGGTTAAATAGTCGAAGGTGTTGGCGAAGGATACATACAAGGCCAAGAAATGTATGGCGAAGGGAAGAAAGAAGAAAAAGAAAAGAAAGGGAGTCCCCCATGAAGGGTATCAAGGAAGCTACATATATGGAAAAAATGGAACCGGAAGCCAGACAGCCTCCTTACCGAGGGGAAGAAGGAAAAAAGTTGTTCATTTTGGAGGAAAAAAAGAGAACCCAGCA
>Ga0179593_1467266_pt1 | contig 18982 bp, 23 predicted proteins | sample CZODoug2_1_08_16_FD_185931 | JGI IMG/M metagenome (GOLD analysis project Ga0179593, IMG submission 185931) | Vadose zone soil fungal communities from Angelo Coast Range Reserve, California, USA - CZODoug2_1_08_16fungal (PacBio error correction) | ecosystem: Environmental > Terrestrial > Soil >...
TGGTGTTACTTTTTCATCGCAGTCTATAATCAGGGGTTAAGGTTATGGGTCACCGGTTGGGGGTCCAGGAAGGGCCCCGTGCCCCAATCACTATTTTACAGTACTACAACAGAGGTGCTAGTAGATCCGTCCTTCCGGCATTGATAATTGGGCCGGGAGAGGGAGGAAGAAACGAGGATTCGCTCTAAATTCGGTCGTTTGACATCGAAGTAACAAAGGATCAACTTATTGTTCGAAGAGAACAGTCAATATCGAAAACGCCTCCTCGACACCGGGGAGATAAGGGGGGGTGAACGAAGAAGACAAGTGGACGCACAACTCAAAAGAAACACGTGCCCACGACGATCTCCGGGAAAACTGGAATGCTGAAATCGGGAAAAGGGGGGGGGTGAAGCTCGTCCAGTGTTTTCAAAAGCTTGACCAAAAAAATTACCCCCCTTATCGAAAGAAAAAGGAAATGAGAGATCGAAACGAGAAGGGGGGTGATGTTGGAGGGTAAAGATGTGCAATTTGGAACGGCAAATAAAGGGATTGTGTCAGAGGAGCAGACTCTCGCAGATCCGATAAACCTCAGGGGGGTAACACTATCAGTCCAAAGGTACGGGGGTGCACGGCGCAGCGTTTCGTGAGAAGGAACCTCTCCAGATAACGAGTCAAACATATTCATCCACTGATGTTCGCGCTCCCGCACGTGGACAAAGGGGGAGAAAAAGTCAGCCGGCGGCACCGTATAAGGGAGAGACTTGTTGGCTTTGTGGGGGTGCGACAAATGAATCGAACTCTGAGGGGGGGGGGGGAAAAAAGGATGCAGGGGGGATATCGAAAAAACAAAAGTCAGGCTCGATCCGGCGGGGAACGAAAAAAGTGGGGACGAGTGCGAGACAGGCACAGACGGCGTGGGAATGTCAAGTCCAGTTACTGTCACTACCAAAGAGTCCACGCCTCCGACCGGAGGTCGAACGAGGCAGAGTCAAAAAGGGGCAAAAAGAGAAGCACATGAAAAGGGCGGGTCCAAGTGGGAGAAAGAAGAAGGGGGCATCAAATCGACGCGAGGGCCAAGCAAGCCTTCCAGACGAGCCCAGGAAAAGGAAAGCAGTAGGTTGACAAGAAAAAACGTGTTTAACGCTGCCCAAGGGACTGGATTGGGGATGCACGACCGAAACAGTTACTAGGGGGGGGCAGAACCCAAATGTCGACGGCGATTGAATGGGAAAAAACCCCATCAAATCCAGTTGAAGGAAAAGGGGAGGACACAGTTCGATACGGCCAATGGAGAAAAGAGAGCGTAAGCGCAAAGCTTGACGGAGTTTGCCTACGAACAGAGAGAGTGTGGGACGCCGAGCACAAATCGAAGAATGGGAAAAGGGTACAACGCAGAAGGGTAAAGGATCAAAAGCAAAGGCGGCCCGCTCCCTAGGCCAGGAAAAATCACACGCTGCACCTGGTAAAAGGGAAAGGCCAAGCCAAAAACGCGTGAAGGGCACACGGAGTCGGCGTTGTGAAAAGAGCCAAACGAGAGGGCTCCAAAAAGAAAATCAGAGGCTACTTCTTGCAATGGTCCAAGCACCAGCAGGGGGAACAGGACCTAATCAGGTCGGATGAACCACAAAGGGGATCCGGTTAGACACAACCGCAGGGGAAAAGAAACTTCAAAACACGCTGTTGCATTTCGGGGGGCGGTCAGGCAAGGGGAAAAAGCCTGACATGGTGCGGCCGACGGAACAAACGACCACACCGCGGACGGTCGAAAAAAAGAGCGCTAAGAAGAGGATTTGAGGTCTCCGACCAACTTCACGCCGGGCTGGAAAGGATGCCGACCAAGGAATCGGGTGCGAAGAGCGAAGTTGGGCGGGGGCTTAACATGACAAGAGTTACACCAAGCCAAGGGTCCGTCTGGACAAGTCCGGTAAGGGAGAGTAAGAAACCGAGAAGGAAACGCGGACCTGCAGCAAGTTAAAAAGGAGGGGAATGGCGCTGGGGTCTTTGCACGGAAGAAGACCGACAGGGCAACTTCGAGAATCGGAGAGGGCGCCGGCGGCCGCCATCTGGAGCGTCAGGGCCCTGACCGCTTCAAGAAGAAGTGAGAGGGAACTATCCCGAAAAAGATGCGAAAAGAGAGGCTTACGGGCAAAACAAGCCTCCGGCGAAGGGTGGTGCTACACAGACTCTCGAAGCGCGAAGGAGCCTAGAGGATGGTGTCATGGAGTTGAAAGGGGGATGGATGAGCAACGGACAGTACTGTAAAAGTCGCTCCGGCTCAAACAGAGGTGGAAAAAGAGAGAGAAAAGAAAAGGGGGGGGAAAAACTAACGTAAGAAAGGAAAGCATAAGCCAGGAGGAGGAACCCTACCAAGGGGCCATGAAATAGGAAGGTGTGACCAAGAAGAAAAAATGCTGAAAAGCCAAGCGGCCGGGCTCCAGCGATGGGAAAACGTTGTAGTTCTCGATATGGTGCACGAGAAACGGTCTTCAAGGCGGTCGGCAGACTCAGAAAAAAAAAAGGCAGGGGCCGTCGCCCGGGGGATAGGAAAAGGCTGTAGCTTAAAGGTAAACAGAACCGCAACTGAAGAAAAAATCAGGAGTGTCCGAAAAAGGCTGCAAAAATGTTAGAACTAGGACGTTCCCCGGCGAAATGACGCGGGTGTGGTGAGGAAAAGAGGATGGCCTCCATCACCGCAAAACCGAGAGGACGCCAGAGATGGTCCATGGGCGGGCAATGTCAAGGGGACCCAAAAACCGCCCGGTGCCGTATAATAAAATGCCTTAACCGAGGGGACATGAGCGGCTACCGTTGTGTGAAAGATCAGGTAGCGGTTCCGGCACGGGCCAAAGCATAGAATGGTTTCGGCTGTCAAAAGCCGTAACCTCAGTCTCAAAACTTGGTGTTCAGTTACCGACGAGAAACGGACCGCGAGACCACGGCTATCGGCAGCAAACCCAGGTGTTCGTAGCGGGGAAGACAAAAGGGAGCAGCAAGCCGTAGCGTCTGTAGAGGACCTCCGAAGGGGATGGAGGAAAAATTCACCCAAACCGTGAAAAACCGGGCATGCGGGGGTCCTACTGGAAAAGGACAATCACGAGGCAAGGGCGGGCCAACGGCCAGAAAGGAACAAAAGAAATATCGACCGAGGCGACTGTGGGGAAAGAAGGAGCCTGAAACACCCCTAAACGCGGTGCTGAAATGAAAAGACAATCTTTCACGGAGGAACAATCGAAGCTCGATCCCTCGGTTGGATTGATAAGGGACGCGACATCGGGGACCGCACGGCAGAGTACCCTAAAGGGCTCAGCTGAGAGAAAAGCAAAGGCTCAGGTACCATGGGCTCTTTTCGGCTAAAGGGAAATCGGGGTGCGACGATGCGGCGGGAATATCGTTGAACAGTATCCGGAGCAAAGCGCGTCTGACGGTGAAAATCATCACTAGGACGGACCAAAGCTGATGGGCGAAAGCAAGGCTCTTAAGCTAGAGCGTTGTATAATGAACAAATTGCAAGGGTCAAGAACCTTGGCGGCTCGGGGCGAGGGACCGAGGAAAAAGGGGGGGACGGCGAGAGGAAATGCTCAAAAAGGAAAGGGGAGGGTCAAATCGTTGTGACAGACTGGACTCAGGAAACAGCCCTATACGCCAACTACTCAAGGAAGACGGAAGCGAAAACCAAATGGAAAAAAAGGGGGACACGCGCGTCAGATACTCGATCTGGCCGTCAGGGGGGACAGAAGAGGCGCGAACATTTTGACTGTAACATCCCGTCCCACGCGTCGGAGAAGTAGACCGTTGCCGACGGACTATTAAAAAAGACACCTGGGACAGGACGCCTAATAACGGAAAAAGACAAAGGGTGGACCGAGTCGCGTGGCCGGCTGCAAGTTGGCAAGGTGCCAAGCCGGGCGTGGAAAAAAACGATAAAAGGGGAAAAAAACTTCGAAAAACACAGCGACAGATCGGGGGGGCGCGCAACCTGTAATGCTCAATTCTATTCCTTCGAGGGCCTTGACTCTGCTGGAGATCCCTCGAGCTTCGAAACAACATCCATGTTTTCTGCGAGGGGAAACCCAAGGAAAAACAAAAGGAGTGGAAGAGATCTCCCAGTAGTGTGAAATCACGGTGTGGTGACTTAATTTTTGGGGTCAGGATCGGTTGACCCGGTGGACTGAAGGAGGGACAAGAAACACAGTCGAGGCGCATGCACGATCATAGGAGGAAGCAGGCAAATCGTGAGCGGGTTGTCTGAACTGTGATCACCCTATACTCCTAGAAGGGGAAGTACGCGCAGAGGAGGAGGTTTCAGATAGGGGGGTAAGGGAATCCCAACCAAAGGTTAAAAGAAGGCTTCCAAACAAGTACGGATAGAAGAAAATGTCACGGGCAACGGGGCTAAGGGTCGGATAACCACCGAATGGGTTGGGACACCTAAAAAAAGCCCTTCCTGTAAACAGAACCTGTTTTCGGATCCGCATGAGGGGTCTTTAAAAACGGTGCTGAAATCGGAAGATGAGTGACAAGATTTGAAAATAGAAGGGGAAAGGACACTAGGGTACCTAACGCTATCCTAAGGAACGTTTAACCAGTACACCTTTGAGGGGCGACTAAGGGTAAAAAAAACTGACAGTGGGACGATAGGAGAGGATGCACGCCTGGCACTCAGGGCCGCTCCCCTCTACAGTTTAGTTAAGGGAAAAACACATTGCCTGCTGGAGGTCGAACGCCGGCAAAAAAGAGCTCCGAGCAGAGCCGGACCTACAAAGACAACTTCTTGAAAAATGGGTCGGGCTAATATTTCGCGAGTGGGACGTGACTTGCTAACGGAAAGACAAGGTTAAAAAAAGAATACGAGGGAACGGTTGGGGCGGCAGCGTCTGCTTCTAGAAGGTCGAGTGCAAAAAAACCGACAAGAGAGGATTCTAAGCCACTCGAAAACATGCACCTGGGGGGGGGGAGGCAAGGGTCGTTTCTTACGGTTGTCGGGTGGAATCACACCAGGCAGAGGGGCTCAGACAGACCGAAGCACCCGAATCGGGAGGAGATTTGGCCCTGGAGAAAAAAGTTGTCTCAAGAGCATTCATCTAAACAGTTTGGCTTCCGGGAGAAGGTATCGATGGAAGTCCGAAGAATTGAAAGTTAGAGGGAATAGATGTCAATCTATTTGGGGTTTCCTTCTTAGGGACATCCCTTGGCAACCTCACAAAAAAAACTGGTTCACAAACAACAAACCTGGAAATCCCACCAAATTTCAACAAACGAAAGGAAGTCGGGGCGCCTCGAGGGGATAGGATAGCATACGAAGAAGGACTGGGGGATTTAGGTCTAAAACATGACCGACGATTCAGCGGCGAAAGGTCCAGAGGAGACTACCGAGACCTCGCAGCGTCGGGGGAGCGACTATTCCCGGGGGCCAAGAAATTATCCGCACTGGTTACGCGGGAACTATCTCAACCAACACGGGGGAAAGGGACCGCTACAACTTAAAAAGAGGAGACATTTCAAATCCAACACCAAGTTTCAGGGACGCTAACCTCCCTCCGTGCAGTGTCGCATCAGGGAGGGCTTAAGGCTCGAGGTGGAGAGGTCGCCTGAAAGTCGACCAGACGTGTAGGTGAGAAATGTGCAGCCCAGAAAAGTCGTGGGCACCCATAATCTGCCTACAACAGAGGAGAGGTAAAAGTAGGTCTCGAAGGGATTGCAAGTTGTAGATATCAACGGATGAGGCCTCCCAATCAGAATAAGGGTTGGGGGGGTGAACAAATTGTCCGGGGGGAGGCCAAATGTCAAAGCAAGGACTTAAAAAAATAGCACTTGCACGAAGTAGTAGCACATGCATTTTATCCTCGCGGGCAGCGACTGCCTAACGAACAGCCCCAACGGGGGCCGCTGCACGGCAGCACGACACAAAAGGGGGCTAAAATGGTTAACCAGACCAAAACCGTAGTCCGCAAGGCTTTGGTGCTGCGTTCACCGATGGAGCAAACCCCCGTTAAAAAAAAGGGGGGACGTGGCTGCAAGCACCCTTTGGGAAGAGCCCCATGCGCTACAGCCGAGGGGAGGATTCGGACGCTCATCGAGGCTAGGGGTGCAGAAGCATTATGAAAGACCGTGGGGATCATAAGCAGAACGGAGTTTGCCCTCCTCAGAGGGCCCCACGGAAGGGGAGACGGAACCGAAAAAAGAAGTCAACGTCCACTCAAGTCACAAGCCGAGAAAGGGCCATCGTGAAAAAGGGCCCACCCCCCTTTTGTCTGTGAGTCGCGCCTAGAAAAAAGGCAGGGACACGCGGACGATTACGAGGGGATGAAACTGGAGAAGGGGAAGGCAATTGGTGCAAACTGTAAGACCAAAAAACGTTGAACAGGTGGGAGGGGAGAAAAGCAGCAGCGAGCGGAGGTGGTGAAAGTGCCGTCAACGGTATCGACGGGTCAATGTTGAGGTTCCACTCCGATCGGGGTCGAGTGTAACGGTGGAAAGGTTCCTATGTAGTGAAACGCACCTGCCAGGCCAGACGGAGGTAAGCCAGGCCGGCCACCGGAAATTTGCTTACGACAACAGGCTGCGGAAAAACCACAACTTGTAAGAGAAATTTTGTCAAAAAGTGACGGCCAGAGCACCAGAGAAAGGGGCCGCGGAGAACTCAAAGGTGGGTTGGAAAATCGAGGCCCGAAGTTGTGGGAAAGGGGAAGCAACGGACAAATATCCAAAAAAAGGAAATCAACAAAGAGATAACCGATCGGAGGAAACTACGAGGTGCGAAGGGAAGGTCGGGGAAAGGCTCAAGAAAATTGCCGCACGCTTATAAAGGGGAGACCGTGCAACGGGCCAAGCTGACACGTGTTGTAAGCCGCATCAGTCCGGCGGGCCCGTCTGACTGCAAAGGAACGGACCCCCTGATTAAAAAAGAGGCAACAGACGGTACAGAAGGAAGAGGGAAATGGGGGTTTTTTGGAGAGTTAACTCTTTTCATTGGGGCAAATCCCCAACAACAGTGTAGGGTGGGCGGGAAAGACTAGCGGGATCACGAAGGGGGGGGGTGGACTCGCGGAAGTCTCGGCGCTGTAAAACACGTTGCACTCCGTGGGGGTCGAAGCGGCGCGGCCAAGCAGCTGCGTTCGCACCATCAGGTCTCCACGAATGCCTTCGGTCCGCCCGGCAAGTAAAACGACGCGTCAGGCAAAGGAGTCGTCGCTGACTTGGGCGGCTGTGATGGCGGAAGAAAATGGAGCAGTCTTGGGGGGAAATAGGGGGCGAGATGTATTATCGCCGGAAGAAAAAGAACGGCGCGCGCCGGCTCTATAAGGGGAGAAAGAAAAAAAACTGAGGGCCTGTATACCCGGTCCCCAGTCGAAAACAGGGTCCACGCCGTAAACCACGCGAGAAGTGAGGGGAAATGCTAAAGTTGCGCTGAAAAACACATCCAAGGAGGGAAATACACTGTGGCATCCATGGAGGGGGGGCTCACATGCGCAAAGAAAAGGAAGGGACCGAGCAGAACGCTTGTCGAGGAAAGAAGTACGATTTGTAGTGAAAAAAGTCAAATGGCCATAAGGGGGGGGTGAAAACTGGAACCAAGGGGGGGGGGCCAAATATGTATGAAAAAGGACACGGTCGGACAGTTGAGCGGTAAACTAGGGCACGAAATCGACGTTACGTGGGAGCCAAATTAGGGCGCCAGGTCAATCCTGGAGGGGCGGAAGTGCCTCAGGACAGATACCGGGCCCTAATGGCGGGGCTTGGGATGAAAAAAAAGCGTATCAAGAAGGACTTGGTTGAGGAGACGGGAAGTTCCCGGCAAAGGAGGGTGGGGTGGGAAATCTTCAGGGAACTGGCTGGGAAGGATCATCAACGCAGGGGAATCGAAAAGGCTTCATCGAGGAGACCCTCAGCGCAAAAAGCAAAATGGCGGAACAAGGTCGAATGGACCAGGGAGGAAACCTGCAAGTGCGGCCTCGATCAATCCGTCATCAGAGCCGCAGCGAAAGGGGCGAAATATCCTACAAGAGAAAAGGTGAGGAATTTGGCAGTGCGAAGAATAAAAGAGGGGGGGGGCTGACTCGATCCTTAAGGAGCAACAGGGGCGGGGTAAGACGGGCGGTAACAGCCACCCGCGGATCCGAAAAAAAATGTTAAGGACATTTACTTACAGAAAACAGGGGGTGACAGCCGCCGAACAGGGCTGCTTCCTAGAGGGCCCGAGAAAAACAGAGGACGTGCGGAAAAACCGGGTTAAGGGCCGCTAGCAATACGGGGGAAGTGTCGTAGAAATGCCCCGAACTAAAAAAAGGGAAGTGAACTTCTTTCCTGGGGGAAAGGAACAATACCATCAAGAGGTGCAGTAAAAAGGAGACTAGAGGGGTGTGGTGCAGGATGCCAAGAGGGGGGGGGGGACCGCACCCAAAAAGAAAAGCCCGTCCTAGAAGTAGGCCTAAGTTCAGGTTAAGACGCAGTCACACATGTTAAGCTAAAAAGGTGCCAAGGATGTGAATATAGCAGTTCCGTTGTCAAAAGACAGGAACGAGTTCGAATAAAATCCCTACTAAGGGAAACCCTGCTTCGAAGCATTGAAGGAAAAGCGCGGCTCTTCTGGATGCACAAGGTAGAAGGGGCCGTGAGTCCACCAATCCCAAAATCGGAATCAAGACACAAGAGTTTCCGGGCATCGGGGCTGGGTGTACGCAGGGAATACAGTCTGGGTCGAAAAAGAGGAAGGCCTCGGCTAAATGAAATACGAGCCACGGCGGGTGTGGAGGGGGGGGATGCAGGTAGGTGTCAGGCTCAACAAAGAGGAACGCGATATCTCGAGCAACACCCACAACTTAGGGAGGAAAAAGGATCCGTCGAAGGGCCTTGGAAAAAAAAAGAATAGAAAGAAGAGAAAACGCGGCACATCATGGGAAGAACCAAAAGACAAATTGCTGAACGGTCATGCTCGTATTTGCAACTCGATCCATGGGGGAGAAAAGAAAAAGAAGCGCCGTGATTGACAAGGCAAGGACTCAACAACGGGAAAGGTGACTCCCCTGAGTGCTCAGGGACAAATCACATGCAAGGGAGAGGGGTTCAGGGAGTCAAGCCAAAAAACTCGAAGGAGGAATGTCGGTCCAAGGAATTCGCCAAGGGGAATTCGAAAGGCGTGCGTGGCGGCGATGCCGGGAAAAAAGATGAACGGTCAGCTTCAGGAAATGCAACGAGGTTCTTTTACGATGAGGGATTACAGGCGCCGGTCCCCTTAAGATGACAAGGGAGGGATGGGGGGCGGACCTGTGGCCTATACACCGGAAAACAAAGACGGCTAAGGGACACCAAGCGGATGGTCAAACATGGTACTTAAGGGAAAAATCCAAAAACAAGGGTGGCCTGATTGTGTGCATCCTGACTGTTTCAGTCCCGAGAAAAAGGAATGATCCCCCTGGTCTTGACGCAAAACGGAAGCAGGAGGAGCGGGGTTAAGCCGCATCAAAGGGGAGGCTTGATGAAAAGCCCCGCAAGGAGTCATGCCATAACAGCGGGGGGGTTACCCGGATTTAAAGAGGCTCGAAAGCTTAAACGCCCACTCCACCGTGGGGGCCACCCCGAGAGAGGGCGTAAACCCGAGGGGTGACGTGATAGGTCTCAAACAGATTAGAATAACCCGCCGGGCGCGTATCCAAGAGAATCGGCTCAGAAGAACAAACAAAGTATACTGGTCCGCACAGGTAAGATAGGGGGGAGGGGGGGGACTTGATTAAGGTTCCACGACGAGGGCCCTTGAAACGGGGAACGGCTGACAGTTGCAGGGTGTGATGATGGGTCGACGAGGGACTATTTAATGGCGGACGGAAAAGATTGTGTACGCGTTGTTCACACGGGGAAGGCCTGTCACAGGAATAAAAAGACTCGGAAAGGGGGGAAAATCCAAATCAAAAGGCACTGCGCGATGAAAAAAAGAACCGACTCTCGGAGAGAGGGGGGGGAAAGCAAAGAAAAGGGAAAAAAGGGGCCGCAGGGCCGGTATCTTGAAGGGGCAGACCACCAAATGCGGCAGATGACTTTCGCCTGCGGGGAAAGCCGAAAGGATACCTTCGATCTAAAAAAACGTGGGGGCACCGAAAGAAACGATCGAGGAGCGAAAAGGAGGCCGCTGAAGGGATATCGGCCCTTTGGGCCAAAAGAGCTGGAAACGGTAACCCTACCTCACGGAAAGGACGGAAAAAAACGAAAGCTGGTGCGACGTCGCAGCCGCTCGAGAGAAGGGGGGGGAGGCCGACACGATGCGGGGCGCATTGTGACCATCCGGCTCGTGGGAGAAACGTGTAATAGGACTCGAGGGGGGGGGTGCCCTGCGCAAACGGGGTAGATCGGAATCGGTGTGTGCGGAAAAGAGTGGTAAATCGACATACGGGAGGGATAACTGTGAAAGCATGAGCCCTGCTCGGACCATTCAGAAACGAGAGCATCCGCGCGCACTGACCAATACGGAGGAGAAAAGAAAGATTCTCGCCAGGGGGAAAATACGCTTGTAGGAAAAAAAAAAAAAAAAATCCCTAAAAGAACAGGAAAACTTTCCGTTCACCTGGAAGAATAGAGTAGTCCCTGCATAATTCCCGAAGGGGCGGGTCCGAGTACCTAAGGTCCCCCATCGCTGCAGTTGACCTGAACTCCGACTGGCGCAAATCTGGGGGCGCTGGGAAAAGAGGCCTTCGCAGGGAACGCTTTCTCCCGCCGAGAGAGGAGTGCGCGCCAAAACATATCCGGGGGTGAAAAACGACCACGGGTGCTGCTAAGAGAAAAAAATCCCCTGGGGGTTTGAAACAGGTGAAGGAAGAAATCAAAACCGGGTCAAATCACAAAAAAAGGGTTAGCTGCTATCTGGACGCGGTCAGGAGGGAGGCGGGGCGTAATGGGGGGGGTGAAGTAAAGGTTGCGAAAAAACGCAACGGGGGAAAACCACAGGGGCGCACAGGCATCTTGCGCAAGGCGTGCGAGGGGGAAGGGGGAAATTTTCTAGGGAGGAAACTGGGCTGAATACGGAAAGAGGCTCAAGGGAAGGGGAGGAAGGGCAACGTTCTTAATGGCGTAAAAGCCGGGAAGGGTAACCAGGAGTGGTCCTTGGGCAAAGGCTAAGGGAAAAGAAAAAACTGGGCCGTTATAACTCGGAAACCAAGAATACGGGGGGTCGGAAGCAAACAATTATAGCGGAAGGAAATGCTACCGGTGAACGTGGAGGTCTGGGGTCCTGCTCAAGCGTAAGGAACCGGGGGCGTGTTCATGGGATGAGAAAAGGGAACCTCACGGACATACGCGAATCTCGACTGTAACCACCCAGGACGTTTGATACGTGGGGAAGAATGAAAGGGGGGGGGCACGACCGTAAAGCGGGCTAATGAAATGCCGCCGGGGGTCGAAACGACCAGTGCTAAACGGAGAATTTGAGGGGGGGAAAATGGGAGGCAACCTGCCCAAGGACAAGAAAAGAAATAACAACTGATCCGGCTCAAATGAGCTCCCGCCGGAAGAACTTTCCAGGAAAAGGCCGTCGAACGACAACTAGGGTGGAAAAGAAGTTGGAAACTCTGGCATCATATAGGGAGTGAAGGGACTGCGCGGGAGTTCAGGTTTCGCGAAGAACACCGGCACGGAAATCCACTACTGCGTCGCAATCGGGAATCATAAAAAGGGGGAACGCAAAGTACAGCGGAGTTATATACTCAGGAAACTGCCCTCCAAGAAGCAAAGTCTGATCAAAAAGGGGGAGCGCACGGTTAGGGGGGGGGGGGGGGCATCACAGCGTGCACTCGTACAGGAGAGGAAAGTAAAAAATGGAATAGATGGTTGAAAAAAGGGGGGGTACTTTGGCGCCGAACACGAAGGGGGCTTTGGACGCAAAGACGAAGCAGTGCCAAACAGGGGGGGCCGAGCAGGGTAACCCGAAAAACGAGCTTTAGGCATCTATGCAAGAGTTGTTGGGAAGCGGAAGTTCTTGGAAAAATGGAAAGGAAACAAAGTCACACAAAAAAACCGTCTCGCGCTGCTAGAATAGTCACCTGAGTCAACTGCGAGGGATCTTTATGGCCTCACAGGAAGGCGGAGATAACGAAAAAAAGCTGTGCCAGTCGACAGGGTCGTTTCGTAATGTTGGTTGGGAAAAAGGACCCTCCGTCTATCTCAGGCGAAAAGGCGTGCGAAGACGACGACAGGACACGTACGAAAATCTGCGGCCTCCGTTGCGGAAAAAACTTCAGGAGGAATTCCGAACAGCGGGAAAATGGGAAGCGCAGTCTCACTCACACCAAGGGAGGAGGAAGACAAGCGTAAAAAGGGAAGCGTAGGGTATATCCTTAAACGGACGCAACTGACAGAGAAAGAAGGACCGCCGCCGCTATCGGGAGAGCTTGCTAGCAGGGAGTAGTACTGCACGAAAAAAGAAAGAGAAATCTGAGACCGAACAAGCCACGACGAAGCGGGCCGCTCTCAAGGCGGGGAAAAAAAGAGCTCGCCGGGAACTTTGGATCTGATCGAAACTAGAAACGAGACGTGTCACAGGGGGGGGGGGGAAGAAGGGGCAAGGACGTTAAACACGACCAAAGGCAGGTGCCATATATCAAGGAGGGGTCCCGACCTCAATAAGAATGGGAAAAAGGCGCCAGTGAAGAATAGAAACTTCGTAGAGCAAAAAACAGTGGGGGGAAAATGGGTATCCATGGCCGCTGAAAAAAAAAAAGGAGTCCGCTGTGGTGCCAGGGTAGAACCGTGGAAAAAGGGGGGGGTCGGGGCAAAAGGGGGAATCAAATTCTGATAAGATCAAGGGAAAAAGGCATTAAAGGCGCCTTGAGAAAGAGGACAGAGGCCAACAGCGGGGGATGTCATATTACCGAGTCAAAACAAACCAAAAGCGATCGACTCCCAAGCTCGTACGGAACGATGAGGAAGGGACGAAGAGATAAACAACGAATTCACGTAAAAACTAGAGAACCGTCAAGCTCAGAGAAAGCGCGGTAAAGCTCCTTTTCAACTCTGGTCCGCAGAGGACTCCCGGCAATCGAAGAAGAGGAGGGGGGAAAAAAACAGAAGGCAACGGGAAAATTGGGATGAAAAAAAAAAAAAGAAATCCCAAGGAAAAATGGCCTCCTGGAATACAAGTTTCCGAGAACAAAAAACCCGGATGGCGCGACCCGGCGCAAAAGAAACTTGCAATTCAGGAAGAAAGAAAAGTAGAATCAAATTGTGGGGGGGGAAGAACCAGAAAAGTGACTAGAGAGCGAATTAAGGTAGGGCCAGATTGTGCCAGTGAATCTGCAACCAAAAAAAAAAAAAACATAACGCAAAAGGAATCCAGTCCGTTGAAAGCAAAAAAAAAATTGAAGGGAGAGATACACGGTGGGGGCCGCATGTGATGGAATTTGGCGGGCCTTGCTCGCGTAAAAAAAGCCATATACTGAAAGGAACAGAGGACCAAAGGAAAGACAAGGAAATTGGGGAAGGGGGGTACGTCCAGTAAATATCTAAAAACTCCTCACAGAAACTAGGAGAAAAGAGAAACAAAGTATAAGGAAGCGCGACACAAAAGCAAAACTACTTTCGGGAAAAGAGAAACTTGGAGAAATGTGGGGTGACCTTACCGCACTCAAAAAGGGGGTGGGGAAAGGAAACGCGTGGGGGCGCACAAAGGGAAAGAAAAACATAGGACGAAGATGATGAAGAAAAGGCTAATGGTTTGGGGGAGTGGAGTCAGGACGTGCAAACGAGGGGAGGAAAAGAACCTAAAGGGGGATTGTGTTTCATCCAGACTCAAGGGGAGCATAAAACTGAAACCGATAGTGGAAACACTCTCTCACTGTCGCGGGGGAGCAACGACGCATCCGTGGCGGGTAAAGAGAACAGAGAATTCAGCGAGTCCCGAAAAAGGAACGATGACGCCTCGGGGCGAAAAAAAAAAACGTGGGCAACGACATAAGGATCAACCGCGACCTGTATGCTCAGAAACTGAGTTGGCTACTATTCGTAGGGACAGGAGGTCCTCTTCGTTAACATCGGGAGGTCAAAACGACGACCGCTTTCATAAAAGAGGGAGGAGGCGCCTCAAGAGCTTCGGGGCTTAAGGGGGAAGACGCGTTTGGAACAGAGAAACATCAAGTATGACAAAATGGGAACATCTGAAAGAGGTCAGAACTCTCCTGTACAGAGATCTGAACGGAAACCGTGCGACCATCAATCTTGGTCAAAGGGGGACAGCAGTGCCAAGGGCATCAAAAATGCACGAGGACAAATGCAAGAAATAGAAAAAAGGACCGTACTTATTATGGGGGTCGAAAAAGGTCTGGGAAAGCCGGCTGGGGGGGCAGGATCACCAGGGCCGTTTGATCGCACGGGAAAGAAGTTTCAACTCTTGTCCCGCCCCAGGCAAAGGACCCTGAGGTTGTGACACAGAGAGGAAAAGGGAAACTACGATCGGGGACTAAAAAGTGCGATACAAGACCTGATGTACGCCATCCCTCGTGATCCTCACTGGAGATGGTGTTTGCCGAGGGGCCAAAAAAGACCAGTGCCAAAAAAGGATTTGGATCATGAAGAAAAAGGAAGATCGGAGGACCATCCAGGTGGACTCGGCTTCTGCGACCCCGAAATTAGGCAAAACAACTGCAGCATGGCTTCCCGGAATCTCTCGGACCAGGCAACGCACCAAAAGAAAAGTGAAATTCTCCCGGCTTTGTTGCCGCAAGAGAAACCTTGGCGGGAGAACCAGGGGGGAAAAGAATAAGCGCTACGGGCACTGAGAAAGTGGCAGACCAACTCACGAAACCTACTATCCTTAGGGGAAAAAAAGTCAAGTTCTTGTCCAAAAACCAGCGCCGCGGTAAACGGGTAAGAAACACAAGCTGTATGCATTGGGAAGAGGGGGAGGGACGGCGGGGGAAAACCAACGAAGGCTATGACAGGGGGGACTACGACTACCACTACGTCTACAATAAGGAGGAAGCAAACATGAGGGGAATCATGTTCAGAAGATTCAAAAAGCCAACTTGCAAAGAAGGGTGAGAGGGACAGTGGTACCTTCCGGCCAGGGGAGGCTTTCGAGATCGGGGGCTGAAGGACCATAATCGCTTCCAGGACCAAAAAAATACGTCATCAACGCCCTTCGTCCGTTACCCGGGGACTGGGAAGAAGAGATCTTTCACACGCCGGACTAACTATCGCAGGGGAAAAAATGGTCGTGTGGAATCGTTTCTTGTACGTAAATAGGAAAGTCGAAGAAGCGAATTCCTCCCGATACATCGCAAAAAACGACAGGAGAGAGCGAGGGATCGTAGGGGAAGAAGACAGAAGGAACAATCAATCCAAAAAGAAGAACACCTCTTCGTAACCCTGGACGTCCGAAATGGACAGAAAAAGACCTCACTTGATTGTAACTCGTGAGGGGAACATAACTTTTTGAAGGGTTGAGGGGAGAAAGGGATTGATCGAAGGGCGGGCTTCAAAAAAATGTCGGTAAAGCTCGTATCCAACTGGAGGAAAAGAAGTAGCCTAAGCGCCTTGTAAACATGTGCAGGGATCGATCCCCTGCTTCAAAAGACAATCTTGACTCCCATCCTAACACACATCAGAAACCATAGTTCATGAGCCATCGAACAAGTGCGTAGGTGGTGAAAAACGTACCAAGAGCGGAAATGGACAAAACGGTCCCTCCTTTGGTCTTACGTCAAGGGATGGGTGACGCAGCCGGGGGAAGGTGATTTTGTGCCGACAATCATTAAGTGGGAAAAGAGGGGATGCGGGACTGCTAAGACGAACAACTCTCATTTCTTGCACGCGGAAGGGAACCGGGGGAGTCGACGCTTAGGGGGAGAGGAACTTGGGGTCGGCGGGATGAAACCAACCGCTAACTGAATGGAACTATGACCTGGCTCAAAAAGGAGAATTTTTGAAGATCTCTGGCGTACAGCCTGAAAAAAGAGGGGGGGAGAAGACGGGGGGATGCAGGGGGTGCGCCCCTAAACATGGAAAACACAGAAAGCAAAACAAGGTAGAAAATGAATGGCGGAGAATTGTGCCATGGCCACTCATCACCCTTAGGGCGGGGGCAGGGGTCTGTCCTAGGAAGGGAGGTTAACGGCCCGTTAGGGGGAAAGTCGGGTGGGGGAGAGTGGCACGCGCAGAAAAAAAGAGAGAATGTGGAGGCGGCCCATAAGGGACGCGAAAAGGGAAAAATTCTATCGGGGTGTTTGAAAAACGGGACCACTCTGCGAGGGGCAGGGGCCCAAGGAAAAAAAAAAACTCCGGACCTTTACTAGGAAGGGATCGACCCGAGGATTCATACGTGATGCTTGATGCAACTCAAACAAAAATAAAAATTACAGCTACAAGAACTAGGCCGCTAAAATGTCAAAAACGGAAACTTAAAGCACGGGGGACGTCCATGGCTTCATTGAAAAGCCCTAAGTATGAAAAACGGGCATCACTTCAGGTGCGTGTCCCTTGGGCCAAAAGGGAAAAAAGTCCTCCTTATATTCAAGTCAAACCATGAAAAAAAGAGGTCTTTTGACGCGATCCGCACGATCGAACTGTTCTATGGCGAAAAGTCCGGGGGGAGCCTTCTCCACAGAGGGGGGTCCTAACGGCACCTGGACAACAACTCAGAGGAGGCAATTAGTTTCTGAGGATGAAAATGAGAAGAGGTCAAGCGAACAGGGAATATGAAGGGGAAAATGATAATGCTGCGGACGAAAGGAATCAACTTCGCGGAAGGGGGGGGGACAATTGGAGGGAGGCGAACGCTTCGAAAAGGACGCGAAGTGCGGAACGACTAATTACTACCAAGTGGGGAAATTTGTGGCAGCGACTCGTCTTTCCAGAGAAAAGAAAAGAACGCGAGGTCCTGGTACCTCGGAGGGGCACAAGCACTCTCGTACAAATTTGTAACCAAAGGGGCTGCAGCTTAGATCGCGGACACAAAAAACGTGGTGAATGGGTCTCTTCGGGAAAGACGAAACGGGGGGTCGACGATCGACGCAGGACTGGGGAGGGGGCAGGTGGCAGGACTTTGTACAGGTTAAGGGGAAAAAGCCACATCCCGGGGAGGAAAAGGAAACCATCAAACTCCTGCCGCGAAAAAAAAGCAGAGACACCGTTGGGGATACGCGAAGGGAGGGAGAGAAACGCGATCTCTCCGCCGGGGGCCCCCGACGAGGAAATCGGAAAGGGGGGAAAAAATATCCATCATCGTCGGGGGCGCCTTATCAGTGAAGGGAGGATGAGGAAATCCACGGAGGGAAGCAAGAAGGGAGGAGAGGGAAAAGGGGAGTGCTCCGGGGGCGGCAAAGAATCCGCTGCTTTCTCGCGCGCTGACACGCAAAAGCCGAAAAGGCAATAGGGTAATCTCCAAAAAGAGAAAAGTGAGGGGAGCAACAAAAGGAGAGTGTTTCTAGAAGGATCGCCGCGATGCGACTACGCCGGTGGGCGAAACGGGGGGACGAAGTCAAAATCACGAAAAGGGGAAAGGCAGAAGATGCCCATTCGGGGGTGCACAAGCGGCGGGGGGGGGGTAGGGGACTAATGGGGGGGTTGAAGGCAAGAAGGTTGAAGAAAACGCAACAGGGGACGGATCTCTAAGAAAAGTCGAGCGGGTCAGTCCACGGAAACGAAGAGGGAATAAATAGGTGAAATTTTGAAACTGTTTACGCAGTAAAACGTCACCTGGGCGAGTCCTTCTCAAAGAGTGGTCCTGGAAGAGCTACAGGTCCCTAAAAACCGTTTGAAGTGTGTACGGGAGTAAACGGAACAATGTGTGCGGGGAAGCACGGAACACGGTGTCGGGAAGGAGTATGGCAACGCCTCGGGGGCAGGGAAACGAGGGGGGACGGAGCAGTAGCAACATAAGGGGTTGATCACGCACGACAAGTCTAGGAAAAATGCAATAAATCTCTCGAAAAGCAAAAAAGGGAAAGATACGCACTAGCTTTAAAAAGGAAATGGAGGAAAGAGTAAGTGGCAGCAGCGTCATTCAACTCATTAAAGACAAATTACATTCCGCGGCAAAGAGAACGTTGGAAAGAATAAACACAAAAAGGGAAAAAAAAGAAACTTTTACGTTGACGGGAACGAAGGGGGGGGGCACGACCTTATCAAGGGCAAGGTCGCCTAAAAAAAGGAGCTCAAAGGCTGGCGCGAAAGTTTCGTAGGTCAATGTCGGGGAAAACTTGACGGCCGGTTGCAGAAAAAGACAATAGACTCCGGCTCAAGAGCGCACAGAGAGGAACGCACGGGCGAATTGAAGGCGAGGCCAACGACAGCGAAGCGCGTGACTCGAGAACTTGGGAGTCGGGGGGATCGAAAAGGCTTGATCCTTTCAAAGGGAGAGGGGGGAAACGGGAGGCGTCGGGTAAGCAGTTCCCAAATCAAAAGGGCGGCCACTTAACTTCTGGCGGCAGCTTCGTGGGGAAGGGCTTTCGCGAATCGCTGGGGCCCTATAATCGATGCTAGAAGCGACGAAGAAGGAAAAATACGGATCATTAGAATGGATCTTTTGGGTGGTCATGCACACCACCCTCTTCACCGCGGTCTCATGGAAGAAAACAAGGGAACCGGGGAAAAAGCTATACAGGGGGGGTTTGGGTTGGTTGCAAGGTCTTCCCAGGGTTTCTCGGACAAGCTGGGGGTTAGCGCTCCCATCCAACTGGGGGGGATGAAAGTCCTAAGGTCGTTAGCATAGGAAGAGATGGAAATATCGGGGTTTCCTTTGGATACGGCGGGAGCCAAGAAGGCACCAAAAACGGGTTAAAAAAACAAAAGTCTAGAGACGGGGCTATAAGAGCCTTTCCGTAAATCTTCTTTTCTGGGGGAATCTGATATCGTATCGAGGAGAGGAATCGGTCTCAATGCGGGTGAGGGTTACAGGGGGAAAAGATTGAAAGACATTTATTAAATACTCAAGATATACCATAGAGACCAAGGGCTTACAGGACTCTGGCTGAACATGCCAGGAATGCCGGTAAAGCTCCTAAAGTTTTCAAGACTCAAAATA
>Ga0179593_1348632_pt1 | contig 18981 bp, 29 predicted proteins | sample CZODoug2_1_08_16_FD_185931 | JGI IMG/M metagenome (GOLD analysis project Ga0179593, IMG submission 185931) | Vadose zone soil fungal communities from Angelo Coast Range Reserve, California, USA - CZODoug2_1_08_16fungal (PacBio error correction) | ecosystem: Environmental > Terrestrial > Soil >...
AAAGGGGGACGGAAGAATGAAAAATTCACGTGGAATGGGTCAGAGCCGAATCTTCGCACCCTCGCCGTGCGCAGAAAATCCGGGGGGAAAAAAAACATTGGGGATCTACGGCCAGTTTCAATGCCCCAACCTCATGGATCGAATTGGGAGCAAAGGGCGTGAAAACTAAAAAGAGAGTGCTAGGAACTCAATTGAAGAAGTTAAACGCAGCATTGCGCGCGGGGGGACGGCAGTCCAAGGCGGGCGGTGGACAGGGGGGGGCGACGCAAAACACGGTCCGGGGTGCCAAGGGAAGCGAAAAAGAAATTCAGGGAGTTCGCCCAAGGAAGAAAAACAGCAGCCGCTCCCTGTCTGTTGAAAGAAGGGGGGGACCGAGAGTGAAGATGGGGGGTTTTCAAAATTGCCGGCAATAAGGAAAAGAGGCGGGGTGGAAAAACGCAAACGTTCATCTTGTGACGGGGCAGCGCTGACGGTCGGGCTAATCCCTTACATATACTGCGAAAGGTCGCGCCATCGTCAACTCGCATCCGCGCGAGAAACCGAAATGCCGTATTTTTTGAAAAGAAGAAACGAGAATGACCATGCATGAGTCAAGCAGGACTTGGGGGGCAGGCGTGGGGGGAGTAGCGGAAAAGTGACTAGCAGGGGGGCCAAGTAGATAGAGCCGGGCGGCGTCAGCCAGAATGCTGCATTGAAAATAATAATCGTGTTTTCGGCAAAGGACAAGGGAGCGGAATCGGTTAGCTAGTTGCTCGCCTGCAAGCGCAGTAATGTCTCACGAAGGAAAAGTGTCTAAAGAGCAATCAGCGCCTGGCCATAAGATGAATGCCAGCGAGAAAGATAGCGTGGATTGAAGCCGGTGGGGACGAGGTGTATATGGATTAGAGGTCAGCCGTAGGCTGGGCGGCTAGGCAGAAAACAAAAAGGGGGGCAGGGCGGAGTATTCAACAACCTCTCCGCTATCGATTAAAAAAGCTTGGGCTCCGAGAAGAAGCCAACTCATAAAGAGTGGGAATTGTGGACGCAGAAGGATGGGGGAAAGTGCCCTGCGTCGCCTGGACTCCGGGCAGGATTGTCGAGTCAGTGGGGGGGAGGATGTGGTAACTTAGAAGGTGAATCTCCTGGAGGGATGCATTACCTAATGAAAGGCAGATGAGCACTCAATGAAAGCCTGCTGGACATACGGTGCAATCGCTGGAAAGAAGTCTTAACTAAGCGGGACATAGAAAAAGTTCGGTCCGCCCGGTCCGTGACCACACTGGGAGATCCCGGGGAACGGGGGGAGAAAAAAAAGCGATGGAAGTGAAGACGCGGGAAAAGTATTGGCGGAAGGGAACGCCGGCCAGGTGAAGGAAAGCCAGTTGCGTCCAGAGGTTGAGCACTAGCAATCGGTGGGATCCGGTTAGGTACCGCCTCGGGCTAGGTCAGGGGGGAAAAAGAAAGCGTCAAAAGCGGCATCCTTAACCAAGATCTACGTGGGGGGTGGGACGACTCTACCCAAAGGTTCCATGTTGGGGGACCGCCGGTGAAGGGGGGATTTGATAAAAAACAACTATGGGGCTAAAAACCCAGAAAAGCGGACAAGCCCGCGACAGAAAAGGGTCATGGGGGGGGGGGGGGGGGGGGAGGGGGGGGGGGGGGGGGGGGGGGACGTATTGACCTGCTACAAGGCTCCTTTCGTAGCAGGAGAGATAATCGAGGCATATCATAAAGGATAATAACAATCAGATTAATAGTCCCAGGCACGATTGGGTTTTTGGGTAAAGGTAACGTCTAGCCTCGGGCGGTGGACCTTGATTGGGGTAACCTCGGGGTTGATTAGTTAGTGGGGCCTGCGGGATTGAGTACGGCTTACGAGTCTCCAGTTTTGGGGAAGGGACTTGGGAAATTAAACTTGGACAAAAAAGAGAATTTGGAACCCAGGGATTTTGTTGGGGGGGGGCTGTTTTTCTGAGAGGTTGGGAGAGGAAACGCCCTGGGGAAAAATAAAAAACTCCCAGCAATTAGCCTGAACAAAGGTTCGCAGAGAGTGAGGGTAGGTGACCAGCGCAACTCCAGCAAACCTGAAAAAAAAGGGGGGCACAATCAGAGTTCATCAGCCAACGGACTCAAGAAAAAAAGGCGAACGGGGGAACGGAAAAAAAGGAAAATTACACAAGATGGATGATCAAATGATTCTAAGCGCGGAGCGATCATAAGGAAAAATAACCAGGGGTCAGACGGAGGGTCCTGAAGAATGCTTGCAGAGGCGGCGGGGGGGAAAGCAACCGAAAGGTAAAGGAGAGGAGTCACCTGCTAAAGCAGGGGACCAGGTGATGGTGGATTGCCGGAGAAAGCGAAGATTTCCTGTGCTGCGCAAACAGAGGGTGGAAATGCCCCTTGGGCGACGACCACAAAAAGTGTGGCCCGAAGACTAAGAGAACGCCTAACCAAAAATAGAAGGGGGCACCGAAAGAGGAGAAATCCCCAACAAGACAAGAAACTAAGTCAAAGGGTGGGAAGTGACACGGTAACTGGTCTTCTTTCACCATGACAGGGGGGGGCAAAAATTTCCCGGTCTGTCAGCCAAGCCATGGAGCTGGGGGATTAGCAGAGATGGGGACTGGGGGAAAGTTTTGATAGAATGGCAATCCCCGATCACTATTCCATTCCGAAAAGACCTCGGCGCGTCAGACACAAACGATTATTATTCCTCAGGAAGTAAACATGCAAAGCCTGGAGTTGGTTCGAGACTGGAACTACTGGGAACGGAGTGGGTGAAAAGGGGAGCAATTGTTGGGACCGCTGCGTCCAAAGCTAAAGGGGGAAACCGTAAAAAAAGGGGATAAAAAACCATAAAACAGAGCAGATGGTGTCCAATATCTCCCTTTATGGGACGCCACCGGGAGGAGGAGGAAAATAAGGAAAAAAAAGGGTGAAGTCCACTGGATTTCGCTGCTGAGCGTGCAAGGGAGGACGGAAAGGTTCTGATGGGGGCGAGCCGCCAAAAAGTATTTCCACCGTATGAGAAAATCATTCCACAAGTGAAAAAAAAAACAAAACGGAGAGAAGGATAAGGTGGCATGAAGAAAATCCGGGAAAAATAAGTGGCGCTCAAAAAAGAGACAATGTCTCTAGGAAGTGCAAAAAAAAAGCAGCAGAATGCATGGATTCCCGAAGGGTTAAAAGTGGACACCTCCTGCAAATCCAGGTTGGAGCGTCAACCAGACGTCTGGGGGGGCCATCTGGGCTGGTCGAAAGGATTCGTGTACAAGCGCTTGGTGCTAGGCGGAGAGAGGGGAGCAGAGGGTCAACGGGCCTGACTCCTTACACTCATATCGGTAAGTTCAAGTAAAAAAAAAGCCAAAAGGGATGGCAAAAGAAATGGGAAAACAAGAAAGAAGGTGGTCTTACGCGGACATCGCATTAAGGGTGATAATGGGTGGCTTGCCTCGAAACAGATCAGGGAGGGCAAATAAATAAAAGATACCAGCAAGCTATTGGCGTGAAGAAACCGAGGCCATGGTTTGGGGTGATGACGCCCGGTGGGTGACAAAACGAGACGGGGTCCTCCCAGCAAAACACCCGTTTATCGGTCACTAGGGGGTTATTCTAACCCGTTCAGTGAAAGCGGGGGAATATTCCACAGAAGCGGCATCAGAAAATAGGTAGGGGCTTCAAACTCAGTTGGGAAAAAATCAAACTCTCTGGCACGCAATCACCGGGGGAATTCGGTCAATACTTCCTTAAAAAAGCCTAAACGGTCCGGAGGGGGAAGTTTAGAAATACATCCCTGGCGTGGGGGGCTGGGACCACCGCAGGACAAGCCCTAGATGATCCGCTTCGCCAATCATACTGGGTGAAGGGGAAGGGGGCCGGAGATCGAAGGGGAAGAAAGCCATTGGGGAAAGGAAAGGGGGCAAGTGATTGGGACGCTTTTTTGCGGTCCGTTTCGAACCATTTAGGGTATGGTGAAGACGAAAGGGTGGAGACAAACTGACTAGAGAATGGGGAAAGGGTTGGAAGGTTGCTGCGGGATTAAGGTGCGTACACCTCCCAAACACTCCGGTCGAACCTGTGGGAAGGGGCAAATGCTGGATTTGCGGCAAAAAGAAAAGTGCAAGATGACAAAAACCGTGTCTAAGGCCATCAAAAAGCAACTGGGCAGTCAAGCAGGAGGTACAGGTCAGAAAGTTCCAAAAAAAGGATCGTAAAAGAGCACTACATCTCAATCAAAAAGCATCATGGAGAAAAAAGAAAAACGAGTGTGACCCATCAAGCACCAGACTCTATGCGTGGGAATGGGGAAAAAAAAGCGCGGGAAGCGATGTACATACCGGCCTTGGGGGAGGACCTGTTCATGCTTTATGTATTAGAAAAAAAGGGACGAAGTCGCCGATTTTCGTAGGCAATTCAAAAATGGGGAGCCGGGGGACGGAAGGCCGGTTTTGTTTTTTGGAAAAAGCCCCAAGAGGGGTGGGGTGGAGGAGACCGAAAAGTCAACGGGCGGCCAAACCAGAAAACGGGAGCCTGCCAACAAAAAAAAAAAAAAAAAAAACAAAAAAAAAAACCCCACAAACACAAAAAAAGCGGTCCTCTCCTGAGCTGCGACGAGACTAAGCGGAAAGAGAGAAACATAAAGAGGAGTACTACCGGGGAAAAAAGAGGTCGGGGGGGGGGGAGGGAAATTCTATGGGAGACCCTCTTGATCAATCTTGGGCGGGGAGGGAAACAGGACAAAGGCGCAAAAAGCCACACTTTTCAACGGGTAAAGTCACACTAAAGAAGGCTTCGGAGAAACCAAGGGAAAGTCTGATCAGTTTGGTACAGGCACGGACGGAAGGGGGTCAACTGCTGATACAATACTCGGCCTATCTCGGTCCATCGGCATTGGGGGCCAGTGAAGAATCAAGGATGAGGAACTGTGGGCAGAGGAGAAGGGTCTGAGTCCGTTAAGAATAGAAAAAGAAATCCTAAAGGACAATACCCCATGAAGACAATCATCAAGAATTGTAGAGCAAAGACGCAAGGAAAAGGTCACAATCTCACAAGCCCCACTTCGTGAATGGCGCGGGGGGCGGAAATGTGTTCCGAGCAACAGGGAGGAAAAGAGCTATCAGAGTGGGGGGAGGGGAACGAATCCTCTTACAGGTGGTTTCAGGGACGAGCACAAAAAACGGAACGATGGAGCCTATAGCAACTGCGCACACGGCCGCTGAAAGGAAACCGATAGAGCGTCAAATAGGGCATTCCTCGCATAACCGGAAGAAGTGCTCCAAAGACGGGGGAGAAGCAGGGGTTCAACCTGCGCATCAACAGTCCGAGTCAACTATCAACGCCTTCAAGAGGAAGGGGCAGTGAAGGAATAGGGATCGACGGACGGAAGGAGTGACGGAAGTCAAAAAGCACCTATTAAGCGAATCAAGAATGAAAGGTAAGAAAAATCTAGGCATAAGATTAACGCAGAAAGAAACAAAATGCAAAGGATGCTTGACGATCAAGAAGTGGGGTAGCATTATTGCTGTGAAAACAGGCATTTCAATGTGAGCGTAGATGCGATGACATGAACGCACAGGGGAAGGACGGGAATATAAAATGATCTTTACTTGGTGACTAATTCTAGGGCGTCCAAGCCAGGCCAAGATGAAGGTTGTCCGTTTTCACACGAAAAGGTTACATTGCCGAAGAAATTGAAACTGAAAAGCCAGCGAAAATCTAGGGGAAAAAAAATCGTTCGCCCAAACCGTTGCGCTTAGGGGATGGGGGGAGTCAAAATAGCGACAAAACCCAAAAAAAACACAACACCCCCGCCCCCCAAAGAAAAAAGAAAAAGGGCCATGAAGTGCGCGGGTGGGAGCTACCGGCAAACGGGAAAAAAGGGAACAAACGGCCCAGGAAACCGCCCTCAAAGCCGTAAACGCCCCCCCGCCGCAAGGGAAGGATGAATGGGGGAAGGGGAAAGAAAAAAGGGACCATCAGGAGAAAAGACTCCAGTTGGAGGTTCACGAAGGTGCCATGAGGTGGAAGAAGAAAAAGGCGGGGGACGCATAAAAGATCCAAAGAAAGGCACGGCGAGGTGCAAGAAAAGGAGCTCTGACCATTTCCCCGTTTAGGGGGAAGGGCAGGAGAGAGATAAAAAAAAAAAGGATGAGGGGAAAAGAAGAGAGGAGTAGCAGCGATGCCATTCCGTGCGTGATGGTCAAAGAGGAGAAGATTGTCAAAGCCGTGCGCGATCTGTGGAGGCAGAAAAGAACCTGGGCATGCGACGGCAAACAGGTAACATCAAAACGACTGGAGGAAAGGGGGAGGAGAAGGGCGGGGGAAAAAAATCAAAGAAATTCTGCTCAAGAAGCCTTTAAACAAAGCAGCGTGCGGACGGGGGGAACGAGGGCGGGGGATTGAGGTGTCTGTTCGGAAATTTCATTTTTCCAGGTCAGAAGAAAAACGGGAAAAATGAAGTAATGACTAAGAAAGAAACAGAAACTAAAAGATACGAAAGCACCACCAAAACCCCGGGGGGGGCGGGGCCGAACGTCATGGGACCAATTGTTCGCGCGGTGCATTTTTGAAAAGGGGAAAGCTCAGGTACAATGGTCTGTTGAAAAACGAAAACTCATCTGTTGGCGGGCACTTCTGGTCGGGGCTCCTCCCTTAAAGTCAATGCGGATAGGACTCGGGCGGGAGAGGAATACATCCAGCGCTCTCACACTCGAAATGAAAAGGGGTTGGGAAACAGAACCTAAGAAGCTATAATAAGGCTTTAGAAGGGGGGACAAGAAAGACTGGGAGGAGGTTGGGGGGGAGGATCGTTAATCTAAGCGAGCTTTCAGAGGTAGCGGACTCCGGCTTGCTGAGTCATCGGCAGAATATTTTTGGCTGCAGGGTTGGGACAGAAAGGGGACTAAGAGTCGTGGGAGTGGTTGCTGGGGGGGGTCGGAAAAATGTTCAAAACCAAGGGAGCGTGGGGTAGTTTCGAGGGGTCTGAGCTTCAAGGGGTGTGTCATCTCTTAAAAGATACCAAAAATTCCAAATGGGATAGGAGGAAAGACGAGGCAAGGATGGCATTGGGGAGGGGAAAAGGCAGCAGAAAAGTAGCTTATCGGTTTTCGGGGGGGGAAAGAGGGAGGGGTTGCGCGTTAAATATTATTGATTAACTTCTTTCAAATCAATAATACGGGAGAAAAACAAAAGGGGGGGCAGAGTCAGGGAGATATAACACTCGAATATAACTTTCAACTTGAGGATCAAAAAAAATCGGGAGGAACCAAAAACAATTCAAGAATTGACACTGGGGGAAGAGGAAATTGTTGAAGGGGGGAAAGTTACGGAGTCATGGAGAATGTCCTAATAAATTAGGCTTGGTGGGTTTTACAGATTATTAAACTTTGATCTCCTTAGGAATCATGAAAGCCCTGAGGGGACTAAGAGGAAAGGGAGCAAGAAAGAAAATGTAAAATACTCTTTCAAAAAACAGGGCAAGGCTGTGGAAAATAGTTCGCCGCGGGAAATTTAAAAGCCATAATCATTGGGTTCAGTAAAGTGAAGGAAACAAATCCGTTAACTTGGTGGTGGAGACTATTGATTAATGGGAAAAAAAACAGTTGAAAGTAGGGGAGGGGTCAAGCCCCGGCGGTGGATGTTCCAGACTTAACTTGAGGAAAGAGGGGGATGGAAAAGAACTTGCCTCGGGTGACAGTGTTCGTCCGACTCGGGTGGGCAGCTAAGGCAGAGGATCGACGGCGGCAAGAACGAGGGACCGAATCGTGGTGTTGGTTAGGAAGGGGAGACAAGGGGAAAGGGTGCCTCCGTTGAATTGTTAGGGGGTGGGGGGACACACTATGGGGCAAAACCAAAAAAAAAATGGTTGGTAGAAAAAAGAAAGCGAACAATTGGGGGGGAAGGAGTTGGCACCAAGAATAAGAAAAAGTTGAGTAGACGGCGTAGATAATTTACTAAAGGGGAATCACTATCAGATCAAAAGGGGGCCGGGGAGAAACGCCCCAACATCGCATTTTTGGAAGGCAAAGAAAAGAGAGGGAATGAAAAAACTCGGGGGGGGGTGGATTAAAAGGTCGGCCACTTTAGTTCGAGTAAGGGACACGGACAACGGTGGGGAGGCATGTCGGGTCACTTGAGGTCCCTGCTGATGAGGGGGGGTTTGGGAGGAAAAAAGGGCAGGGAAGGTTTTGAGTGCACACCGGGCAGGGGAAACTGCACGTCGAAGAAACAAGGTTCGCTGTGATTGACTTGCTGGGGTCAGGGGGGAACATGCAGGCAAAAAAAAAGAACAGTGGGGGGGTGTGGGCTGTGAGGCAAGAGTAGGAGGGCGCACAACGAGCTTAAAAGATACGGGAGCACGAAGAAACAATGCGCCATGGAAGGAAAAAGTGAGGAGATACAAATGAGTAGAACAGAGGGTCAGGACAGGCAAAACATGCTTGCCAGGGGGAGAGACGGAAAGGTTATGGAAGAGGGACTGCTTCAGAGGAGGCGCCCAAAAGGTAGGTCGAGTGTCGCAAATGCTAAAAAACGAGCTGCAAGGGTGGGGGAAAGTGCAGAAAAGAAATTTAAGATCACCGGTGGGATGAACAAAGGGGTTTGAAAAACTTGAGGGACCCCAATGTTGGGAAGGAAAAGGGAGGGTAGAAAGGAAGCTTATTGTCAATCAGGGGACCGGCTAGTAAAAAACATCCGGGAAAGAACCACCAGGGGGGGGGGTCGGGAATAAACGGCGACTGGTTGAAAAGAGGAAGGGGGAAAACCATTGCCTGGGGGGATCTGGCAAGCCCACCACATGGGAAGACGGGGGATTCAAAATCGTGCTGTGACCTCTTTGGAATTCAAGAGGAGAGGGGGAGAGCAAGGCCATGTCCGACGGACGCGGGAACGAACGACAACTCGAGGAAAAAATTATTCTTCGTCGACAAAAATTCCGGGAAGGGTTGGGAGGGAGATGAACGGGAAATTGAATGGCTGGTGTGAAAAGGGGAGAGCAGGCACGTTTGACCTATGCGCAAAAGAGAAGAAGGGGGGGGGGGAGGAAAGGCACTACTGAGTTAGCCCTTGTCGGAAATCGCCAGATGAAAATACTCACGTTACACTTTATGTAAACCACGGGGCAGGAAAATGGAAAAGTAATCCGAGGGGGAACTTGGGTCCAAGGAAGGGAGGATGCTGAGGCGTGACTTGACTATACCGGGGGACCTGGGGGCGAATTGGGGGATATGAAGAAAAGGATGGACAGCGAAGTTCTGCCAGCTCCACAAAAAGATATCGAAACAACTGGAGGAGAGGAGATTGGAAAAGCGAAAGAACTTGGAACAGAAAAATGGTAAGCTAAAAGAGGGGAAAACAGGTAGGGGGGGAGATTCACTGCTCAGGAATGGAGAGGGTGCCCATTATGGGAAATTTCCCTGATCATCCGGCCCTCCTGGGCCTTTCAAAGGAAAAAAAGGGACGGTATTTACAGGGAGAAGTGTGAGAAGGTTCGTTTTCTCGCAGGGGGAGGAAGCGCGGTCAAAGGTTCTAAATCTTCAAAAACCGGGAAGGCGACCAGAAAACTAGAAGTTATTCAGGAAGACGCAAAATCAAGGCAAAGGTTTTCCCGTTGTAATACACCTCAGGAGGGGGTCTGAGGAGGAAACGCATTCTGGTGGGCCGGAATGGAGGAGAAGAGGCCAGAAGGAAAGAGAATAAAGAAAAAAAAGAGGTAAAAAAAATCCTCTATCCAGAGACGGGGGGGGAGTGAAGCACGGGCAGGGTAACCCATCCGTCCGCTTTTCTACGACGTCATCAACGAAAAAAATGGGAAGACAAGGGAAAAGGTTGGGGTCAACTCCAGAGTAAGAGCGGCTGGGAACATTAAGCTTCTCTCAACTCAGGTTTAAAACAAGGGTCGTAAAGAAAAACCTCGGTGGTGAGAAAAACGGTGGGAAAAAATCAGCTTAAAGTAGACGGCAATAATAAATGGCCCAGGGAGGGGGATAGGGGACACACAGTACCCTGGGGGAAGGGGAAGCCGACAGGCAAGACAAGAAAAAAAGATCAAGAAACAAGCTCTTTGACAAAGGGGGAGGCCGCAGGGAAGGAGAGAAGAGGGGGAGACGCATATCAGATAAGACCTGTCAATGGATTGGGCGTTAGTCCGTTGCTCACCGGTGTCTTTTAATCTCCAGGTGGTCATACGGGGGGGAAAAGAGAAGAGAAATGACGTGGTTGCTGGCGGTTTGACCCAGTCACAAATAAAAGATACGACTAAGGAGCCCAATCTATGTCATGTGGGGGGGGGCGTCCACCGCCAGGGTGGGCAGATCAAAACCAGGTCTACTAGGATCGCCCCCCTTCATGGGGACAAATGTAAAAACGCGGTAAACCAAGAAAGGGCAATCCTAGTTCCAGGCGCGTTCGTCGGAGTCCATCTGAAATAAATCATGAATAAAAAATCAAAAAGAAAGGAGGTGTAAAAGACAGAAAAAAGGCTGGAGTTAAAAAATGCGGTGTTGGATCGATGGGTGTTCCTAATAACATGCCTGTTATCTTTCTCCCGGGATGGAGGAGTCACTCAGGGAAAGAGAAGCTTGTCTGGGGCGTGGAATCAACATGGGGGGGGGCGGAACCCGACTTTTCTGTGGTGGGTTTTTCAGCCCCATATTTGTTTTGTCGAAAAAAGAAAATTCAAAGGGAGGAAAAACTCTGGGGACTGGGCCAGGGACCCAAAACAAGAGCCGCGGACAGCCGCCGCGCACCGCGGACGGAAAGTCTCCCCTACCGACAGTCAACAGGGGGGGGGGGGGGAAGGAGATGGGAAGAAAAAAGCTGAATCACTTCATGCCTGGTCGGAACGAAACCAAAGGCTGCCAGCCGGAAATAATTGAAAAACGAGGTTCAATCCTAAACATCGCAGAGGAGGAGGAAAAAAGGTGAAAGGGCACTTGTGTTCCGCCGACGACAGACGGATGAGTCAAAATAGTACAGAAGAGATAGACACCAGAAGCCCCGGATTGACCCAAGAATGATTTTCCTGGGGTCCAGAGGCGCAGGCGATGTCGGGGAGGTCAGGATCAAAGAATAACTTAACAGCAACGCCCCAGTTGAAAAAAAAGAAAAGCCTGAAGGTGGAGCCCAGGCGCCGGGGAGGGCAGATACCCAGGAAAAGAATAGGCCCATTCCTTCTTTGGGTAAACATTTTTAAGGCAGGGGGGCGGCAGAGGGGTCCGGAGCCTAAAGAAGGTAAAGCGAGAAAATCTCTATTTGGGGAGGGGTAAGCGAAGAGAGCCGTTGGGGTTACCGGACTATCAAGACGAGGGAAAGAGTCAATAACATGGAATATAAAACCACCCTTCAGATGGAAAATCCCGAACAGAAGCTTCTATGGCAATTCCAAAAGCCCAAGGCAGGAGGAGAAGAAAGAAAAGGGGAAGGTGGTGAGATTTTAACCTGCTCCAAAAGAAGCACTAAGAGAAAAGGGAAAAGGGGGCACGAAGGGGGATTTAATTTAATCACTCCAATATTAAAACGGCATGGCAAAAGGGCAGCAAACTAAGAGGAAAAGCAAAGGGGGGCTCGATTACTACGGGAAAGGCTCGTGAAGAAGGAAAAATGAAAAGGGCAATGAAAAACTCGGCTTGACAGTCTAAAAAGGGGGTAGTGCAAGGGGAGTCTGTTGGGGAAACTACGGCAATTTCATATTGACGCCGAGGGAGAGGACGGAGAGGGGAAAACCGAGCATGACAGAAGTGAGAGGGGGGGAGGGAACAAAAACCAAAATATGAAAAAGGGTGGGGGGGGTTGGAAGGGGAACGATGACGGCAGCATTGGAAAACTCACGCCGATCGAAACTATATTGACAAAAGATCCAAATTAGGGGAAGGGAGGAGGGCGGTAGGAAAGGAAAAAAAGGGCGACCTTTCCTGCAGTGTAAGGTCAAAAGGGAAAAGGAAGTGAAAAGAAGACTTCAGAAAACACGGTACCCCAAATCTCCGTGCCGCCGCAACGGACTCCGCTAAGGGGAGGAAGGGATTGGGGAAAAAGAAACCCTCAAAGATCCTGTAGCTTTGGAGAAGAAAAGAAGAAAGAGGGTTGGAAAAGGAAACGTGAGAATGCCAAAGGTCTTTATGCTCCAAGATCGCTATTGGCTAGATCCTCTGACAGGGAAAAGGGGGGGAAAAGGGAAGGGACAAGGAGGGGGAAAGGGCATGACTCTCTGCAACAACTTATGAGGGGGAAAAAGAACTGCCGTCGAATGCAGAAAAGGTGAAGGTTAAATGGGAAAAGGACTCATCCGTTGTGAAAGAAAACCGTGCAGAGAGATGGAAAGACTTTGGGTTGGAAGGAGGCGGACGGGAAAGGGAAAAAGAAAAGGAAACGGCATGGCGGATTGGTACGTGATCAATGCGAGACGACCAAAGGAGCTGGAGGAGCAGGACCAGACTTTACCAGAGCAGAGCACGTGTCGGCCCGTCACTTGTAGGGGAACGGGAATGGAGGGAAGAAACGGTCCGGGGGGGGGGAACAGAAGTCGCCTAGAAAGAAATGTCATGGAGGTTCGCCCAAAGACACAACCGAACGGCTGGACGAAAAAGGGCATTGGATCTATCTCTCGGGTTTTAAAAAAAAAAGGGCTGCAGGGGAAAGAGGGAAAGACTGAACCCTAAATATGTGGCAAGAAGCCGGGAATAGGGGATAAGAAAGTACATCAAGGCGGATTGGCTCTCTTGCATCGTCATCGCAGAAGACTCGCCAAATATGAAATGAAGGAGGGGTAAAAAAATGAGGATGACGGTGGGACAAGGGACTTGGGGAAATTGGGCAAGCGTTAATCCTTAGAAATTTCCCGTAGTAATCAAACTGTGGCTGCGACTATACGAGGGTGGAGGGGGACCTCATACGTCAATAATTAAGAATAAAAGAAGGGGGACGGAAAGGACCGAGAAGGCAGTCGTCAGATTTAGGCTCACTACTTCTTGAAAGACAGAAAAAGAGCACCAAGTACAAGGGTCAGAGAAAAGAAAAGCGAGGCTGCCTGGCGATGACGACATGCGAAAAATAATTGGACGTCAGGGTGCGAGTCTATAGGGATTTCTTCCATACCGGAGGGCAGAAAGAGAAAAAAAAAAGGGGAACGGCTGGAGTTAAAGAACACCGCGAACTAGAAACTGGAAGTGGGGGGAAAAAAGGAGACGTGCACAGAGCCTCAATCTTCAATTCTGTTTGCAAGTTTGTGTGGGAAAAGGGGGGGAAAGGTGGCTCCTGGATGAAAAAATGGAAGGGAGGTCATGTGGAGGAATTTGTGGGTAAGACGTGATTTCTTTAGACTCCGGGATAAAGAAGAACCTTAAGCTCCGAGTACCCATGGACCGCCGGAAAAAAATCCTGGGGCAAAAAATCCGGGCAATGAAGATTCACTATATATTCGCCGTTGACTAGTCAAAGCAGGAAAGGAGGTCCAGAAAAGGGAAGTGACCAAACTCCGGAACTGGGGGGATGATAGAGAGGAAGGGGGGAAGTTGAGGGGATTGAAAAATTATTTTTGGGGGATCTGTTTCAGCTTCCGTGTGAAGAATAGAAGGAAAATTGAAAGACAGATTTTTTCTGACACGTGAAAACCGGTTCTTCCCCTCGGGGGGGAAACTCGGAAGAGAGAGACTCCTGCGGTTGTCATGATAACGAACCTAGAGGGGGGGGTGGGAGAATAGACGCTCCCCGTGGCCTTGAAAAAAAAAGGTTTTAGAGTGATTTCGTTTGGGATAGGAAAACACTATTGGGGGGCCGAAAAAAAAAGAAAAAGGGAGGGAGGGGAAAAAAAGCCCGAATGCCAGTGGGGGGGTCCTAAAAAGGAACTGAGTAGCGGCGTATAAGAACCTATTTCCGTCCCAGAAATAACCAAGGAAGGAGAAAAATCGTCCACATCTGGAAAGTTTTGGGGCAAATCAAAGGGGAGGGTGGGAACCTCGTTTTTTTTGATTCTTTTCTCAGGAGGGAAGGGGCAGGAGGGAAGGCTCGACTAAGGCGCGGGAGCAGGAGGGGGAACTAAGGCGGAGAGGAGTGGGGATGGGGAGGGGGGGACAGTCGCGGGTTGGGTCGGCACGACCTGGTCAGGTGGCCTAACGAAAAAAAGATTCCTGAAATCAAAGGGGAAACGGTAGGAAAAAAAAAAGATGGGAAACGGGCAATGCCTGCAACCAGGTTCACAGGGGGAGAAGTCAGTAGAAAAGTGAACCATAGGGAGACACGTGGGAGAAACGGAAGAATGCCTAAAGAATGACATTTACCTGAATCTAAGAAAAGGGAGAAGCCAAGGACGATCCTGGGGGTCGAGCCATGCGGGGCCGGGCGAGCGGATGGCTTTGAAGAAGAGGAAAGTGGAATGGAAAGCAACCCAGGTACCGAGATTGACTAAAAAGGCCTTCCAGGGGAAGGGAAGGGAAACCGGGAAGAAGAGGGGGAACGAAGTTTCAAAGTGTTCTGCAAAACCGTAAAGATTTGATTCCACAGGGAAAACAAAGAAAGGGGAGTTGGAGAGAAGAATTAATGGCCCAGCAAGTTGGCAAATTCTCATAGCCAAAAATCCGGAAAGGAAAAAGGTGGGGGGAGGGAACACGGAAGGGGCGGCAAGGAAAAAAGAAAGCGACTGGAGACCGTGGGCAACCATAAAAATGCTGCTTTCATCCCCAAACATGGGGGGGGAAGAGGGGGGGGATTAAAAACAGAGAGGGATGCCGCTTACTGGAGAGCTCGGCGAAAGAAAAGTTAAAGAAAAATGGACCGGATGGACGCAGTCACAACTCGAGTCTTGATTCGGCTACAAATAAGGGAAGGGAGGGAGAGGAAGGGGAAAGGAAGGAGGTACCTGATTGGTGAGCAGGCCAGTTTGGAAAACCGGTCTGAGAGAGACGCGAGCAGCCGAGACCTGAACACGACTACCTTCTCAAAAGAGAAAGATTTTCAATAAACTGAAAGGGAGGGGGAGCAAAGGCGGGCATTAAAATCAGGGAATAAGGAGTAACTTCCGGAGGAGGGATGAGAGGGGTAAAGAAGATACCTACCTGGTTAGGAGTATGAAAGCAAGAAAATGGACAAAGGAGGGAGAAATCAGCCCGATCTCCACAACACCGGCGGATTATAAAGAAATGGGGAATCGGACCGCGTGGGAAATACGGGGGGGCCTTCTAAATCTGTCGGGAGGTAGAGTCCACCGGGAAAGAGAAGAAAAAGAAAGCATGGGCGAGTAGGAAACAAGATGGGTCCATAAGAAAGGTGAGGGAACGAAAGGTACGTAAGGGGGAATCTTTCAGAGGGGTCGGTTTAGTAGGGTGTATAAGAGCGCATCAGTGATAGGAGGAGAAGGGGGGAAAAGGCCAACCGCCATTCTCACATTCAACTCAAAATCATTTTAGAGCAAAACAAAGGACGTGAGGGTCGCCTCCGGGGGAAAAATACGGTATATGTTGGATTACCGTAAAAGAAGGAGGGGTCGGAAAAGGGGGACCTCACTCGCACAGCCAGAGTAATCAAAGCGGAAACAAAAAAACGGATAAAAAAGAAAGGGTTAACCCAGCGCACCACTGCAGGGGAACACCGCAGAGGGGAGAATGTTCCTTTTCATAAAAAGAAAAAACGGAAGAGGAAAGGGTGGGGAGAGAAGAAGCAGTCCATTCGGCTGGGCAATTAAAAACTAGAGCAACAGGCAATGAAAAGGGGACGTAAGAAAGGGGGCAAGAAAAGCGCGTTGAGCAGCCGGGTACTTCTTAAGAGAGGCAACCTCAAGGAAAGAAAGGGACGGGAAGGAGATCCTTCTACCTGGGGGTGCTGGTTATCCGCGAAGCAAAAAACAGACCCAAAGCCACGTTACTCAAGAGAGGGGGAAAAACTGAACGAAACGGCTCGAGCAGGGAGACTCAAAGGGGGGGGTGAATACCTGGGAATAATTGGGTAAAAAAGAAGGTTGAGGAAGGGGGCTCCACCGCTATGTAAACTCCGTTGGCGAAGGACTTACTGGAACCTGGTGGAGTTGGGGATGGAGGGAATTGCCCAGCTTATAAAGAGGAAACCGGACTTTTGCAGAGAGGTTCGGTTAGGAAACAACGGAAAAGGGGGGGGGGTAGTTGCAGCTCAAAAAAAGCGGAACTCAAGAAAGGGAGCCAAGAAAGAAAGTAAAGAAACTCAGAAAGGAGGAAATTACCCCACTGGCAGTACGAGAGAAGGACATCGAAATAACTCAGTATCAAAAAAAAAGAGGGGACAATCAAGAAAAGAATGAGAGGGGGAGGGTTACTAGCTTGTGAGTTGAAAAACGGAAGGGGGAGCTTTATCCTGTCCGTCTTTCTGTTAACTCCTTCTAAGAAGAGGGGACGGGTGGGTCATTCAAGTGGTTCGCAGGGCGGGGTCCTCCATGAAAACTGGGTCGTGGGGTTTAGAAACCAGTGTTTTTGTCGGATCAATAAGGAGAAAAAATCGCAAAAAAGGGGGAAGAAGGACCCTTATCCCAGCCCTTCGGTCCTTTAGCTAGGGAAACCGCCGAAGAGAAGTTTAAATAGATGACCTCCAGGGGAAGAGGAAGACCGGTAAAAAGGGACGGAGGAACCGTGGAACAAGCTTAGTAAGGGAAAGGGCCCAGACAGGGTCTTCCCTACCACGGTGAAAAGCGGGAAATCAAAGGAAAGAGCCGCTTCAAATAAACACCATGGAAAACGTTCTCTTAAAAAATGGGGTCACAGGAAAGGGAGAAAGGGGATGGCCTGCTGATCAATCTGGCCCAGTCGAAAAGAGAGAGAAGACATGGCGGAGTGCCAGCAGGGAAAAATTTGTTGAACATGTCGGCATGCGATGAGCAGGAGTCAAGAAGGACTGGTAACCATCCCGAAGAAAACACAAACAACAAAGGCAAAACGAGAGGTGAGCTCCAGGCGCCGGCAAGACCAGGTCATCCTAGTCACCATGCAAAAAAAGTCGGAATGGAGAGTGCGATGTTCCGAAACCTAAAGCAGGAAGGGAAAGATCGTGAGAGTTGTATGGAAGACCAGCCGAGGGCGTTTGTTCCACGAGAAGGAGAAGGAGATGGAACATCACAAACGGACAGGATGAAATACCGAAACGATCGAGGGTCGCGAGGGGGCATTCGAAGGAAAGAGCGAGGAGAAGAGAAAAGGGACGGGGGGGAGAGAGAATCTTTTAAAAATGCGCAAAAACGTCTGCACTCGAAAACGGGGGGGCAGGGGAATAGGGGAAAAAAGTCGGCTCGACGAAAACAATATTTAGTTCCAAACGTCATCAACCGATGAGAGGAGAAAAAAGAAAAGGCGGGGGAGCGATACTACGGGTCGTCATAAGAAAGTAACAAGAGACAAAGGAAAAAGGGGGCCAGATTGACATGCAAAAAGCATGTAGCAAGGTCCGGGGGAAAAATACGGGGCCGTGCAGTTGGGGGACGGGGGGAAGCGAAGGGAAGCGAGTATCATAGAACGGATTGTGGGGGGGGGGGAGAGGGAGTTAGTGTGGGGGGCGTTTGTGGTTGGTTTTTTTGACTGGCTTGGGGGTTGTTTTTGCGCGAATCTTTTTCAGGGTTTTTTCGGGGGGGCTTGGCGGTTGGGTCTGGGTGAGGGGAAGGGGTGGGGGGGGGGGGCGTGGTGTTGGGAGGTGCTTTGGTGGAGGTTTGTTCGGCGTTTGGGGTGGAGGGGGGGGGGGTGTGGGTGTTGGGTGATCTTTCCTCGGAGGAAACACAAGGGCCGCGCGGTCCGCCCCGCCAGAGGTATTGTGGTAGTTCCCGTTAAAGGCCGCAGAGTTGGGGAAAAGCACGAACGACTATCGGTTTCGGCCAGACCAGTTAAAACGGCTTGGGACTGGGGGAGGACTGAAAGGAAAACGAAAGAATGGCTAGACCGCCTTTTTGCTACGTCTTTTCAACGGAAAGTGGGAAAGGAAAGAAGGCGAAACAAGTCCCACGGCACGGGGCGCCGAACAAGAAGGCGGAGCATTTGAAAAGGAAGGGAAAAGGGGGGGAAGCCAGCAGAGGGGGGGAAAGCTCCTTTGGATTCCTCCCTGGGCTCCCTTCACCAATCTCTCAATATGGGGGACAGTTAAAACGGAAGGGAGGCAAGAAAAAGACTGCTGGAACAGAAAGCAGATGTGGCATTAACTCGGAAAAACCTGAGGGGGAACGGTGGCATCGCCGAAGAATCTCACCAACAAAGATATTAAAAGAAGAGAGATAATTTCAGCCAACGAAAGGGGGGGGCGGTGAAAATGGAGAAAGAGAGTTCGCATCGCCGAATGTGAGCAGGACCTTGGCATCAAAAGGGGAATAAAAAAGAACCAATTACACCGAATGGAGCGGAGTTGGGGGGAATGGGAAGAAATTAAAAAGCAAGAAGTGTCGGGACTGGAGAAGGAAAGGGCAGGTGCCCAAGATAAAGCGGCGGCAAAAGGTTGGGAAGTAAATGGGCTAAGTGAGGGGACCATGGAAAACGGGGGTCAGGTTGGAAAGAGGAGAACAAAGGGAGAAGGGAGTAATGGGGTTCGAAAGAATGGTAACCATCACAGCCTCGAACCTTTCGGGGGGAAAAAGTCATTTGAAAGGGGGATCTGACTTGGGGGAGTTAAAGAAAATTGCTGTCAGGATATGTATCCATGATTCAAAGGGTTAAAAAACAACCCTGACAGCGGGGTGGAGGAGACGCGATTCGTTCCGCTCCCCTTAAATATCAGCTCAAGGTCAGGGGTAGAGGAATAGTCATCGATCAGAACCGCGCTCACAATCTGTCGGTAGTTTTTGACAAAGAAGAATAAGGAAGTGGGAAAAAAGCTGCGTCAAGAAAACAGGAATTGGGGGAATGCGTGGGGGGAGGATGAAGGGAAGAGAGTGTAAGGAGAAAACGAAACCGGGCTTGTCGCGAGAAGATTTTGTCGTGGAAGGTGGAGGGAGAAAAGAGGGCCGACGATTGGGCGGGGACAAAGGGGCCGGGGGAAATCGGTGCGAGTGTTGGGGGAGATTCTGACGGAGAAGGG
>Ga0179593_1599651_pt1 | contig 18980 bp, 20 predicted proteins | sample CZODoug2_1_08_16_FD_185931 | JGI IMG/M metagenome (GOLD analysis project Ga0179593, IMG submission 185931) | Vadose zone soil fungal communities from Angelo Coast Range Reserve, California, USA - CZODoug2_1_08_16fungal (PacBio error correction) | ecosystem: Environmental > Terrestrial > Soil >...
CCGACCTGGAAATTGGGCCAAACGTGAGGTGCGCCGGAGACGAAATAATTGTCAACACAAAGGAGGGTAGGCTCTCATAAGCCGTCTTGGGAAGGTGGTGCGCGGAATAAATTCAGCACTTCTTTTTAGGAACACCTGGGGAAAAAGGAGAGGGGGGGTGCTCGAAATCCACCTGAAAAATTTCACTGGAAGAAGGGGCTGCAGGGTGAGACAGGGAAGGGAGAATGAGGATGCGCTCTTTGAAGGGTGTTTGGAGTAAAAAAGGGAGGAAACTGTTGAGTGCGGCTGGACTTAGCGCGGAACGAGGTTACCCCTAAGTGTGTACGGTCTGTCTAAAAAAAAATAAGAATGAAAGTAGGTTGAGTGTGGGCACCAAAGGAAGTTGTCAAAACTTCACGCTGACTAATCGGCGAAGGCGGGTATGAAGCAGAAGAAGGCGTCTGGGGGAGGACACCTGGCGTTGAGTGATTGGCTGGAAGTCTGGGGGCGGTGAAGCCCGTTAGTTTAGACTGAGGTTGGTGGACAGATCCGGGGGGAAAATGTCAATGGATCGGGTGGGGTTTCATGGGAAACACGGTGGGATGGTGAATGCATCGGTGAGGGAATTGGCGTAAGGGGAATGGAGCGCTTGAACTGAGAGAGTTGGGGGTGTCTCGAGGTCATTAATGGGAAAGTCCGTAGTCTGAGGAGGGGGGTCTTAGTTGTATTGGAGTGGGGGTAATTCCTGATGTTTGAAGGGCAAAGGTTACGCCGGGCAAGATTGATGGATCAAAGAAATATCACTTTATATGAGGGAAAAATTGGGAGGGGTAAGTCAGACCTTTTTGAAAAAAGGGCAACGATTTCTATTATGGGGAAGTGTTGCAGAGTGAACGCAAAAAAAAAGTAGAAAAAGAGAAAAAAAAAATCACGCAACGCCAAAGAAAGAACCTCATAAACCCATAACAGGCGCCGAAATAGAAAAAGAAACCTTTAAGAAGAGATAGAGAAAAGTGGCTTCTCATAAAAGGGGGCAGTCGATCGGTACGGGCACCTTCCCATCATAAGGGAATGAACAAAAACGCGACCAGCTAAACAAATAGAGAAGGGAAGGGGACTCTCGGACATGGAAGACTCCACAAAAGACTCAGAGAGGAAGAGGAAAGCAGAGCATAGACCAATGCCCGACAATCCTGAAGGAAGAAATCTCCTCGAAAAGGGGGAAACCCAGCTTCGGGGGAAGACAAAAAGAAGCCTTCAGAGGAAAAATCCCTCTGGGGACCACAACCGAAATCCAGTAAAACGAGGGAGGAAAAAGAAAAGATCATGGGCCGCAAAACCCAATCACCAAAAAACCCAGGTCCAAAGGAACACTCCAACAAAACGCAGTGAATCCCCCCAAGAAAAGAAAATTTAGAAAAGGTGAATCGCCTGGGGTCCACTAACAAGAAGGGGGCAAGAGCAGGCTCTTGCTCGCCAAACAAAGGGGTGTCTCAAAAGAATTACGGAAAAAGCCGGAAGCCAAGTGACAAGACTCCCACGGAGCAAAAACCTCAGCACCGAGAATTGAAAAACGCCGGGGATCTCTCAAAACTGCCTTCGGGCGAAAGGGGGGATTTGTGCAAGGTGGGGGGGGCAGAATTGGCACATGTACATCAAGCACCCAGAACAAAGAGCAATTGGTGCCAGGGATCAGAGGAGCCAACTTTGCCGGAGAAAAAGCGCGGATGGCTTTCCAAATACGACTCGTACGGGAAACCAGTCAACATAGAAATCTTCTATAGGAGTGGGAATTGAACTGTGCCAAAAACTTCACTCCATGGCGGTAAGGAACTTCGAGTTCGGTGATTTGGGAAAATGCCAACACGAAAAAAGAAGCCCTAATTTTCTAGAAGCGGAAAACGCGGGACCTACACATCAACGCAAACGGCACTAGCTCGCTAGAAAAGGGGACCATAAGTTGAAAAAAAGAACCAAAAATGAAGTTCTGTCAATTAGGGAAAGTCTCTGAAAAACGAGACACAACTAAAGCAATAGGGGGGGTACATCTAGCCCGAATAGGAAAGGCCAAAGGGGGTCGGAAATTAAGGTCAGGGAATCTAACTCGCACCCGGGGGCCTTTGGCCCAACCTAGGTCTGGGGGTATAACAAAAAGGGTTGAGTCAGAAAGGGCTGACCACACGCAGGAATGAAGTACGACAGCGTAGCGTCACCAAAAGGAAAGAAACTCATTGGGGCGGTCGGGCCTGGGAAAAAAAAGCACCCAAGACTATTGGAAGAACTAAAAAAAAACAGTTGTTCAGCGTTTTCTTGGGGAAGGCGGATGTCGATGAGGAAAAGGTGTGGCCAGTTGGACACGATCCTCTCGAGGTTAGAAAGACGGCCCTCACCACAGAATGGGGGTTTTATGGGTGCAGCAAGAAAGCCGCACCGGAGGGAGGGGAAGTATTGTCTGCCTCGTCAAATCCTTACGTAGAAAATGGCTTCGGATCTCAAGGACACGTGAGAGCTCTTGGGAATAACGAGGTTAAGAACGAAAGAAGATCGGGGAGAGCGAAAAACGTCGCTCGCTCCAGAAAAGAGATAATGAACACACCCAAACAACCCAGGGGAGATGGGGCTCCCGAGTAGGGGAAGGGGGTTTGAGGGTGGGGAGTGTTGTTATCACGAACTGGGGGGAAGTCAGCAGGACTGGCGTTGCTCTCGGATAGGGGGGCTTTAGCGGGGGACAATGTGTGGATTTTATTTAATCCGGGCGCAGGGGGGGAGAGGACAGGGAAGGCTCTTGCAGCGAAGGGTGGTCACGCAGCGGTAAAGAGAAGGGAAAAATCCGTGCTTTGGGACTGTGGGAGTTTAACAAGGGCTCGAGATGTGGGTTAGGAAAATTAGGGCTCTTTGCGGCGAGGCGGTGTGGGGGGGCCATCATAGTGTTCAAGGACTCGAACGCTCATGGGGACTAGCGAGACGTCGATTCGCACAGAAGACTGACTGAATTGGAGGGCACGCTCTGGGGGATCGGACGTGCACAAAAGAGCGACTCAGGGTTTCAAATCTCACCGGAGAGAAGGAACTAAAAGGGAACGACCAAAATGACCAAGAAAAGAGCGATTTCAGAAAAAGGACAGGAAGTCATGGGCGTAAATTCTATGTGGGGCTCTTTTTGGTCCCAAGGGTTAAACTGGAACCGAGGGAAAAAGAAACTTCGGAAAAAATGGCTTCGGCGGAAGTTAGGGCTTCTACGCGTAGATGCTAGGCAGCTCGAACAAGATCTACTACTAGGGCACACGAAGCGGCAGAGGATATTAAGTCAGGGTGATCTGTCAGTCAAGTGAAGAGGGTTAAAAACCTTGTGACAAAGAATCTTCCTCATAGGCTGTGTGTGAGCGGGCGACGCGGTCGGGGCAATACTGCGCGAACTCTAGTGTTAGCGGGAGAGACGCAGTAATGATGTTTGGGGAACTACCAGGGGGTATCTGGGGGGGGGATGGCTAGGGTTGACCCTGGTTTCCGAGATGCCGAAACCCAAAGAGGCGAAATCGTCAGGGGGACTCTAATAACGGAAAAGTCATGAGAAACGAAAGGCTGGGACAAGATAGTATCGTCAACCATCCGACACCATGAGTCACCGAGAAAAAGAAGGGGGGCGGGCTCTTCCCCCCACATCCCTGGACGAAGGAGCCGGTGAAGGCCCTACAGGGGGAACGGGGGGGGGAATCAGAACAGGTCAGAAGGTATCGCGTGCGAGACCAGGGCTGAATCAAGAAAAAAGGGAGGGGTTTTCCATTGCCTAAAAGGTCATCTGTCTTGCCTCTGATCGAGAGAGAGACAACACCTTATATAGGAAAAGGAAAAAAGCGAAGGAAAAACATCGAAAACTAAAAAGATTGTCGCAGTAAGAATCATGGAGTCGTCGAGGTGTCAGCGAGGCTGACGTCTGCCGTGAAACACTAGGGCGCATCCTCCCTTGTCGGAAGCCTCCCGCCACACTCTCCACCGTGTCACAGGCAAAGGCTTCGGTGGGCCTCAAGTCAGGGGTGGTCCGGATTCTCTCAGCACGTTGAAGGTCGGGGGTATCGCCATATGATTTGGGGGAAAAAGTTAGCGAGCCTGAAGAGAAAAAGTCAGGAAGAGGTGCTGCGGCACGAACCTGGAGCAGAGCACGGCGGAACTCGGAAGCCCCAAAACTAGGCCAATCAATCAGGAAGGAGGGGCGAGGGACAATCTAAAAAAAACGTCGGGGGCACTAAGGGATTGACATTCGACAGAAAGTCCCGGGAGCCACGGCTCAACGGATGAGAAAGATTCAGTACCAGTTATCAGAGACACGAACGGACGAACCGGATAAAAGATCGCGGCGATGAGGTAGTGATAAGGGGGGTAGAATGGGGAGAAGGGGAGCCAGGGGCATTTCATGAAAACGCCGTAAAACGGCCGGGGTCCAAGAAATGATTTTGCAAGAAGGATTAAGCGCGTCCAGGGGGAACCAGAAACTAGAGGAAAAAACGGGGCTGCTAAACGACCATGCATTTCCGGGGTAACCTAGCGCTGACAGGGCTGGGAGGGTCCCATGGCAGGGCTAGGAAAGTCCAAAAGTCCGCCGAGAAAACTAGCAGCGAAAACACTGTTGAGCTGCACGCGCAATCCAGAAGCGTGCCGAAAACCAACTATGCAGGTCTGGGGCATCCAGGGGAAAACCAGCAAGAAAAACGAGCATCTAGAAAAGAAAGGGCTGAATATTCACTGCCCAAACGCCAACTAAAACGTAACGCACAGCGCCCAACTACATTAATAACTCCAAAGGCGGCGATAAATGTGGGAAATATGCGTGAAAGGGACCAAAAAAAAGGAGACATGGAAATAGACTTCCGCTTTCGCAAACAAGATGCTCTCCAGGAATGGTACGCCGAAATAGAACTGAGGTTATTGTCGGAAAGACAACAAAAGGTGCCTGTCGAATAAGATAGAGACGACGCAACTCAAAGCCAGCAAGGGGCGAACAGGCGTTGAATACACACCCAAACCAACGAACGAAATCCCCGGGACGTTGGGGGTGGTGAAACTGAATGGAGACGCAGGAAGCGCCCAGAAGAGAGCCTGGGGTCCGATTCAGGGGTGGAGGCCGGTTTGATTCAAAGAAAGGGTTCGTAATTAACCAAACAAGGCAAGTGGAAAAACGCATCAAGGAAAGAAACCCTTTTGCGAGCGGGGACCGTTGGCCTCACCTAAGTTCAACGAAAGCCTTCGTGGAAACTTGCAATGAGCACAACTGAGCATGAGCGTGTGAAGCCGGCAAAGCGTCTTCTGAGAAGCAGCTTTATAAAAAAAAAAGGCAGGGCAAAATGACCCACCAAGATCCTCAGGTATCCCATACCATGCAAAGAAAAAAAACGAAAAGGGGATAGTTGCAGGCACAGAGTTGGGTTCGTGATGAAAATTCCGGGCATGGAAAACGATGCTATCTGGTGATGCGCTCCGGCTGGTCGTAACTAGCCATTCCTGCGCAGCGGCTGCGGGCTGGGAATCAAAACACACCTGCCTGGCGGGATAAAAAATCGGTTGGTAAAATGGCACGGAGCAGCGCGTGGATTCAGGAAGGAAAACCTTGGGGAGGATATTCAGTGCAGGTGGATAGCAAGCTGGTTCAGTCTGGCCGGTATGCGTCCTGTTTTATTTCACGCACTTGTTTCAGTAGATCGGAAAAAAGTTAATTCCGAAGCAGAAGAATCTGCTTGGTACTGACAGGCGCTACGTAGAGCGAACTACAAAAATCTGGTGAGCGAAGTTCTTGGGACTGTAAAGGCAAACGCCAACGAACGCTAAATTGGAGGAACCTGGAGGTGGACCGAGCTATTCATATCCAAAAATGAAATATCGACGCTCTTACGCAACGACTTCGTTCGACGGCATCCAACGAGCGCCACACAAGGTGTGGCGGCCACAGGTAACTCATTCCCCGGGCAAACGGCATACGGGGTAGGCGCGCAAAACATTTTAAGCTCTCCCACGGGGCACTTCATAGTCGCTCGGCCAGTTTTTGAAGGGGTCGCGAAATTCTCGCGAGAGAGGAGGGTAACAAGCAAGTGGGATCACTTTGGGCTGAGATCCGGCTTCGCCCTGGGCAAAGCCGTTTTGGGAGGACAAGCGAAGGCCTCTTTAGCAGGTGGGGGAGGGCCCAAATGCGGAGGTTGAAAGGAAAAATAGGGTATCATGGGCACACGCTGGAGAGGGGAGGAAAGGAAGAATTCGAGGGGTCGAGCAACTGGGAGTTGGTTTGCATTGGGGGAGGTGTGAGAAAGCCCTTTGGCGGCGATGTGCATTGGTGGGGTACAGAGGTGTTGTTGGAATAGGCTGATGGTGCATGAAGAGGGGGGTTAAGCCCAAGGTGAAGGATAGTTGCATCGGGTGAGGGGGCCTTTTCTGTATAATGGGGACATCGTAGATCTTGAGGGGTTGGGAGTCATGGGGGAAATTGTTTGACTCCGGTCTAGAGAGTTTAGGGATTTCTTTGGAGTGCCGGACGGAGAAATTAGGGGGAAGGGGACTAGGGGACCGTATCCCGAGCATTGAGGGGGACATCCCCTGAAAAAACAGCACTCTTGTCAAGGATGTCTTTTCGGCGCAAGAGGTCATATTGGGTCCGATGATTAGGGGTTGTTGGTGGGGGGGGCTGGGCGGATCTCTCTCACGGAGTAGGAAAAGGAGGGAAGATTCCTCCCTGAAAAATAAAACCCTCCATCCAAATTGAGAAAAGAGCGGCATCGAACAATAATCGTCCGCCAGATCCGGGGAGAACAAGAGGAGAACATCAAGCGCGGAGTACGGCTACAAACTCCCCTCCTGAAAGGAAATGGAAAAACATCCCATTCAAGCCAAAAAAGTGAGAAGTCGTAGTAAGTGTAAATGCCCAAGCGACAAAACAGATCATCGAGCGCGCTCCTCTTCTCGTAACATCCGATAACGCACAGAATCTACCACGTGTCAGCAACCACCATCCCCTTCGGGCCCTCCCAGGTAATTCCGGTCCCTCCCTGGAAAGCTGGAAAACCCCTCCAGTCAAAGAGGTCTCACAAAGAGTCCGGGCCCCTCCTTACAAAAAAACAAGCTGACCTGATCGACTAACACCGAGGATGACCGAGGACTAAGAAACCGCCAGTCCCATTATGTCCCAAAGAGGTAGGGCAAAACGGGTGGGCAAAACCCTCGGAGGCGATGCAGATGGTAAAGCCGACACACGGGGCTTGGCTTAATTCACTCTGAAGGGAAAAATCCTCACCTCTTACAAAGGGGAAGATAAAGTCCCTTATATTTTTAGTCTTCAAGTAATCCAGGCGCAGGAGGGAGTTGACATCAAGTATTTGGTGATCACATTTTGAAAAAGACACAATGAGTATGCAGGGGTAAAATGGGGTATCCTTCCTCGAAGAGGTACGTTCTTTTGGGTCGGGCTCAGCAGGAGTTCCTAACCGGGAGTTCGCTCACGGCGATATTTGGGTGGAAAAAGTCATCTGTCTACCGGCGTCACAGGGAGGGGACCTCAAGGCGACGGGCGGTAGGGGGGTTAAGATGGCCAAAACTTTCAGTTGCGCGAACCAGTGATAGGACAGCGGAAAAGACTACGGGGCAGGGCATTACCTGGAAGGCGCCATGGAAAGGAAATTACGTGAAATTAGAAAAAGTGTCTGGATGCAGTCCACAGTAGTTCTATGCAACAGAGAAAAGAAGAAAAACCAAACGAAGTTGAGAGTCGAAACATTCCGCAGTCAATCTACAATTACAATGCGATCTCGCGCAACCTTCCTTTGTTTCCAAACCAGTTCTGCGAGTTAAGAAACCCGGAGGTGGTTTAGTCCTCGCTACTCCGATTCGACACGGCAAGAAAGGGGGTAGTAAGAGAGATACATAATCGATCTGTCCCGCTACGTTGGACAGAAAACCCACAGACTATTGGGGACCTGGAGGAGGTTGTTCATTGGGGTCTATGAGATAACTCACTGAGGAGAAAAAGTTTGTGGCAGGAACCCCTCTCCAGCTTGGGGAGGACGAGATCTTGAGAGAGAAAACAGCTGTGGGAAGAGTATTTGTGGGGTCGCGGGAAGGACCGGCTTCGAAATTAATTTTCAAAGACTGGAAAAAAGAGGCACTCAAAATAAAAGAACTCCCATGGCGTTCGGGGCTCACCGTCTCGCTCTGGGAAGCGCCAAAGCGCCTAAAAGGCCACAAAATGGATCAGGTGAAAATCACTGAGGCGCTTGCTCAAGAGGGGGAGAGAACTTTCACAACCAGAAAGCTACCCCAGGGGATACACGTGGGCAGTTGAGGTTTGGGGGGGGGGGGGAGGTTTTATCCACGAGAAAGGGAAGAGCTGATGGAGGGAGGCGGACAGGGGAGAGATTACAAGCATCGCTTTTGTCCAATGTTGGAGGACATGTCCTGGGGAGGGGACAGGACCTTGACAAGGAGAGCAGAGAAATTGTGACGAGGAAAGGAAGAGGGGCCATGGCTGAAGGGGAAAAAAAAAACGATTTCCACATTGTCCGTCAAAAATTGGAGAAACTCCGCTCTGGGGGGGACGTAGTGCTTTTTGAGGGTTGGGGGGGTAATCATAATGTTGTCCAGCGGGAAGAACTGGCCGAGTTGTAACTGCTTCTTCGCTCTATTGGAAAACAAAGACATTCTGAGGCGAGGGGGAAAGCTCTGTAACTCGACAGGACAGAGAAAACAGGGACCATGACTTTACGCAAGAGGGGGGGGGTGGGTCATCTCAAAGGTCGGCGGACTTTCCGGATTTGCATTCGCCAGCAACTTAGCTCACCGCCGCTAGGAGGGGACGATTTCATTCACCCCAGGAAACCTAGTCATAACTAGCCACGTTCCGCGATTCTTGGGCTCGTGGTTGGGGGGGCTGTTCCCCAGTTATGAAGAAAAAAAATTGAAAAAAAAGGGGAGAGGAAAAAAGGTCGGGCTGGCGACGGAAAAAAAAAGTCAGGGCGTCGGGATCATGAAAGTGGCTCTGTGAAGGAAAAAAAGCTCGTCAGCAACGATGGCTAAAAAAGCGTGCCGCGAATCGATAAAAAGGGTGCGCGCGAAAAAGGGATAGGAGGGCTCTAACCTTTTCGGCCAAGGAAGAGTTCCTCAAAAACCAATGTTTGCGGGGGAGCCTGGCGAAAAGAACTCCTGGGAGAAAGAACCGCGAAACACAAGAAAAGCCTAAAGCCGAACAAAGACCGCGACATTTGTGGAACACCGGTGGGTTCTCGGGAGTTAATCTTTCAGAAGGCCGAAGGGAAAAAAGGGCTTTCCTCAGGATCCAGACAGAGAGCAGGGCTGCTAAGGGCGGAGATAACGAACGGCGGAAAGTACGAAGCGGTTCAAAAAAGGGGGGGAAAAACAAAAAGTCAAGAATGAAATCAACCTAGGAGAGAGGTCGCAGAAAAAGAAAAACCCTGGGTTCGACGACGGAGAGAACGTGACGAAAAAAAACAAAATCCTCAAGAAGAAAAAAAAAAAGAGGGGCGCTAATAACTGCTAACAGAAGAAGGGGTTTCCATCGATTTGTGGGGGGGAAAAGATCTCCAGCATCGCTCATCGAGAAACCAACACAACGAGAGATAAATAAGAATCGAAAGAAAAAAAAACTCATAAGGGAAAAAAAAACTGACGATAAAGGTCTCAGTAATTCAAAAAAAAAGAGGTCGGCTCCTCTTGCGGAAAGGAGTTAAAAACTCGAGGTCTCCTCAGTAAAAAATTGGAAGGGAAGGCCTCCTCACACGTACAAATTAGCATGAGGAGCCGGGAGGTGGGACCCGATGTACAGGGGAAGAAAAAGGTTCTCTTTATTCTCCGCAGGATTTATGAAACATGTTTTATTTGCCGGGGAAAAAGAAAACTGACGAACTATGGGAGGCTGGCACTAAAATGGGAAGGGGACACGTCAGGCAAAAAAAGTAACCCCACGATACAAACAAGGAGGTCACACCAATACGCAGGATAAGGGGACAGGCCACAGGGGGGGGTGGCGCCAGGGAGGGGCACCATAATGAGTTCGCCTGCCAAGGACTAAACCTGGAGGAGAATGGGGCGCGAACAAAAGATTCTGAAAAGGGGAGAAGGAATAACCAATCGGACGGCTACGTGGCAGGCAAAACACCGAGTCTCGGTGTGTGGAAAAAGAGCCTAGCCTAAGGGTCCAGAAGACAACCTCCTGCGACCTCGCCAAAATGGCCTATCGGGGTCAGAAACGTACTCACATCTACAAAAAAAAAAAATCGCGGAACGTGCTCCACTAAAAAAAAATGAAAGAGTTGAAAAAATAAATCGTCGAAGGACACTATAAGACGTGGGGTGGGGTGGGGTTTGGGGGGTTGGGGGGTTGGGTGGGTGTGGGGGGGGGGGGGTGGGTTGGTATGTCTGATGCTTCAGTCACAGGGAATTACGCAGATAACAGTTATATGAACCGCGAAAAAAAAGAATGGCTGTTTTGATAATGAGACAGTCTTGGGTCCAGAGCTGCCGAAAACGGGTCAGAAAAAAAATCAGGGGGGCTTTCCAGTCAAAGCAAAAGGGAAGGAAGAAGAGAAAAAACAGCTCGGAAGGGGAGAAAGAGGCACGTGCAGAAAAAGCAAAACCCCTGAAAAAAGAAATCATCAACATCGCCAGAACGAGTATTCGTTAATTCCAAACAGGGAGGAATAACATGTGGGAATTAGGAAGAAGGACAAAGCAAGAAAAAATTTACACGACTAAGAAAAAAAAAAAACCCCAAGAGGCGCTGCCACGGGGCGTTCGACAGGGACTCCCAAAAAGGTGAAATGTTCCCTTCAGGACACATGGAAAGAGTGCCTATAAGCCGATCAGAAAAACAGACGCACAAAGAAAAAAAAGCTGAAAATGCAGCACTGCCCTAATGCGTTGAGAAAAAACAGAAATACTCCCGAGGAGCTTGATAAAAGCGGCGAGATGTCTTTTTGTGACGCTGAATGAGGGGTGAGGGAGCAAAAAGAAGGTCTGCGACGCTGCGATCAGAGCGTGAGACCTGGGGAGTGGGAACTCACAAAATTTTGTACAAGAGACGAGGCCAGGCCATAATAAAGGGGGAGATTCATCGTGGGAAGTGCACTCAGCAAAAATGCGCTTCAAAAAGGGGGGGGAAAGAGGAAGGGGGCCTTCTTCGGGATTGCTGGAAGAAAAAGGAACGAGCCTGAAGCGTTGTTAAAAACGCAAAGCGTACCGAAGGAAAAATTCCCCAAGCGGAGCTAAAGGTGCACCCACCGAAAGTGAAAAAATTGAAAACAAAAGGCAGGGGGCAAAACAAACACAAGATATTTCAACCCTGTGGGCACTTGGCTATCAGGCACAAAGCAAAAGGGGGCCAAATGAGCCGGGGAGTCGTTAGGCCATTCCTGCAATGAGGAATCTGCAGTAATTAAGACAAACAACAAGGGGGAGTTGTCTGGGTTAATAGAAGGGGAATCAAGTGTGGCAAGGGCATGCCAGGGGGGGGGGGTTATTTCGTCTAACATTGGCCTAGGGTCAGTGCAGATAGGTCAATCTCAAGCGTTAAAGGACTGAAAATGGTTCTGAACGTAGCAAAAAAGGTGGCCTTTGGGAAAGAACTTTTCAGTGGCCGGTTCCACGGGGACCTTGCTCATGCTAGGACTCTTCCTTGACGGACTAAAGACTCCTTCCCGAACAAGGGAAAGCACTTGACGAATGGAGGGGGGAGGCTAAAAACGGCCGAGAATACAAAGGCACGACCCAGGAGGAAAGGTAAACATCCTTGAATGCCCAATAAAGGGAAAACGACGCTCTACGACCGGGAGGGGAAAGGTTCAGTCAACAGAGGTCCGTATGAAATCCGGCCCACCTTGGGGGAGGTGAGGCAAAAAACAATTGCCCCTCAGAAGAAAGGAAACACTTCATAAGGGGTGGGCGCTAAAACACGTTTCCAAGTCCTCAACAAGGGAAAAAGGTACTTCATCATCTCTGCTCTGGAAGGACTTGGGGAAATATCCGTAGGCATAAGTAACAGGCGCGTCCAAGGGGCGGGCAAGTCTTCCGACGGGAGGGGGACTGCGTCTGCCAAGGCAAATGCGGAAAAAAAACTGGTTGTGTACGAGCAGCCGCTAACTCCTCGAAACGGGGGTGGGGTTAGTGGCCAGAGGGAGTGGGGGCCTTCAAGAATCTGGGAAGGAAACCAATTGTCATGGGGGGGAGATATAATAGGCGTAAGGGTGGTCGAGGCAGACCTGGGTCAGGGGAGGGGGGGTGTATTGAGAGAGGATTTGTTGAAGCCCCTTGGACGGGAACGAGCAAATGGTTGGGGAGTTACAGATGAGTGAGTGAGGAGGCTCATGGTCATGTATCGAAGGGTTTTTTCCTTCCAGGAAAACTGTTGGTAGAGGTAGGTGATTCATGGGTGAAGTTCAGCTTGGCTGAAGGGGGGGAGCTTGAGGAAGTAGATCGTTTATGGGTCTACAGTGGGGAGGATAAACTCATTCGCGCGAAAGCTGGGGGGGGGGGGAAGAAGGTGGGCTGGGGTTCCATTCGCCCGGAGGAATTTAAGAAACCTAGGAGCCGGAGAAGTTGGTGGATCCGCCCAGGACGCACGGGGACTCGTTAAGGGTGAGTCTGGGGGGTCGAGGGGACGTAAGCAGTATTTGATCAATGGGGCCGATTTGCCTACTTAGGGGAAAGGGGGGGGGAGTTTGAGTTATTTATCAGAGTCCGAAACTTATAGGAATCAGCCGCAACCAAAGCAACATCACCCCTAAGCCTAAAAAAGAGAAAAAGGGGACCAAATCGCTGAGAGACAAGACCCCGCCACGGTCAATCAAGGGTCTTACGGAGAGTTGGGGTCAGACACGGCCTACGGCTACGAGAGGGCGCAACTTCCTCCTCAAAACTTAGACTGGGATGGAACACTCAAAGACTCCCACTAAGAAAAGAGAGTCGAACAATTCCCCCTCTTCATGACCCTCAAAAAACAAAATCCCTCGACGAAGTCAAGCCTCAAAGGGAAAAACTCTTCAGCAACATGCAACTAAGAAAAAAGCCTCACTCTCCTCAAAAAAGGGTTGGGACCTCATCGACGAACCATACCTTCCTCGTCATGGGAACCAAACTAAGAATGGGAAAACCAAAAAAAACCGCGTCGGAAAATTGGAAAAAGAAAAAAAAACTCCTGGCCCGCCCAATGCCCCCAACCTCAAAAGAAGGTCTGCCGGACAACCAACAAGACCTGGAAAAGAAATCCCCCTCAGCCCCAAAGTGGCACATAACTCTTTGAAGGTTAGAGGGGGCCTTTGGGACTAACAGAGAGGGCTGCAATAGGCGGAAAAGGAAGGGAATTCTCTCGAAGGACACCCTGTGGACTCCCGCGTCCGGAGCAAGAAAGGAACAGTCCCAAAGTCCTCCCACGAGTAGGAAGCCGGATATTTCTCTGCAAAAAAGTCGAGAAAGGAATTCAGTCATCTGGCGTGGCAAAGCACGACTGGGGGAAGGCACAGTTGGGAAACCAAAAATACCCCGTCGCAGTGTCAAAAAATCGAGGAGCCTGTGCAAAAATAAAGAGGGCTAATTCGGAGAAGATATGAGGACGTACATTTGCAGAAGAAAGAGCGGCGGCAGGGTGGAGGGGGGCAAGGCCTGGGAAGAAAAGAAACTCCCTGGAGGAAAGGACCGTGACCGGCGCGTGATTTGGCGGGGATGACAACTTCGGCAGAACAAAATGTAGAGCTTAAGCGTCTCGGAGGGGAATACGTCGCCGCAGTAACATTAAAGAAATCTCGGAATGGGGGGGGGGGGACTTCCCGGAGCTAGTGCCACTGAGGGGCTGGCTTGGCTGAAGGACACAGGGGGTACGGAGAAACCAAGACGGCAACGTGCAGTGAAACATCAGAGGGGGGGAAATGAAAAGTCCTCTTCCAAAGGTCTTAGACAATTTAGAGAGCCTCTCCAAAAGAAAGGACTCTTAAAGGGGACCAGTATTCTATGGAATCCGCGCAAGGCTGTGTCGCGGGAACGGAAAAAACTTTGCTGCACACGCAGAGAATAAAAAAACAGCGACATCAATGGAAAAAAAGGAAGGTCTGTCGGGACCGACGTTTTAACGCAAAAAACACAAAAAACTACAAGGGCCTGAACAGATCTTGCGCAATGAACGTTTCAATGGCGAAAAGGAGGATCAGCCCGGATCCAAAATTGGGGGCCTAGTGGGGCACCTTCAGGGAGATCAAAAAGGTAAGGGCCAAAGCTTAAACGAACTCACCAAAGAAGTCATGGCTCGCTGATGGTTTGGTGCTCGGGGCAGCAAAAGGCCGGGGAAACAAGAAGGGTTCTGGATTGAAATCGGACGCAAAAAGGCATGCCCGCTATGAATCTCCAGCAAGGGCAGGGGCTCGCTCTTGGGCCGGAAACACATTTTTGAGGGTAAAAGAAAAACCATCACGCTCTAACCAGCGGAAAACATCGTGCGGCGCTGGGGGCGCAAAGAACGAAGAAATTAACGTCACAAAAACCAGACCCATACGCTACAAGAGAGTTGGGAAGTTGGGGGAATGGGGGGTTAACGAGGGGAATGCTGATTTAAGCATTACGAAAAAGAAGGAAAAAGTCTACTTGCCTAGAAGGCGGTCTAGCAACACTGGTCCAATGGAGGGGCATTCCAGTCCTGGAGGAGGAAGACCTCCCTGCCGACGCAAAGGGGTGGGTTTTTCGCGCATTTCCTGAGGGGAATATTCCTTGCGTTGGGGGCTCCAATCAATTTAGTCACACGTGGAAAGAGGAAAAAATGTTTGTGAGGGAAACGCAAGGGGGTTTATGGGAGCAGGTCTTGGGTTTTAAAATTCGTTTGTGGGGGAAAATATGGTTCATTAGGGAGGGAACCAAAAAAACGCCGCTCCTTGGTGAAAGGAATGCGTCTTAAGGAGAGAGTTTGCCGCCGCCACGATAGCAGGAGAGGCCTTTTTGAGAAGTAAAAACGAAAAGAGGGGCGCGCTCGTTCATCTAAACCGGGAAGACGGGGTTGCGAGAGGGGGCTCTAAAAAAAAAAAACTTGGACGTCTGAGATGACTTGGAAAATTACTTTCTAGAAACCATGACCGAACCAAAAGCCTCTGTCAGCGGATTTGGGGAACCGGCCATTTACACTAGTGACAGGAGAAATCCGTTTCGCGATTCGGTTCATTTTTTTGGGTGTTACGGGTCCCCAATGATTTGGGCGAACTGCTTGAACACCACTAAAGAAGTCATTTCTAGACGTGAAGGAATCGTCTACTTGTCGGGGTAGAAAGCACTGCTCGGCCTGATCACACAAACCTCACTAAAGGTCAGCCCTCAAGGGCATGCACATGAAGATCGGGCGATCCGGTTCGGGCGTTAGAAAAAAAAAAAGTGCCGTACTGCTCAACGGGGGGAGGGGAGGAAAAATCTCCTAATCATGGCTGGAAAAGATGGGCTCGGCGAATCCTTCAGGGAATGCAATCCAGCCCGGGCGGAAAAAACAAACACTCGAGTTGCGGGAGATCGGAAAAAACTTCCGCGATGATTTGGGGGTGTAAAAGCCACGTGGGGGGGGGGCTTACAGTTCACGTGAAGAGCATAATTCGCCGCAAAAAATCCAGAGCATACTGACAGTCGAGACGAAGGAAAGAACATTTCTCGCCTAAAGGGAAGAAAGGTAGGCGAGAGACTTCAACAGAAGGTTCCCACCGCATTTCAACGTCAAGGGGGGGGAGACATCGGCGTCGTCTCCCTAAAAACTGGGAGGACGACGAGACGTGGGGAATCTAAAAGGAAGGCAAGCGGTCGCATAAATCCAGGCGCTAAAACGAACCTGGGAGGATCATCTGAGAAAAATTCAATTCGTTTGGAAGGGGAGGTTCCAGTCGACTCTAAAGACAAAAAGATGAGGAGGGGGATAGCGGAACGGCGCCATAACACACTAAAAGGAATGCCGGGAAGGGGATCAGGAGGAGGAGTGCGATATTGAACCCTGGGGGAGCTGCGGAGTCGCGCCTTACGGCCAATCAGGAACCTCCTCAGGGGCGTAAAGGGGGAAAAAAAGAAAAGCCCTCCCCTAAACCGATGTCATCGGGGATTCCTTGAGGGGAAATGCGGGGGCCCGTCCTGGGGACCAAAAGTATCCGACTTTTACTCAAGGGAAGGATTCTCCATATTAAAGGTTTCCGAGGAAATCCCGACGATCTGTCGTGAGAGGTGCTTCTGCCGAAATCTTAGAGCAAACACGCTGAAATCGGGAAACCACGAGACACCACAATCACACCAAACTCATCAGCGCATTAGATGGCACTCGGGGTGGGGTGGCGAGGAAAGGGAGGGAAGGGAAAGAATGCGTTCCTGCCGCCCACAAAGGCCCAAAAAAATTTGGAGGAAATATTCTTAGCGAAAAGAGTCAGACTCCGAAGGGGAAGTCGCTAAAAGGGCGATTAAAACTAATGGCATAAAAGGGGGGGGAAGCCGGGGTTGGTCCGGAGTCAGGAACGATACCACATTGGCATGAAGACGCATTAGAAAAAAAGTCACCAAAGGGGGTTAGAGCGGTTCTGTTCACGTCCCGAAACTGGGGGGGAAAAAAAAAAAAAAAAACGTCCATAATCGCGAGAGAAAAACCGAACTAGGTTGAAAGGTCCGTTTATAAAAAGAGGGGGTGGACTGAAGAGGCTCGGCCAAAGGTCATGGCGCTTAAACTTAAAGGAACAGTCATAAACATCCAAATAGGGGAAATAGCAGTGCGAACAGGCATGGGGAGGGGGGCGGGCACAGGAGGGGAGGGGGGTCCAGCGTGCCGAGCAAAAAAACTTCAAAGGAAAAAAATTTACGGGCAGAACTACTACAAAAAGAAAAAAAAAGCTGCGAGAAGGGAGGAATCTCTAAAAAAGTTCGTGCACACCGACGTCCTAAAGCGCCAAACTCGCATCTAAGGCATCCTTTCAAACTGGTAAAAGTGGGAGGGAAAGGCCAACAACGAAGAGCGTAGAGGAAGGATGGACCAAAAAAAGGGAAAAAGACAGAAAAGGGGAACTAGTCGGCGCCGAGGTGAGGGGGGGGCAATGAAATCCACATGGTGGGGGGAAAAAGGAGTGCCTAGGCCTGAATCCAACATAAACGAAAAAAAGAAGACTGAAAATCAGCAGGAAAAAAAAATGAGAAAAAAAGGGGAAAAAAAAATTACGGCAGCCGAGGGAACTTCAGGGCGACTTATAATGGGAGGGTGGAACGGAGGTTGAATTCTGCGTGGGGGATAAAGATCCGCAGAAAATGACGATGGGTCCAGCGGGGGGGAAATAGTGAATTAAAAAACGTTGTAGGAGCAAGAGCGAGGAAAAACCACGAAACAAAGAGCGGCGGGACTTTTTTCGGAGCGCCGATTGAAGGACAGAAACAAGGGGATGGCCTGCGGCTTGCACTGCACAAAAAAAGAAAAAAGCGGGAATGATCTGGGAACACTGAGAAAAATGTCAATGTGAAAAGAAAAAAGGAAAAAAATAAAAAAAAAAAGTGGGAAACGACACTAGCAAAGCCCATGGAGACACATGATAAAAAAGGGGACAAGGAAAAAAAAAAGCTCGAAAAAAAAAGCCAGCGAGATAGTCAAGGAAAGTCTTGGGGTCGGGTGAGGGGAAAAAAAAAACTTCTCGGTGACAACTCAAAATGCGAGACCTGGTGATGGATTCAGGGGGAGCTTTATCCCATTCAATTCGGGAACCCCTGGCAGAGTCTTAAGCAAACCGAAGGGAGAGGGGAAATAAAAATAGATTTTGGCACAGGGAAGGGCGGCAAGGAGGCGAGGAATGTCGTAAGACCCTTTGACTGAAGGGAAAAAAAGAAAGTAGGGGAAAGAGAACAGCAGCGGCGTTGCCGTGTCTTAGAAAAGAGACCTCAGGGGGGGAATCAAAAGAACTTTTCAGTGCCTATGGGGGGGTAAAAGGGACCAAACTGCAATGCGAGCTCTTCCCGGGGGGGGAAACGGCGCCGTAGGCGCGAAGAGTCCGTCCGATAGTTTTGAGCACTTCCGGAGGGCAATTCTCAAACGCCCATCAAAATGTCGGGCAACGCCGCCGGAGGAAAGACATTCTGAAAGAAATCCATGGCGCCCCCCTCCATCTTACGCCGGGTCGAAATTCAGGGCCTATCCCTGAGGCGCCAAAAACCTACATACTTTTTCACACTGATGCCCACCCTGGGCCACTCATAATAGGGGTGTCGAAACAGGTTATGCCACTCATTCAAATTTGAGGAGCATCGCGTCAGATGAGCCGGGGGTGACGTTAGGACAGGGCAGGCGCTCAGCTTTTAAAAAGAGCAATTTATACTTTTTGTAAGGGACGTCTGGGAACAGAGTCGCGGCGGCGGGATCAAACGAAATTGGAGGGAGAATCCAGCGATCGGGCCGGGAATTAGGGTAGTCCCACTCTGGGCAATCAAGGCAGGACTAAGAGGGGGGGGGGGGTTTCTGGCTGGGTAGGAAGAGGGGGAAGGCGAATTGTTGTGATTCTATCAACTTTGCTTTTATGGTGGGGGAAGTTGGGGCCAGGATGTGAGGGGAAAAGAAAGACGTCTAAATAGAGGAGAGGGTGGGGGGGTGGGTTTTGGGGAGAGGTAGGGAGGGAAAGAGGAGTGAGAGGGGGATGGGGGATCGAAGAGTGGGGTTTTCACTTGCCACAGGGGGGGGGGAATGTGAGGGCACTCGGGATGGGAAAGCAAATTCGGAGAGGGGAAGTCGAAAAAGCTTTATTTGGGTGGAGGGATGACGAAGAGGGATGGGCGAAGAGCTTTTTTCGAAAAGATGTCGTGTGAGATGTGAAACCAGTCATTAGAAAGAGGAAAGGGCCGTTCAGAAAAGGCAGAGAAGGTAGCCCGCGTAAAAAAAGAAATAAAAGGGGGAAAGGTGCTTGCGGGGTGGGGGAGGTCTTGGGTCTTTAGGGAAGGAATCTGTGTAGGCCGATTGCTGTATTGGGTGGTTTTGGTAAAGAGGGAGGGGG
>Ga0179593_1661344_pt1 | contig 18980 bp, 17 predicted proteins | sample CZODoug2_1_08_16_FD_185931 | JGI IMG/M metagenome (GOLD analysis project Ga0179593, IMG submission 185931) | Vadose zone soil fungal communities from Angelo Coast Range Reserve, California, USA - CZODoug2_1_08_16fungal (PacBio error correction) | ecosystem: Environmental > Terrestrial > Soil >...
GTAACGGGGAAAAAGGTCAACCATCACATAAGAAGAAGGCCCCAGCCATTGGCAGCACATGAGTTGATTGCGGGAGAAGCTTCGAGAAGAACCTCACCATCAACAAAACGTCTAAAAAACCGGGAAAGTAACCGGGGAGGGAAAGGTCAGATGGCTGCCACGTAGAAAGAGACGGCCTAATGTCCTGACACTTACACAGATACGGGACGGAAAGGCGGCGTAACATCACCAGGTGAAAACGAAAAGCGGTGCCAAAAATCGCACCTAGCGAAGATAAAGGTTCGGGAAAAAATCTATACACGCGGGACTAATACGGGGGAATGCCGACCTCCAAATCTACAACACGCAGTTCTGAGGACTTCACGAGGGAAAAAACCCCACCAAAGGCTCAGGTTCGGAAGGCTGCAAAAGAAATCCAAAAAAAAGGCATCCGTAGGGGGAGACGAAAAGAGAGGGGGAAGGGGCTGGCACTCTCACTAGTACAGAGGGAACGCCTTATTCGTAAGGGGGAAATTTTCCTCCTTCCTACGGGGGAGAGAAAAAGCTTCACACTCCAAGGGGGGGACCCTCCTCTCCTGGAAGAAAACACGATACTGGGGAACGACCAGGCCGATGAAACCAGAAAGGGCCTGGGGCAAAAAAGAAGGTCGCAAGTCTCTTCAGGGGAGCGCTGACGACAGAGACAACGGGGGGGGCCGACCGAACTCTGGGGGGGGGCTCTGCCAAAAGGAAACGGTCCGGAAGTAGGCAACTCGGGAAAAAAAAGTGGGGAAGGAAACCGAAGGAAAAAAAAACCGGCTTAGCTCTGGGAAAGAATAATTGGGGGGGGGGTCCTCTTGAAGACGTCGGCGGACAGGAAAAAAGCGGCAGAAAGGCTCGGCTGACAGTTCCCCTAGAAAGCGGCGGAGGAAAGGGGGACCAAGGGAACCATCTACGGGCAAAAAGACGCGTACGAAAAGTCGAGGGAAATAAACTATCTGAAAAATAACGAGAAGGGCGACGGAGAGCCAAACGAAAGACAGGACGTCGAAAGGGAAACCAGTCATTCCGCTTGGAACAGAACTAGAAACGCTCTGCTAAGGCTTCCTCAACGGAAAAAAAAGCTCCTGTGGATATGGCGTAGGGAAAAGATAATTCGTGAGGGAGGACTCCTTATTGAGAAACGAGCGCGGGGGCGGGCAGGGGAGCAAAAAAAAAAAAAAAAAAAAAAAAAAGACGAGTCCCTTCCCGAAAAGTATAGGCAAGCTATGGGGTAAAGTTCACCAAAGGACGGGCACTTCTGATCGCCCAAACGGACACAGTTCGCTGCTGATTCGTTGCCTCAAGATCCGCCGTGAATTATCTTTGAATGAGGAGGCATCTCTTTCGGAGTATCAATTTCTCGTCCTCCTTAGATCTCCTTTTATACTTTCTTCTTCCTCGAGGGAGGTCTTGACACGTGTCATCTCAAAGATTAGTAAAATATAAGTCGGAAAGAAAAACGCGAAGCCGAAACTAAGCGTCTGGTGCCTTGGAGGGACGATCGGTCAAGGCGAGAATGCAGAGCAAGGAAAGAGACAGGAAGGGCCCGGCAATTGGGGCTGCCGCGAACAGGGGGGACATGAAACGTCCCTCGAGTGGGCGCGGAAGCGAACGCCGCTCGGGGAAAAAATTCTAAACGTTCGAAAGCTTATCAAGGGTTATGAAAGGCTTTTCTTTTCCGTCGAGGAGGGACTCCAGGCTCCTCAGGCTGAGTCATAAGTAGCTGAGAATTCGGAGGGGACTACTCCACCGAATGAGGCCCCTTAAGAGGGGGATGCTAGCGGTCTGGAAGGGTATTACTCTGGGAATCCAAACATTAGGGACCGTGTCAATCTGGGAAGTCCTGGAGGGTTGGAACTCATTAGCTCCTTCTCTTTTACGACTACTTTTACTTTCAGGACAGGAATCTTCAAGCATCTGTTGAAGTCACAGCCGCCGAAAAGGGGCTAGGACACCTGAACACCAACGTTCCTCTGGCGTGGAACTGTCCGCCTGGAATGTGTAAATAAGTACAAAAAATTACGCCGTCGTTCTCCTGTGGTGAAATTCGTTTCATAATCATTCTTTAACAACAGGAACGCCTTTGGGGGTTCATTCTTTCCCGCGCCCCCTCAAGAATCATGTTGCGTTTCGGGCAAGGGGTCACTTGTTCTCCTCGGGGGGCAAGAGGGAAAAGCTGTCCCTCGGAATGCGGATGCTGGCCTCTGGGGACCTTCCCTTTTTGTCTCCTCGCCTGGGAAGGTTACCTCATGTGTGTACTGGCCCGGGGAGGGTGACGTCTTAGAGCTCTCCGGGGGGGCACCTGCTTACCACTTCAATGAGTCTATGGTTCCATCCTCCGTTTTTTCAATAAAAGAGCTTTATTAAAATCGTGGGGAAGGGGAATTTTTAGAGTGCGAAGGCGAGAAAAGGCGCCCAGGGGAGGTCTGGGTGAGAAGGCCGGCTTCCTGTTGTAGAGAAAGGGGGCCCCAGTAGGAGGCAGGCCGTAGAAGGGAGCCTGCTCCGCCTTGGAGATCGTTTCTAAAATCTTGGGCACCGAGGGGGGTCAACGTACTGGGGGGGGTCAGAAAGGCCTTCCAGCAATTAAACGTGGGGCATGAATCTTAGTAGAGGTTCTAGGGGAAAGTGGCAAGGGCGGTAACTGCGCTGAGCAGAAGGGAACGAGGGTGATGGGTTACCTTCTCGATAGAGAGTACTCATTCCTTTTGCGGGCTGCGTGACGGAAGAATCGAATGATTGCACTGACCCGGACGAAGAGTTTTCGAGAAGAGGGGGAGTGACAGGCCGGGAAAGCCCCGAAGGCTGCCTCGACCACCGGGCTGTTTCGAAGGACTATAATGCAATCGGGGGCTCCAGAACCCCGACCGGGGAAAGGTATGGGGGGCATCTTTGGCAATGAGAAGGACTCCGAAAACATACATACAAACTCCATTGAACGAAGGATATGGAGCAAATTCAGTTCTCGGATGTAATGAAACCCGCAGCATAGAAGGGTGCTTTCCCTCAGCAAGATCGTCGGAAAAAGGAGGGAAGTAAATATGATCATCGCGGACGTATTATGAGGAAAAGAGAGAGGGACTCCCAAACTACCGCTGCCGACGGAGGCGGCCATAACCCAGATAATCTCCTTTTGGCAACCAAAAGAAAAAAGTCAGGCCGAAATTTGGTGGGGTCGGGGCATCAAAAAAGGCTTTCCATCAGATGTCCCAGAGGATGTAACACGGGCTCCCCCTCCAGGGGAAATAAAAAGACCCAAGTTCAAGAAAAAGAGGGAGGGAAGCAGCTGGCGCCACAGGTGGTCTCTTTAAAAGCTTGCCTCGTAGCCGCCGCACTTCCAAAAGAAGACGCGACACGCGTAGGCAAAAAGGGGGAACCATCAGAAATTCTCTTACAAGCGGAGGAGCAGGAACCCTGAGTGTATTAAGAAAGCTCGGAAGGCCAAAAAGAAAACAGCGTCTCAACTAAACAGACTCTTTAAACACCCTGGGGGCGCAGGGGAAAGGAGTTTCGGCGAAGAATAAGAACCTATTTAACGGCCTATACTGGAGGGAAACAGTCGGGCGACACCCAGGGGGAGTACCAAACGAAGCTCAATCACCTATCGAGCGATCAGGCGTTATAGGAAAGGCCTGCCGAACTTCACAACTACACGAGGGCCTGGACAAGGAAAAATGGGATGGAAACCCTAAGACACCTGGGGAGACAAGGACGCCCAAACTCCAAAAGGACAAGAGAATGTGAAGAGGGTCAAAAAGATTTCACTGACTCCTCTTGACAATATAGAAGAAGTGTCAAGGTAAGTCAATGAGAATTCGATCTGATCTAAAAAAGAAAGAGCATGCCGACATGATAGGGTTCAAAGGAAGACCCCCAAAGGGGGAAGGGGCCTTGTGGAGGTTTTGCCGCGGGAAAAAATGTAACAAGGGAATAAAACGTGATCTTGAACGACAAGTGAAAGATCGGGATGGGCTCTCTCAAAGGAAGGCAACCCCGAAAATTCTGGTTGGCCAGGAGGCATACCCACCTGCATAGAGGACCTCAAGTTTCTCAACTTAAAAAGGACGACCGGGGGGGGGGGAAACTTCCACGGAAGAACGTCTTCACGGTGGGATGACCCCCGAGCAAATTTGCTGGGGGAGAACGGAAAAATTTCAACAGAGTCAGTACTCGACGATTAGATCGAAGTACAAGACGCTCAGGAAAAGAAAAAAACACGAAAAAAAAACTTGAAAGCTCGCGGGGGGGGGAGTAAAGAAGCGAATCTCCCAAAACTCAAGGAACGGAAGGCAACCCCGAAGGCGTGGTAGAAAGCAAAAAGTCGGGGGGATAAAGGTAGAGGGAGGAGAGAAAAGCGTCTTGATCAGACTTCCTAGCCTCCGAGGGGGGAGCTCTTCCCTCGCCGCAAAACGCTCAACCGCCCGGCAGAAAAAACACAAAGCGGAACCTTAGAAAAAAAAAAGAAGTTCTCACCGGGGGGAATGCTCGAATGGCCGACAAGACCGCTCGCTGAAGGCTTCCCAAGAGAGAAAAGGCCCAGGTCCAAAAAAAAACTGGGTCGGGCGGGGGGATCTGCAGGGAGGAAAGGTTCTCCTCCTGTAAAAGCGTCAGCTGAGGAGTTGACTAAGCCCGTTATCGGACGGAGTCAAGGGGCTGGACGAACAGAGAAGGCTCAAAAAGGAGGAGGAGGGAAAATTTAGTTCAAAAAAAAAGCCCCTCTCAGCCGAAGAGACGCTGTTAATCATGAGGGGAGGAATCGTAGGCAACGAGCATTATCTCACTTCCCAGGAACGCAAAAAAAGGTCCGTCTCCGAAGAGACTTAAAGGCAATCCGCGGAGGAGACCTCTGGCAAAAAAAAAAAACGTTGCTAACGTTCTCCATCGAAGAGGAAGGGAGGGGTTGTCAAAAAGGGAGGGGTCCTGGAGGTCGCCGCCAAGAATCGGGAGGTTAGAAGGCAGCCAAAAAGCTTTCCTACGCCCCCAAGAAGATCGTTGGAGGGATCTGTCCTTGAAAAGGGGATTTATCAGGGTCGTTAGGAAATGACCGGTTCCCAAGAGGGAGTGGGACGGGCCTGGGGGTGTCTCTCCGTCGCAAAAAGAACATGCGCAAGTGGAAGTAAACTGCTAGACCGTAATCAGGAGGGATGAGCACGCAAGGGACTTTGTTGCTTCGCGCAGAGGTGGTAACTCTGTGAGAAAAGAACGGACATTCTTCCGGAGGGGAGGGGGTGAACTGGGCGACTCTTGCTGAAAGAAAAGTTTATCCTTGACAGGGAAGGAGGAGATGCGCCGGAACGTCGTTGTATAACATGAGGTTTGAAACCCGACAGAGGAAAAAAGGGGGTACAGGGTCAGAAATCCAAAAGGGGAAAGAAGTTTGTCCCTTTGAATAAAGGGGGATGGAGGGGAAAAAAAGGTACATGCCGACTGCCCAGAGGATGCGGCGGCAGAGCAGAGGGAGAGAGCCTTTTAGGAGGGCGTTTGCAGCTCCTGAGAAGGGAATCTGGAGGGGGGAAAAAAGTCTCCGTATATCCTCAGGGGAAGGAAAAAAAAGACTCAGGAAAGGGCCCAATCAGATTTTGCCCTAGGGTCGAAAAAAATCGATGCCGTTCCGGGTGTGAGGAGGAGTCCTTCTCACAAAAAAAGGGGGGGGTCTGGAGAAAAAGGTTAAAACTTTGAAGAGGCTTTCCTGGGGAAAAAAAAACTCGGGTGTAGTGCGGAAAAGGGGAGAGGCCCGAAGGAAAGTACGAGCTCGGTAAAGCGTTAGAGGAATGGGGATTTCAAGGTTTGAAAAAAGACGCCATCATTATGGGGAAGGGCAGGGAGTTTCGAAAAATCAAAAGAAGCATGTGAGGGGGGCGCCGGGGGGAGGGGGGGGGCGTAGCACGGATAACGCTTTTTAAGTTGGGGTAGAAGAAGAACCCCCAGAACTCAGGGAAAGAAAATGTTCTGAAACCGCGGGCGGCTCAGTCTAAAGGGGGCCGCCGGGAGGCCCTCGGGGGTGTAGCTCTAGTTTCAGGGGGAAGCGGAACAACACAGTGCGAGAAAATCCCCCCTTCGGAGGGACTGGGAAATACAGGAGGCAGCTCCATCCCTTCCTTGGGGACGGGGGGGCAGGGAAGAAGAATCGCCGGGAGAGCAGGCATCTTCTGATAAAGTCATAGGAAAAAAAAGTCATGTCTGCTTACTCTGTGGGGTTGCACAAAGAAACAGGAGGAAAACAAGCAGGAAAACCGTTCTGGAGTAATAAGAAAAAAAACAACTGATGGAGGAGAGATGATATCTTTACGAAGAGGGGGCCTTCCTTGAGGGGGAAGACCCACCAAAGGGGATATATGGCTAGAGGGGGGGGAAACTCAAGAAAGAATTCCTTTGACTGTGGGGCGTGGCCAAGGGGAAGAAATTCCTGAAGGGGGGGGGCACCCCAACTCGAAGGAAAAAGGAACAGCTGAAGGAAAAAGCCCCACGTTCAGAAAAAATAACGGGAGGAAAGAAAAAAGGAGGGAAAAAAAGGGTCGCGGTCAACAGGCTGAAGCTCCCCGGAAAGAAGGAATTCGGGATAAAAGGCGTCACTTGTAAAAAATCGACGGGGAGAAGCCCTCTCCTCCGAAGACAATTAAAGGTAAAGATCCATCGGAAGGCTAACCCCCCCCTCCAAAAAAGGAAAAATAAAAACTTGCGAAGTACCAAAAACGAATCAAAAAAGGCGCCGAAGTGACCAAACCTCTACTCACGAGAAGAATGAACTTGAACCTGCAAAGCTGTCCGTCAAAAAAAGACCAACCTGCGGATAAGAAAATTAACGATCTCACCGAAAGGAAGGAGGAGACTCTACCCCTCTAGCAGACTACACTAAAATAAAAAAAGAGAAAAAAAGATGCAGGAAAGAACACCCGCCCCCTTTCTCAGCAAAAAGGCCTCCGCATAAAAAGAGGAACTGGAAATATAAAGGAAGAAAAGAAAAACAAAGGTGGGGAAATTCTCCGAGAATCGACCAAAAAGAAGAGGAGCAATTCGGGCTATAAGAGTCTATCGAAAAAAAAATAAAGGCCCAAAAGAGAAGCTTGCACACTATTTCTGGAAAAGAAAACAGGTCCCGGACGAAGGGGAAATCATCCTTTCTGAGGAAAGCATGTACAACCTGCGCCCTGAAAAAACTTGACTGCAAAAAGGAAAAATGATTGAAATCATTTCTTCTCTTCAAACCTGACCGGAACACCCAATAGGGGGGAACCCTCTTCATGAAAAGCCCCTCCGTCCACAAACCCCGGAAGAGAACCTTCTTCAAAAAGATCTATGCCCTAAAAAAAGAGTACAGTTAAAAGGAAGATAATCATACTCTTAAGTCTTCTTACATCCCCTACCTTTCGGGTAGAAAACCAAAAGGATCCCATCTTCTGAAAAAATCAGGTCATTCCCGTCGACTGCGAAAGAGAGCCAAAAAAACCGTCTACACTACTCTTGGAATCAGATGAAGATTCCGACCCGAAAAAGAATATCGAGAGAAGGGGACCTCGGGGCCAACTGGAACGCTAAGGGCAAAGTTCGGGGGGGGAGGGAGCCTCCTTCTTAAGAAAAAGAAGGGGATTCCCCAAGAAGGCGGGTGACTGGAGGAGGAAAAGCCCGGAAAAGAACCCTCCATCAAAAGACTCGGGGAGAACCGGTGGGGTGCAGGAGAACGCCGCGCGAGGGGGCCCCGTTCGGGGAGGAAGTGAACACACAAAATCCTGGGGGGAAGAGTTTTTTATGGAAAGGCGGGAAGGGTGGAAAAAGGGGGCCAGGATCATTCCTCGAACAGCCTCAAAAGTCGGATGGGGTGGATTTCGAAAACAACACAAACAAGAGAAGAATATGGGGAGGCCCAGAGGGAGAACGCCTCCGTATACCGGGGGAGAAGATTCGAGAGGAGGGATAAGAAGATCCGGGAATGAAAAACAGCGAAAGCCTCTCCCCAGAAGCTGTCGGCCGCAAAAAAGCGAGAGGGAGTCCTCTTAAGACGGCGGCACCTTATAAAAAAGAAAATACGGGAGATCCGGGAAAAAAAAAGTGATTTCCGGAAAAGCTTGGGGGCTTATGTCTCCGGAGGAGAGAGTCAGGAATGGAGGAGGTAAAGGCGGCTTCCTTTCAGAAAGGGACTCCAAGTTGAACGTTTCAGTGAGGTAGAAACGAGAAGTAGGGAAGGGAAGGATCATTAAGAGAGGGTATCCTGAAGGGGGCGTTTGCTCAGATTGGCCTGAGGACGAAGGAGACCGAAAAGAGGAGAGGAGAGTCCGCAGAGGGGAAAGTGGGGGGAGCTCTCCTCAAAAGGTAGAAGGTAAGCCGGGGAGAAAGTTCCTCAAGTGTGAAAGCCGGCGTCATGGAGGAAAAGCAAAATGGAACAAAGACCCGGGGGGTTCTTTTAGAACATGAAAGTGGAAACCCAAAGGGTGCCGGTCAGTCTTTTAACCGACTGAGTAATGGGGGTCTGTACGCAAGAGGGTTTAGATGGAAAAGAATTTACAGGACGAGAGGACCTCGCGACTGCTGCTTAAAAAAAGGAAGGGAACTGGTTTGAAAGCCGGGAGGAAGCATCGTGGGAGAGGGAAGGCCTCTGGGCCGAGGGGGCTCGCACGAAGGGCCTGAGGAGGTAAAAAAAGGAGGAGAGGGGAAGCACTCCTTAACTCGGGAGTCTCCCAAAAGGGTACCGGGGTGAGTTGGTCGGAGTAAGAGACCTCTCCCAGGGGAAGGGTAAAACCCGGCCTCGGGAAAGAAGGTGGGGGAGGAAAAACGAAAAGGTCTGCAGGAAGGGGGAAGGGTCCGAGCCCCAAAAGGGAGGAGAGCTAGGGGGGGGGTTAGCGTGGTCACAAGGGGAAGTTCACGTCCGTTAAGGGGCCTGGCCGTGGAGAGGGGGGGCAGGTCAAGGATAGGCGTAGTAGAGATAACAGCAAGGGGAACTTCGACGGAGGAGTTTGAGGGGTGTTTCCTGTTGGGGAGGACCTCAATGCAACCATAAGATTGTTTTTCTAGGGCTGAGGGCTCGTTTCTTCTCTAGTAAGAGAGTGTCCAAGGAACGCAGGAAAAAAGAGGGGCGACTCTCTTTGGAGAACCTCTTCGGGGAAAAGAAGGACTCACATTGGAAAAAGGGAAAAAGGAGCTTCGGGGGAGAAAAAATGCCATCGTCTCCCTAAGAAACGGGTGTGCGATGTGTTCAAAGAAGGAGGGCAATGGGTGGATACAAAGATGACTGGGAAGGGGGCAAAGAAACACATTCAATAGAGGAAGAGGTATTCATGAGGGGGGACATAGCCCTATATCCTGGTGTTAAGAAAGAATACCTGAAGCCAATGACTCTCAAAAAAGGGATGAAAAAGAGAAGAGATGAGGGAACGACCGGGGGGAGAGACCCGATCTTGCTTGCGAAAAAAAGGGAGGTGGCTTGCAAGGTGAGAAAAAGTCAGAGAAGGAAAGGGGGGAGGGGGTTTCTGGGGGTCTTTGAATGGCAGGGAGAGATCTTGCCATCATCGAGAAGGGGAGGTATCCCCCAAAGAGCCCCGGGAAAGGGTGACCCCATCGCAAAAGGGTAGCGATATCATCATGAAAGGAGAAAAAAGCCAGGTGGGGAAAGCCGGGAGAATGTGCAAAAAAAGACGCCTTCTCAAGAAAAGAGAACACGCGTCGTGGGGGGAAAGCTGCAATTAGAAGAAAAAACAAAAAAGCGAAAAGGGCAATTATGGGGGGAGGGGGGAGGGCCTCGAGAAAAAAACCTCACCATCACATACAACTACCAAAGGGTTGGGAGGCCGAGGGAAGGGGGCCCTCGCTTCTAAAGGCCGGGGGGGGGAAGGCACCTCTCCTACAAAAAAGGCTGACCTCCCCATAAGTGAAAGGGGGAAGGTCGAACAGAAAAAAACTTTCACCTCCAGGACGTTTAAACGAGGAACGGACAAAAAATCTCGTCTAAAGGAGGGGGGCTCTACTCCTCGAAGCCTTCCGACCAAGAAGGGTCCAATAAAAAAAAAGGCGGGCGGAAAAAAACCAGCCCCGCCCAGGGAAAGTCTATCCTGTCCGGGTACTGGGGACGGGAAAGAGCCAAACTCGGAAAAGTTCCGGTGATGTTTCGTTAGAAAAACTTTCAACAACGGAGGGATGCAGGGGAAAAATCAAAAGAGTAGCGGCTCGATGTCAAAGAATCCGCTGACGGGGGAAGTGGGAAACAAAAAAACTAAAGGGGAGAGGGACGATTCGGTTCAAAAATGAGCAAAAACGGCCTGGGGCAAAAAGCAAGTTAAAGGAAAAAGAAAGGGTACATCCGAAAAGGAAAATCTACAAGGGAAACCGACAAGGAAAGAAGGAATCGGGATGGGCGCAAAAAAGAAGCCGACAAAATCGCTGTCGGAAAAACGTTCATGTGGGGAACCCCAGGGCGGCGGCGTCAAAAAATGAGAAAAAAAAGAAAAGAACTTCCCAGGAGGAAAAGACTTCTTCACTTTCGGAAAGAAAAAAGGGGACCCAACGGTAGGCGTCTCGAAATGTAAAAAGAACTCGAAGGGGGGGGGGGGGTTCTCATTCCTGGGAAGGAACTTAGTAGGAAACTCTCCTTATACCGAAAAAAAGAGAAAAACGGAAAGGAATACTCTTGAAAAGTTCCATTCTGAGAGGAAAAAAACTACCCGAAAGGAATATCCCTTCGTGAGAAAGACCGACAGACCAAGAGAAAAGGGAGCCGGTTCTTATTAAGGGGGGTCTTCGGGACTACTCGAGGAGCCTCAAAAGGTGGCGGCCCCTCAGCGAAAAGCTTCAAGAAGGAAATACCACGAAGAAGACTTGTCGAAGGGGCAAAAAAGCGCGTCTTGAGGGGGAGGGGGGGAATCTCCCGCAAAACTGAGAAAGGGAATTCTTGGGAAGAAAAAAGAAACGTCTCCTAAGGGGGGGTTCCTGCTATTTCTAGGTCCGTGGGAGATTTAGAGAGGAAAAGGAATCATGACAGTCTTCAGCAGCCGGGTAAGAGGATCGGCTTCTCGGGGGGGGGAAAAAAGACGCTCACAAAGGAAAAAGAGGATATGTAAGGGTCTGAAAGGGCAGTAAGCAGCCAGGTCTTCTGGAAGCTCATGATACTTAAGAAAAAATCTAGCAAGGCCCAGAATCAGTCACGAATGACTGAAATAACTTCTCGAAAAAATTGGCAAACGTCCACAGGGGAAAGGGGGCGTTAAGGGGAGAAGAAAACGCTCTACACAGCCATCGCTTCAGGTAGTTATTTCTCTTAAAAGGGGGGAGAGGGATAACAGACTTAGGGGGAGAAGTATTCTTCCTACGAAGATCAAACCCCCTAAGCGGGGTGAGGCATCTTTACTGAAGCTCTCCTTTAGGGAGCGTCTTTTCTGAAAAAGGATATAAGTACAATCTTAGGGGGATACGGGGAAGGGGGGAGTCTTTTGGGAAGAGTCCCCTTCCCGGAGGGACAAAAGGTACGGGGACTGAAAAAAAAGGAAGGATACTGAGCAAAATGTTTTTACCTGGAGCTTCGCGGGGAGGGAATATTGGGCATAAAAGAACTTCCTGAAGAGTCGCTTTATTGGGGAAGACTCCTGAGTCCCTCATTAAAGCGCAAAAAACCAAAAATTTGGAAGAGAGGTTTTCCCGAAGAAAATGAAAATTGCCACAAAAGGACACGCCGGAAGGTAAGGGTGCAGAGAAATTTTCACTCAAAGGGGGAGTCGGCAAGGTGTAATGGGAAAAAAGGAGACGGCGAACTGAGCCTGCGAACTGAGGGATCAGCGTTCCCAGGGGGGGGGGGCGGGGGGGGGGGGGGGGGGGGTGGAGAAGCTCATCGAAGGGAGAGCAATCTGTGGAAGAGCGATCGGGCTGGCGAAGTGGTAGCTAGAGGCAGCCTGGCGAAAGAAAAAAAGCGGGAGGGGGGAGAATTGCCAGACGGGGGGGAACCCGCGCTGTAGGAAAAAAAAAAAAAAAAAAAAAAAAAAAAAAAAAAGAAAAAAGGAAAAAAAAAAAAAAAAAAAAAAAAAAAAAAAAAAAAAAAAGTTTCAAGGGATATTTCTTCTAAGGAGAAGAAAAGGTCTCCAAGTGGGGTCAGGGGGGGGTCTTTTTAATCCCTTAAGTATTCAAAAGGTAAGAAGGGAGGGTATTTTGGGGGGGGGGGGGAGAGCCTTATATTTTCATCAAGAGAAGGGATCGATCTGGGAAGGAATCTTGGTGCACCGGGGGAAAGTATGGGGACGAGAGTCAGTGAAAGAAGGGAGGTAGAAGTTTCGTCTCTAGAAAAATCTCGGGGGAGGAAAGGTACCGAAAAGGGAGTGGCAAGGTGGGGTTTTGGGGGGGAAAAGGAAGATTTCTATTGATCAAGTGTTCTGCGCGCCGCTTTCGGGGGAAGAGGCTGGGTGGGGAGCCGGAAAAGGGGAAACCGCGTTGTTCGAGGGAACTTGGGGGGGAAAAAGCTGCTATCACTATGCCAGAAAAAAAGGAAACCGAAGGGGTCGGGAGAGCTCATCGAGAAAGAAAGAAGGGGGGGACTGGGAACTTGTGGGAAAAGTCCGCTGGAAGACGGTGTGGTGAACATACATAGGATATACACATAAAAAAAGGAAAGGTCTCTTGAATAGGGGGAGGGGGGACACATCTCCGCATATCCCTATGTCCCAAAAAGGGGCCAGCCGGTCGGTAGTAAAGGAGACAACAACACGGATACTCCCGACCGGAGAAAACGATCTTGCTTGAAAGTAGGGGCTATGCAGGGGGGCAAACTCAGACTACAGAGTCCGAGAGGGGAAAATGGGTTGCTGGAGGGGGGAGTGGAGAGGGAAAGCAGATGTCCTGCTAGAACCAACGTCGGACGAAGAAAGAGGAAAAGCGGGAAAAACGGAAGGGATGGGGAGGGGGACAGCATGTATCACCGACGAAAAAAAGGGGTTCGCGGGGAGCATTTTCTGTCCCTAAAAAGGGGAGAGAGCCGAAGCCAAAAAAACGAGCGGAGAAAAAAAAAAGCTGCTTCAGGAGGGGTCACCATGCAAAAAGAGCCTGCTCGCCTCCCGAGAAAAAAGGGGGGAACCCTGGAAGAAGTCCAGACATCACCAGAAAAGGTCTACACCTAACTCAAGTCCCACCCCAAACGGGAGAAGTCACCCGAGTCTCAGAAAGAACCTCTCCTCTCCTCTTTCCAAGGGAACATAAAAGGCCATTCGGCGAACATAGAAGGGTGAACCACCAAGGGGTTGGAAAGCTTAACAGGATCCATCCCCGAAGAGGAGCAGGACTCTAACTTCCGGAAAATAAGACGGGGGGCCTGAGAGAAAAAGTCACCGAGGAAGGAAACCCCTACCATCCACCTGGAAAAGGGGGAGTACTGACTAAATCAAAGAGAGGGAGGGGAAGGCTTTGGAAGAACTCCCAGCTCTGGAAAAACGGCACGGGGGACGTCTCCTCTTACAGCGGTATGAGAGGGAAAGATCCAGGAGAAGAGAAAAGAGGCCACTCCTCGATGCAAGATGCAACAGGGCTGTGCAAAAGAGGCACCGACAAGTCTATTATCCCAGGGAATAAAGGGGCCGAAGTGGAAAAGAGAGGCATTTCAGAGAAGACTCTACAACTTATAGGGGGGGCCTACCTACAATTTCAAGAGGGGGGGGGGATCGTCAAAAGGAAAACACACATCGCGGGAGGGGGGGGCTGGCGGGATCTTCATTTTTCTGGGAACAAAAAGCGATCTCTTCCTTCTTTAAAGAAAAAGTAGTATGACACCCGGAAGGGGAAAACAAACTTAATCAAGGCAGGGATCAAAAGGAAAGGGAGACTCACTTGCGGCGGCGACCTAGAACCAGGAGAGGTAAATGGAGTAACGTCGTAACGAAAACCAGAACGGGAAACCGACGCCAAGAGAGAAACAAGACGATTTAGGGAATGCTCCGGTGCTTACGAGACTAATATAAGAGCCCGTCCTTCTCAAAAAAAGAGGGACCTAAAGAACAGAAAGTGAGGGGAAAAATATTCGTTCGGATTATTGCAAAGCATCCGAGCGCGGGGCAGGGAAAGAACAAGGCAATTCCAAGCGGACAGGAGAAAAGGGAGCGGAAAAGAAATCGGGGCTCCGAAAGGGACAAAACGAAGAGGACTTCGTGAAAAAGGGAGCGTCCCATTGCGCGGGGAAAAGGAGGGTGGGGGAGCGTGCTCTTCTTCTCGTGAAGGGCAGCATCTGAGAGAAAAAAAAAGCGGTATAACTATGGAGGGAGGTGTGACGGAACATAACTACATATCTCTCTCAAAAAAACGAAGAAAAAAGAAATATGTGGTGACCAGCCGTCCACGCTAAGAAAGAACGTCTTCTGGGGGAGAGCGTACTATCGTATACAAGGAAGCGATCAGGAAAAAAAGGCGCCGTGGGGGGGAAAAAGGCAGTCATCGCGACCTGGGAAAGAAAACGCGTCGGGAACCGCTCGACACTTGAGAAAAGGCGAATTCAAAAATGTATGAAGAAGAAGTCGCCGCCAGGAAAGAAAGGAAGGGGGATCAATAAGAAGAAAAAATAAGGAGGGGAGGACCTACTCCCCCTAATTAGAAAGGGGACGTTTAAAAGGGGGGACTCCGGGAGAGAAAAAAAGGGTATGTACTCACCGGCGGTTCAAGCTTCTAGGGGGGGGGGGGGAGTCGGGGGACTGAGAATCCTTCGAGGGACGAAGTGTACTTCTAGACGGTACTGAACAAATTGACCCTTGTGGGGAAGCGAAAATGGGGGACCGGGGAAGAAAGAAGCCCGTCCTGCCTTCTTCCGGAGAAAGGTCCCGACAAGGTCCAGGTTCCTCGGAAGAAACTTTTGCAAAAGAATCGGGGAGAAAGGATACCAGGAAGAGGGGGACTGAAAAAAAGTTCCGGTGAAGGCAAGCCCTATGAACGAGTTTGGAGGTACTTCACTATCACGTTGAGAGCTACTCCTTAAGAAGGGCCCTCTTCAGAAAAATGAGGGAGGCGTACCCAGTGCCAGTCCCTTTTTGGGAAGGAAGAAAAAAAAAAAATGTGGGGTTAACTCATTTTTGGGGGGGGGGGGGGGGGGGGGGCTCCTGAGGGGCCTCAGGGGGTGGAAAAAAGGAGCCGGAGAGAAAAAAGGGCTGACCATCTAGCCGCCTAAGAGAAAAGTAGAAAAGAGCCGCCGTTGGGTGGGGGGGAACCCCGAAATCTATCCGAATCGGTATATTGGCGGGCAAGTGCGCGACTTGCTCCGGGGGGGGGGTCTGTTTTTCCTCCTCCGACTTTTAAGAAAGGGACCGAGGTGCAGGGAAGGGTCGAGCCCGCAAAGGAGAGGATCTGAAGGGGGGGGAGTTAGCGTTTTGCAAAGGGGGTGCCGGGTGGTATGTGGAACTGGGGGGCCAGCATTATAAAAAAAGGCGAGTAGGATCAGAGAAAAGACACTCGCGGTGAAAGGAGAAGAAGGGAGAACTTTTCTTTGGTTGCTGGTGATGTTGGGAGAGGGAAATATCAGGGGACCACTGGGGGATGCACGGCGGAGGGAAGAGGGCGTCTCTCATCCGATAGGGAAACGGAACGCCGACCCGTACAGGTGTCAGACGAGGGGGGCCCTCTGAGGGGAAGAGGCCCTCATTCGAAAGGGCTACCATCCTGGCAGGGAAGTCTTTTATAAAAAGCTGTCGAATTGGGCTGAAAAGGGGGGTGGGGCACTTCCCTCTTGGAAAAGTGGGGGGGTGTGACCATAAGAGGGCAAGATCCCTAAAAAAATGAAAGGAACATAAGAAAGAAGAAAAGGTATTAGAAAGGGGGAACACCAAATCTCCGCATATCCAGGTCTTCCCAAGACGTCTGCATCCGGTCGGTCTAGCCACCAAGGTAAAAGAGCAGAGAAAAAAAAGATAATCCCCTACCGGTGTCTTGCGGGAAGAAAAAGCTATGCTGCGATGTGAAAAGGGAGAGGCCTGCATGGGGGGGAAAAGGTTTTCTGGAAGGGGGGATCGGAAGTGCTATGTATTTTCACAAAGAGCGGCGCCCCGGAGAGGGAAAGATAAAGAGCCCCCCCCGGAAAAAGCAGCCCACGGAATTAGAGTAGCACCGGGACTGAAACCTCCGTTCTCCAGAGCCATTGAGAGAATGAAAGCTCACAAAAATAGCTAACACTCGGAAAAAAGGCTTTTCAAGGGAGCATCATCTACTTGGGAGGGAGGGAAAGAAAGCAGAAAATGGGGGGGAGTACTATAGAAATATTAAAGGATAAAACCCCAACATCAAAAAGAAAAAAAACTAACCAAAGTGCTGAATCGAACTAAAAGTTCTCAGTTCAAATGTCCTGGCGAGACGAACGAATCTACTTAATGGGCCTTCACACCTTCTTTAAAAAGGGGAAAATATCGGAAAAAATCCCCTACGGTGAGACCACTCACTCCAACCGAGTGCTTATCATCTTTCTCGAAGGAGCGCAAGAACAAGGGAAAAAAAGGATCTACAAAAAAAAGAACTCTTCCGGCTTAACAAAACTACCACCTTTTCTCAAGAAAGAACGGAAGCTATTATTCCACCTAAGTCTCTTGGAGGACGACTACACCTCGGAATGCAGAAAAAGCCTCTTGAAATGGGGCGGCCCTCTATGGTCATCAAGGAAAGAGAAAGGAGAAGGACAACACCCAAACGAAAAGCCCTTCATGTCGAGGAAAAGAGGGCTGTTTCCACCTACAATTCTAAAAATGCCCTTTACTGGGGGAGGCATCATTTCTCCTCGGGGAAATGGGAAATCCCAGAGACAAAAACGTTAGAGGCACCGACAAATATTGCCATCGGGGGGAGCTGCCCAGCGGGGGAAAACAAAGGCGGGGGGAGAGGAAACAGCTTCATGTTAGAACTTAGGAAAACCAAGGAATGGATCTCTTCGGGAGAACTTCTCTTACCTGACGAAAAAGACCAGTTACAAGAGGAACTTTCGATTAAAAGCCCCCAACTTGCTGAACCCAATCAACCATCTGACTACGAGGAAAGTGATCAGAAAAGAAAGTAATTCACCTATCTAAAATTGCAGGGGGAGGAAAAGAAAGACTAAAGGTATACATTACTCCTTGACAACGTGACAGAATAGTACCTACCGAGGGGGCTGAGGGGGGGCGGGAGGAGACATTACGCGGGCGAAAATCAAACACGCTAAAGGAGGGTGTGAGTAGGAGGGGACTAATTCGGAGGGTGTGGGGGGGGGGAAAGAGGGGAAAAGCTCTGTTTCAGGGGGAGAGAACTGCATCCTCAAAAACAGTCAGCGTAAGAACAACTTACAAAAGGGGAGAAGGAAAGTGGTGGGAGGGAACAACGCCGTTCTCGTCTTGAACGGAGTATCGAAAGTGCTGTGGAGGGGCGGGAAAAAGCGGCCACATCTTCGCAACTGGGGGGGTGTGGGGGGTGCAGGGTAAAAAGCGTGGGGGTCGCTTCTCCTTGTATGAAAATACTGGAAACAACGGGGGGGGGGGGTAAGGGGGAGGTGTGCGTGCGTGGAGGACTGGACTAACTACATATAAAAAAAAGGGAGTGGAGGGTGGGTGCCGGGATAGAGGAACCATCCCTTCCAAAGGGAAGAAACATATACCTTCTTCTGAAAGAGAAAAGATACCAGGTAGAAAGAAGAACTGGGGTGCGGGCCCCGATCAGGAACCAAGGGAAGGTCGCAACAGAAGCGACAAGGGCCGCCGTCCAAAAGCGGCGGGAGGCACGCGCGCTGAAAAAACCGTCGCAGGAGAACTGGGGGGCCGGGCAGGAAGGGGAGGGGGAAGGCCGCCCAAGAGAAGGAGGGATCAATAAGGAGGACGGGAAAAAACCCCCGAATTAGTGTTGACGTTGCTTGAGAAACTCCGGGGAGTTCGGGTCGGGGGAAGATAACAACGAGGGAATGTGCGTAGGGGCTCTCCGTCGCAAAAAGCTTTGACGGGGTATGTGGGAGATCGAGTACTTACAGAAAAGACTCGGCAGGGGAAGAAAATGGGTTCCTTTAAGCGGGGGAAAAAGCCTTCTAAGGATTTAATTTTAAAGAAAAAGAGGTGAAAAAAGGGGCCTCGAATATGAGAAGGGGGTAATTCTTGTATACCAAAAAGACATCTGATCCCTCCGGGGAAAGGAAGGGGGGGTCGCGGAGCGGTTTCCCGGGGGAGGAGGAAGAAACGTTTTAGATGAATGCGGCGGAGGAAAGTGCCCGCGGCTAACTGTCTGCAAAAACGGCAAGAAAAAGGGGGTGGGAGGGGGGGAAGTTTACCGAAGAGGGGAGACAGGGAATCTTCTGTTCCGGGAATCTCGCACGGAAGGAAGAAGAATTGCTGACCATAAAAAGGGGAGAGGATTAAAGGATAATCCCGAAACTTTATTCTCCAAAGATTCCGTGATTTATGGTTGAGGGAGGCTCGAAGAACATTTTTCTTGGAAGGGATCCCGCCGAAGGAAAGAGAGGGTGGAGATCAGGCCTTCTTTTAAGGGAAAAAGGACGGTAGGAGGCCAGAAACCCTTTAGCGCAGAAGTGAGATTTCTCTTAAGCGAAGTCACGGACGGGTCCGCCTTGCCTGCCAGCATAGAAGGGGGGGGAGGATGAGAGAGGGTAAAGAAAAAAAACGCTGTGAAAAGGGAAAAGTCTTCGCACTGGGAGCTGTGGAGGGGGGGGAGGTGGGTTTGAGGAGAATGCTAGAAAAAAAAATAAAGGCCCTTGGATAAAAGGCGCCGCGGAAAGCTCTGTATTTTGAAAAGAACACGACAGGCCGCGGGGGAGGATGATCATGCCAGGGGGAGGGGATGAGCCCTCATGGCGGCGGAACCACCGGCAAGGGTCGTGATACATTCTGTCAAAAAAGTTTTAAGGCGAAATCCTGCTTGGAGGGCGGAAAGTTTGGGGTGAAAAAAAAAAGGACTGCTGGAAAGAAGAAGAGAGGGCCAAGAAACAACCTTCAAGTTAGTATTAAAAAAATCGAAGACATGGGTTTAGGGGGAAAAGATCGTCTTCCAGCCGGTAAGAG
>Ga0179593_1405204_pt1 | contig 18979 bp, 18 predicted proteins | sample CZODoug2_1_08_16_FD_185931 | JGI IMG/M metagenome (GOLD analysis project Ga0179593, IMG submission 185931) | Vadose zone soil fungal communities from Angelo Coast Range Reserve, California, USA - CZODoug2_1_08_16fungal (PacBio error correction) | ecosystem: Environmental > Terrestrial > Soil >...
TACTCCGGTGCGGAACAGATTAGTAGTCAAATCCAGCCGAAGCAAATTTACGTGTTAGCGGGTATGTTCGGGGGCAGGAAACCCGCGGTAACAAAAAACACTGCGTCCGACAAGAAGGGAGCCTTAGGTTGGCGCCTTACGTCTCAGTTGAGAAGTCTCAACCACACCCGAGCGTCTAAGGGGAGCAGAACTAAAAAGCAGGGGAACGGTAAGGAAAAAATCAATACTACTACCCCGTCCGTTCCCAGAGCAATAGAGATTTCGAGACCACGCGAAGCTGGACTCAGAACCGATAAGGAGGGGGAGTAAATATAGGGGAAAATTGAGTACTGAAAGTCCCCTGCGGCGCGACGAAAATTCCTCAGCAAAGGTTTGACCCATCTAAAGACTAAATTCACCGGGGAAGCCGGAAACCATAAAGAAAGAGAACTTTCTCGGAAAAGACGAAAGCAAGCCCTAGACCAGGGCGGGTTTATCATGTGCTTGCAAAAGCCAGCAGGAATTGGAAAAAGACCTGAATTGCCCGTCCTTCCAGCTTGACAGAAAGCTCTCGGGCAGATGCGAGGGGGCGGATCTGTTTCCTGGAAATGGGGGGGTGCCGAGCAAGAAGTCGTCTATCTGACAAAGGGAACTCAATTTCTTCCGGGGCATACGAGGGGAGCAAGCGAACAACCGGAAAAGAAGGAAAAGGGGACCCCCGCCACAGGCCCGACGGGCGCCCCTCCAAAAATATAAGCACGAGGAAAACTTAACCTCAACAAGAGGGGAATCTATGGTGTTTGAGGGGCACGAGTACTTAATGTTCGAACAGAAGTCCACGAGAGGAGGTCTTTTCACACATCGACCAACAAAAGACAGAATGACACCAAGGTTGGGCATCCCGCAGGAAGTTCTTCTACGGTGCATGAACACCACAGAAAAAGTTCTCGAGCCTCGGTTCGGGGGTAACGAACCATACGAAAAGAATGAGAATGGGCTTGCGCCGGCAGGCCATCCCGGCTCCCGTGTCCACGTTCATTCCCTCGGCGTGGTTCTCTGTAACAGTCTCTCAAGGGACGCGCGCGGAGAACTTTGTCAAGGGCTTTTCTTGCGCTGACAACCGCAATCTGGATGCCGTCTTGCCGAATTGATCTAGTCTTGTGGTGCTCTAATTCTGAATAAACAGAGAAATCAAAAAGCATCCCTACGCAAACACGGCTGCCAAGGTCAACCGGGGTCAGAGAGCAGTAAAAAAAAGCGGGGGGCTGCCGTCCTCTCCGCACGAGAAAAATAGATCCGCAGGATCTCGCGCGGAGTAGCAACGGGCCATTGGAAAGGGCACCGACGCCCTTACAGGCTTTGGAACACAGGAGAGGCCTCACCCATTTGAAATTGCGGATTTGAGATGGGTACGGGAGGTTGATGGGGACAATGTCCGCGTGCTAGGGGAAAAAAGATCGGTCAAGGCCACTCACAAAACGAAAAAAAGAAAAAACAGGGCACGGTGTAGAAATTAAAAGTGAACAACACAAACCAAGGGTCTGCGCAATATAAATAAAGTTAGAGTGGGGGCCAGTCCGTGATGGGTCCCCCGTCAACAAGACAGGTGAATCGCTCACTCAAGAACTGACAAAGAGAAGAGCTGGGGGTTCTTCCTGTATTACCAAACAGAAAAAGTTGACATCACGAAAATCTGCTTTTGTGACCCACGTGGAAGAAGTGATCTAAAAAAAAAAACGAGATTCTTAAAAGAGATAATGGGATCAACAACTTTCGAGGAGGGGGGGGGAAACCCAGGCACGTAGTGTATGCTGGGAAATTAACTTCGTAAAAACGGGATAGGTCGACGATGATTTTGCAACGACATGTACAACGAAGCGATTTGTGGCGAACACCGACTTCCTACACACCAAAGGGGGGAGGCAATGAACACGAGTCACCAAAAAGGGGTGCGTGAAGTCCTGCTTGGGGGGGTGGCAGGGGGTTCGTGGTGAGGAAGGGGTGCTTTACCGAAGGGGGCTAGCGTTGAAGTGGGTGGTGGTGGCCAACTCGAACTTAATGGGGGGCACGAATGGGGTCGTCGTCCTAGAAGAGGCTCAACAAGAAAAGGTAAAGGGGTTTTTTTAAGGGGGGGTCAATAAAGCGCAGAGCACACATCAGGGGGAGCATACACCGGACTGGGAGTTGGCTATGCGTCGAGGAGAATGCTATAGGGCCAGTGAAACCCCACACCAAAAGTGGTTATTTAAGTGCCGGACAAGGTTGCAGAGGGAGTATATGAAGGAGTCGCAGGTGGGGAATCAAGAAAGCTCGTACCGAGGGGCACTTTCCAGCCCCGCCGGATCCTCAACGCATATTTTCCTTGCACAAAAGCAGCCGCTCCCAAGAAAGAGGGCGTAAGGGGACTTCGTACTCAAGAAGCTCCTGAAGTTGTATAAGAACCCCAGACTTTGACCGACTGGGGATTGAATAGGGAGATTCAACAAATACAAATTATCCTTCAGCTCCCCGAAAGACACAGACCTATAAAGTTGACGGTTTATGGTTGGTAGTGGAGGGGGAGGGAGATAAGGACCGCGCTCCGGTGGCACACGTCTGAGGAAAGATCACCCGCTCTTTCCAAAGGAGAGAGCTACAGGCTGGGGAATATCGTTCTGCAGCCGTCGGTCTAACGGAGGTGGAATGTCAGGCCAGGGATTGGCATAGGTTTGCAAGAACAGGTGCTGCCAACAGAGGGGACAACAGAGTGCGGGGAGGTTCCACTATTCTGAGTGACCGACTATAAATTAGTGTCATTTGTCGGAACCGCCAGGGCACCCCTCCAAACAATCCGCGAATAAAAGGCCCTCTTGAACACTGCGGAGGCTTCGAGCGGCCGAGGGAAATTCTGGCTGACCCGCAGGGATTGGTTCCAGCACCTCATGCTCCAGAAGGTGGATGAAAGACCTGCAGGCGCTTCGACAGGTGCCGTAAACAAAAGTCCCGAACGGCGCTGTCCGGAGAAAGTGAGGGGTGGCCTTGAATTCTTGGGGGAAGCAATGGTGGAAAAAGCGCGTCGTAACTTGGGTTTGGCAGATACAAAAGGAGACCCCAGGAAGGCGCGTGTGATGGCATGAAGAGAGTTCCACAATGCCTCATATCTTAGGGGTCCACTAAACCAAACTCAACACAAAGGGGTAGTTGCGAGGAAGAGAAATCGCGCAGAAAAGATCATTGCTCTTGAAACTTAATGGGGCGCAAAAATAGGAACTTCAAAGGGAACTTTTGGGTAGCGTAGGGAAGATAGGGGTGGATGGGTGTTCCGGCGGAGACTCGGGCTAAAGAAACAGTCGTCTTCGCAAAAAGGTCCGGGATTTGAAGGCTGAAGGGGTAACAAGAGCGAACAGAGGAGAGAACAAAACCCAGTGGGTCCTGCGACCTCGAACGGGGTACGAGTGGGGGGGGCAGGGACAGAAAGAGAGGCACCACGGCTAAAACGGACTGTGGCACGGTAGTTGTAACAAAGTAACGATCCTCGGCGGGGAGGAAGCCGGGAAAAGGGTGGGAGAGGGGAGCTGGCAGTCACGCCTGCAGGACACTAATCGTCCAGATCCTGTTCCCTAGAAAGAAAACGGTGAGAAAGCTGAGGGGGGGAAGCACAAGGAGGATATGGAAAGAAAAAAAAGCGGGGCCATAAAGACTGGCATGGGGGGGGGGGGGGTCAGCCCAGCACTTTAAGGGAGAGCGGGAAGAAGAGGGGGGGCACTTGGAGGCATAAGGGGGGAGATGAGGATATGCTCCCGAGCCTTTCCGTTACTTTGGAAGAGGAGGGGGGCATACTAGGAGCGGGGCAAGTAAATTGAAGTGTTGGCGTGATGGTGCCTCTACCACCATAGGCAATCCTCTGAAGGAAGAGAAGCCGAAAAGGGCTAGGGTTGTCGGGACTAGCAATCGAAAAAGGGGAGACATGTTATGTACGGCTCTTCCTCAGAGTTGAAAGGGGGGGTGTGGTGGGGAGTTACTTTTGAGGTTTGATGGTCGTAAGATCAAGAGGTAGACGGGGGGGGGAACGGGCCGGAAGGGAGATCGATCACAGTGGATGGAGGAGTATCTCTCTTCGAAAAAAAAACACCAGGAAAGGGGAGGAGGCCCCACTGAGCGTTGTGAAAGAAGTAAATCAGAGTGACTACCTCTCTTGGGGGGCGGTCTCTAACCGTCAGCGGATAAGCGACGCAGACCCCTGAAACATCAAACACACCACCCCGTAAAAATGATTCAAGAAGGACCCGCTGCGAAAGATTCTGTTCTGGCATGAAAGATGCCCAAGGGGAAAGTTTGGAATGAAAGGCTTAAGGAAAAGACGTAGTCCTAGCGAAATTTTCTGGCCATCAAGAAAAATCCGAAACCCGGGGGGGGACTTGACCATGCAATGGAAAGAAAATGAAAACCACGAGGGTGAAAGGAGAAAGGTATCCTTTGAGGAAGGGGGTCTCGGGGGGAGACCACGGCACGCAGGGGTTCCGTGGAAATACCGACGTCCCAGGGGCTCAGAAGAAAGACTCGATCATACGGGGCTAAAAAGAAAAGCGTCCTAGGTAGAAGAGGTTCTCGTAAGATCAGGGTGGAACGCACTAGAAAAGGGCCTACTGGCCCGGACGGCGGGGTCCCAAGATTGCACGGGAAGCAGGGGGGGGACAAATCCAGACTGAATTGGGAGCTCACTCAAGCGATTAGTGAATGGAGTCTGAAAAACGCCAGCGAAGGCGGATAGTTTTCCCTATAGGGGGGTAGTTAAAATAAAGTCTTTGGGGATAGGATACATTTGAGAGGGGGCCAACAACCGGACACGGAGCCGGAACTTTCTTGTGAAGGAAGGGAAGAGAGTGGCGCCGTGTACCTGAAAACCCCCAGCAGCCAAAAAACTCTGTAGAGATGGGGATGGCTTGGGGGGCGGGGGCAAGAATGCTAAAGGCCTGTTTCAAGAGCAATCTGGTTAAAAGAATATTCGTACCTCAAAGGTATACTTGTGGGAGTTGAACTACAGACTGGATGAGGCTCATAAAGTGAAGGGCAGAGAGTCTCTCAGACAATTCCCGAAGGGAATGAGAACAAGCAATCGGAATCCATATTTGAAATCTGGATTCAGGAAGCTCTCTACTTAGAGGAAGGAAATATCTGCAAATATTAGGAACGCAGGGGAGGTTGGGAGAAGTTAGAAATCAAGGGGGAATGGCACGCTGGAATAAAAAAATATAACTCTTAACCATGCAACCGGAAAGAGCTTGAAGAGATGAAGCTCATCTGTTTTGGGGCATGCCCTGGGTGCCTAGAGGGGAATGGGGGTAGCTTCGAGTAATTGTAAATGGATTCCGCTTGAATTCGCGGCAATCGAAAAAAGGTGAGTCCTAAATTGGACGAAGAGGGCGGTGCACGACGGTCCAACAAAAAAGAGTGCTCACTCTTCAAACGGCCCCGCTCCAGAGCCCTCGGGGAGAGGCTTGGGGGGGGTTAAAAAGGGGGGGCCACGTCGGCACCAGAAGTTCGTTTTTAGAAAAGACGCCCTGCTGCCCCAAGCGTGAACCAAAAAGGCGCACGCGACTTAACGGAGTCAGGCTAAAAAGAACTGCGGGGGGAGGGAGTTCTAGGGAAGGCCCAATCTAAAGGCGCAGGACGTCTTTCTGTTATCGGTTAACATTGAAAAACGCGTCGCTGGACCGGAAATCGAGTGAGGGGGTCAGTTCTCAAACGCTCGGGGAGTTCTGGCAAGAAGGAGGGGGGGATTATTTGCCTGACGTCCCAATGATCCAGCCGTGGGAGCGCGCATCAGTCAGACTCTTGCTGTTAGCAAAAGGGGGAAGGAGCTCAAACCGCTGTATTCTTGTTCGGCAGCTCACGCCAGGAAAAATCGGCCAAGCCAAAAGGAAAGGAAGCGCTGATTTGGACCAGAAAGGGGTTACTCGACGCCAGGGACCGGTCTGTTCTCCGCAAGCACCCAAATTGGTACGTCAACAATTGGATGTTCAGGTTAGAGAAAAAACGGTCCTGACAAGCTAACAACCGCAAAAGGAAAAAAGAAACAAGTCTTAAACAAACACAAAGGCACACCTCCAAAAAAACCACATACAAGAAAATGAGCCGTTGGGAGGCCGTGGCAAAAAACCAACTAACGCTGAGCGCGCTCAAATCATCGTGCCAATAGAAAAGGGGGGAGGAGGGCCCTTAGACAGAACACGAGTGAATCCCTAATCAAAATCTGCCTTAGAGACACCACACAGAGGAGGAACGGAAGGATCACGAATCGCAGTTCGGGGATCACTCGTGTTACAGTGACAGGAAGGGGTACTTGATATGTCGAATTGGGGGGGGGCAGTTAAGAGTCTTTTCCTGCGTTTGGACGACACCGGGGGGGTCAAGGCCGCACCAAGTGGAAAGGAATGCGCGCATGGGGGGGGGGGGGGTCACCTGGGTGATTGTGGGCTTTGGGGGTTGAAAGGAAGTTCTTGTGGCACCGTGCGGGGTGGTGCTTTTCCGAAAGAGAAGAGCTAAAATGATGTGGGGGGTTTGCACGGTCAATTTGGTCGGTTCGGGAGGGGAGAAAAGAGGGTGGAGAAAGTTCAAAGGGTGCCCGGGCGGCGGTTTCACCGGGGGGTGCGGAGGCCTAAAGGAAGCCGGGGAAATTCGGCTACCGAGGGGAGTTCGGGGTTTTGGTGGGGGTGTGTTATTTCAGTCTAACCTCATTTTCACGTTTCACAGTGTGGACTCCGTAGTGTAGACTCTCGCCAGGAGGGATTGTTGGGTGTGGGTTGACTTTGTGAGGCGTCAGCAGTGTGGACCTTGCTCAACAATGGGGTTTGCGAGCCTCAGCGCCGGATCGTCAGAGCTTCTGGGGATAATGTCGCGAGCTCTTGAACAGGAAACAGCATCCGTTAGTCGGAGGTGCGCCGCGAGGGTGCGCGCCTTGGCACGTGTGGGTTTTACTCCGTCACCAAACCCGTCGTGGCTTGGTGTTGGTGGGCGTCAAGCTCGTCACACATCCAACAGGGCTCCTCTTACAACCCAGAGGGCTTGGGAAATGCTCCTCTCACAAACCCCTCCTCTCATCTAGTTTTTCCTGTTAAAAAAGACAAAAGTCATTTACGTTACCAGAGTCTCTCACAATCCATACACCCCCCACCGGGCAGGCGTTCAAAACACTCTATCTTCACAGAAATTGGTCCCTTGGGGGTTTTAGTATCCCTGGATGTTTCATCGTAATTTCAGCCTACACTCTATGCGCGTCAGCTCCTGGTCCTGAGATTCGTTTTCCTCTATGCCAGGCAAGACATATTTCAAGGGTCTCGGGACACTCTAGCTCTGGTGTGTGTTGTGTTTGATGTGTATTTCTCGGGTGTGGGATGTGTACTGTATTGGTTTGTCTATACTCTAACCTACAACGAAAGCTCAAGTATTTTAAGTTCTCGTGTTCTCAAATGTTTGGGGTAGTCGTTGGTGGTTTTCAGCCAGGTATAGTTTGCGTGGTTGTGTGTCTAGGAGGTTGTTGATTGGGGGTGAGGGAGGGTATGCGAGAAAACCCTCAGGTCGTCAACAAGTTTGGGGCAAAAGTGTTATTTTTTGAAGTTTCTGGGGCCGAATGAGTCAAAAAACAAGAATCTTACCCATAAGGGGAGATCATCGGTTTCCTCCTTTTGTAGCCGGGACAAGGCTTTAGATGATTGGGGAGCGGGTTGGGTGGCATCGGTGGGATGGCGTCAAAACCTTTCGTTTTGCTGTGTTTTCCGCCCTGTTTGTATAAGGCCACAGAGGGTCCCTTTTGAAAGTGGGAAAGGAAGGGCCCAAGGAGCAGGCCGAACGAGAGGGAGGTGAGCGGCACCCTTGGTTCATCTTGACCTTTTCTGACATGTGTGGTGGTGTGTATTGGGGGTTTGTGGGTTGGTGGTGTTAATCTTGAGAGTCTTTTGTTCGGTTGTGTCCCCTAAGCAACGACTGTCTCTGGGGTGTTTCTGGGTCGACGACGCGAAAAGACCGCGGAAAGGCGTGCAGGCGGCATGGGGGGGCAAAAGCGGAGTCCCCCATGGTTAGGGTGGGGAGGGTTAGTCGAGTCCAACTACGTTACGTTGTTGGTGTGCGGGCATTGGAAAGCGGGAGGGGGACAAACAGACAAGGGGCGTACAAAGGGAAACCGACACGGAATGCCAGAGGAACAGAAAAGAGGAAGGGACGGGGGCGGGGGCTGAAAAAACTGGGGGCTGGGAGCAGGGGTGCGCACAGAAAAAGGGAGAACGAAAAAGTCCTGTGTTCCGTTCCTCCAAAACACAGCAGGGTCCGGGAGCTTCGGGGAAAGGAAAAAAGTAGGAGCTGAACAACGAATTGGAAGGCAAATCCAGAAAGGGGACGGAGGTTCAGCGGCGCATGGCGCGGGGGGGGGTGGGGGGTGTTTCTGTGGGGGGTCGGGGGCGGTTGGGGTCTCTCTTGGCGTTGGATTTGGTCGTACGGGCGGGGGTAGGCCGCGGAAGAAAGAAAGGCGGGTTCCGGGGGGCGTGGTGGTGTTGTGTGTGTGCGGGCGTGGGTGGGGTGGGGAGGGTGGTCTCTCTTACTCCTGGCGGGGTTTGTATTTTGGGGGGTGTGGGGGCGGTTGTTTGTTTTTGCTTTGTGTGCCGATGGTGGAATTCAACTCTCTTTTGTTAAACATAGCAATGGTTTGAACTCTGTTTTGGGTGTTCAAAAGGATTTATTCTGCTATCTGTGTTGTCCTTTGTTTGTGATCCCTTTTGTTCTTTTTCCCTATTTTTTTTTTCTATACGGTGATCTAGGGGGGGTGGGGGGGTGGGTTACAAAGCGAAAGTTGCTGTGGAAATCTGGATGGTCTGGTTGTGGATTGGGGGGTGTGTGAGTTGGTTAGGAAACGTGTTTTTCGTCCGTAGTCTAAGTGGACATTGGGTGGTGTTTTTTTTTGATCAGTTGTTTTTCTCGGGTTGATATAGGAAAGTCTTTGTCTGCTTGGCGCGGCTTGTTGTCAGGGTAGATGGGTGTGGGGGTTGCTGTGGTTGACTGGACCCGTGTGAAGTTTTTTCCCAAATTCTAAATTCTGTTGGGGGGTGGGGGAAGATAAAGGCGTTTACCCAAATTCCCCAAAGGGTTTTGAGGTCGAGGGGTTTTGGTAGGTACGTGTCCTCTCCCCTCAGCACTTCACCCAGTTGAGGTGGATAGGGGTGGTGTTGTGAGTGGGGGGGTGTTGTTTGGGTGGGCCGGGTTGTGAATGGTGTGGGCCTAGGAGGCGCGGACAAGTTGTGTTGGGGGACCGTGATCTGGTTGGTGGGGAAGTTAAGGGGGGGGCACCGTGGGGGGTGGGTTTTGTTGTGGCTGTGGAAAAGTTGCGGGAGCACAGAGAGGGTGCGTGGATAGAGGGGTGGGGTTGGTTGGTTGGGGTGTCACAATTATTGTTCCGGGTTCTACTCCTCTTCCGTGTCTGGAAGAGGGGTTTGTACAGTTTATTTTCGGAGTGATGGGGCAGCTGGGGGGTGGGGGTGGGGGGAGAAGTGGCAATGGTGGTAAAATGTGTGGGGTGTGGGGGGGAAGGGGTGTTTGGGTTGCCCAACAAACAAAACGAAAAGGAAAGAGGTTGGGGGAGGGTTGTGGTGTGTGGTACGCCTTGCTGGGTGTAGGTGGCCTTGTGTGGGGGGTTAGACCCGACAAGTGCATGAGTTAAGTGGGGTGAAGAAGGTGTTGGGTTGGGGGATGTGGTGGGTGGGGTTGGGCTGTATAGGGGTATGGATTGTTGGATAATGTTGGTTGGGAAGCGGGCGTGGGGGCGGGGACACAGGAGTGTGGGGGGGTGGTGGAAAGGTCGCATATTATGGAGGGGGGGGGGGGCGGTGGGGTGGGGGGACAAAGAAGGGGTTGTCAGGCCGTGGGAGGGGAGTGTGACGGGGTTGTGCGGGCCAAGAACCGGAAAGGACGGCAACAGAGCGGGGGCACGGAACGCAAAAGGGGGAGTGGGGGGGGGGAACAGGGAGAGGGGGCGGGAACCGCGAGGCACGAAAGCCAATTTCTGCAACTAAGCCGGGAACAAGGCCGCAAGCGGCGGGGCGGGAGCTATTACTCAGGAGGTTTCGGGGTGGTGTGGCTCGTGGTTTATGCGGAAAAGACCAGGGAGCAAGGGGGGGGCCGGAAGAAGAAAAGCGCTGGAAATCGGCTGAAAGGTGCCTTGGTCCAGGGCGGCTCAAAAAACAACTGGAGAAATATAGATCGCCAGGAACAAAGAAAACCGGAGGCGAATCCCTGGAATGGCGAAGGAAAAGAAAAGTCAATCTGCAGTGGCCGACCACTAAACCCACACACAGCACCAACCCAACGGAAAACTGTTAGGAAGCAAGGGAAAAATCGGGAAGAATGTCAGACACCAAAAGAGGCCCGCCTGGAATCAGGGGCGGCATGACGCGTCAGAAAAACTAACTCCTAGGCGTGTGTATGGCCTCAATAAAAAAATGAGGGTAAATAGGTGGAAAAATGGCATCTAGTAAAAGCTGCTATGCACACGATTAAAGGAAATTCACAGATCTAATCTTGGTGTGAAATCAGGAGAATAAACCCGGTCCACAAGGGGGGGCGACAACTTCGGTGGAAGAAAAATAAGGTTTCATCGAGCATCGAGCGACGGGAGGGAAAACGGCCATGAGTTGCTAAGAGTGTTCTGAGAAGGGTAGTTCGGATGAACGCGGTTGACGCAATTTCGCAAACCGAAAGGATAGGGGAACCGAGCGGAAAGAAGGGGAAAAACGTGACAGGATGAAAGGCGCTATGAAAAAAATGGTTTAAAGATGAAGAAAAAGGAACTTTATAAAAAAAATAATTTCGCGGACGCAAAACGGGCCTCATTGGGTTTCCGAGAGGGAAAAAAGAAAAATCACTAGAAGCACTTGGGATAGGCCGGGGGCAAAAACAAAAAACAGAAAAAGCCAAGGCAAGGGGATAACGGAGGTCCTGGTCGTTGTTTTGCCAATCACCTGCAAGCTGTGTCTCCTACGAAGAGCAAGGCTTTCGCATGCGCGAGAGGGGAGCCCTATGAGGGGATTGGGCAAATGACTGGCTCGCCCAAGTACGTTCACGCGAGAGTTTAAATCTAAGCTTGAGGACGAAAACGAGAAATGGTGTGAGTGGTTATTAGTCTCCATCAGAAGGGAAGGGAAGGGAATGATCACCTAGAAAGTCCGACGAGGATCTCCGGAATGCAAAAGAGCAATTAGGGTGAACTCTCAAAGCCGTTTACCCGAGGAATCTTAAAGACAACGAAGGATTTTAGAGGTAAGAATAATATAAATTAGTGGAAGGGGAGGTTTACTCAATATGGGGAGGTAGCTGCTCAATCAACTGTTCTGCTACCTAGTCAAATAGGCCGATATTAAGACCTGGGGCGCGTGAAAGCGTTAAAAAAAAAGTGGAATGAGTCTGGTGGCATGCACCGGGGGGTGCCCTGTAATGAGGTACTTAATACTAGCATGGAACAAACTCCAAGGGAGTGAAAACGAAGTTTCAATGCGGCACCTACTCCGGGAGAAGCAGAATTAGTTTTACTAAATCCGAATGGTAGAAAAGGACTGTAAAAACAAAAGATATGCAACGCAGAGGAAAGTCATATCTCTCCCTCGGGTAGGAAATTGTGGTTATTGGGTTGTTCCCTGGGGGGCCGCTAAGAGGAGAGGTCTGTTGCTCAATCTTCAAACCAAGCAACCGATGGGCACGGGGTCGTTGGACAATAAACTTCTCTCTTTCATATGGGGGCTGGTTGGGGCTGGGGGGGGGTTGTTTTTTGGGTGGTTCGTGAAGAGGTGGCGCCGCATATACAGTCAACGTAGGGGGGGGAACGTCCTGCACACAAATCGAGTATCGATTTGAACAATTCCTGTCATCGGTGGTATGCTTTTCGTAGCAAACACGGAGGGGGTCTCTTTCTGTCCAGTTTTCCTACAGATTGCTGCCGAAATAAAGAAAAACACTAAGCGGGGGGGAACGTTCAGGGAGGCAAGAACTGTTTTCATACTAAGGTGCAAACAGTAAATGGGGGTTTTCCGTGGCAGGAGCTACTGTGTTCAAAGGGGAAGGATGAAAGCAAGGTGTGGTTGGGGGGATGAGGGGAGGTGGGGGGGGGGGGGCGGGTGCGAGGTGAAGAGGCGGCGTACAGCTTCAGACATGATGTGGGTCCCCTAGAATAGAGCAGAGGACCATATCCATGTGTCTCGTCTGTGGACGGTAGAATGGTGTGAGTGTAGGACCTCCCAGGACGCCCGGAATGAGGATAATATAAAGGATGGTGGGAATAGTCGCTACATGCGTGATGAAAGGGGCAGGGGAGACTTGTACTTGAAGGAAGGGGAGGGAGGGGCCACCACGGCACCCTCAAAGCCGTCCCAAAAAAAAGTGGGTCACAAAGAGGGCGCGAAGGACGTCCCCTCCACTCCCCAAAACGGGTGGAAAGGGCAGTATAACCAGCTTCCTGAGAGAGTAGTTTGTGAGATTGGACTTACAGAAAAAAAGGGGTCAGCTGAAACTCAACCGAGAGTGCCTGACAGAGAAAAACACTTCGCGCAATTTGCCCGGCTTCAGGAATTTAGAGGAGAGAGGGAAAGAGCAATTTTCTCCGGTTCGGAAACGAGCCCATCCAGTATCCACTCCGGACGATTCGAAGGGGTCATCGTCGTTCAGATGTGGGATTGGCTCCTGGGGCTGTCCTTTGATGACAAAAGTGCCAGATTGGAGGTGGAAGCGCACCGACCTGGGCTTTCACAGGGGGCGGGGGTAATACTGCGATCAAAGGGTCCGAGCGCTCTATCAAGCAAAACAACGCACGCCCCACAACACAAATCGGTACAGGAGGTGAAAGGGTGCGTAGCTTTTAAGAGGGTCTCGAAAAAAAAAAAAGGGGGGTGGTCTCTCGTCGGGGCCGCCGGTCTTAATATGGGGGCGTCTTCTCTAAACTATCTACGGCACTAAACGGGGGAGGACAACACTGTGGCTTTTTTCTACAAGGCGTCCTACCCTCTTTCTATTACTACTTCCGGGGGAGGCTTGGGGTGATTGGAGTTCCTTCGATTGCTGTTTGGGGGTGTAGGTTTGGTTCCAAGCGTCGGGGGCCTTGAAGAAAACCGCACATTCCCTGTTGCTCAGAGCTTGCGGTGACGGGGAGCGCGCTCAGCAGTGCAGCCGGAATCCTGGTAAGGCGAAGGAGCTGGTGAGAAAAAGGAGCCTCAAACGCCGGGCGAAAAAGCCAGAACCTCAATTCGCCAACATAGGGTCAGGAAAATGGGTACGATCGAAGCGGAAAGGACCTGGTAGCCCTGGATAGTGGGTTTTTCTGCTTGAGGGGGGAATCTACGGAGAATCTAATGTTCAAATGACAACCGAAAGCCCCGAGCCGCCGCCGGGAGGTTGGCGGCTCTTCGAGGGGGGAAACCAGTTGCTTGCAGGGCACCACCTTTTGACACTCCCACAGTGTCCGACGTGACACGTGCTCGTCAAAACAGGATGGGAAAAAGAAGAGTGCCTGGACGGAGGTCTAAGGGGGAAAGGACCGAAGGGGGTGTAAGATAAAAGGGGGGGGCATTATGGGGGCCGGAGTTCCTTGTGTTACCTTTGGAAGACCCAAAGCAACTATGCAACAAAAAAACGCAACCAGCTAAACTATATCCATTCAATATCGGCCCGAGGGAGCGGAGGACATGGAGAGATCCCTTTGTGGCGAAGAATGGGGGGGGAAAGTGCGTTTCGCCGAGCGGCAATTTGAACAAGACCGCATCGTGCGTGCAAAAGAGGAGACAACTGCCGCGGAAGGGCGGAAAAAACTCAACATCTGCACTAAAAAATACGCGAGAGATCCGAGCGAACGGGGGAAATAAAAACACCAAAAAGGAATGACGAACGAAATATAAGGAAAGGGAAAAAGAGACAGAAAACCTACATAGATGGAAAGAAGCCAGGTGAAGGCGAAGGCGCAAGTCACCAGGGAAGAGGAAAATGGATCAGAGAAAAAAACATTGAAAAGGAACATTCGGGAAGAGAGGATATCTCTAATTGGGAGGGGGGCTGTAAATTACAAAAAGGACATACAAGGCAACGTGATATCAAAAAGGAAAATCGAAGATTTCGGGGCAAAAGCAAAAAAGGAAAAGAAAGGACAAGCAAGCCAGCGCCTGGAAGAGATGACCTGAGCAAAGGGCGCGATAAGAGTTTAAAAGGGCCTGGGGAAAAGAAATTCTAAAAATCGGCGAAAAAAAATCTGACCCTGAGGGATGGCAGAAAGTCGCTTGATCGCGCCTGAAGTTCGGTGGAGGGGGAAAGCGCCCCCTTCTCGCATGAAGGGGGCAAATAAAAAAAAATGGTGTAATTTAATCTCCTGGAGGGAGTGGACCTTCGGAAAAGACATGGAAAAATATGAGGGGGTGAGAGGGGGGGCTGTGGTGGCTTTTGAGGCCGTTCCGGAAAGAAAGATGGAGCTGGGATTTATGAGAACCCGTCGAGGTCAGTGAAACTGCGCCGCTCGCATAAGCAGCAGACCCGAAATTTAAGGTTAATGAAAAGGAACAACTATGGATTCCCTATGTGTGCAAGGGGACACCCAACTTTAGACCGCGGTCCAGGCGAAGCGCGGTGCCGAGGACAACGTGCATACTAGCGCACGGAAAGAGCGTTGCCGCACGCGCGGTCAAACACCTGGAGCCCGGTGCCGAGAAAAGGAAGGGGGTCTGTTAAAAATTAGAGGGAGGAAGGCACAAGGCTGGTGGAAAAAGGAGATCCTCGGACAATCTGCTAACCGGAGCGGGGGCTCAACATCGGGAAAAGAGGGCCTGGGGGAACACAGGGGGTACTGGGAAAAGAAGCATTCTCGCTGGTTAAATAAAAAATGGAGGAGGAAAAGGTCACGGGTGAGGGAAAGGAAATCGTGAACGTACGAAAGGCTACAGAAAACGGAGCAGAAGAAGTGCAGAAAGAAGGGGAGCGGAGGGAAGAGAAAAGTCCGCTCTGTGCCGAGTACGATTGTCCGCCTCTGCGAACGGTGGAATAAGTGCGGGGGATTAGGGGGATTCAAAGGGAGAAAGAAGGAGCGGGCTCAACAGAAAAGCAAAGAGGTGCTCACCTCCCTTGGGCAAGGGTAAGAAGAAGTTCAGTCAAGCGAAAACCAATCCTCGAGAATGGCTTAAGGAACGTTTAGGGAATTGCCTGTCAGAGGGAGGGCCACCCAGAGCAACGGCAGGGAATGGGGATGATTTCTCTGGCTCCGGGCTGGAGGAGTTAACGCGGCAGCGCACGTTGAGGGTAAAAATTCAGAATGCGGTACAAAAGGGAACAAAAAAAGCTCTTAGAGAAAGTAGTAGAAGAAAACTGAAACTGCACTCAACAACAGGCGGCGAACTTGCCTTTAACGAGGGCCGTTCCTCTCGGTTAAAAACCAAGGGGAAGAAGGGAATCTGTTTCGGATCGATCACTCAATACTCAACCACAAAACGGGAGGAAAATAAATAACACTACGGGTCCTGGGGTTGAAAAGAGAGGAAGGAAAAACTTCAGAAGAATGAATGCAAGGAATACGAATAGTTATCAAAGCCCTTCAAAATAATTGAAGTGGTTAGACACTATCGTTAGGAATGGGGGGTGGGGCCAGGTGGGGGGGGTTTACAACGCCTTCGGAATTTGAAGGGGGGCCTCCAAGTGCCGCAATTCGCCTCTTCTAAAACGGAAGAAAGCGGCCCCCCAAAATTCAGAATCCTCAACCATATAAGAGTGCGGAAGGATGGCGCGAGGGGAAAAAGGAAACCCAAGGAGCAAAAGGAGCGAGGATGGCTCAGGAGAACGAGATTTTGGGAGGTGCACAGGCCACTACCCATCCACTAACTACGCCCCCTTTTATGTGAGAAGCCAGCTCCGAGGGCGGTCGGGGAGGAGAAAGCCTTGGGCCGGCTTACAAGAAAGAAATTCAAAATGCAACCGCCCAAAATGCTCGACATCAGTAGTCTCGGAAAAGCGCAGGAAGGGGGATATAATCGGCAAACGGGAGATGGTCGCGAAAGGAGGTGGCCACGCGACGCGCAAACCTTTTGGGTCGAAATGTGGGAGCCGTAGCGTTCAAGGAGGTCTGAGGCCTCCGACAACGGGGGACAAAAAACCCAGCGCTTTTACTTAAGGTCTCATAGTAGTTTCCAGGGCCGAGAAGGCCGATCTCCAAAGGGAGAAAGAAACTTGGACCGATGGGGGGCCGTCGGTTGTCAATTCAGGATGGCGACCCGCTCTGGACGCGCACGCGCGCCGTGGGAGCGGAGGAAGTTTGAAAACAAAAGTAGGGAAAAGTGAAATTCAGCGCGACGATGGGAAGGAGGAACATCGACTCAGGTTGGGTTTAAAAAAAAAAGGGGGCGCGTACGAAGATAGGGAAAAAAAAGCTGTCAAAGAAAGAATCAATATCAGTCTATCCAAGATGGAAAGCTGGGCTCGCTCGGTACAAATGGGGGGGGTGGGCGGCAGATTAACGGGACCATTTTAACGGTAAATATTCGAACGCAGGATCAAAGTGGTCCGAACTGAGCTTGGTACGCGAACATAAAAACAGGGTCAAAGAAAGAGAAGACGGTCAAAAATGCTGAATGAAAAAATCAAAAGCAGCCTTCTTTGTAGAGCCGGACATCACTCCACAAAAATAAAAGTAACAAGTCACAGGGCCGGGGTCACGCCGAATTCTAGAAAAAGTAAACCATGTTAGAACACGCTTCCTCTTTGAAATCGTTGGGGATAACCAGGCATTTAAACTGAGAGAATCTGTGTGGGGTAAGTGGGGATTGCTATTAAAAGGGGACGGCCAATAATTGTCCGCTAGAAAGCTTTCCTTCGAGAGCATTGTACAAGATCTGGCGATATTATAAGGGGGGGGGATCCAGAACTGTTTAAAACTAACCCCCAAGTCGACGCCCGCACCGCTGGAAGGGCATTCATGTCTTGGCTTGTCAGGCAGGAGTAGCCTTGGTGGGGGGGGGTCTGGGAAGCTTTTCAGTAAAATAGCCACGGGAAACATAAAACCTGGCTGCAGAACAGTAGGACGAGATTCAAAGTAACCACACCAGAGCATCAAAGGAGGAAACATCCTTCCCTGTCAAGGGTGGGGGCCTTTCGAACTCCTCAGACATTTCTCCTTAGACGGTCGTGTCAACGCGGGTGCCGGGACGGTCTCGAAGGGGGGACAAACCTATGTTAAACTCTGGAGCCCCCTTCTCTTTGAAGGTTGCTGAACGACTCGTTGATAGTTAACGAAGAACTTGGGAATATGTCGTTACGTATAAACGGGCCTTTGTGTATTTTTGTTAACCGCCCCGTCGCGGGCTTCCTCCAAGGGAAGGGGTGCCATTTGAGTGACGTGGTGTGGACACGCAAAGGCCGCCGCCTCTGCCACGGGGGGGCCCAGGGTGAAGCGCACTTAAGCTGGGGGCTAAGGGGCCCTGAGTACCAGACAACACGAGGGCAATGCGCCTCACAATAGTATCTGCGGAATAGAGCTCCGCGAGCAAACTAATTATAAGGGAGAGAGTTTATATTTGCTGGAGGCGTCAGGGGAATAGCAGAAAAAGGGGGCTAAAAAACAAAGGGAACAGCAAATCATCTAACGACGGGGGGGGGTAGACGCCTTAAGACTGGCCAGCCCCCCGGGTGCACCTTGGGGAACTAAGCCAGTCAGAAGAGGCAAGAAATAATCAACAAAAACCTAGAGGAGAAAAGAAGAGAGTCTGACGGGTCGTAAGGGGGGGCAAACTGCAGCGCGGGGCAGCAAGGAAGCAGAACCGTCACCGGCGGGATGGACGCGGAGTTAAAGGGTGGCCCAGTTACCAGCCGCGATTCCAACTCAGCCCCTCATCTAAACTATATCCAGGGAAGCGACTCGCTTTCAGAAAAATGGCTCTGTGGGCAAAAGGGCCAAAAGGGTGCAAGCATTGACAGCAGACAGGGGCCCAGCGACGTCGACTTTCCGGAGGTCAAAAGTTGTCCGGAGGGGCACAAACGGCCCCGCAAGCAATGATAAAAAACAGTACGCATGTCGGAAGCACAAAAGACGCTCCCGGAACCAAAAAAAGACCCCACGCAAAGTCATTCGAACCAATATACGAAGGCGGAATTCAGCGGTCAGGAGGGGAGGAAACATGGAGGCGATAAGAAGGTTGGGGCGCGAAAAAGGAAGGCCGCAGAACCGAAGGAATAATGAGCAGGAAAACGCAAGCACAAGTGAAAGGAAAAGGAACTAGGGGGAAGTACTATTTCGTACTTGCTCTGAAGTTGAAAGGGGATGCAGCAGGGATCACAGGTTGCGATAGCAAGGGACTGGCAAAAAAGAGAGTCAAAAGAAATAACACGTACAAAGCGGGGAATCGAAGAGAACCTTTCCTACGCTGGGGGGCTCTTCATGTCCAGGGGGGAAAGGACAGGCGTCGGAGAAAAGGAGCCAAAAGGGCGCTTGAGCTCAGACTATTCGGTGGGGAAGCTCCTGGTAATGCCGCCATCAAAAATACTGAGCAAACGGTCTGCGGTGACTAACTACCAGGGGCGGGATTGGGGTGAGCTATAATCTCTCCTCGGAAATAACCGGCATACGGGGTAAGCTGCCCTTGGGAAAGTGACATAAGGCTTTTGATTTAAAGTCCGCCTTGCTAAGAGAGAATGTGAACTGACAAGACAGAAAACGGAGCGGGGAAAAATCTGCTAAGCGTTACGAAGGAAAAGATGTAACTATCGGGCACCCCAATATGAAAAAAAGTGACGAGGCTAACCCGTATGGACGGTGTCTTGAAGGACATTCGAAATCTGCAGGGAAAAAGAGATTACAGCGAGTCGCCCCACCGGAGTCCGAACGTCAGAAGAAGTCCTTGTCGAAGGGGAAAAAGGGAGTCGCGGTGAAATGTGGGAATAGAGACACGATCTCTGGACTTCGCGCGCAATCAGAAAAAAAAACGAAAACCATCGCGGGAAAGGAGAAGAAAAAAAGGGGCGGGGGGGT
>Ga0179593_1328039_pt1 | contig 18977 bp, 24 predicted proteins | sample CZODoug2_1_08_16_FD_185931 | JGI IMG/M metagenome (GOLD analysis project Ga0179593, IMG submission 185931) | Vadose zone soil fungal communities from Angelo Coast Range Reserve, California, USA - CZODoug2_1_08_16fungal (PacBio error correction) | ecosystem: Environmental > Terrestrial > Soil >...
ACACCTTGACTTCATCCAAGTTGGGTGGAAGTAAAAAAACGAGTCTGTGGGCGAAAAGGGTGCTCGGTGTGGTCAGAGGAAAAGGGGTGCTAGAAGCCTGGAAGAAGGAAACCACTATTAATGCTGTTGGGAGTTCTTAGATGTCGGAAAAGCCGTTTTGCAGAGCGAGTAACTACAGCACCCGGTAAACCCACGGCCCGCAGACCGTTCAGAAAGGAGGGAGCTCGGTGACGTGTTGGTTTTCAGTGGACCAACAAAAAAGGAGGATGTCTGAGAGGGCGAGAGATGGGTGTGATACAAAACACAACGCAAAGATCACTAAACAAGAAAGACTTCATGGAAGCCTGTCCGAAGGTGTGATCAGAGGGGGCAGTACAGTACTGAGCTACAAGTGGTGAAATTCAAATGTCAGCGGGGAAGGAGGAGGTATGGTAAAGGGATGTTCACTGGATACGAAGGTTTCTTTGCAAAAAGGGAAGATCTGAAAGAGGGGGGGGTAGAAGTGACAATGCAGGTAGGGAAATAGCTGAAGAAATAAAAGCGGTGAGAGAGCGAGACCAGAAGTGACGAACAAGAAGAAGTTTTCTTTGGGGGGGGAAGGGGTTTGGTTTTTGTGTGTTGTTGGGGTGGGGGGGGGGTTTGGGGGGGGTGGGGGGTTGGGGGGGTTGGGGTTTGGGGGGTTGGTTTGTGGGGGGGGGGTGACTGTTTCACCATTTTTCCCACTTGGGAAAAACGAGGAAAATGAAGGGCTTATAAAAGACTCTCGAAAAAAAAGAAAAAAAAAAGAGTAGAAAATGACGATATGACGATAAAAGAACTACAGGCTATTGGAAGGAAATTGTCAAAGAAAAAGGAATTAATCAGAGTTTGAAATAAGAACGAAACTAAGTGGGAGAGAAAAAGGCAAAGTACAGGGATTCGAAAGAATAGATGCTTGCAAAGGTAAAATATGCCCGTCACAAATCGTGACAATCTGGGTCTGATATGGTTAGGTATGTGAATTACTGGGGCATGAACGTGTGGAGTAATTCAAAAATGGAAGAGTATGAGTCAGTACTAAAGAAGACTGAGGGGTTTATGGGGATTCAAAAAAGTAATCAGTGAACGTCAGCGAGGCTCCAGGACTCTCTGGCTCTTTCTTTGGGCTGGGTTAAGTACTGTGGGGTAATTTTTCGTGCCCTCGTCCCTCTTGGCTAGGGGGTTTTGTCGCGCAGTCCACTTCGTGTCAGTCTTGAAGAGGGGGGACCCTCAGTACGCTTACCCTTGCTCTCAAAGAGACGAGCGAGAGGGAGGGGCGGCCAGGTGGAATCGGGTGCGCGCTAAGCGAGTAAGTCTTTCTTAGTGCGAACGGGTTAGGGAAACCTTTTTCCCCCATTGGGGGTTTCTAGGGGCCACTGAAACCCGTACCTGATCCCCCTTGGACTTGTCGAGCGAGGGGGGTGGGTACGGAAGGGTTATCTAAGGAGCACTTAATCGGGGTCCCTGTCAGTGAAAAAAACCTTCACGTTTGGTCTCTTCCTTCCAAAGCGGAACCGGCAGCAGGTAGAAGCCACAAGGGGAGGGGTTTTGAACACCTGGAAGAAACTACCTTTCGCACAATCACGACGGGAAGAGAGGGTTTCATTTTCAAAAAACGCAGTAGACAACCCGAAGAACCTGGTCCCCCGAACCGAGTAAACGGGGTCACTTCCTCATCAAGGGGGGAGGAGGGAACCAGGGCAGGGGGATATAAATAGGCCAAACCACCTACGACGCGATGTAATTTCACAAGAGGATGGCCAACGAAGGGGAAGGTCAAACACCGCACCTATGCACAAGACGTTTGCGACATGGTGTAAACTGTGTAAGACAAAATTGGGCATAAATTTTAGGGTCCGAGGGGGATAGTCGTCGCTTGCGCCCAAAAAATAAGGGAAGACTGGAACCAGAATCCAGCCCTGGCCCCAGTCCACCGTGGAGGGCACCCGGGGGGAAGGTAGCACACGGGACAACCATCCCCCCTGGTGATTCTATAAATCTGTAAACAAACATGAACATCAAAAACCAGCTCTGTGTAACTCCAAAGACAAACGTAGACCATTCAGGGGGGAAAGTCTCCAAACATTCCATCCTAAATACAGTCGAGAAATCGGGAGAGGACGACCTGGCCGATCGAGTGTTGTGGTGCAGGCCAAAGCATCAGCTGAAGGGGGGGGTGGAATGTTTTTCCTGACCGAATCTTTTGAAGAGGGAAGTGAGCAAAAACGATGCCGAGTAAGAACTCTACCCTTCCTTCCAATGGATCCCCCCACAACCTGGCTGAAGCAAAGTTAGAAGAATTTGCAAGTCGTTCATCTCCTTTCAACAATCAGGAGGGTCGGAAAAACAACTGTATATACTTACTTCTGGACAAAAGAGGGATGCGAATAACTGGGAACTAATTCTTCAGAAGGGCAGAATCTAGTTATAACTCGGTTGAGTGGGCGCAAAACATATCAACGTCAGATGGGGAAACGCGCCACCTGGTCAAATCAAAAAAAAAAGACGGAAACCTGCTTGGGTACATCAAGGTGTCACCTGAGCTGAGCGGCGGTAAGAAGTCAAACCGGCAAAGTTTTGGTCAAAAATAAAACCCAAAGGAGCCACAAGGACTTCCCCAACATCAGGGCAGACCTGGGGCACGGACCCGGTTCAGATCAAACTTTCCCTGCTCTTAGTGGCAAGCAGATAGAACGGAGCGAAGGAACGAAGCACAGGTTCGGGAGGGAGAATTACCTTGACGAGCGACGAGTCAAAATAGTAGAGTTCGAAGCGGAGCACATAACAAACAAAATATAATCCACACGGGGATGATGCCTAAATAGAGGATGGAGGTGTTTAAGAGGGGGAGGGGGAAAGAGGGGATTGAGCTAGCTGAGGTCCAAAGAAGGCGCGGTGAAATGTTAGGCCGGGGAAGAGTCCGGGAGGTGGACAATCGAAGGAAGGGAACGTTGGGCACTAAGTCGGGGGGAAAAGAGGAGGTCCTGGGGGGGGGGGATAGTAGATGGGCATGCAGGAGGGGGGGGAGGGGTGTTGACAACTTGGGGCAGGTCCTATCAAGAGTAATAGGCTAGACTCTATTGTGAAAGAGTGGAGTAGGGGTAGGGTTGATGTGGGATTGGGCTAGGGTGGCCGTTACTTTTGACCGACGCACAAGATCATTGGGAGACAACTTAAAAGGGTAACTCTTTCAGTGCACGCCGCATCAAGAGGAGTGGGTTGTAGCCGACAATGTTTTGACCATCAAAGAGGGAAAGGTGTGGGAAGAAAAACACGTGTTTGGTGCGCACAATGTTCTCGGAAAGCGGTAGTGAAGGCTTTTTTTGGGGAGGACAGGAAGCGTGTACGTGGTAAAAGGAGGGAAGGACGGGAAAGCGCTCAGAGAGGTGGTGAAAAGAAACAGGAGGAACCACTTCTCAGGACTGGGGGGGAGGACACAACAAAAGATGCGCGTAAAGGTCACCGAAAAGTCATCCGAGTGGGAACGAGGTACGGTGTTAACGGCTTGCAGGCGCGGGAATGAAGGGGGGTTGAAGGGGGGGGGGAGTTGGGTGGGGAGTCAACACATGAGCGGGTGTTACTGCGGTCAGTGTGTTTCCAAAAAATCGACAGGTGAAAAGGGGGGGAATATTGCAAGTGGGTCCTCTATGGACAAGCACTGAAAGTGGGGGAAGGGGGGGGGCTAGTCTTGGAGGGGCCTGATTTGACTCGGCTTGCGACATTGGAAAACTGATCAAAGCGGAGAACCAATCCGGAGGAATTAGGGGGCAAACTCCGAAGGGGAGAGTTGGGGAGACTGACACGTGAGGGGGTCGTCATCGCGGTTGGAAAACACAGCTGGGGGGGGGGGTTGCAGGACGTTAGAGTAAGTTTGGGAGCCCGGAAGGACGGTTCCTCACTCAGGGGTGGGCTGTCGGGTACCAAAAAAATTGAAAAAGAGGTTACTGATGAAGGGTTTGTTGGGACCCCTGCACACGGGCCGGGGCGGGGGGGGGGTCGAAAAAGGGAGGCGGGTTTGTCGTCCAGGTCTCCCTCAAGGGGCAGGGGATAAAATCATGCAGGTTAAAAGATGGTCATCAGCTAAAACGGACAGGGGGGGAAGCTGGGGGGGGGGGATCGTTCTCGTGGCCGTAAATTTCCAGGGCCTTTTTGAATGGGGATGTGTGTCAGGTCCCACAACTGTCCTGGGCAGTTACGAAGTCTGCGGCGTTGTAGCCATCTTCCGTCTTCTGTGTTCAGTGACGCCAGTGGAAGGGGGGAAAAAAGAGGGGATACCGCGAAGACTTCCCGTCCACCCCTAAAAAAAAAAGGAAAAACCGACGAATCAACAGGGCAACTCTCTGTTTAACTATGGTTTTGAGCGTTCCGCGTCTTCCAGAAGAGTTTGTCCAATATCCAATCACCCTGCCTGTCAAATGCTTCTGCTTAGGCTGGGCTAAACATCGTGAAGCGTGATCCCAGCCTGTGTGTAAGGTGAAGTGAACCCGACGCGAGAATTCTGCGCCAGGAAAAGAGGCTGGGATGAAAAGGGTGCGAGTGTCGACGAATATATAATGGCAGGCGTCACTAGTGTAACGAAATAAGTGGGGAGGGCCAACCGTTAAGTGTGGCGATTTCCATTAACTTTTCTGGGTATCACAATCGGGTTAAAAGGAAAGATGGAAGGCAAATGGCGTGGGGCAGGAAAGGTTATTGGGGAAAGGAAGGTTTTGAGGGAAAGGGTTCAACGAGCCGGTTGTGGGGGCTGGGAGCGTCCCGAATAGCTATTAAATTTGGGGGGTTGACGCGCTGGGAAAGGGATGTTGTAGAAGAAAGGAGCGTGCACTGGTCTAAAGGGGGACAACAAAACAACAAGGACACAAAGAACCCGACGGGGGGCGGCTGGTCTTAATGCAAAGGTTCTCCGAAGGGGACCCTAAAAGGGGGCCAAGAGTGACGGCAGCGGAGTGGCAAAGGGGACGCACTCACCAGCAGGGCGCTGGAGAAAAATGGGGGACCTCACTACCATAGGATCCAGAAAACCCCCTGGTTGGGAACCAGCACAATACCATACAAACAAGGAATGGCAAAAAAGAGGGGGAGTTAAGAAGGTATCGGAGAAAGTCCCGTGCCGGGCGGAAAAAAAAGGAGGGGGGCTCTAAACAGTCTGCCGCCACGTGGAGGGTCGGAAGCTTTGCGGGGTTGGGGACCGGCAAAAAACATCGAAGCGGCAAGAACACGGCACAAAGCGTGCCAGGTAGGTCGCCTTCACACAAAGGAAAGCGAAGGAGGAAATGCGTCGCCCGGGGGGAAATTTTTTGTGCGAGTGGGAAGAGAAATTCCTATTTCTAAAAGGCTGGGGGGTACTACAGCTCAATAAAAAGAAGTGGACTACAACAGATCCTTGGCTTCTGGGGTGAATGGGGAGGCCGGCTGCGCCGTGCGAAGAAAGAGGATTCGCCTGATTAAAAACTCACAATCAAACACAGTGGAAGACAAGACTCCGTGGAAACGCAAATCAGTGCAAGAAGAAAAGGGGGGGAGATCGATCCACCCCAAAACGAAGGAGAAAGGGCCTAGAGACAACGGTGCAGGAAGAAAGGAGGGTTGAAGGGAACAGGGGGAGGATGGTGACTACGCGGGGTTTGAAAATTTGGGAGAGAGGAGAAGGAGAAAGAAAAACCAGTCCTCAGAATACTCCATCACCAAAGGAAAGAGAAAGGGAAAGGGGTAGGGCCAGTCTTGGGTGGTATCGTCTCCATTCGCCTGGAGAAGGATGACTAAGTAACCGACCTCACCACTTGACAAAAAGGCGACCGTGGGGGGACGGACCTCTGGCGCGAGGTTACGTGTTCTCGGAACTCGTCGCCAATTTCTTGGGAGGGGGGTTATGCCGATCGAATTTGGGGAAGTCCCAACGAACAAAAAGCCGAAAAGGCCAAAAGAGAAAAAATAAACGTTGAGGAGATCCTTTTGGGTCGCTATCTTGCATTGAAACGGGAAGCATTGTAAGAACCCGTGGGGGAAAGTTCACCTCTTTGTGCCATGACGCATATAGTTCATGAAAGGTTTGAATTAAAACGGGTGGGAATTGATACTGGGTAGGCTGAAGAACCGGGGACAAGAGAAACTGCTGGGGGCGGTCAGCCAGTTCAAATAGCTCTACCATCCAGCTTTTTCAGGGCGGCGAACCATCATAGAACAGGCAGCCTTTGGTTCTGGGGCCGGTTGTTTCAAAATCGCCAGTGGGGGCCACGTGCCTCTCATGACGCGTCTTGACCAATCTCGAAAAAAAAAAGCAGGACGGAAGTCTACGAAGAAAGAAAATCACCGCGGGAGGGGAGAAAAAATACAAAAAAGACGAACCCTGCATGAAAGGGAAAAAAGAAGGACTGACAAGAGGGCATAAATACCAGGAGGGGGGGGGAAAACTACGGGTCGAGACAACAAAACAAAAAAACTACTGCAAAATCGCACCTTAATCTCCTTCCAGGGGGAAACCTGTGCCGCGGGCGGGGGGGAACAATGTCCAAGGCGGTGCGGAGTGGACGAGGGGGGATTACTGGCGCCGGGGTCCAGGTGGGTAAGTACAATGAAAAAAAGGAAACAGGTGGGCCCGCGGCATAAGTCTAAAACGGGATTGGGGGGTAGGGGGGGAGGACGGCCCGGGGGAATCGTGCAAGTCCAGAGAAGGCTCTGGATTGACAGTGGAGGGGGGGGGAGTCTTTTGGTTCCGGCGGTTTGGCCCCGGTGCGAACCGGCGTGAGTCTCCGGGTCCAGGTCAAAGGAGCATCTGCCACACCGAGCGAAGGCATTGCTCCTCACCCAGGAACAAACGAAAAGGAAACGGACTTGGGTCGAACCAAACCAACGAAAGAAAAAAACATGCCTTGCAGTCTTACAAAAAAAAGCATGGTCATCGTAAAAACCGCAACGGGGGGGGGATAGAACTGGGGGACTCATCTGATACTCCTCCTTTCATTCCAAGAAAAAAGGTCGGTTCATGAAAAACCAAAAAAGGTGAGAAAAATCAACGGCGCGGTGGGGACCGGGTAACAGGACATGGAAAACCGTAAAAAGTAACAGGTGAAAAAAAGGAAGACCACAGGTTTGCCCCCGTAGAAAAAAACTCATTGGAGGGCGGACAAAAGAGAGGCGAACTAAAAAAACTAAAAACAAACTACGACGATGTCCTGAACAAATGAATGAAGACCCGCCTTTTAAGGAGCAACCCGGTCCACCTATTCCAAAACTTTCAAGGCGGAGGGGTAAGACCTACAGGTGTATCCAAGGGGGGACTTGGGGACTCCGTTGTGTACAAGGTCAGGGGGGGTTTCAACACTGCTCAAACGCAAAAAACAATCCAATGACCCCCGAAGAAAAACTGGGGGAAAAGAAAGTGAAACGGATTTCAATTTCCACCTCCGTCCAAATTCTAAGAGAATGACCAGGCCTAAACCTTCAGGGAAAAACACTGACCTGGACACCCTGATGTTTTACTCCAACAACCCAAACCGGAAAACGCCTGGCGACCACGACAAGATGGAAAAAGAAATCAAGGAAACTCAGTATAGTTGGGGAAAACCTTAAGGTTCGAGCATCTGGTGTGGTGTTCCAAAAAGAAACGCGTCCGTGGTTTGGGGGACTGGTTGAAAGGAAACAAAGAGGATTAGCAGGGTAGAGGGGGGGTATAACCAGGGGGACAGAGGGAAACCAAGTCAAACAATACACACGGGATTCACTAACCGGAGCTAGAGCATTGGGGCGCGGGAAGGGGGGCCAAACAGGTTATTGAGGGAAAAAAATCAATTGGACGGCTTCAACACTCGGACGCTAAGACAACCACTGAACTCCATAAATTGGCTGATGAGAACAGATTTACCAGGGAGGTTTCCCTCTGTTAAGCTTGGCGGACGAAAGTCACCGTCATCGTGCAAAACAAAAAGAAACGGCAAACAGAAAACGAAAACGCGCTTTGCGTAACCCATGCGGAAAGGACCTCGCTGGGAGAGGCGGAAAATCGGCCCTCAAAAGTGGGGGGGAAAAACAGAAAAACTTCAAATGCATCCGAGCGGCACGATCAACCAAACCTTAAAAAAAAACGGGGAATTCAACGAGTACGGAATCAAAGGCTCCGTCGAGGGTGAAAAAAATATCTCACGCCGCGCGACACAGACCCCCAATAAAACCGGATAATGTAAGGGAAAAAAAAGCCAAGAACAAAGAAGGGTACATCAGGTCAAATACAAAACCCAAGACTATCAACAAAAACAAGTAAAAATAGTAGAGGGGGGCGGGGTTAGGAGAAAGGGAGCAACTAAATGCACCTGGGCGAGAGTCGGGAAAAACGGTAATCGCGAAAGTGAACTTTGAGAGAAAAAAGGGGGCTAAGTGGGCTGGTCCAGCTGGGGGAAGGCCGGGAAAAGGGGACCGGGAAGGGAGGCCCGGTATGGGGGGCCTAGGTTGGGGAGACGTTCCTAGGGGGAAAGTCAAGGGATTGGGGGGCGGGTGGAAAGTGGAGGGGACGGGAAACAAGCAAAGCTCTCTTAGTTTAACAAGCGGCAGTCTGGATTTGGGAGGGGGGAAACGTGAAAGCCGGGGTTGACGATATGGGGATTTGATCAAATCAAAAGTGACAACTGCAGGGTAAAATGAGTCTCAAATCACGCCACTACGAGAGGGCACAAGTTTGGCTCATAAAAGGAATGAAAAGTAGTCACCGAGGAATTTGTTGGCCGAATACTACGGTTGGGTCCGTCTACACCTGGACAGCGTCGAGATCGGGGGGGGACGCCAGGGGGTTGGATGACAATGGGAAGTTTCTATTAAGGACGGTATACTTCAACCACGGACCCGTCAGCATAGTTTTGTCAGCACCAGTCAACAGAAAAAAGGGGTCGGGAACCAAAATAAAAAATTCCCGTCAGGGGCATCATCCTAGGGGTCAAGGAAGTGACGCAGGCGGGATTTGTGGGCGGCTTCTTGCCGCGCGTTGTGGTGTGTGAGTCAACGGAAGGGCGGGGTGGCTGCGGTAAAATTGGTGTTTACAGAAGGAGCGGCCGGAAAAGGTGATAGGAAGGGTGGAAACAAAGGGGGGTTCTGCAAAAAGGGGGGACAGGGGGGTGGTTCCAGGGCGAAGGTGGTAAAATTGCAGGTCGTGTGACGAGAATTGGAAGGATTTGCAACAGGGAACTCGTAGAACGAAGCCGGCCACTGAGGAACCTGTTATAAAAAAAAATCAAAGGCAAAAATATGGGCGGTGGACGACGACCCCCCCCCCCCCCCTGTGGGGGGGGGGGGTTGGGGGGGTGTTGGGGTTTTGTGTTTTTGGGGTTGGGATGGGGGGAAGTTTTCAGACACGAGGGGGGGGGTGGTTCCATGGGTGGTTACATGGGTCGGATTTGTGTTTGGCAGGGGGGACGTCTTAGCGCCAAAGGTGGTAAGAAAGCAAAAACATTGGAAAGTAGTGGGGGAAGGACTCAATGGGCATAACTTACCAGGTGCGTCCGGTTTACTAGGGAGGTGGGTTCCCAAAGTCCACCCAAGAGGCTTTCTTTTGCGGAACACGGATGGGGTGGCTGGAACCAGGTCGACAAGGTCCCCATTGGAAGGGGGGAGAGGACCTGCTTAAGGGAGACGGGATGTTAAGCCGGCTAAAAAAAAGGGTGGCCCGATCGAGTGCAGGCTGTGAAAAAGGGGTAGCAGTCAAGGTCAGGGGGAGGTGGGAGGTCCGGGAACCACTTGAAAATTTTTGAGTGGGTCTCACCTGCGTTGGGGGATCAGAATCTTTCACCTCGGGGTGGGAATTGAAAAGGAACTGGGGGGCAACCAAAGGTACTCAGGACTCCGGGATCACCTTAGACACGGGGTACCTAAACACCAGGAAGAAAATGCAAATGCACGGAAAAAAAATTTGGTGTAGTGCACCGGATGCCAAAACTTGGGTCAAAATAGAAACAACCGGATCCTTTGAGGAAAGGAGGCGACGACGGTATCCCAGGGGGTACGAAAGAAACGTGACAGCAAAAGTAAAGTTCGCCCCTCACTCCTAAAAGAAGAAAACATCAGGGGAAACCACTAGACGGAGGGGGGGGAAATGGCCAGAGCTAGTACGGTTCTATTCCTGAAGTCAAAAGGAAGGGTGGTCTCACGAGGACAAAGGGGAGGCAAGGCATTGGTTTCAGCAGCGGTTCGGGGGGAATGGGTGAGGGGAAAAAAAACGAGAAGGGGGACAAAGGGAGGACTATGCTGGGCGCGTCCGGGGTTTGCAGGAAGCGGCGGGGGGGGGGGAGACCGTCAAGGGAATCTGCAACGTGGGCCAGTGGAGGGAATAAAAACCCAGTACAACGAAAAAAACTCTGCTGAAGAGGATTGTCAAAATCCTCCGGCGAATCACGCCGGGGGGGGTGAAAGGAAATGGGGTCCATACGGAAATCACAGAAAGTGGCGATCACAAAAGGGTATCCCGAAAGGACATAGAGAAAGAACACCCAAGGAAACCAGAAATGCACGCCCCGAGGACGGACCTGGCAAAACTCTTCATGATGGCCCATTACTACCGGGGGACCTCAAAAAAAAAAAAACGAGAGCAAAAACTGAGGCTCAGGGTCCCGGAAAAAAGGCAAAAAAATTAGTTCGGGAGGGAACCTTTTTTTTGTTTCAAGTCCACCAAAGTCGATGAGGGTCAGAAAGAGAATAAGCGGAAGGGGGGATAGTCCGCATCGAACACGGCCCCGAAGAAGAAGCGGCGAAACAAAACAGGAAGACGTTTTAACGGGAGGAGGGGTCTCAAATATTGGCTCCCCGGCTTTACTAAACAGCACCGGGGGAGCACAGCTTCCGGAAGTCGTTCAGGGGGGGACTGTTTCTGAAAAAAATGAGAATGGTTCAGAAAACTTAAAAGGAACTCGACTAAAAAAACACAAAAAGAAGACACCCGGGGGGGGGGAACAACAAAGGAAAAAGCACAAAACCGTTGGAGGAAACAACAGGGGATTCAGCACATTGGGGTTCAGATCTCATCAAAAAATGAGGAAAAGAGATAGAGGGCAAATGCCTTCTCCAAGGTTTTGTGAGTACGAGTCAGGGGGTGACTGCAAGTGGGGTTTGGTAGAAAGGGGTGGTCACAGAATCATCCAATATAGGGAGCAAAACAGGCCGCACACGGAGACCATCAAAAAAATCTTCCCTGCTTTTGTAAGTAAGTCTGGGGGAAAACAATTAAGGTAACATCCGGGGGAAAAAGATGAAATCTGTAAAAGACAGAAACAAAAGGTTCAAAAACAACAAAAAAGGAAAGGAACCGCGGAAAAAGAATAGGAGGAGACGTGTGGAGGCAGTACAAAAAGAAAATTGAGTTGAGGAGGGGGCAAGATCGAATGGTTTTGTCCGGGGCCAAACCACCAGGAAGGCAGCTCTACCCGCACGTGCGGAAAAGATGGGCGGACGCCTCCTGTTTGTGCGACGCGGCAGGAACTGCCGAAAAAAAACAACGGGGGCCGTCACCGCCGCGGGTTGCAAGAGGAATCGGGGTGGGGGGCGGTCCATGGGGGGGGACATGTTACAAAAGTTGCGAAGGTGACAGTTGCGTGAGAACTGCCGGAACGCATTCGGGGGGTGGGGAGGGGAAGGAAAGTCTGACATCGGAAACTACCATCCACCGCGGTGAGAACTGAAAAGTGCTACACAGTACTCCAAAGGGGGGGGCGGGGGGGGGGGCAAGGGGGGGGGGGGGGGGTTGGGGTCGATGGCATCCAGTGGTCAAAGGAAACAGCTACAGTACGAGAAAAAAAACCAGCTCTAATAAAACCGACGAGGGGAAGGGGCGGGGGGGACGCCTAAAGCACAACAAAAGAGGGGTAGAAGTTTTCAAAAAAAAACCAAAATGGAAAGGAAAAAAAAAAAAAGACCAAAGAAACTTGCAAGAAAAAAGAATTGCAGGGGCCAGTCAAAAGAACGGGGTTCAAAACTTGCGAACACGTAACCGCCCGGACTCGCATAGGGGGCACCGGGGGCCAGCACAGTGGATCAATACCAAGAGAAAAATTACTGGGAATGAATCGTAGGGGTCACTTGGGAGTATTAAATCAAGGGTCACGGGGGGGTTACCGGGACACCATATGCAGCTTATCCGTGAGCAAAACTCCTGGGTGTATTCGAATGGGGAAGACTGTGCACGGTCAAGGGAGCCAATCGATATGTGCTCGGGGCGGTTAAAAGGTGGGGGTGCAAGTTTGAATTTTGGGGCAATGGAGAAAAAAAAACTTAGCGGCAAAGGGGTGAAAGGTCAAAGGAGGCAAGCGAAAAAAAAAACCCCCGTAAAAGGGTGGGGGAAAGGCTGGAGAGAAACACCGCAGCAAAGCCGAGGAAAGGGAACTGGGGGGGAAAACAGTGGTTCGGGGACCGAAAAACCATGAAGGAAAAAGAAGAACCACCAGAAAAGAAGGGAAACCTTACCGTGTGAGGCGGGAGAAAAGACAAATTCACCAAAGCCAAGGGAGTGTTTCGCAAAAAACGTCCCACAAAGCAAAGTGTCCAAAAAAAATCAAAAGGCCTTGAAAGTGGAACCAAGCTCGAACCACCAAGAAAGCACCGCCAAAACTCCTCCAACCGGAAAGCAAAACGGAAGCTCCTTGGGGAGACGGCCACAAAAAGTAAACAGAGAAGTCCAGCACCACAAAAAGAAGCGATTAGGTCCAACGCGCATGCGACCCCAGCGGTGTCAGGCAGCAAAAGCCACCTATTCAACGTGCTTTGGCCCTGGGTGGACCAATGGCGGAAAAGGGTGGAAAGGGGGTCGGTTCACTAAAGGGGGTGGGCCGATCGGAAAATACTCCATCATCGCAATCCGTCCGGAAAGAATACGGGCAAATGGCAAAACACCGGTCACCGGGGGTGACCAAAAAGTTAAACGAAAAAAATGTGAAAAAAACGGCGCACGGCGGACACGGAGGGCAGCCACAACCAAAAAGTTGGGGGAATTCACAAAAAACCAATGACAACGCAAAAAGGAAAAAGCGACAAAACGTCCATCCCGATCAACAAATCAGCCACAAGGGGGAAAAAGAAGTTCACCCAGAGGGAACATCGTGTGGGGGGGGGGAAAAGAGGAAAGCGTACTGTGTGACTGTGTGGGCCTTCCCACGGGCTGAGTGACGGTCGAACAAAGAAACCCTTGGGAGCAAGTCAGTCAAACCTGGAGAAAACCAAGGCTGCACGCACGCTTGGAAAAAAGTCCAACAGCTAACCTTGCACAAAAAATTCAGTTTGAGAACACAAGACAGCCGGGTGAGGCGGCAAACCGCACTGCAGGAGGAGACCAAGGGGGTTCACTCCTATGGCGGCGTGAGAAAAACACTGGCCACCAGGGGCAGGGTGACCTCAAGGATAGGGTGCCGCATCGGAACTGGAGAAAGGACAAAAATGAGCAATCAACAGTCAAAGAAAGCTCCTCAGCGGGGGGCTACCCGTCACGAGGGGGTAAGGGCGCTGGAAGCAGGGGGGGACAGAGGGGGGAAAAAGGAAAAAATTTGGAACAGACCAAAAAAATCCAAACATCATAGGATGGGGGCAGGGTGGAGAAAAGAGAGACCGAGTACCCAAACCTCGGACATACCGGTTACCAGTAGGCCAATTCGGTCACCACAGATCTGGCTCAATGGTCAGAGTGGACAACTAAGAAGCGCCAGGAACAAAAAAAAAGGGGCCTTCCAAATTCAAACAGTTCACAAATCGCGAGAACGGAACGAAGCGAACAACGTCCGGGGAAAGCCGCTTCGCCTAAAAACCAAAATCTCTCTACAAACAACAACGTAGGATGCGAATGTCGGGGGGGTATTCAAGTCTGCTTAACGAAAAAGTTGCAGGGGGGGAAAAAAAAAAGGGAAACTTCAAAAAACCTCACCTGACGTGAACGGGGGAAGTGGAAACGGCCAGGGAAAGAGGTCACGGGTCAACAATCGAAGGAACACTGGGGGCGGGGGGAAAAGGGTCCGAAAAAGGGAAAAAGGTGTGGGATAGTCCTAGGATGGAGGAAAAAAGTGGACGGTTTGGGCTGGGGTTCCATGGGAATTGCGAGGATCAACCCAAGCAGGAAAGGTAGCCGCTGAGGTACGCAAGCGGAGGAGTAGTTTTCTTTGGATGTTGGACTGGGGCGGCCGGTGGGGGGGGAAAAGATATGTTCCGGAAAGGTGCTACCCAAGAACCTAGGGTACTGGGACACTTGTAAAAAATGCGAAGGAAATCAAGGAACGAGTGTACTTGTTGGAGGCAGACGAAAGGGCGCAAGGGCGGTCTCCTTTGGGGTTCAGATAACTACAGGGGGGGGGGGGGGAACGAGGGACGAAAAAAGGTTAAAAGGGATACATAGGCCGCGGGGGGTTGGGGGGGCAAAAGGGAAGAGGTTTCGATGTAAAGTTTAAAACTTCGCAACAAAAAAAAAAGCAGAACTGGGGGGTGCAACAAATGGGGCAACCCGGGAACGCGGGAATTTTACCAGAAACAAGATAACGGACCGGAAAATGGTTTTGAAGAAAATCCTAGGGGGGTCCCGGAGGGAAGGGGGAGTCAACGGGAGAGGGGGGGTGAAAAATCAGTTATTGGGCCGTAAAAAGACAGTTGGTTGGGGAGGAAAGCAAAAAGTCTGGCGGCAGTGTGTTCCCGAAAAAGGAAGGGACGTCAAACTCGGGGGAAACCGGGGGCCAGGTGTCAGAACCGACGGTGACCGTGGGGGGACAGTCGAGGCAAGGGTCATGAACGAGTTGCGCGGCATTGTAGAGGGCACGACGAAAAAGAAAAACCAGGAAAAAAAAAGTTCGGAAAATTCCCCGACAGTCAGCACGTGACATAGGTGGTCGTGGGACGGGGACAACGTTGACGGACATAAACGGGGGAAAAGGAAATCGGAGGGGGGGTTCCGGAATCTGAGGCGTCCAGATGGTGGGGACCGGTACGCACGAGAAAGAAGTAAGGGTGCCGTTACGCAATGGTGCGTCGGGGACAAAGGAAGGGTGAGACGAATTCAGGGGTGGTCAAACGGAAAAAAACAAGGGCCTCGTTGAAACTGGGGGCGCAAAAATTCGGGGGGCGGACAGTTCGACCCGCCCAGTGCTTGGCGAGGGAAGCGTTAATGCTCGGCAAGGTCAGGACTCAACCGGGCAGGGGAAGAAAGAGACGGGTGAAGGTTTGCCAACTCAAATGTCCGTTGTAATGGCCTGTGGTCTTAAAAAAACAAAAAGTCAAACCATAAAGGGGGAAGTGGGAAGACGCTGCGTCAGGGGTGATCGAAAACTGGGAAGAGGGTGTGTGTCAAAAGTTCCCGGGGAAGGGGCACCAGATCGAAAAAACGGCGAACCGGAAAAAAACGTACCAGGAAACCACCAGAGCCAAAGCAAAGAGGCCAACTCTCAAGGCACATTGTTGAGTGAACCGTTGACAAACCTTTTTGGCCTACAAATACCAAACCCAAAGCAGTCGTCAATGCAAGTCTCTAAAAGGCAGAAAACCCTTGGAAGGAGACAACACGGAAGGAGACAGTAATAGCCATCGACAAGATCGAGGAAGTGGGAGACGGCATATGTTACCTGGCAAAGAGTTACTGAAGAGGGAAGGTCCGGCGGACGGGTTGGGTCTCGAAGTCAGGGGAACACGAAGGGATGCATGGAGGGGTCAGAACGTGGAGGGAAGGGGGGTTTCGTGGAAGGGGGGGGTCTGAACAAAAAAAGTGATACTGTGAGGAAAAAGGCGCTATTCGAAAGTCGGCGAGACGAACATGGGGGAAAAACGTAAAAAAATGTGAAAGGAACAGAAATTGAAGGAAAAAAAAAATCGAACACAACACAACAAACCACCGCGGAAGGAGTTGAGGGAGAGGGAACCTATCCCGCGGGGATGGTCGGCGCGATTTCCCAAAAGAGGTAACCGCATCAAAAAACGATGCTAAAAAAAACCAGTCCACCGCACACAGGAAATCAAAAACCCCCGTGGCAAAATCAAAAAAAAAATTCACCCGCCCGATGCTCAAAAAAAACTAGAGCGGGGAGGGGACCACGGGGGCAAAAAGGGAACGAAAACAAAAAAAAAAGAAAAAAAAAAAAAAGAGGCCGGCAAAAAGGCTACGGGGGGAAAAGTTGGCCGTTGGGGTTGTGGGGGCCGCACCACCCATTCGGAGGGAAAAACCCACAAATCAACATCACCCTACAGTGGGAAGGAAAACGTCCGCAGGCACCAACGAACTCGAAGAAGCAAGGAAAAGAGGTCTCGTCAAGGGGTACGGGTGGTTGCTGTAGGAACACAAGGTCTCCACGGCGTTGACGGGGAACAGAAGAACCTATAACTGGGATACCCTGCCTTTACTCTGTGGGCGTTGTGAAGGGACTTCCCGGGGTGCAAAAAACGTTCGACTAGCAAAAGAAGGACGAAAAATGAAACAAACCGAATCAAACCTCGTAAAAAAAAAACAATCCTAGGGTCAAAACGGTGGGGAGGCAATTCACTTGGGGGAGATCGACTAAAAGAAAAAAAAACAGTGTGGGAGAGGGTAATCCACCAACTACCAAGCCGGGGGTGTTAAGGGAAAAATCTTTTTCGGGAAAAGGTTGCTCGGTTTGGGGTGCACGCGCAGGCCGTATAGTAACGAAAAGGGGAGCAGAAGGACTCCCAGGGGAAACAAGACGCTTAAAAGTTGTGGTGGGGGGGGGAACAAAAAATTCCTCATCTGAGGTTCTTCGGATCACTCAACCGGAGCCATAGTTTCGAGGGGACAACAAACACCCCGTTCAAACCAGAAAAACGGTAAAGCGTAAAAAATAGCTTTAAAATTTGCTTAGGAAGCAGAAAAACAAAGCTTCTTGAGCGTGGGATACCTAAAGGGGGGGGTTGTCCAAAACAAACCACATCAAGCGAACATCAAAAAGGGAAATCCGCAAGAAAAAAAGCCTGGCTCTCGCAGGGGAACGGAACATCGGAAAGAATGCAGGGACAAATGCCGCGGGGTGGCAGGCGGAATGATTAGGGAAAGGGTTGAGTGGGTCTAAACCACCCCCAACGGTACGGGGGGGACAGGTTATGCTAGAACCCGGGGAAAGGACGCATGGATGAAGGCGGGAACAAGGGAAACCATAATCCTGAAAAAGAAAAGCGTGTAAGAGGGGGGGGGAGAAAACTCAGAAAGAGCCTAGAAACTAGGGTGGGGGGGGAAGGGGTTTGGGGGGGAAGATTTCAGACCGGAAAACCTTGCAAATTAAAGATCTCAAAAAAAGCGCAGGAAAAAATAACCCGACTTCGAAGATACCAGAGCATAAACCAGCCCATCAAAATTAAAGACATTTGGAAAATAAACAAAAAACCATCAGGAAGAGAAGAAAAGCAATTTTGCAGGAATCACCAAAAATTGGTCAACTCTTGAAGGAAAAAAAACCGATCAGGGCATCAGTAGCCGGAGGAGGAAATGTAAAGTATGCCGAGCGTAAAAAGTTTCCAAGGAAAATCAATGACTTATGACGAGGTACTTAAGTTGCGAAGGAAAACGGGTCGGAATTCCACAGGCACGCAGCGTCCGTCTCAACGACGACGGACTGGGTAGGGGGGAGAGGGCCAAAGTGTAAAAAAATCCGGTTGCAAAGGCTACCCGGATCTCCGAGGGGGGGCTTACTGGGGGTTGGAGTCCAGGTGGTCCGGGGACCCGGCGGGGAAGGTCGGAAGGTTGGACCAGGGGTAAAGGCGGAAAAAGAGGGGGAAAAAACCACGGTAAAACGTCAAAATTTAGTCACACCGAAAATTTCAACGCGGGCTGACCACTTGACAGTGGGGGGCGTAGAAACCTAAAAACCCACAGAAAAGCCATGAGGGGGAGAAATGGGCGCCAAAAAGCAGCAGAGAAAACCGGGAAAACCGGCTGGGGGGGGAGAGGGGAAATGAACAGAGCGCAGCCAAGGGTAAGCTCCCATCCAAGGTGCAAGGTTTTCAACTGGAAGACAACCCTAACAGCAACGGTGGACACCAATAGAAGCTGGGGGGGGGGGGCTGGTGGAAAACAAACGTCAAATCAACCCGACTGACTGGCACAGTGGAAACCTCAATCAAAGGGAGGAAATGTAGACCAAGTACAGCTTCTCCGGGGCTTTGCAACCGGAGGAAAAAGTACATCCATTGAACCAACCAACCTACTAGAGGTCTGGAACAAAAGCAGAAAGGGGAACCCCCTACTGGAAAAAAAAGCGAAAGACGGGAAAATAGCCACGTTCTGCAATTTGGGTAACGACCTTTTTCAAAAAAATGTTCCGGAGGGGGGACCTCGAAAAGGTGCTCGTACGGGGAAACGGGCAATCCGCTACACAGAAGTGTCCGGCAACTGATCCCGCAGCCCTTAAAAATGGATAACCGGATGGGGGCCACTCCGGGCCACACTAAACGGAGTAAAACCTGACCGTCATAACCTTAAGGAAACAAAATGACTCGATGCAAATCCAAGCAAGGGAGAAAGTTTTTACAAAAAAAAACAGGAAGTCCTACCTCAATGAACTCGCCCATGCAGCCGGATAAATTCTCAAGGGGAGAAGGGAGGAAATTCCACCCAGAGCTGGCAAGGGGCACTGGGGGTGGGGGGTTGGATAAAAAGGACATCTGGACTGCGGGTTTACTTTTTACAAGTCCAATCGGACTGTTAACGGGAGAAATACATTCCCTTAACAGATTTAAGCACATAAAAGAGGTCACAACTGTAATCCCCCACACGGGCTTCCCAACTATGTAAGACTATTTCCGATCAGGGGGACAAAAAAGGGAAAAACACACGCTGAATGTCAAACACCTGAGCATCCGGGGGGGAACGGCGTCAACCTCTTCGGTTACCGGCGAAAAGTGAATCAGGAGTAGGTGACAGGCTTTGGTAAAACCATGGGGCATTTGGGTAAAGAAAAGGGAAAACTTGAGGCAACAGTCAACGGAAAGAGGGGAACAACCCTTCTCCACTTCAAAGAAAC
>Ga0179593_1460352_pt1 | contig 18977 bp, 18 predicted proteins | sample CZODoug2_1_08_16_FD_185931 | JGI IMG/M metagenome (GOLD analysis project Ga0179593, IMG submission 185931) | Vadose zone soil fungal communities from Angelo Coast Range Reserve, California, USA - CZODoug2_1_08_16fungal (PacBio error correction) | ecosystem: Environmental > Terrestrial > Soil >...
TTTGACCTTTGGTTGAATCACACCCAAGAGAAGGGCAAATCAGCGGTCGGAGCGGGAACCGGGGGAATCAGGGGCGGATTCGCAGGGATAAAGAATAGAGACTGGTGATACTTTGTCGGCTTAGAACTGGGGTCCATAAGTCAAAGTTCGGGGGTTTCTATCGAAGGAGGGTTAACGAAGGATCAGAAGGCATCCCGCACCTTTCTAAGTCGATGATCCTCTGTGCGAATTTTTCGGACAAGTGGAATGACATAAGGGGAAGTTTGGCAGGTGTGATTCAGGGGGTTAGGACGAATGGGGTGGAAGGGCGGAGAAGGGGATGTAGCCGAGGGGGATTTGAAGTTGGGTCTCTTATCTAAAAGGGCTTCTCATTCGCGTCACATTAATCCGACTACATCTGAAGCAAGTGTACTGAAGAGTTGAAAACGGTCAATCGGATCGATGAGAGCAATCCAATGAAAAAGGGGGGGGCAAGTCATCTCTAGAAGACGAGGAGGGGGCGTTAAGCAGGAGCAGTATGGCGCGGGGGAAGATCTTAGAACTGGAAGAGAGTAGAAAACAGACCACGGCTGGACGTGGCTCTGTTAGTTTGGGAGGGGTGAGTCCGGCTGCTTGTCGGAAGAGGTTGTCGTGTCGTGAAAATTGTCCAAATAGGGGAGGTGGAGTGCGAGGGACGAGCGGGCTATTTCTGGGGGGGAAACCGCTTTTGATTGTGGGGAAGGGGTTAGAAACCTCAAAAAGCGTCTAGAGAAAAAAACGGAAGTTTCCCTCGAAGGTGCAGGTTCTTCAAAGACGAGGGCGAACTTCACAGTTCAAAGCAAAGCCGAGGTAGAAAAACTTGGAATCGTCGCCTAAGGCAGAGTGCCACAGAATCTCTACACCGAAAAAAATCGACCCATAACTAAGCTCCGGACAAGGATAGGAACAGAACCTAAGACTCCTATAAAGTTCGCTTCCTTAGAATGCCAGTGAGACCATGGAGAGGAGCGAAGGTGGATCCTCGCAGCAGTGAAAGTCATCTTGAAAAACGATCTTCTACGAAAGAGAAATTAACCAAGGAGTGAAACGAGGTCCAGACGCCTGGAAGAAAGGGGGGCGAAGTAAGAGGGCGATTCTCTAAGGGTGCATTTATAAAACTGACCCCCCCCCAACTCTATCAAGAAGCTCAAACGTAAACTTGACGAAAAAAGGACTAAAAAACCACCTGCACTGCCAATCAGAAAAAATTGGTCATGTCCCAGGCTAACAGACTCTATCTCCTACGTAAATATCAGGACGAAAGCCAAAAAGTGGCAAAGCAAACTTAAGAAAAGTGTACCTTCTAAGAAGCCCGGTTATGTATGGAGAACGGCCGACGGGAGGCTTATGCTTACCGCCTCGAAGAGAAGGTCCGCACAAGAGAAAAATGGGGACGCAAATGCTGAAAAAAAAAAGTCGACTAATGTCTTCCCAGTATTGGGGGTAAAAAAATGTGGGAAGTCAGAAAAGCTAGTCTCTCCCAACCTGGGGATCAAGTCTAGGATTAGACCTCCTACGAAGGGGTGTAAGGAAAAAAAGCACAACGCCGTAAGAAGTAGGGAGAAGGGGGCAAGGCCAAACGAGGAGGAAGAAAAAAAAAAGAGATGAAATACTAAACATCAAGTGACAGCGGAGAACAGGGATTAGCCTAAGTTACAAAAAAAAAGGTTAATTCCCAAGATACGCACTAGACATATAGAAGTATAATCGTCCGAGACAAAACTAGGAACATATATCAAGCCCTAAATCCAGATCCAAGGCTAGCCCACGAAAGTTCTGGATATGGCTTCCCAATAAAACAAGAAAACCCCGGCGGGGTTGAAACCAAGAAGCGAAAGACTAATCATTATCCACAAGGAGTGGACTAGGAGCAAGGGAAATCGACCTACAAGAATCCAGTTGAGAAAGTGGAAAAAGAAAAAAGCGACCCAATTTCCTCGACCAACCACGACTTTGTAAGAAGAGGTGCAGGGGAAAGGTCTGGAAACAGCCGTCAAAAAGTCTCTAGTAGACACACAGCGTCAAGCGGCATCACCGAGAAGGTAGCTCTACTTGCATCAGCTGCGGGGGAGATAACTATGCTCTTACATACGAAAGAAGGAGCCAAGAGGAACCTTCAAATTAAGAGACAACTACACCAGGGTAATAGATTAACCGCAAAAAAAAAGGACGATTAAGAACTACTAACAAAGTATTCGGACCGCGGAAGAGTCATTGTGAACCTGGCTGGGGGGTGGGGGGGGGGTGGTGGGGGGGGGGGGGGTGTGGGGGGGTGGGGCTAAGAAAAAAAGGCACGGAAACTCTCCATCTAACCGTTTAGGGGAACGTCATACACGCAATCAAAACCACTCGAGAGGGGGAGGCAATTTCTAAGCGAGGGGAGTTTAACCAAAGCGGGGGCAGACTCAACTATCGCCCTGCAATTAACTCCAATCTCGCGAACAAACCATTCAAGAAAAAGTTCGGGGTCAAGAGAAGAACTCGATATTCAGAAAGTCAGAGGGGGAAAGAATCCAAGGGGAAAACAAAATCAGAGTCGAAAAAGTTCTGCTCAAAAAACATGGTCCCTATGTCAGTGGATCTATCAAGGCAGAGTGTCTAAAGGTACTTTCTGATCATCGCACAGGAAAATCAAAAAACAACCAACCGTGAAATGCCTCAGAATCATCTGTAAAAGTTCCCGTGCGAGGGCTTAAAAACTTCAGGGTTACGGGGAATGGTCAAAAACGCTGATTGCTAGAATTAACATACGAACCCTAGAAAACATCTATCCAAGGGCACCACGACATCCAAAGAAGGGGGCGGCATGTTCTCAGAAAGGAGTCGAACAAACCTAACCTGGGGGCACAGAATCCGCGCGAAGCGCAGGCGGTGCAAAGAAGAAATCGGAAAGAACACAAACATAACCGCAAGATGCGGAGAAAAATCAACTGCGCGCTAGCACGAAAGAGTACACGAGGCAAAGGAAGCTCAGGTCAGGAGGGAAAAAAATTGGTGAAAGAGGTGAAAGCCTCAGAACTAGGGAAAACGTTTAAATAGAGAATAAAAAAAATTGAGAGAGCAATGGCGTGGTACGCACGACCCGGAACTGGGTCGTAGTAAGGAAAGACAGTAACATGTCGCGTCCTGCGCCAACACGCAATCGAGGAGAATATCTAAGTTCCAGGGGGGGAAATCTCTAAGGGGTGGTAGAGGCGAGGAAAAAAAGTCCTCCCAGGAGCACCGGTGTACCGCACGCAGAGAACCGCCTATTTACAGGAAGGGAAAAGCACGTCCGCGGCCCCGTAAAAACTCGCCGAAGCGAAGTTGGCTCATAGCTAGGAACTGGACCCAACGTCCGCTAAACAAAACAAAGGTAGGGTTTAATATAAGGACGTTCCCCCGTGCGGGGTAAGAAAGGAGGGATCGGGCAACTCTGTCGGGGGTTATGTTTCGATAGCAGGGGGTCTGAGATGTGATCTCAGACGAATATGGAGGAAGGGAGTGGGGCGGGATGTTTATTGATAGCGAAGGGGGGGGGGGGCGTCAGGGTCAGCTACTCGTTTACTTGCCATCAAATGCCGGGAAGTGGCCACTTATGTTAAATCTCTTCTGAAGATTGTGGTGGGAATCGAACGGAAGTATCAGAAGGAGGTTCACAGCCTACGGGAGACTCCAATCTTAAATGTGTACACAGATGAAGATGCAGACCGGAGTGGATGTCAGCACTATTTCAAAGTCGAGGGGGAAAAGTACCTGCGGTTTCTCAAATTTGCCATGACGGTTGGAAAAAGGGGGGGGCTCGGGGAAACGAGCTTGTAAGGGCCGGACAGGATCGAGTAGGACGTGTAAGTGATCATCCTCAATTGTGGGAAAGGGCGTTGAAGCCCTAGAGGGGTGGGGGGGCACTGGGAGATAGGTGGCCAATCGCGGCTTTAAAAAAAACGCAAGTGTGACGGTTAGGTGGGGGGGGTTCGACGTGTAGACGGCTCCCGCGGGTGGCTGATTTGGACCACCACTTTTGCTCGATGTTTCAGTAGGATAACGGATTGGGCCCGAGCAGCACATCGAGGGTGGTTTCATGGGGGTCTAAGGCCCAGATCTCCTCAGGAGCCGGATGAAAGGGAAGACGGCGACGTCTAGTGCCGTGAGGTAGGATCCAAGTGACTCATCATCAAGGGAACGGAACAGGAGGTAGCGCACAATTATAGGACGATTGACGCACGTCGCGAAGTGGCTAAAAAAAAAAAAAACTAGGAGGAGCAGTGAAACCCGTTTGGCTGCATGGGTGCTGAACAATGGGCAAGTTCGAGCCTACGGAGTGGGGAGGGGTGGACAAAAAAGGCGGAATCGAGGGAGGGAGCAAGATTCGCGGGGCAAAGGAGGAAAATCGGGGGGATAACTTGCTCGAGAGCTTCGTGGATTGGACGGACTGCGAAAGGAAAAGGCGTTGAAGTGTCTTCTGATTAGGCGGAACGGAGAGGATAGAGGTTAATGATTAACCTCGTCCTCGGGTGCGAACTGTGGGTCACGTGTAGGTCAAATTCAAGGGTGACGGGATGGTTCTTGGTATTTCCAGGTGTTTAGTAAAAAGAAAAGGGATCACCTGGCATGCGTGGGTTGCAGCTCAGGGGATGTGGGGTGGAAGGGTGACGGCGGGTCGTGGGTTAGGTTTTTGGGCCCATTCCTGATAAAAAAGGGGTATTTGGCGTCAGAGTTCGGGTGTGGACGCAGGGGGGCAAAAACGTTGTGCAACACCTTTGAGATTGGAACGGGAAAGTGTCTAATTTTGACCTGAGTATCGGGAAAGGGGAACAACACTCATTCTTGGAACATGTTATTCGTGGGAGGAGGACACCCCGACGAGGGGGTGTGTGGAGGGTTTTGTATCGTAAAAAGTCAAACGGAGGGAACTAAAGCACTTTGGTAGATGAGCTTATTCCTTGGATTTGATCGGCAGATGGACGGAAGTGAGCATTTGGCTGAGATTGAGCAAGCGGGGGAATTCCGCTTTGATGGAGAAGGGTGAGAAGAGTGGGGGGTCGCTCGAGAAAGTTTGTTCTGCTCATGAGTCAAATTAGATTATGCCCGGACGGGTTGGAAAAAGGCCACCCCAGGGTGAAAGGAAAAATGAGGAAATGCAAGGGACTGCGAGAACGGGGGGAGCTCCGATTTCAAAAGCTGACTTCCGCGGGAATTGATAATACTGGGGAGCTTGGTGCGACAGTAAGAAAAACACTTCTTGTGGGGAACGGGGTATTCGTTAGTCGTTGCAGGAGGAGTAAACTCTCCTCGTCAGTTGGGGAGCCTGAAAACCCGGTCGGTCCTCTCTTTAGGAAGGGGGGGGGAACGGGGAAAAAGGTGAATTCAGGGACTGGGGGTGACTGGCGGACGGGAAGTTTGATGAGAAGGGGGGCTAGGGATTCCTTAGAAAGGTGAAAAGGCTGCGTTCGACTGCGTGGGGACAAGAGGGTTGGTGGTGAGAGGAAGAAGGAGTTAGGAGAATTGTGGAGAATATAATCTTACACCCTTCGAAGGGAGTCTTCCAGTCTCAATGAGAAGAGAAAACGCCACTGGGGACGAAACGGGGGCGGCGGAGAGGGCATATCAAGAAAGGGGAAAGACTATTAATTAAAAGATCAATGGTGGTCAGGTGGTCGCTGGTGTGCATCGGGAAAGGCAGAGGGGAGTAAGGAAAACAGAACAAAGTTGAGCCTGTGGAGGGGAGGATTGGCGTCCGTAGCCTTGGGCCTGATCGGCGTGGGAGGGGACAAGGAAATGGGTGACCATCGAGGGTGGAAATAAAGAAAAAAGATCCCGAGATCGAAAAGAGAGTGGGAACTTGTCATTTGGGAAGTCTATTAATAACGATTGCTCACTCTATAAAAAAAAAAAAAAAAGGAGTATAGGCCGTGAGGATGGGAGGAAAAGGGAGATCCGCAAATAAATCTCGGTACTGGGAAAAGTAAGAAACCTAAGGCCTAGTAAAGAAGATTGAGGCTAAAAAAGAACCGCCACATCATAAACCGAAAAGAAGCGAATCGGACTCCCCGCCCCGCCAAATATCAGCACGCTGGAAAAGAGCAATACCTACGGAGAAAGCGACCAAGAACTGAAGATGAGCCAGAACTTTAAACGTGCATCTTATGACTGTTAAGACCGCGAATTGGGCACAGGCGTGAAGGCGAGACTCAGTCCTAACTCCTTCATGAACACGCGAGAAGGGTAAAAATTCGGGTGGAATCGATTCTGTGAGAAATTAATAGAAAAGACATAGAAAGAGAGGTGGAAACCATGGCAACTTCCCATTCGGAAAAAAAGAAAAAAAGCAGAGAAAAAAAAAGCCCTAACCCTCATAGGAGGGAGCCTCGGGTCGGACGAGGAAACCCAACAGAAAGATCCTGCCTCCACGTAAACTATCGAATATTACAAAATGAAAAGACCTTGACGAGACTAAAAAAAAAAAGGGGTTTTCGGACTGCACCTTTAAGGAGGAGAAAAGCCGAAACTCTCTAGGAATCTTTAGAAAAAGAAGTGGGGGGAACTCCATTACTGTGAATACAAAAAAGGAGGAAGAAGAACAGAAGTTTCTTACTGGAAACGACGAAGCAAACCGTTGGACTCTCAATCGCGTGAAATTGTGAAAAGGGCCGGGTGGCAAAAGGAACACGAAGGGCAAATGGAAACTTAAAAGATTCAAAAAACGGTGGGTTTGCGAACTCAAAAGAACGTCTATAGAGTCGAAAAACAAAAGAATCTTCTCAAAAGTGTTCCAACGAAAAAAAAAGGCCAAAGGGGGCCGCAAACACGCAAGGAAGAAAGATCATCAATCATGACATATGAGAAGAGCAAATCTAAGAGAAAAGATAGCCGGACAGCCCTAAACCACAGATGACCGCATAGAGTTTGGTAGGGGCGGGAAAAACCAAGCGTCTGAAACAACACTGCTAAACAAAAAAGCGCGGTGGTGTTAAACAAAGCTCCAAAGAATATTAGCAAAGACTGGGGATAACGCTCGAAGTATCGAAATGGAAGCGGAAAGATCATGGGGGGGGGAAAAACGCAGGTAGCGGCGACAAGCAAGCTCCCTACTAAATACTCATTGGAATGAGGGTGCCTTCCCACGACAAAGGAAGAAAGGGGGCACCACGCAATCAAATGGGCCTCCGTAAAGGAAGCGAAGAAGGCTGGCTCGATGATAGCCTTAAAACAGTAAGGAAAGCAAGACCTTCAGAAAGGGGGGGAACGAATGACAGCTACAAAAGCAGGAAGGAAAATGGGGGCACTCCGGCCGATTCGAGGTCTCGGAACAAGAAATTCACTACGGATAATGACCTAGACTGAAAGAGAGAGAGACAAAAACCGCACAAAACAACACCGCCACAAGGAAAACATAGTCAATTGCATGAAAGACCATCAAAGAAAAAAAAAAAAGAGATGCAAGAAGTTTAAGAGAGGGAAGGACCCCCGCCGAAGAGCGCCTCCTCGATCTCCACGGGAGGTTGGAACGGGAAAAAAAAGAAAAACCCGAAAAAAGCATCGGACGCCCAGGGGGCGAAAAACGAACTCATCGTGCAGCAGATGAGCGGTTTGGGAAACGGGAAAAAAATAAAGAGCGATTAAGGTCAAACGGAAAGCCGAAGAATCAAAGGTCACGTTCAGGGATAAATTCTTTCAAAGGGAGGAGGGGGGGGAGTCACGGGCTAGTTGACAGCAAGAAGAAAGTGAAAAGGGAAAGAACTGCAGGTAAGATGGGGAAGCCTGTGAAGGGGGGAGAGGGGGACTTTCGCCTCTGGCGGTTGCCTTGAAAGAACAAAACTAGGGGGGGAGGCGAAACACCCTCAAACAAACGATCAAAATGGGAAGATAGCCCCGCCCTCACCGATTTGCACAGTTAGAGCCAAAGACTCAACACGAAACAAAGAAGAGAAAGTCTCGTCTTCTAAAAGGCAAGTCAAAGATATCCTCCGACAGAAAAAACAGAAAAGGCGCGATACTCAAATAGAAAGGAGGGAGGGGGGGTCTTCATTGGGGGAAAAATAAGCGAAGCGACCTTCAGTGCAGGAAAAAGGAGAGGGAAAGGCAAGGGGGGGGGGCCAAAATAATGAAAAAACTTGACCTCCAACGGGGGGAGTCGACAGAGAAACAAGCCCTAAAAATCTCTTCGTGTACGCAAGAACGAACTGGGGGAGGCCTTATGGGAAGAGAGGTCAGAGAAGGGAAAGGACAAGTCCCAAACAGAGGAAAAGACTAGAAGAAAGGATTAACTCAGGCAAAAGGTTATTATCTGATTGACGTAAGGGACCAGGAACCTGCTCTATCAAGAAAAAGGACAGGAAAAAATCTGACGCTAGTGCTGATAAGGCCCGCAAAGAAAAGCAAATTAAAACCATCGCTAACGCGACAAAAGAGAGAGAGAGGGAACCGGCAACAGAGATCTCTCAATAACACGTATTATGATTAAAAAGAGAGAATAAACGGGGTGCCAGAAAGCGGAGTGGCTCGAAGGGAGGGAGGAAGTTTGTTTGACTTGGGCGGGAGAGAAAAAGGCAGGAAGAAGAAATAGGTAGAGGAGGAAACGGGGGAATGTCCTGCTTGGCGAGAAGGCTTCCGGGAGGAGCGAGTTGAGACGAATATCGGGAAAGCCGATTGAGAGGAGGAGGCATTCTAGGTTTGGACGCAGAGGGAAGAAAGGGGCTCTCCTCGACGCGGCAAAAGGGAGGAGGTTCTGGACAGGGAACAACAATGGGAGGACTCTTGGGATTTATTCCGAGTTCAAAAAGAAAGTCAAGGTTTTGTTGCCGACAACTGGGAAAACTTCTGTGGGGGGGCGGTAGTAAGGCATGGAAAGAGTTCGCTCGAAGAGGTTTCCTGATAGAAGCGGGTAAGGGGATATAGAAAAATTTTCCGCTCAAGCAGTTCGAGTTGGGGGGGAAGGTCAGGTGGGAGGGGGGGGGGGGGGGGGGGTTGGGGGGGGGGGGGGTGGGGCTGGGGGGGGGGGGGGGGGGGTTCTGATCTAGGGGCAATTGAAAAAGGAGACGCGGATTAGGAGTGTTCTTTTGGGTCACTCGGGATATAACTGAAGCACTAGGCGTGTCTAACAAAGGGGTATCTTGATTCTGTTGACGGAGGGGGGGAAGGGGGGGACAAATCTTTTTGGGATGGGCAAAAGAAGCAAAAAGGGCGGAGATTACAGTGTTCATATGAGCTTGAGTGTAACAAAGGAAAAATTTCAACTGTTGTAGTAAACGCAGCCCTTGGACAAAACATACATACACGGGAGCTGCAGAAAAGAAGAGAAAGAATGGATAAAGGATTGGCAAAAAGGGGGGCTCTCCTTCGGGGCCAGGGGTGAGGAATGGAAAATAGGCAGGAAAGAAAAAAGAAACTACAAATAAGGGGGAGTCAGATCCGGCTGACGAGGTCTAGGGGTTTAATTTAGAAAGGGCGGCGAGGAATAAAAGGAGGGGCGAAAACGAAAGCTTGGTGTATACTGCCGGGGCATCTCGCTTTGGTCAGTGTGGGGGATTTCGACTTTCTAAAAGGGGGCGAAAAAAGGGAAAGCGCTGTTAGGGAAAAAAACGGAGGGGGTCTCCTTTTTAGGGGGGAAAAAGATCGGGCGGATTTGACCGTGAATTCCTTTGGAGTTCGTGAAAAAAGCCGGTCAAAAACAAAAAGGACGTTGCTTTCTCCGGGGTTAAAAAAAAGGAGCCCAATTTACACGCAGGGGAGATCGCCTTGACAGAGAAAAGGAGAGGGGGGGGGTGGCGCCTTTTACGAGGGGGGGGGGGAACCGGGAAGTTTAGACGGGAAGGGGGACGTAGGAGGAAAACATCACGTGGGGGGAGGGGGGGAGGGGTCCTAGGGACCGTTCGTTCCACACAAGAACAATGGTCCTGAAAAAGCGGGTAGTTCGGCTGGGGGTGGGGGGGGGGGGGGGGGGTATTGAAAAGCAGGGAAAGAAGTCACGCACGTCGTGACGGGCAGGAGGGGGGACGTTGTGAACCCCTTCTTGGGGGGGGGGAAGGGGGGGGGGGGTGCCAAAAATTGGAGGAAAAGAAAAGAATCGCAAACGAGGTGGGGGCAAGAGCAGTGGAGAGGGCTGGGATTCAGCCTCCTGGATAGGGGACTGGGGGATCAGAGATGGGGGGGGGAGAGGATGAATGCATGGCGCTTTGCTGAGATATTACGGAGGCCTTGGTGGGGGAGGGAGAAAAATAAGAACGGAAGGGTGGTTTCCTCTCCAGAGACGGGTCTAGAAGATTGTAGGGGGATCAAAAAAAAGAAAATTTAAATGTGGGGAAGACATTTTTCCCGGTCTTTGCCCAAACCTTCGTAAAACGAAGAAAAGAAAAAAAGAGTAGCCAGGGTGTGAAGGAGAGGCATAAAAAAAGGGGGGGGGGTCTCTAGTTTCAAGCAAAGGAAGAGGGATTGAAAAGATACGGGGGGGGAAAAAGGTTCTGCTGATACTTTGGGGATCCATTCCCGGGGAGGGAAAAGTGTAGTGGACACTAGGAGGGGGCTTCGGGGGTATAACGTCTCATCGAAGGTGTGAGGGAAAAAGCAAAACCAGATAAATTTCGGGACCGACAGCGGTGGCGGAAGTTGTGGATTGTCGGGGGGGAAGGAAAAGAAGGAAAAAAGAGGGGACGGGCGGGAAGGAGAGGCAGGGGTGAGGTCGCCGGGGGACGATGGCTACATGTGAGGGCGCTTTGATTGGGTGGTTGTCCTCTTGGAAAAGGGGGACGAAGCGATAGAAAACGCGCATGAGAGAGGAAGGGGGCGCCCATAAACTAGGAGAAGAGAACCGCGAAGTAGCTCTGTATTACCAGCGGAGGGAAACCGGAGGAGAAAGAACTCCCGTGGGGGACGAAGGGGTTTCGAGGGAAAGATAAGCTAATCCTGAACGAAGGGGAGGATCAGGAGGGGCTGTTTTTCTCGTTGAAATCAGGAAAAAAAGGATCTCTAAAGGTAAAGAAGCAATGGCCGATGGGGTCGGGTCTAAGGAACTTGGTAAGGGGTGGGTTTAGGGCGGAAGGAGGTTGTCAGAAAAAGCAGTGGGGGGACTAGGACTGCGCGAGTTCCCTAGGTCAGAAGCGGCTGGGGGGGGGAAAGGCCGGTTTCTTTAACAAGGAGGAAGATGAGAGAATCTCACAAAAACCAGTTATTAGTTATAGGAGGAGATCAGGATCGATGAGTCAAATTCACCGGAACTAATACCTGGGGAGAAAACTCGGCTAGGGGAAAACTCTGGAGGCTACACCACAGGGGGAGGAGGAAAAACTCCCCTCCTCGACTCAGGCGAACGGGGGAAAAGATAAGAAGCACCAGAACGAAAACAGAAACAAGAACGTAAGGGGGTCCCAGCTACCAGATGAAAAAAACGGGAGAGTAAAACAGCCAAGATTCTCTGCAATTGAGGGGGAAGGAATACGGAAAGATCATGCAAGAGGGAAACGCGACGGTCCTCCAAGTAGCTTCTCATAGGGGGCAACACTTTAAAAAGCGGCAGTCAGCGGCGGACGCTGAGGTCCTAGCTGATAAAAAGGAGGATCATCCAAGACGCAGTAGCGGGCGGCGAGAAAAAGTCAAAAGGAAGAAGAAAAATAAAAAAAAAAAAAAGAGTCTACTAATGATCCGAACGAAGAACTCAAACAAGAATAGGGAAAAGACGAAAAACCCTTCCACACCACACACCCCCACAGAAAAAAAAAAACCCCAAACCTACATAAATAGGAACTGATTAAAAAAAAGTTTGGATAAAAGAAGAAACGCGTACAAAAACTATGCCGGCAGGATTTTGGGATCTCCAACAAAGGAAAAAAAAGCTTAGCTCCTACTAATCGAATAGAAGACACCCAAGAAAATGGGACATTAAATAAAAGGACCGAAAAGGAGGACACGTATAGAGGTAATTAAAACCGCGCGGAATTCAGTCGGAAACCTCAAGGAATAAACAACCGTTTCCGAAAGACCGGCACCTCTAAAAGGGGGGGGGCCAAACGCGGCACTGAGGGAAAAACCCACTGGGGGTCGTAGAGTAAAAGTACATCTTGGAGAAGATAATCGTCTCAATTCATGGACACCAGGAAAGAGGAGAAAAAAAGGTCGACGAGAGGCCAAAAAAGAAACGGGGCCCAAACCGGAACTCATGAAAAGAACGGCAGGGGCATGAAGAAACAGCTCTCGAAAGCCTCCGGAGAAGCTAAAGAAAGAGAAACTAACAAGGAAGGGTGGGTAGAGTAAGCCAAGCGTCACCGGTTAAAACCCCCTGTCCCAAAAAAACAAGAGTGGGTAAACAAGACACATCGAATCCTGAATAAGACTCGTGTAAAGAGGGGGAACCAGGACAAATTATCGAAAGGAAAAAAGAGAATTCCTAAAGAAAAAGTAGCATCAAGGGCACCCCCTAGAACCGCCGTGATCATTGTTCCAAGAAAATTCCAAGAAAACGCCGGACACACTCGGGTAAAAAAGGGGCATCTCATCAAATACGCGAAGGGCGAGTGCATCGGCAAGGGGGGAGGAAGCAAGGCTGCTACTGGGCCTAACCAAGGGGAGAAACCCTTAAGGAAACGGGAAGGGGGAAAAAGAGACATCAGCCCTATGGAAAGGTTGCACCCCGGGCCGCCGATTAAACGAAAGAAAAAGAGAAGAAAATACGGTTCCAACGGACGCAGCAGCCTTAAACTAGAACTCCGGTTGAGGGGGAGAAAGTAAATCAACTCCAAACCCGCGAGAAAGCAAGAGAAACAGGGCGAAAAAGAGAAGGTTAACAGGAGGTGAAAAAACCCGCCGGAAAGAGGGAGACAATCCCTCGCGAAACACGGCGGTCAGGAACACAAACGCCCGCTCCGCCAAGGCGAGAGAGTTTCGTGTCAGCCAGAAGAAATCGGGGCAAGGAAAGAGGGGGGGTTCAAGGGGAGATGGTTCATCAATCGAACTGGAGGGAGGGGAAAAAAGGTTGTTGGCAAGGGGAGCTAAGAAGTCTTCCCTAGATAGGGATCGGGAAGCGGGGCTCGGTTCCAACAGCACCAAGGAAGCGGTCGAAGAAGAAAAACTGGACAAATGGGCAAAGGGGAGGGCGTTTCAGATTAATGGAAAACAAAGAGAGGGGCTGCAAGAAACGAAGAGAACCGAAAAGGACTCGATCACAAGGGGGTCGGAGTCCCCGCCATAAGGCAGGCAGGGGGGGGCTCGCTGGGAAGGACTCCCCACCGAACACCCAAAAAAAAAACTAAAGAAATTCACGCAAGGGGGAAAAAAGGAACCAAAGTGCACCAAAAAGGACGGCGCGAGAAAAAGGGAGGACGAGAAAGGTCTCGGCGAAACGGAAACAAGTCACTAAGCGAAAGAGAGGCCATGAAAAGGCTCTCGGGAAGGAAAGGGGGGGCAAAAAAAGAGGCAAGACGGGGGGGGAGCCAGAAGCGGGGAAGAAAAAAAAGCGGCAAACAACGAGTCTCAGGCGGCGATTTTCTTATTGAGAAAGAACTGTAGAGCGGGAGTATTAAAGAGGACGTGACTACTTCTCCCTGGAAGAAAAAAAAAAAAGATAAATCGAATCAAAAAAGAAGGGAAGGAGAGAAAGGGACCGGAATCAGATCAACACTGAAAGGAGGACCCAGGGAAGAAAAAGACATCCCGCAACTCTCCGAATATGGTCGAAGCAGAGAACTAAAGGGAAAAGAACAAATACGAGACAGAGCACTGTATCCTACTATGAGGCCGCAAAGCATCTCGATCCCACAAAAAGGGAGATGCTGAAGGGGAACCGGGCCAGTCAAACTCAGAGAGGCTCTTTCGAGGTCAGTTGACGGGCGGCGTAGAGTTCATTAGCGAAGAAAAAAAGGGCGCGAGGGGGGGAAGGTGAATTCTTAGGGCGGGGACAGGAAGGGGGAGCCTACTGGGTGGACAGATAAAAGAGAAAAAAACCAGGGGAATATTCGCTTGAGGACTGAGAGGCAATGGGGGGGGGGAGCCAGACTCTAGGACTGACTGGGTCGCACGAAGCGGCTCCAAAGGAGAGTCCTTTCTGACCCAATATCTTCTCTCACAGGGAGGAGGTTCGCCGATTTCGAGAGAAAAAAGTACCGCGTTGTTCGATCAGCTCCCTTCTGGTGGCCAATTGCGGCCGTTCACTTTTTCATGTGCCTAAGTGGACGCAAAGGGAGTGTGACGCAGGACAGGGTGGAATTGTCTAGAAAGGGGGGGGGGGACCGAAAAGAGAAGGGGCGGAGTGTTGTGGAGGGCTGGTACATTTGCCCGTGCCACTTCAAGCAGGTAGGACGGTGGGGTTAGGGAGACGCTGGGGAGAGACCTTCAAAGAGGGATGGCGGGGGGGGGGGAGATGGGGTCCCGTGGAGGAGTTGGATGGAACGGGGATGAGGAGGGAGGGGGGAATGCTTAATCCATTTGTGAGAAACAGGAGCCATGGCAGAAAAGACGGGAAAAAGGGAAGATGAATTGATGTAACGTGGCTTCTCGTGCTGATAACGCATCCCTTTACCCTAAAAAGGAAAGACGCATAGTATAGGGACTGGCTCGTAAAAGGCGGGTTTACGACAGTATGCGCTCGGGGTTTGGAATCATTCTCCATGAAGAACCCCTCATGCCGGCTGCACGATGGCGGGAGACAAAAGAATGGGCTGTTTCTTTAGAGGGGACGGGTGGAAGTGAGGAAAAGTGGAATCTTATGTAAGCTTCTTCTTGGTAAACTGGGGCGAATCGTGGTAGAAAAGGAGAGGAAGAGGGCAGGGAGTGGGGGAGGGAGGGGAGCGTCATGTGAACACTGAAAAGGCGTTGGGGGAGCTGAGCGGGATTCACTTTCATGGAAGAGGAGGCGCTGGGGGAAGTAGAAAAGCTTTGTGAAAACCTGGTGCATGGGGAAAAGAAGGGGAAGAGTCAATTCAAGGCGGTTGAGGGGGGGGAGTTAACACCCTTGTTGGAGAGAACAGGGGATTCGCCCACCGCCTATTAGATTAGCAGTAAAAAAAGCGATTTTCGGTGAAGGGTACTAGGTGGAAGTTGCGGCTTCTAGATTTTGGGAAAGAGGAAGGAAAAAATGAAAAGTTTGCCGGGGGGGAAATACGGGAGCTGATGGCTACGGTTGAGGCTTCATACCTGCCAATGGGGGGGAGAAGGAGGGTAGAGATTTTCCTGGCGTCAAGAGGACTTTAAGAGGAGGGGAGTCAGGATGGTTGAACAAAAAAGACTCTGTTTGTGGGGGGAGTTTGTTTAATCGGGCGAAAGACGGGAAAGGAAGAGGGGGGGAGCCTTTTAGGGGTAGTTCCTGAGGAGGGGAAGCGGAAAGATGAGAAGGGGGCGATGACAGGGCATGGCTGTATTAAGTTCACTATCCTGCTGGTGGGGCAAGCCAAGGGGGGGGTTTAGCAAAGTGTAAAAATCAGGGGTGCTATCATAGACTTTGACTGCCGGTGGGAGAAAAAGGTTGAAGTGGACAGTTGGAAAACAGTCAGGGGTTCATGCGAGGGGGGCAGGTTGGAAAAAAGAGGATTAAGAGGGTAAACAAGGAGAGACTGAAGGTGTTGAGGAATCAATTGTTCGTAGGCCTACAATTGTAACGCGTAGGAGACTTGAAAAAAGGAAAGAGAGTATGGGGTGGGGGAATGGGGGAGGAGAAATATACATAAACAAGTGGGAAGAAGGATAATACAGACAGAAGGGACAAGCTGGGAGGAAAAAAAGAAAGTGAGGGGAGAAGTACTCGGCTTCTTAGGGAGACCAGCGGAGGAAAAGAACAGACAAGGGCTAGGAAGAAAATGCCACAAACAAAATGCACAAGGGCGATAAAAGGACTAGAAAAAAATCTGGGGACGATAGGAGTGGCAATATGAAAGCAAGGGGGAAAAAGAGGCCGAAAGATAGAGATTAAACGGAAGGACAAGAGGGGAGAAAGAAAGGATGAAGTATTAAAAGCGCAAGATGGAATGATGGGAAGAAGGAATCATGGCGAACGACTACGGTGAAGAAGCAGGGGGGGACAAACTCACAAAAGAAAAACACGCGTTTAGGGGCGCGAGAAAGCGGGGAGAGGGTGCCAGGAGACTTCGAAGGGGAAGGAGGGGATCAGCCGGGTCGAACAGACGACGGCAGGCGATGAGAGTCAAAACTTGGGGAGAGGATGTATAATATCGTCGATGGAAACGGAAACGCTGGTATACATAGAGAAGGGGAGGTGTCGAGGTGCGATAGGTACAGGGCGGCGGAGCATTGAACCAAACGGTATGTGGCTGGGGGGAGATGGTCTTCGAAGGAAGGCGGAGGGACGTGGGGTCAAGGGGGGAATAGTTTGTCGGGAAAAGTCTTTACTCTTCCACGTCGAAGAGGGAAAAAAAAGGCAGAGTCAATGCTTGGAGTTTGCCTGTTTAGAAAATCGATGAAAAAGACAGCTGAGACTCAAAAAAAACGTAGCCGGAAAAGAAGTATGGCGCAGAGGGGGGGTTGTCTTCAGACAAAAAAGGAAAAGAAAATCCGGGAGGTCTAAAGGGGATCGGGGAACGGCGTGGCCGCCGGTCCGAGTCAAGCCTATGGGGCTTAGGACACAAAAAAAAGGAAAAAACGAAATCAAGAGCAAACAAGGATAAGGAGCCCCATAACGACAAAAGAGGGGAAAGGGAGAAGAAAACAGGTGGCAAAAAATATCGCACCAAAAGCCCACATCCTGCGTCAAAAGAAGAAAAAACGAAGTTACGCTAAGAGAGATGAAACACCGAGGAAAAAAGCCTCCCGTTTCAAAAAACTAAAGAGAAGGAAGACGAAGGGGGGAGACCGGGAGCAAAAGAGGGGACAGCGTCGGGAAAATGATTACTCTCTGTTCGGAATGGAATCAAAAAGAGAATTAGATCTTAAACACCCTCAAAGTCAAAGAAACCAGGAGAAAGAAACCGCTAGAAGGAAAAAACCTGGGGGGCTCGAGGGCACACGGGACGCACCCTGGCCATCTACGCCTAAGAGAAAGACGTACAATGGGAGAACAAATTAAGGGAAGGTTAAATAAAGGGAGATGGAAGGGGGGCAGGACGCCACCTGCAAAGGATGCAGTAGCAAGGGGATCGAGAACTCTAAGAGCCGAAGTCCCAGAAAGAGAAGGCCATTAAGAGAAAACAGCTCCGCAATATTCTTCCAAAGCGATTTCGGGAACAAAAACGTCCTCGGCAACTCAGGTCGCCCAAACGGGACGCACTGAAAAAAAGGAAAAGTTAAGAGGGGCCCTCCCGACTGACGAAGGGTGTGGCCTACCAAGAAACAAGTCCATAAAGAAGGGAAAAAAAGAGTCTTGGGGGGGGGCGATCATAAAATCAGAAGTTGCGATGATGCGTAAAACTCAACTGGGCTTCGGAAAAAAAAGGAGGCGGAGGAAAAAACGGGAAGGCCAAACAAGGAAGGAAAAAGAGACAGAAATCACTTCTGGAAAGGGGATCCCAGAGGAAAGGGAAGAGACAAAAAGAGAAAGAACTCAGCCAAGTAAAGGATAGCCAACTAAAAAAGTGTGTTCTTCTTTAAGAAATATCGGAAACCAAAAGGTGGAAAACAACTCGTACGTAAGAAGAACTAAACCCATAATGAATAAACTTCTGGATCTAGTGCTCAGCTAAAAAGGAAAGGGACCGACCGCCGTTGATAAGCGAAGGGGGGGCACGAACCAGGGCCATAGACAAAATCGAAGAAAAAAAAAAGGCCAGGGTTTCATGACGAAGGGGGAAAGGAAACCCCCTCTCACGGCATAAAAGGAGCAGAAATAACTGGGAAGCATGGGCCCCTCAAGGGGAGGGAATAGGGATCGCGGAACTCCTCTGCGCTTATACCCATTAAGTAAATCTCAAACGCAGAAAAGAAGGGGAATAAAGAATCTCACATGCAGTGAACGGTGGCAACTCCGCCGAAGAGTACTTTACTACAATTCAGACCCATCTCAAAAACGAGGAGGTCAAAGGGGTCAAGCAGGGGAAAAGAAGAAATGAAAAAGCAAAAGGTTGGAAGGGGAGCTCATTCCTCACGCCATCCAGAAAAAGAAGGGGCAAAAATGAAGTCTATTTAGAAAGGAAACCCGAAGGATCAGCAAAGAGAAAAAAAAGAAAAAGACCGCACGCAACCAGGAAAGGTCGGAAGAAAGTCTTGAAGCAAAAAATTGAAGGAAGGGAGAAGGCAGGGGGGGAGTCCTCAACGATTCATATATTCGTCGCCTGGGAGCCTCTCAGGTCTCTGCGGGAATGATGGGGGAAGAGGCACGGGCTGAGGACAAGACAAACACCGGAAAGCCGCCGGGAACGTTTACATAGCAGCAGCAAATGGTCACGGGGGGGGCGGTCACTAAGATGGGTTCTGTTGGAATTAATTCTATGGGGATGCGGAAAGGGAAAAAAGGAAGCCCATAACACAAAGACAGGGGGGAAGAAGAGACCAGAAATCAACCACAGGGCTGCAGGTTCTCTCCAGATCGCAAAAGCAAGAACCACCGTCCCTAAAAAGCGGAGAAACTTCACTTTCCGAAAGCCAAGAAAAAACAACAATCGAATGAGAGAGGGGTTCCATCGTAAGAAGAACATCTTGAGACACGAAAAGATCGGGAGAAGGGACGGAAATGAAAAGGAGCGTTAAGAGGTTACTGGCAAAAAAAGGGCATGAGAACTGGGGAAAAAAAGGGCGGTTTGACTCTCGGTACAAAAATAAAAAAAACATGGGCTAACGCCAGCCCGTTAAAAGACGACTCTTCTTTGGTCCTTAGAAGGACAATGGAACTGGAAGCTCTGAAATCAGGGAAGAGCAAGTCAAAAATGCACGTCCTGCCACGCCACCAAAGATCGATATCTGCTGAATAATGCAAGGAAAAAAGGAGCCCTCTATTAGAGATTGAAAGCCGTGACCTGCGCGATCAAAAGGAAAAACCGTTCGTGAAAGAAAGAGGAACGCGAACCACCAAAAAGCATCGGACAAAAAAGAAGGTCTCATGAAAAAAACCG
>Ga0179593_1528258_pt1 | contig 18976 bp, 23 predicted proteins | sample CZODoug2_1_08_16_FD_185931 | JGI IMG/M metagenome (GOLD analysis project Ga0179593, IMG submission 185931) | Vadose zone soil fungal communities from Angelo Coast Range Reserve, California, USA - CZODoug2_1_08_16fungal (PacBio error correction) | ecosystem: Environmental > Terrestrial > Soil >...
CCTCGGGTCAAGTGCGATGGCGGAAAACTGCAAATCACAGAGTCGAGTTCGGGCGCGCTCCTGGCGCGCGCCTAGTAGGCGAAAAGGGCGCGGGCGGGGAGGTCTCGTGAAGCCTCGGGATTGCATCATAGGCTTATCTCCGGCAGTTGTCGGTGCTCTGATCTGCGGAGGCTTTCGGAGCCGCCTTCTCGCGGGTAAAATCTCGCGAACGGGGGGGAGAATATGGGGGTACGAGCCGGCCGGATTGACATCCAGCAATGGAACAGCGGGACTCGGCCTTGAACGACCTTGGCGCCGGAGGAAGGGGGAACGCGGGCGCTCCTGAAAAGGGTGCCCTCCATGGCCCTCTAAAAGGACCGTCAACGTACCATGGTGGAGGGGGTGGTGGATTCATTAAGCCTCAATTAACGCCTCGTGGAAGGTGCATTCATCCCTTGAAGACGGGGCTGCGTCTAAACATACTGAGGGAATGGGAGGAGTGCATTGCAACCCCCGGGCTCTTTAAAGGGGGGGGACCAAGAGGGACTTGAGTCGCGCAGAAAGAAGAACAAGACGTCGGGCGCGCAATGCGCGGTCCTTGCGGTTAGGGGAGACCGGCTAGATCATTAATTTGGATCTCGCGTCATTTGACAAGGCGGTTTCGGTGAAATCTGGGGGGGGATAGTAAATGCGGAGTTGGTTGAGAGAAGGTGTTACATTAACCTTCTAAGGCACCTGCATACAGGCCGGAAAAGCTAGGGGGTCTCTACCCATGGGACAAAGCGAGGGAGACTTGACGCAGAAGTTCGGAAAGAAAAAAAAAAACGTTCATTCCCGGTGGGGATCCACATTCCTTTGGAAACTTGAAAAAATGGAAGGGAGTTTCGCATGGGGAACGGAGTCTCTAGGGAAAAGGCAAAGGAAGACCCTGCCGGGACAAGGTAAGTTGAGGGCGGGGAGAGAAGTCAAGCGGCAGACAATGGCTTCCGGGCGACGGGGGAAGCAAGCGGCGGGAGACCAGGGATTTATCAAGGTATCAGCGCCGAGTTTCTAGGGAGGGAACAGTTTACAAGAGCAGTGGGAGCCACGGGGACTTCTCGAAGAAAAAAAATTCGTGGGAATCCATCCAAGTATGGGACACAAAACCCGTCAAAGGAAAGGTTGGCGATTCCTGAGCGATGTCTCGAAATCTTTTCTCCATTGAAAAAAAGTCCGTGCGTCACGACCTTCAGCACGGGGCGGTGGAGGGGGAGGAAAGAGGGGGGGGGTGCGAGCAGAAGCAAAGGTCTCTACCTTCTTTGGTGAGGCCTGAAGGGACGCTCCTGTTCAGTGTCGGGGTGTTCTTCATCACCCCCAGGAGGGGAGAACAAGGATAGTGGACGTCGCAGGGGTGCCGCGCGAACGGAAGAAAAGCGGCCGCCTTATTCGAAGGGGGAACTCGCGTAATATGAAAAGAACCGTATCGCTACAAAAAACAAGGGAGAAAAGAGATAAGGGGGACAGGAGCTCAATAAGGGGCAGGCGGTGCCTCGGCGGATGAGAGAGCTTTCAAATCTCCAAAATGGCGACGACGCAGGAAATATTTTGCGGTAAGACATAGGAGCAGAAGGGTTATAAAAGTGACGCGGATAGGGAAGTGAGGACGCATCATTTCATACCGGAGGACCAGTCTCTTCTAAAGCGTCGCAGGGGGAGAACAGCGAGGTGCGAAAATTCGGCCGAACGTTTGTAAAGGGGGGGGAGAAATCAATTTCTATACCAACTCTAGGATGGAGAAGAAAAAAAAGAGGTTTGAAAAAGGGTTTGGTGCAAGCAGACCTCCTTTGGGGGATGGGTACCTCTAAGAGGGGGCTTCTGATTCTCTCTGGGGAAAGGAAAGAGCCCGGAGAAAATGGCTGCCTGATTTCGAGGTTCTCAACCGGTCAAAGCCTCGCTAAAAAGGATAACGCTCTTTGACGGAGGGAAATGGGGGGACCGTGTTGCCCTTCGCCCCGGAAAAGAAAGGAGCGGCCTATCCGCTACAAAAGGGGAAGAGACTCATAAAACAAACACGAAAAGAAAAGCTATGAGGCAGGAGATGAGAGCGTTGGAAAGGCCGGCCAACTTAGTATCGTGTGGGGAAACTCACGGGATTTCTCAAAGGAAGGGGAAGTTCGAAGACAATACGGAATTAACAGAGTGGTTCTTTCCGAGTGCGGCAAGGAAAACCTGGGGAGAGGAAAAAAACGAAAGAGGGCGAGAAACAATCCACAATCGCGAGCGCCTCATGTGCGGTGCGGCCGAGGGGAAAACCTCAAGAAACAGCCCTGTTTTGCTCCAGATCGACAACACAGCAGGAAAACCCTCAATAACAGAGATCGTGAAATTGAAAAACCTTATCTGAATAGGCGTTTGGTCTCCCGCATCAACTTCAGGGAGGAGCCCAGGAATTGTGCGAAGATACGAGGACCGGGAAAGTGACCCCGGAATGTTTCACCATGGCACGATCGGCGAGGCAGAAAAGGGGAGAGCAACGAGCGTAACGGAAAGACGCCGAAAGGGGCTTCTCCTCCTGCATTCAAAAAGCTGGTCAGGGGAGGGGAAATCGGAAAACAGCTTCTAGAAGTGATAGCCAGCTAATTGCAAAGGGAGTTATTAAGAAGGGAAAGAAAACATTGATGAAGAGTTGGGACAAGGGGGCCAAGGACAGTCAAACATGTTAATCTGCGCTGGATGGGCCCGCAGAGAAAGCCCGTGAACCGCAAGGTTCGCCGAGAGGCCTATCACCTCTATCAGGAGCCTCCCTCAGACCGGAGGCCAAGGAAAAACCGGATGGGACGACCAGCAGCAAGGGCAAGGCTACTCACCATAGCTACATTTCGGCCTCGAAGGAGCAGGAAATCAAAAAGAAAAAACGAAAAAAGTAGTTTACGCGACATCGCCCGCTAAAAACAGGCGTCGAGAGGAGGACAAGGCTCGAGACACGAGAAGAGATCCTGCTGTCCGAGAAAGCCCTCATTGCTTCAGATTAATTGTTGCGGGAAAAACGAGAAAAAGCTGACAAAAACGAAAAAGGACCTCCGGAAGGCCGCCGAAGAAATCAGACCAGCGAGGAAGAGCGAGGATGTTCCAAAGAAGAAAGCTGTTGCAAACTGGGGAAAGAGAAGTAGCCGATGGATGCCGGAGGCACAAAGCTTGATCAGATTCACACGAGAAGGCGCTCCTCCACGCAAACGCACTCAATAAGTAGTCCTAGGCCTAAAGAAAAGCTAATAGCGACTGGCGGCCTCTCTAAGAGTACGCCTCCCCGATCACAACGATTGAAGGGGGAGTGAGCGGGGAGAACGGATGGGCGAGACGCAAAGATCTCCAAAATAGTCACCTTAACCAATAACCTGTTCCAGGGGACTCGGAAAAATTTAAGGTAGCTGTTTCCTCCAAGTTCTACTTCTCAGAGTGGACACCTTTCGAACACCCACTGCGACGCTGGAGTAAAGTCAACAAAGGGATATCACGACATGCCCTATGGGGTGATATGGGGGGGGGGGGGGGGGGGGGGGGGGGGGGGGGGGGGGGTTGTGGGGGGGGGGGGGGGGGGGGGGGGGGGGGGGGGGGGGGGGGGGGGGGGGGGGGGGGGGGGGGGGGGTGGGGGGGGGGGGGGGGGGGGGGGAGGGGGGGGGGGGGGGGGGGCTGGGGGGGGGGGTGGGGGGGGGGGGGGGGGGGTGGGGGGGGGGGGGTGTGGGTGGGGGGGGTGGTGGGGGGGGGGGGGGCGGGAGGGGGGGGGGAGGGGGGGGGGGGGGGGGGGGGGGGGGGGGGGGGGGGGGGGGGGGGTGGACGCGGGAGAAGGTAGGGTGGGAGGGGGGTGGGGGAGAAAAGAGAACGGGGGGAGGAGGAGGAGCGAGGGGATTAGTGGAGTGACGGTAGGATGGTGGAGGCAGGAAGGGTGGGGCGGGTGTGGGTTTCCCTAATTGGGCACATTGGGACATCGGACGGCGAGTGGCTGGTGGGGGGAGAGAAGGAAGGATGAAGGGCGGTTGGGCAAGTAGGTTGGGGGAAGAAGGAGGGGGGAGGAGGGGGGAGGGAGAGTGAATAGCTAAAGACGTACGCAGGGAAGTTGGGAGTCGAGGGAGGACATACGTGGATGCGTCGGGGTAATGAACGAGGCGGGGGGGGATTGGAGGGGGGGGGTTGATCGTATTTGGAAAACCTGTCTAGTGGGAGTCGACAGGAGTAATGCTAGTGTGAAGACGGGGGGTGTAGAGAACTGCTTGCGTGGAAACGGGCGGGTGCCAGGATCGAGTGTGGGCAGAAAATAGGGAAAGATGTGGAACTGAGTAAAATGTGGGGGGCGCGGGGAGGAAGAGATGGGAGGGGGAGAGAGAAATGGGGATAGGGCGGAGGATAAAAATTTGGTTTTTAACAGGTGTGAATTGGACGGGGAGTGGGAGGGATAGGGAGAAGGGGAGAAGAAAGGCGGCGGGCGTACTGGGGTTACTGTGTCGATGGGGGGGATGGACGGACGCATTAAAGGTTGGTCTGGCGGAGCGAGGGAATTGGCGGGGGCCGGGAAACGGGGGGGGTGTGGGTTACGGTGGCGACCGGACGTTGATTTTGTAGTAAATGTTGTGGAGCGTAGATGCGGGCGAGTGAAATGCCATAGAAAGGGGGAGAGAGAGGGGGAGGGTCGGGGGGGATTGACGTTTGGGTGCGGGGGCTGGGGGATGGCGGTTTAAAAATTTGTGTGGCTTGGGTATAGAAGAAGGGGGAGCGTGGGAAGAAAGAGAATAGAGGGAGGGTGAAATCGGGTTCGTTAGGGGGGCAAGGAGCCGGACGAATCAGGTGGAGGGGATAATGAAGGGAAAGAGTGCCATAAAGATGGAAGAAGATGAGTTGACAGGGGGAGAGAAAGGAATGCCGTTGAATAGTAAACAGAGAGAGACGGGTGAATGGGGGGGACGAGGTAATGTGGAAGAGGAGAGGATGGAGAGGAAGAGAGCTACGACTTGTTGGAAGTGGGGAGAGACGATGGAAGAGGAGGTGTTGGGTGGGGGGGAAGGGCGAGAGGAAGGGCTAGACGGCGGCTGGGAAGGAAAAGGCGATAAGTGTGGACGGGGGGAAGCTATGGGGGGGAAGATTCTAGAGGGCAAGTAATGAAGGCAACTTCTTGAGGGAGGGGTGGGGCAGGGCTAATGGGGTAGACTGAAGTGGGAATAGTCAAGGGGATAGCATGGGGCGACTGATGGAAGGAGAATGTGGATTACGGTGACTTCGTGGGAGATCTAAAACGGGGGAAAATAAAAAGGCCCGGGACGCCAAGAGTCAGTGGGAGGCGAGGAAAAAGCGAATTGAAGGCCGCGCGCCCGGAAGATTATCCCTAAGCGGAAGAGGATAGACCGAAAAAGGACGAGGCGGAAATCCAAACGGCGAACCGGCAAAAATCGCCTATCTAAAGGTCAGTTGTCCAAATTAAAGGCGGATTAATCCCTAAAAGCCTCCCTCAAAGAAAGTGAGGGTGAGAGCGCGAAAAAAAGCATCAAGAAGGCCTACGTCCGCCGCTTCCTATAGCTAAACCAAGTCCTCTTTCCTCGAAGGCTATTTAAGACTCCTGTCTGCGCAGTGCGAAAAACTCAGGAGATCTCCCCTAAAAAGACCTCTCCTAACGCCAGGGTGGGGGAATATCATGGACTAAGATGTCATCTCAGGGGTAGATTGCCTCTCAACAAAAAACAATCCTCTCAAACAAAAAACAACAACGGATAGGAAGGGTTTCGGAGGCTGGAGGTAGCCTCCTGACTTCTGCCTTTGGCTGCGGAGGATGCCTGTCCACAAAAAACGAGTGGGTCTAAAAACTGCTCCGGCGCTCAACCTGAAAGATATCTTCGGGTCCAAGGGGTACAGGCTTTGGGGGGGTTCGCTAGGTCGCCTCGTAAAAGTTCTTCCATCAGGCTCTTTTTAATGCGCGACTCAAGCGACCGAGAAAAGTGAAGTAAGGCTTCCAAAGATGACTTCTCTCCCCAAATTGACCGAGCGAGGGGAGGACTGGGGAGAAGCCTCGGAGAGGCTCGGCGCGCAGAATCTCGGAGGGACATCCGGCAGGAGAGGTCCTCAGTAGTTCCCCGCGCTAAAAGAGCCTGAATGCTGGGTAGGAGGGAAAAAGGGAGGGGCCATAAAAAGAAGTTCGAGAACGACAAGCTCCAAAAAGCTTCTATCCGAAGAGCCGGAAAGCCGCATGGGGGGAAAAGGGGCGTAAGAAAAAAGAGGTCCCAGAGGAGTACTTCGCCTTCCAGCCCCAACCGCGGTCCTTTAGGAAATTTCGACAGTTCCGCGCAGGAAGGTAACAACCAGGTAAGAGACTCCATCGCAGGCCCATTTCGGGCGCTTTACACGCGAATAAAACCGACACAGCAGAAGCATACGGTTAAGAGGGGTATTGTAAGGGCCTCTGACTCCTTGTGAAACGACCTTGGCATCGAGGAAAAAGAGGGAGCCCGTAGCCCAGCAGGGCCCTGCACGAATTATCGGACATATTTTCTGGAAGGACGTTTGACTATCGGAGATCTTTCGAAGAGGTTTAACTGCACGGCTTAAAGAAAGGGGAAGACGGGGAAGCGCGAGCTTCTATCGGGGCTCTTGCTGGAAGGCTTCAGTTCAGCAGGGCGGGAAAGCATCCTCTACTCCGCCATCTGCGGTGTGCTGGAAACGTGTCGGTCGAAGGATGAAGGGCGCTGGTTTCCTCGCTTGTCTCAACTGGACATGGAGGGATTAAACGGCACAGGGAAGGAGGGGTCTGACATGGCCTCTATCTGGGACGCGCCTTGTCCTTAGGGGGGGAAAAGCGCTTTTTGGGGGGTTTCCCTAGGAACAGCGAAGGAAAAGTCTCAAATTGGAAAACCTTTAAGGACGCCACTTCGGGTTCGACAAAGAGAAATGAGTCTGACGGTGATCGGACATCTGAAAAGGCGAGAAGATCGAGGGGGAATGTTGCTTTGTTCGCGAAGGTCTTAGTAAAACTAGCGCCGGCAGGAAGATTTCTTAAGCTCCGGGGCCTCTTGAAGCAGAAAATGGAGGGGCGTTGTTGAGTCGCGAACGAAGGGACTAGGGAATAAAAGATTCGGAGGAGATGTTATCGATGGATTCGGTAGATAGCTGAAATTGGGACTATGGACAAAAAAAATCTCCGAGAACTGAAAAGCTCGGGGGTGGAAAAGGAGAGACGGGACCAAAAGGCATCTTTAACAGTGTGTCCGAAAAGTTCTAAAGTCTGACAAAGGAAGGAACCTGAATGGGATAAAACGACTGTAATTCCCTCCAGGTGCCCTTCGAGTGGCGATCACCTCGAGGGTGAGGGGGAAAAAGTAGGGGCAATGAAGGAGAAGAGGGGGCCTTGCCAAAAGTATACGCCTCGGGGTCCATTAGGGCTCTGTTTTTGACTGGAAAAGGAATGCCTATCTTTCCCGGGGTGTTACCTCTCCTGTGGGAAGTTCCCAGGGAGGAGTCGGCTACCATTTGGCCTTTCAGCGGGGGGAGATTTGATGAGGACGGAACCCGCCTACGCTCGAGTCCGCTGTTAAATGAAAGGAAATCCGGGGCCAGTAAGGAGGGTTGCCGTGAGAGCGGTTTGTCTATCGGGAATCACCAAGAGGGGCAGGGGTTGAAAACGGAGGAGGAAGGGGATCAGGAATGATGGTCGGAAGGATTGGGAGGGGTGGAATCGAAATCTACCCAGCTCAACTCCTAGACCATTTTAGGGCCGGGGAAAGAGAGTTCGGACCGAAAAGGTGCCCTGAGATCAACGAAGTCCTTTTGTTTCACGAATGGGAATCAATTATTCTAGACGCTGGGGGCATACCTATTGGGGGGCCTGATTCGCTGAAACGCGCGAATCTCCAGGGATACCAGGAAGTGGAGGAGGGGAGATTAGAAAGCTTCAAGCGTCCTCGGTAAAGCGACACTTTCTTGAAAAAGGGGGCCTATGAAGAAAGGCAAGCTTTAAAAAGGGAAGGGGGAGTGAAGCGCTGGGTAGAGGGTTCGGAGAGTTGACGCATTTTTGTCTCAAGGATGATCAAAAAAGGGGACGGAGGGAAGGAGGTGCGGGTCAAAAAATCCCCCAAGGAGGGATGAAGACTGACACGCAACACCAGAATTGGCACAGCGGGGGCGGGAAGATCTTGAGAGCCTTGGATCTCTGGGCGCCCTTTCCGACCAAAGAGGAGGCGTCGACCGCGGCCAAAATTTGCGTTCAGATAGGCGACGAGCTTGTCGAGGTCAGGGACTTGTCCTTCCTCTCTCCCTGCTGCGAGGGGCCGCCTGAGAATGTTGAGACATCACAAATGAGAGCAATAGTGTACCCAAAAGAAGGTAGTGCGCGTCTCCATTGGCGATGCATCAAGGGAAGCATCGATCCCGCTGGCCGCAGAGGTCTAATCTGGAGAGAGATGGAACTAACCTGGTCTCTCCAAAGGGATTAGTAAAAAGAGGGGGGCAAATTACAAGAGGAAGTTCCCGCTCAAGAAAAGGCTTCTCGTGAAGATGCTGTCGATAAAAGGGCCAGGGGGGATACGCAAGGGCTGAATGTTGGAAAAGCAGAAGATGGTGAGAAAAGAACACACCGATACCCTGACCCCGTATCGGCAAGGCCCGCCTCAAAAGGGTAGAGAAAAGGACCTGAGAGATGCGCTAAATGAAATACGGGGGCGGAGGTGAGAGACTACTACCTTTTCGGGGGAACAAGATCAAGGCAAGAAGAGAACCAAATGGGGGTGGGAAAAAGAATGACGTTTTGTGCTCACAGCCCTTCCTCAAAGGGTGAAAGTCAATCGACGCGTCGCTGCCAATGTCTGATCATAGCAGGGAGGGAAAACCTGGGGGAGGAAGAAAAGCGAAAACCTAGGAATGTATAAAGAAAATCCAAAATTGGAAAAAAAAAAAGGTGGGGGCCTCTGCCGTAACTTCGGCCCAGGGGAATGGTCGCGCCTATCCGGTACAGAACAGACAAGGATCATTAGAAAGGGGGTCCCCTGAGGGAGAGAGGAGAGCGTTTTACCTAGCGAATCCGGAAATGAGAATCGTGATGAACCGAAAGGGGGAGGGAACTTCTCCTGGAGTGTCAGTCGGGCACACGGAGTCGTGGATCGAACAGATTAACCGGCGGTGGTCCGAACTTAGGAGGGAAAGGAGGGAACCAGGTGCGAGGGGAGACCAGGGACACAACTCGTGCACTCGACATGGAGGATGGGGGGTGATCCTTTGTCCGGGGAACACCCAACAGAGAGGTTAACGACGAAAACCGATAGCAACGCAAAAAACCGCGGTCCAATGAAAAGGACGAGATCCTGTAATTACACGAGAGCGGTTGGAGCCGCCTCCAACGTCCCGACGTTGAGCCGAGGAAATGGGGGAAAGGGCCCGAAGTTTGCAAAAGTCCCTTCTCTTTTAAAATGCAAATCGAGAAGATCCATTAAAAGCACATCGAACCAGGTTAACAACCTTCGTAACGGCCTTGCCAATGCCCGTCCTCAAATGCGTGGAAACGGCGAATAAAAACCTCAAGGCTTTCTAAAAAAAGCTCTCATGGCAAATGGGTCCTTAATAAGAGCTCTCCAGGCGAAACGGTTGCACGCGAAGGTGCGCCAAGTTGCGCAAGGCCGAGGGAGCAAGGGGGGTCCATCTGCTAGGGAAGGAAAGAAGCTCCAAGAGACCTCAAAAACTAATAAAAGAGGCCGATCACCCCCTGTCGAGCTGTTGCGAGAACCTCCCTCCGTCCGAGAATCCGCGATCCTAAGGGACTATTGGGTTAGTCGCGGGGCCTGGATGTAAGCAGACCTCACCACGCCCGCCGCTACTACCTCTAATATTCGCGAACAAGGATCTGCCTTACGACGCCTGATGCAGTTAAGACTCACGGAATTCGTGAACCACGAATGATTAGGAATTTCTGTCGGCGAGTTTCTATTACTCGGAGAAAGTAAATATCCTGCTAAGTCAGAAAAAGATCAGGGGGTGTGACGGGTGCGGAAGTGCCAAAGAAAAGGAAATATAGAATAGCTTAAATCACATCTGAGGGGCCTCCCTCAAACGCGATTGACGATTCCAGTGAAAAAGAGCACGAACTGCAGACAGGAAAGCAGTGAGGTCCAGGCCGATCTTCATCCTTAAAGAGTTCTGCAAAATACGACAACTTTCCTCAATCCAGTACAACGAAAGGAGTCAGAGAGCAGTGTAGAAAGGCCCATGTGGACGCAAGCGCCAATCTCTTAAGCGGAGCGCATCAAAGATCAACGAAAACATCGCGGGAAGACCGAAGGAAGTCGAATCTCGGAAACGAACAGACCAATACCTCTGGAACCGATCATCGGGAAAAGATTCACGTTGCCAAGGGAAGGAGCTGGGAGAAGGGGCTCGGAAAATTAAATCCCAGGAAAAGAGATCAGTCAAAAGGAGTCACCTATTTGGGCCGGCATTTCCCGGTCTATGCGCTGCGGCGCAAGGAACCTCCAAAAGAGGGCTATTGCGAAGAGGGAGGTTTGAAGGAAAGAGAGCTTAACTTTTTTTCAAAGTTGAAGACCGGCCGCTGTGTGGTGTCGCGGCTCTGGAAAGGGGGGGCGGCTGGCGAAGATTCCCCATGCGAGACCGGCAGCCTCGCGGCTCGAGGGGGGGCGCGGGATGGGGGGAAAGGATAGGGACAGGAACATTCATCTCTGTAGATCGAGCGAATTAGAAAATCCTCGCCGAGAAAAGGCGCGAGAAGGGAAACCTCGCAGCTACTAACACAAAAAGAACTTCAACCCGATCAAAAAGACGAGTTGAGCATCGCTGAAGCGGCGGTTAATTCCTCCTGCCTGCCTCAAAAAGGCTACCGGGCAGAAGGGCGAACGAAAACTAGAGGGAACTCAAAAATCCGAGCAAAAGGGAGCTAACCAATCTCTGAAGATACAAAGGATCGAGTTAGGGGCCTAGGGGAAAGGAGGGGCGAGAGATTCTCATGCTCTCTCCCTCGAATAACTCGGAAGAAGTGGAGAGAGATCTCCAAAATCATGGGAGGTAAAGTCTTTGGAAGGGACTGCCTCGCACCAACAAATCCTCGAAAAAACACCGTATTATTAATTACGAAGAGACTTGATCCCGAGTCAATGGAAAGTTGCGTAGATTAATCGCTGCACAGAAGTCGTCTAGTTCCCTAGGGAGAAGCGCCTGCGCGAAAGACACGACAGCCACTACTGGTTCGGGCGTCGGACCGCGGCAGTTGTTCGTCTCAGAAGACTCGTGCGCAGTGGAGCGCTTGAAAAAGGTTCAAAAGGAACTCACGGCGAGGGAGGAGTCTGTAAGGCTTACGACTCTCTTATGAGGCCCCATGAGAAAGGGAAAAAGGGCAATGGTTCGAGGGCTGACAACTCAGAGATTGCTCTTCGCGCACTCTCTCGGCGCTCTAAGGCATTCGGCCATGTTCGAGACTCCAAAAAGTGTGGTCGCGTCGAGCGGGCCTGTTCCTCGTTTTCTGTATCGAGCCTCGCCCGCTCGAGAGAAGCCACGAGAGGCAGAAGAGAATCCGTAAAAGGGGCGCGAAAACAAAGCTGGCCTGCTTCAATGAAACACCATTTTCCACAGCGTTCTTCTGAAAAAAAAAAGAGGTCGCCAATAAATCGGCGTGAGGGGACGCCTCGCGAGAAAAGCCTTCAGGATATAAAGAGGGTGACGCCCGGGATTGGCCATCTCCTCTGCGTGGGATCGACCGGGGTGGGAGAGGACGAAGAACTTGCTCAAATCTTGGCAAACGGGAAAAAGAATCCCCAGAGGGGGGTGGTCTGGGGCGTTGATCTTTTATATCAAGGGAGCCCTCGGTGAAAGGCCGATGCACGCGGGAACCCTGAGGTTAGAGTCGAAATGCGGCTGCTCCACGGCTGCTTCGCTCAAAACGTTGCTCCTCCCGCCTCAACTCCTCAGAGGGGGGGCGCGGTGACGCGGCAGTTTCGGCAGGGGGGTTGGAAAAACATTTGCAGAGGAGTCCTGCGACTCGGAGTTCCTGGTCGAGCAAAAACGGTCGCTATGGGAGGGGGGACAGTGGGGGAAGAACATGCCCCGGGAAGGGGGAGAAGGCCCCCCAAAACACCCTCATGGGGTGGGCCGAGAACAGGATCTTCGTCGCCAGACGTGGGAAAAAAGGTTGGCACGCCAAAACGGGAAGCTTGTGAGAAGGAAATGCTGGAAAAAACTTGAGAGGAGAGTCCTGACATCGGAGGGAAAGAAAACAGCGTCCGTACTCCCTGTGCCGGGGAGCGGCGATGTCGGAGAGGCATCAAGCCGGCGAGAGTACCTGGGGGAAATCTGAAGGATGCTGGGCTTGCGTTGGTATTCGCTGCAACCGCCAAGGCCGCTGGTCCTCGGCATAGTACGCCGGCAATTTTAGAAGCAGGATCGCCGCGCGGATGGAGACGGGTGCAAGGAAACTAGAGAACGGAGGTCTCGGTGAAAGAGGGGGGTTCCGCTACGAGGCGTCGGAGGAAGCCATCTCAGAGGCAGGAAAATTTGGGGGGGGGAAACGAACGGGGCCTGGCGCGCAAAGGAGTCTTCAAAAAGTTGCCCTGCGGGGACGATCACGTCCAAGGCAAAGTGAGGTTGGGGAAGAAAGAAGTCCCGCTCGTGAGGATTCCCCCCCCAAGAAACCAAACCATTCAAGAGACGCGGCGGCAGAGACAAATTAAAAGCGCTGTGAGGCCTTCAATGCTGGCAGGGTGACCAAACCTTTGACCGTAAGTCCGCTGCGGGGAAAAGAAATTTGGAAACGAACGGGAGGTATGAGGGGGACTTCACCCTCCTCGCGCTCTATAGTGAATTTCCAGGATCAGAAGATCATTGGGGAGGAGGGGCTGTGGTCGTCGTAAAGAAAGAACACTTCGGCGTGGTTTCTCCCTTTCAGACCCAGGAAACCTGAAAGGAGAAACGAAGAAATGGGGAAAAGCGGCGACAGCGATTTGGGTAGAAATGCCCAGAGGCAGGGGGGGGAGAGAGAGTGTTCGGGGGACTTGAAGGGAAGCCGTTCGACGACCACGAATCCCTTTTCTATCACTAAGAAAAAGTGGTGCAAAAGAAACGACTGCCCCATGAAGGCTAGAAGAGATTCTGAGGAGGGGGGCGCGACAAGCGGAAAGAGAAAGGGGGACAATCCATATAATTTGAGAACACGGTTGTGTTAGTTATGGCGCTTCAAGCGGAGAAGCGCGACAATGGGGTCGGACCACCTGGTTGGCCAGGGAGGTATCAAGGGATTGAAGAAGAAGTAATCGGGGGGGGCGCGAGGCCTGAAAGTGTTTAACGATATAAGAAAGGAAAACCGCGAAAGGGCAAAAGGAAAATGGTCCCAAAAGACAATGAGGGATGAAGGCTGCACGAACGTCATCTTTGAAAGGGGGTGATCTTCTGAATTCGCTCCACTGAGGGGAAATTTAGGAGGGAAGACCTTCATCACCTCGCTGGCGTAGGTCGGGTCGGCGACAGGTCCGAGTCAGAAGGGTAATCATTAAAGGGAAGAGCTTGTTAAGAAAGGACTGCTGCCGATCCGGGTCATGAAAAGGGGGGGTTTGTGTGCTTAAAAGTCGTTTCTGAGAGGACATGAAAAGGTCAGGGGAATTCGGCGCGTAAGAGGGGAGCTCGAAAAAAAAAAAAGAAAAAAAAAAAAAGAAAAAAAAAAAAAAAAAAAAAAAAAAAGAAAAAGAAAAAAAAAAAAAAAAAATAAAACGCTTGATTGCTAAGAAGGCAACTTAGATCTCTCAAACACAACGGAAGGAGAATATCTCTCAATAAGGTTGAACACATCTGAAAGGGTCAAGGGATCGACAGAAGCGGCGGCTCTGGGGGGATTCGTGCAAAAGAATCTTGTGGCCGTTCACGACATGGGAAAAGGTTCCTCCATCAGACGAAAAAAACGGAAAAAGGGAAAACAAAGGAAGAACCCGCAGCAGTAGAGATGCTGAAGTGGACCCGTCAAAGCGACAAGATCGTCAGAAGAGAAAGAAAGGGGGAAGGGAGAAGTAGAAGGCGGAGATATAAGGGCTATACCTCGCTCGAGGAAGGAAAACGAGAACAATATCAAAAGGTGAAAAGCTGACGGGGGGCCGGGACGCCAATCAACAGAAAGGGATTGAGGTCTTCTGGGAAGACACGCGGGGGAGGGCCAATAGTCCTGATCATAGGCGTGCGCAAACTGCGTCAAAGCCTCGGAAAAACTCGATAAGGGAGAATCAGGATTGGGAAAAGCGGGGGGGCCCTTCGGACCCGCGCAAAGCCATGGGGACTATCGGACGCTTGAAGCAAAGCCACAGAAGAAAAGACTGGTATCCCGTCAGGGAAATCGCGCGTAACGGTCGAAGCCGGACAAACTGGGAAAACTCGACATGGCTTGAGGAGGAGGAAAAAAAGGAAGGGGTAGAGGAACCGGGCCAGGCGTGTCGGTCCGAAACCGAAGAATCGAACAGGTCCGTAGGCTAGACCAGAGGGGGGGAATTCGCTCGTCGAAGAAGACAGTATTCGTGATAGAACGGTTTCCTGTAACCACGCGCGCAACCCACCAAAGGGGTGATGACGATAACAGGGGGGACCCCGTGAAGGATATCCTGGGAAAAGAGCCTTCTCGAGAGAGGCGGGTTTCCGTAGAAGGAATACAAAGGACGTTGAACACGCGCTGATTGTTGAGGAAGAAGCCTGTGCGACAGTGGCAGACCGGCGCTGGAAAAAAGGCACTATGGGAGGAAACGACGCAGAATCCGCGTACTGAAGAAAAACTCCGTCTTCTAGAAGGGCAATGCCCGCCGAAGGCGGAAGGAGGATGAGGCCACCCGAGGGAGCGAGGAATTATCTTCCATCTCGCAATGGAAGGGAGGGCCTGAAAAGCCGGGGCGGCCATCGACGGTTTCCGCAGTAAGGGTCGAAAAGGACCTGTTCCAGATGTCTCTTTATTGAAGCCAGGAACGCCTTCTTAGCGGAGACTCCAAAGGAAAAGAAAAGATCAGCGAGGAGGCCGAGCGCCCAGGCAGGAAGACGCCCCGCAAGAAAAGGAATCCTTCTCCCCAAACCCCCCCCATAATGCCGTCGGCAGGGAGGAAGAGGCCAAGACCTGGAGAGAAAAATATCTACATGCTCGAAAGCTAATAGGCGACCAAATGAGAGTAAGAAAAATCTAAAAGGCTGATTCAAAGGCGTACAGGAGGGGGGAAATCGAAGCAAAAAAAAGAGTCCGAACTTATGCAAAGTTACTGGCTCGATGTGAGGAAGAAAATCAAGGAGATAGAGGGAGTCAATGCTCAAGGGGTCTGAAGGGGCGCAAACAGAGGAAATGGCCGAAGACAGGAGCGCCCTGGGTCGGGGCAACAGAGCGTGACAAGCCCTAAAGGCCCAAAGGGGCCATGCAAAAATCCAATACGAAAGCCAGCGGTCTTGAGAGATCCGGAAATGTAAATCGCCGAGCAATGCAAAGAGAACAAGCTGCAGAAGAAGGTCTGGGGCAACTGGTCAGAAACACTTTCAAACGCTCAAAATCGGGCGAATAGGGCGTGAGCGAGACCCATGTGACGCACGCTCCCAGCTCTAACTGGGGGCGCAGCGCTCCCAAAAAAAAGGCCGGACGGTAAAAAGGAAACGGGATCTGACCAAGAGGCAACTTCCATACCAGAGTCTTGATCCGATCATCGGGGGTCAAGTTTGCCAAGGCTATGAAAAGTGAGACTGTGCGAAGCTATCCACGTCGATCCATGACACGAGGGGGGAACAATCACCTAAACGATTGGAGTCCCCGGTCTAGGGGGAGGAGCTGCGCAAGTACGGCCCTATGGAGCGGCGATTGGCAAGCGCGGTGGGTGAAAAGCTAAACGGGGTAAATGACCGGCCAGCGGTTTGATGTTAATTCTACGTAAAGGGGGAAGGCTGAAGCGGACTAAGGAGGGGGAATCGGGGAGAGAAACGTTATCGCTGGGCGATATCGAAAAAGTGGAACCTGCCCGAAGATGGGCGCGACAAGGCAGGGGAGAGGAAAGTCGGGGGCGGAGCCGAGGAAGGGGTCGCCTCGCTCAGAGGAAACGCGTCCTCTGAAGTCTCGAGGACGGCACCTCTAAGTCCAACTACCACACCTAGGAAAAAAAAAGTCGGAAAATGGTTTCTAGAGTCCGCGCTAGAAGTCCTAACAAAGACTCCAAAGGGCCTTGTGAGGGAAAAAGTGAAATCGTCAACAGGAAGGCCTAACTGTCCTCCAGCCTATAGAAAACAAGCTCGAGGGGGGGTGTCAGGAGGGGGGGTCCAGAAGTCGCGGCGAGGAGCTCCGAGGCGAAATTCATCTCAAGGAGAGGCCGAGACTGACCATGCCTTGGAAGGGATCATACCGAGGCATCATTTCATGACAGCGCATTCGGTGCCTTCCTCTCAACTCTCAATAAACTGGGAGGTAAAAGAGAAAAAAAAAGAGAATTGGCGATTTTCCGAGCAGCGCCCGCCTTGGAGCTGCCATTTACAGGCGTGCTTCTTTAGGGAGAAGGTCGATCTGGAGGAGAAAGACGCCTTCGCCTAGGGGGCTGCGCCCTGCCTCAACGGTCTCTGGCAATGGATCGAAGGAGAGCTTGTGGGCTCATTCATTTAGGACAGAGCGCTTTTTTTCAGCGCTCTAAAAAGAGGGGGGCAAGAGAGTGGGGAAGTCCGAAAAATTCCAGTCGGGGACTCGGGAGCTCGGCGAGGAGGGACGTTCCGCTGTTTGCGGAAAAGGGGGGACGCTGCGGGACGCGCACAGGACGGTCGGAGAGTGCGGCGAAGGCAATTCTCTTTCCGGGAGCTCTCCAGCGCCGAGTGCTGGTCGCGTCAGGAAGGGACTGTTCACCAGCGGAGGATAGAACTCTAAAGACGAGCAGCCAGCCAGCGGCGGTCGGCGCATGGGCCGCAACGACTCCGTCCAACAGACGGTCGCCTTCACAAACCGGGGGTTAGACAAAGTTTAACGCTTTCCTTCGAAACAAAAGACAGTGAGGGATCCAAAGGGGGAAAGTTCGGTGTGACCTGGAGGAAAAGGGGGAGGAAAGATCACAGCGGGCAAGGCCGGATCGAAAAGTCGTTGACTCCTTTATTGGGAGCGGCGCCGTGGGATTCGAGGAGAGGAGATCGCGCAGACCTTGAGGTTCAGAAAAGAGAGTCGGCGGAGGTGAGGGGGGGAGGACGTTGACGACTTGGAGAGAGGGGAGCGCCTCCGGTTCGATCCAGAACGCGCTTGTCCGGCAGTGAAAAAGAGAGAGAGAAAGAAGCGCGGGCTTCTGGAATCAAGGGAAAACTCGGACTCCGAAATTCTGTGTTGACCGTGGAAAGGGGAAGGGTGAGGCGGGACGAGAGAGCTGAATCTTGTGAGATGAAGAACATCGGCATTGAAGGGGAGCCGCTACAGTCGTCGCTTGTCGGACGGGGGGGGCCATCGAGCGGGGGGTGGGAAGGGGGGAGCGGGGGGGGAGGTCCGACATTCTCTACAACATTCGTCTGAAGGTTGAACAAGACCCGGATCACAAGGATTGGTCGAAACGGGTGCAGTAGAACCGTTGATCTCGGGGAAGCGGAGACGAAGCAACGGCCACGCCTTGTTGGGGAAGGAAGGAAATGTCAGAAGCAGGTCGATTTCGGAGGAGCTCCGGGAGCCTCTTCGGGGTCGTGATGAATTCATCCCTTCCTCTCGATCTGACATCTAGGGAAAGAGGGGGGATGGCGCGTAGAGATTCTGTGGGAGGGGTCCACTGCTCTCTTGTGCGCGCCATCCTCTCCTGGAGATCTTAGGGGCCGGGACGGGGAGTCAAAAAAAGTTGGAAAAGCTTTGCCTCTGACTTGTCTCCACGGGCTTCCCCGTACTCGGTGGACTGGAGGGAAAGCGGATCTTAAGGCCACATTTTCCCCTGAGGAGCTGGCCCGGAAAAAACGGAATCGGGAGGGGGGGGGGATGAAGGGGACCACTCGGGGGAGCGGGCATGCAAACCGGCGAACGCCGGCGGATTCCAGGAGAGGCAAGGCTGAAAATCTAAAGAATTGCGGGGGGGAAAAACGCCCGGGGACAGGGCCCCGGTCGCGCTAAGAGAAACAAAAGGAAATCGAGGGCCACGTGAGTGAAGAGTAGACGGAACCAAAGTCGCTCTCTATCGGAAATTTCAGGGGGAAAAGCAAAGGGACAAAGGAGGGGCGTGTCAGATTATCGAGGAAGAAAACACTGGGCTGGGGGAAGGGACCGGGCTGTTCCCGGAACCGAAACCTCACCTCAACGGTCGCGGGCGCAGAGAGGGTGGTGCGAGGGACGCCCAATCAAACCGAATGCTCCTCCGGGGGAGACAAAGTTGGGGGCGAAGGGGGGAAAAACTTTCGATCACGACGTCCGTTGGGGGGCAACACGACTTTAATCCATGAAGAACTGAGTTTCCTACACGATTCCTAGGCCGGAGGAGGTACAAGCTCGAAATCTAAGATACAGAAGGGAGGTCGGTGTGGCGATGAGGGCTTTCATCTTCGCGGATAGAGGAAGAGAAAAAAGGCTGGAGGCATAGGGCAAAAAAAGGGTCAACAATGGGCAAGAGTGAAGAACCTTTATCGAGGTTTCGGGAAGGCTTTTACGCAGGTGGGAAACGCCGAATGAAGTTGCAAGGCCGCTCCAGGGGTCGGGGCATCAACATGGAAAGAAAGGAGGGTAACAAATACTACAAGGAGGATCCGGCTGCAAAGACCTTCATCTTTCAACCAGGGGGTTGATATCTTCTAAAGTCTCGGAAATTTGGTCAAAGGGACGAAAAGGGCGGAAGGCGACCTTCAGCACCGCGCTGAGTCTCTGGGAAAGATCTTGTCGAAAGAAGGGTCCTGAAAAGGGAGAGACCTGGGCAAAAACCGGCAGGATGGGAAGAGAGGTCAGTCTCGGGGGGGGCTTCATCCCCCGTAGGGCTTCTTTCGTAAAGGAGGGTGACGCAAAATAGAGGGAAGAGTCGCCAGGGAAAAAACCGCAGAAGCAGATTTCAGAAGGGGAAAACAC
>Ga0179593_1622744_pt1 | contig 18975 bp, 14 predicted proteins | sample CZODoug2_1_08_16_FD_185931 | JGI IMG/M metagenome (GOLD analysis project Ga0179593, IMG submission 185931) | Vadose zone soil fungal communities from Angelo Coast Range Reserve, California, USA - CZODoug2_1_08_16fungal (PacBio error correction) | ecosystem: Environmental > Terrestrial > Soil >...
GAAAAAAGCCGACCGAAGAGAGACCCGGAAATTACTAGAGGGAGCGACTGGGGTCTTCCTCTAACTCACTATGGCTTCGCAGAAAGAGCAAAAGGGAAGTGGGAGAACAAGAGGCAAACTGCAGAAAAGAAGTGTGTGAGGATAGGTCGACCTAAAGGCACCCGTTACTCCATCCTGGCCTGCCGAAACCTATTGGGGGCTCGGGCAAACCTTGGACAGGAGCGTTCGTCCTCCTCGACGTGACTCGGGAAAGGGGCTGCCCCAGGGGGACTACCACGGTGCCGAGGCTGTGAGAGTTCGGGTGGGGCGGTGGGGGTTATTGTAGGACCGGGAAAAGTGTGATCATGGGGTAGGGAGGGTGGGGGGAGGGGGAGGGAGAGTAACGTATAGGGACGAACCCTGGGGTAAGGGGGGGAGAGTTAAAGGGGGACGCTGGCGGAGAGCTACGGAACGTTTCCATCCGCGTTTTCTACTCCGGTAGTGTTTGCGTCGTGCGGGGTGTTACGTGGGACCGGGGTGGTATCCCCTAAATACACAATGCGAAATGCCCTGAGGTTCGGAAGGGGAGGAAACTAAAAGACGTGGAAAGAAGTTTATCAAAAGAAGGGGGAAAATCGTGAACGTCAAGAAGCATTTCCTACTCATTAGAAGGGAGGCATCTACAGGGAGATGAAAAGAAAGGGGGGGACGAAAAACTTGGAGAACTGTGTAAGCTACGAGCGACGTTGGAGACACACTCATCCCTATCTTCCAGGGAGGAGGGGGTACCAGACTAAGGAAGGGGCACTCGTATGCTTCTGGGGCTTCTAGTACAGTAGGGGGAAAGACATAGAACAGGAAATAAGACTCAGACGTCTACAAAAGGGGGCTATGTTCTTATCTTTTACACATTTATAATCTTGAAAGACAAAGAGGTAAGATTGAGCTACACGGGAGAACATTATCCAACCTTAAAAGGTCGGGGTAAACCCTTTCGCGTGGGAAATTGGTCGGAGCTCATAACGCGAAGCGAGAGTTGGGAAGCAGCAAATAACGAAGGCCCTTAGTTTAATTCGACATAAGCAGTGGTGCCTAAAGGCAACTCGTGCCAACTCCTCAACTTAATCAGAAAAGCCAGAAAAATTTCCGCCATAGGAGGAAAGGAGCTTGCTCCCTTCACCAACTTGGGGGAATGTACATAAGAAATTAACAGAAGGAAAAGAGGGAATCTCCCGCTGACTATATCTCTAGGGAAATGAGCGGGGAGGTGAAGGAGAAAAATCCGGAAGGGGGTCCCGCGGGCCCCTCTCTCCCGCCTTCTCAACAACGGGGAGAGAGCTAGGACCAAAAGCGACCTCTTGGGAGGGAAGGCGACACTGGAGTTTGACTGACATCCCTCCTGATCTCCCATGGACAGTAACTCTAGGTAAAAGGAGTTAATCGTAATTCCTGGCGGAGGTAGGTGTGGAACTGGGGGGCCTAGTTGATTAAAAAAACTTCAACACCTATAGAATCTTACCCATCTGGGGAACCCGGGAAGGGAACGACAAACGAAACAAGGAGAATGGTGTTACATCGCAATCATGGGGGACTTAAAAATAAAAAAAAGTGGGACAGAAAAGGGGAGGGTACGGTCGGACAGAGTGCAATGTCAGGCAAGGAGAATGGCGTAAACTTTCCACGACTAGCCAAAAGGGGGGTACATCAGGGGCGAGGTGAGGGGGGGGGGGTCCTCAGTTAGCTCTCTGGGAAGAATGAACCTATTCTGTCTCGAAAATACCTTAGTGAGGGAGATATACCGTAGGGGACTGGATGGTTCGAAAAGTGTTGGAATCTAAATACTCAGGTGAAACCCTACTTGGGATGATTGGGGGGATGTCCGGGGAGGATTTAAAGAGGAAATACGTGTTGCACCAAGACATCCTTACCCTGCTAATCATTGCGATTTGCAATCGAAGATAGATAAAACAAAGAGGGAGAAAAAAGAGATAGGCTCCTAGATACTTCCCTTTAGGATAGTGTACTACTGGGGTAGTATCGGGCCCCCTCCAAATCGCTGTGCACCGCTGCAAAGACCGCAGGAGAGGCTCCAAGCGTGCAAAAAAAGGGTCTTGACATCCAACTATCACCAACGGAAAGCCGGAGGCCGATAAGCCTTGATGGTCATCAGCTCTTGGAGCATAGCCAGAAGAGAGAATCTAGCGCTGGGGACACCCTTCCCTATCCAAAGAAAAGGTGGGAACTGGTGGAGGAGACGATGGCCCAGGACTCTGGAGAAAAGGTCATCCCGCTCTTCTCCTTACTCGCTTGCGTGGAAACACAGGCACGAAAAAATCAGGGCCGTAACAGCTCCAACTCAAAAGGAAGGAGAGTCGCCAAAAAAACATCCCTGAGCAGTGCTAATCTGGGCGTAGAATGTCAAAAGTAAAAAAACATATATCAACAAAAAAACGATTAACAATGGAAAAAGGGAGGGCAAGACATCAACAAAAGCCCTGTGGCCGAGCATCATGGGGTAGTCCAGGAGGGGGCAGTCAAGACCAGATGGGGGGGGGAAGAGACGAAACGCGATTAAAGGGGGGATCGGGTCCTCGTCGGAGAGCCAATTCGGTGGAACCTTTCGTAAGCCGAAAACGTGGTCACCGCGAAAATATGCCAAAGAGAGAAGGGGGAACCGCGCGCTGTGAACCGAGACTCTACATGAGGCTCTGAGGGCAGCACAAATAGGGGAGCAAAAGTTGCGGAAAAAGGGACAGACTCAGGGGAAAAAGGAGGATCCTTTGTGTAAAAAATTGAGGAGGGGGGAAAAAAGTTGAGATTCCTCTCTCGTTTCCAGCACTCATAGGTCGAAAGGTCAGCCTCAGGGAAAAAACCCTTGATGAAGGAAGAAAGCAGAATGGTAAAATCGAGCCGCTCGATACACACATGCCCAGCGCTGCGAATAGGGCAGGAAAAGTAAGAGGAGAATTCAGTGGAAAAAGGGAAAGGATCAGGACTCCTGAAAAGGAACCCAGACTCTTAAAAGAAGGAGTCTCCCCGTCTCCACCTGGCCAGGGCGGTCTCTCCTCGCTAGTATGGATTGAGAATGGTAGGGGAAAGTCAGATTCAAACTCCGCATCACAACCTCAAAGAAGAGAGGTACCTGTAGCTGAAAGAAAAAAAGGGCTCCAGGGGTACGTCTCCAGCGCCGTGAAAAAAGAGTACGACAACATGGGGGGAATAGAAAAGTATTCTTCCTTCTAGGGAAGATTGGCCGCGATCCCTCACAGCGATTAGGTGACACAAATTTGGCGTATGCAAGGGGGGAAAGCAAAGTGGCCTGGAGGGAAGGAGGTTTGAACTAGCTTCTGCAACCACGGGAAATGGGTTCCATTGGGACCCGGTGTCGGCAAAGCTGAGAGGGGGGGGGAAATCCGAAAAAAGCGGAGCTAGCTAGTCAGGAGGCGCCGAGAATCGCAAATGCCAGAAGGGGGGGACGAAGGGGGAGGGTCCAGAACTCTAATAAAGAGAGAAAGAGACGGCATACCAAGAGGAGGGGACAATCTGCCTTCGTGAAAAAAGTCCATGATCGTGCTTACGTACAGGGTCGGGAAAGACCGGCCCCCGATGGGACAGCAATTCTCTTGTAAAAAACATCTCTTCTGGGGGGCCATGCCGCTGGGCAGCAATAGGAGGTGGGGGGGATAAAGTCATCGGAAAGAGGAATACGAATAATAAAGGGCCAGGAGGGTCGATCGCGTATGCTTCTAGTATCTCCACCAAAAAAAAACAACGAGGGGGGGTAAAAGTGTCCAGAAAGAAGAAATCGCGAAACCTTCCCTTTAGGATCGGCGGTATCGTGATCAAGAACGGCGATGGGAGGGGGTAGGCAGTGCGAAAAAAAATAGGGGTAATAGGAAGGTAGTCGAAGTGCTCCAAAATGGGGGCCAGAAACCAAGAAGTACCCTGAAAACCGCGGACTCAACAAAAATAGGGGTACAATCTCGACTGCGTAACGAAAGGGGGAGAGGGCCTAATAAGTGAGGTCGAGCCGAACTCACTCCGCATGGGAGGGAGGGGCGACCAAGAAACGCTAACCTGAGAGGGGTTAGAGAAAGGGGGGGGAGGCAAGGAGTGTTCAAAGATCCGCCCTACACCTTTGACCCACCTTGTCCCTTTCTTGGGAGAGTAAGGAAAACAAAAACTGAGGAATAACCTCAAATTAAAAGGAAGACGGTACGAAGTTCATGTCACGATGCCTCTATTCACATAGAACATGGGTATTGGGCTGAGGGGGAAAAGTTCTCCCTTACTTTCCTCCCGAGTATATAGAAGGGTCTAACACAGGGGAATTGGGGGGGTAAGCAAGAAGGAGGATAAAAGGGAGGTAACAGTTAAACACAATCGAGGATCCGGGGGTGAGGGGTTACCAGATAAGTTACTCATCATCTTATATCTTCGCCCCTAGGGCGGGATAAAGAGGCAGAATAACGCCGAAGGGAGCGGAAGTCAAAGACAGAAAGGGTTTGAGGGGTCTCTCCTCAAAGCAATCGACAAAGGGTAAGAGGGGTAGACACTAGTCAAGATCAAGGGGGCACTCCTTAAAGGAGATGAAGAGAGCCCTCCGGCGGGGAAAGGGAGGGACTTCAGTGTTACTATCTAGACTCGTCGCCCCCGAAAAGAAAAGGAGGGGGAGAATCGGCGGGGGGCAAGGCAGCTCATTGAATGGGGGTGCGTTACACAAGACTCTGAACGCAAACTGTCCTACCAATGCTAAAGAGGGAAACTCATGGAGGACTCGATAAGAAAAGGGGTGGTCGAAAAAATAAATACTAGCAAGGGGAGATCAGGCCATAAAAATACTAGCAGCGTTGCACAGCGCTGAGAGAGTCAGATCGGGAAAGGGTTAACCAAAGGGAAAGGCGGCTAAACCGAGTACTACCTGAACTTAACAAAACCCTTGGGATAGAGATACTTACCAAAGGACTCTTAGAAACGGATGGGAGATGATACCAAAACTGTTTTGAGTCTGGAACGATTACTACCGCCGAAAAGGAAAACCTGAAAGAGAGACATAGGAGGAGGGGGGAGACGAATGATCGTGATGGGGCCGGGGGAAATCAGAAATATAAACTTCCACTGAAATATAAAAAAAGATGAAACAAAAAGGAAGTTACTTAGAGGGGAGGGTTCACTACAAAAAGTAGTTCCTAAGAACGACTAAGATTTTTTAAATTTTGGTAATAAGGGGAGATGGGGGGGACATATTTTAACCAGGCAGCGAGTCGGTTCTTGAAAAATCGTTACGGGAGGAAGTCCGCGCTACCTTGGAATCTTCCTCGGGAAAGAATGCTAGACTGGAAGGGGTCATCAACAGGAGGGGGAAGGGGACTTCGGCTGAGCCGAGGTTATGCGCGACCTACCAGTCAAGAGAGCCGGAATTTAAAGGCCTTGAGCATCAAGGGGGGGGGGGTGAACGAAAATTGACAACCTAAGGGGGAGGAATGCTGGGTTCTTCCGCTGTTCGTCCTCCTTGCGTAAGCATTAGAAAAAGGCCTATAAAAAGAGGAAGTTAGGGAATAGGAATGATGGCCGGGGGAGGAAGATCTCAAAAGCCTTGGGAAAATATATTATGAAATTCCTTCTAGAGACCTACAGGACAGTCGTTCAAGGAGGACGTAGTGGTGAAAAGGAGGGCGAGCTTCGAGAGATTCAAATACTCGGCAAAGAAGCAGCCGACTAAGAAGAGGGGGGGGGTTCAACCTAACACCACCTTTATTCTCCTTCATACTACCGAGAAAGTGCGAAAGCGAAGCCAGAGGAAGGGTAAAAACGGGGCAGCAGAGAGGATCTTCAACAGAGTCCGGACATGGATGCTCAGCCTCCAGACCGGGGGAGAGAAGTCGGACCCCGGTCAGAATCAGGAAAAGATTTAGAAAAAAGGGGAGGGAAACCCGACTCGACAGTACCACTCCCTCCAAGCGTAGGGGAAACTAAACAAAGAAAAATGCTCGCGGATGTCGTAAAGGGAAGGTGGGGAATAACGGACAGATAAAAAAAGAACCGGGGGGGGGTATCAGCTCATGTGAAGGACGACCCCAATCCCACTTGAACACAGAGGCCGTCCCATCTGCACTACGCTAAGTAAAGGATCACTCCTCTAGAAACAGACACATTGAAGGAGGAACCTCGGGGCACTAGACCAGACGGGGGGGGGTCGCGAAAAAAAGGGGGGGAAAAGGTAGAGGGGTCCTCGTAGACCGCGCCAAGGCGTTCTAAGTGCGGTATCAACCGCGGGCACGCCGGGCAGAGGAAGGAATGAAAAAAAGAGCAGCAAGAAGTTGGGGGAAAACGCTTAGTCTCGTACTAGGGGGATGCGCAGCTGAAGGGACGACTCTGACTTCACGTTTGCTAGAGGCAGTTAAACCTCAGAGGTGACGCAAGAACGGGCAATTTTTAGTAGTGCAGAGAAAGGGAGCATTGGAGAGATTGGAGTCAGGGAAGACAACTCGAACGGCCGCTGCCAGTGGAGCACCCACCCTGTGAAGGTTTTCTAGCGCCTCTGACCGAGAGCGACGCAAGCTAAATAGGGGAAGAAACAACACAGAGAGTGAACACCGGACGAACTCAAAAAGGAAAAGGCGAGGGTAGAGACTGACTGAGCACTTCCCGAACCAGGGGAGAAGAATCTTAGAATCACCGAGTCGAAAAGAGAAGAAACCTCGTCCAACTTGTCCGGCTCGTCTCGTAGGAGAGAGGTGAGTAACAAGAAGGAAGGAAACATCCCCGCAATGATAATGATGGAGTATTTAAAACGAATAGACAACCTCGGGGATCCTTTAAAAAAAGTCTACTCGTCGATTGCAGAAAAAAATGAGGGAAAACAGGGAAAGGATCGATGGTTGCTTCCTCCTTCTGCGGCCGCTAGGGAATCAGAAAGATTCAAGATTAAAAGGACAGGTCTGGAGATGGACCAGCTTCCCTTTGATTGGAACGCTCTCAGAAAGGAGTATGTACCCGGCTTGTGGGGACTTCAACGGTCCCATACCCGGTCAATTGCATTTGCCTTTTTTCTTAAAAAGAAGGGGGTGGCTAAGGGAAAGGGGGCAACAGAGAGAAGAACACCGGATGAGAGTTAGGCTCCAGGGAATCTGCCCAGCAGACAGTGGGACAGGTATGCTGGCAAGAGGGGAACTGGGCTATAGTACGGAAAAGATCTTCATAAAAGATAGGGAATGTCCACCGCTGTGAGTAAAAACTCCCTTATTGGGATGTAAAAGGGAACCACTCAGGAGGGGTCGACAATCCCCTCCAAAAGAGGGAGAAGCAATCCTCGGGCCGAAAAAATGGGGCAGGGAAAAGAGAGCTTCGCGGCTCCTCTCTACTAAATTGCGGGAGGGAGAAGGTCGGATCCTCAAAATCTCGACGACCGAGGAAGAAAAAACGGAAGGTAGGAAATAAGCTGCTTTTTTGGGATATCATAAATCAAAAACACACGAGTCTTCGGTGTCACAGGGAGAGTCGTCTACGAAAACCGAAAAGAATACTGGGGTAGACTCGTCCCTCGTTATCTTCTCAGTCAGGACTTCCTGCGACGCGTCCTCGCGTCTCTCGGGACCAGAGGGACTGTAGCTGAAGGGGGCCTATATTGGGATGCAAAGGGGTTATTTTGATTTCGTACGTGCTTTTCCTCAATAAGTGGAGGGGGGGGGGGGGTTTGGTGGGTGGGGATTCATCGAAGAAAAAGCATGGTACAGCGTCCTCTTGTCAGGCCTGAGGAGGAAGCTCGAATAGCGAAAGAGTGTCTCTAGGAAAACGTGCCGTCCGCGCACGGGGTGGAGATCAAAGGGAGAGAGGGGGAACCTCCGAAATAACGGCACAAGAGGGACTAGAAGGAAAAAGCGCTTAGGGGAAAAAGCGCTGCCGACAACTGGGAAATGCCCACTGGTTCCATGTTCTTACCTGGCGCGAAAGACACGAGGACGGTTACTACCATAAGGGGAGAGAAAGACAGATCAAGGAAGGGCAAAAGCGGAAGAAGGGAAGACGCATTCGCCTTCTGGCTCGCCGCTGAAACGAGAAATGGGAACGCCGAAGGGTCGGAACAGCAGAAAACTGTACAAACGCATTTTGTGTCCAATCAAATATTACGGTGAAGGTGACCGCTAAAATTAGGATTCATCGAAGGAGTTGGAAAAGGTACCGCGGGGCAAAAGGGAAAATCAAGCGCGACTGAGGGGAGGGCGCGCTGCGGCGGATGAAGCCTAACAGCAGTAAAATATGACTGGCTCAGTCTGGGAAGATGGGGGGCGCGGTGAGAGAAGAAAGGCAGATTACACAAAGTTGAGTGCTCCACGGCCATAGAGGTTAAAGTGCAACCAAAGGACCTGGTCACTGGGAGCCGGAGGGGGCAACGATCTTTTAAAAAGGGGGGTTGGTACAGAGCTTCCTCTACTGTTTAAAAGGAGAAAGAAGACGTAAAAGAACGGGGCGGTCGAAAGGTAGTGCAAGTCCTGTCTAAGAGTGCGTTACAACGAGAACGCGAGGAAAAGAGAAAAACAACTAAATCAAAAAATAAAAAGGTAAATCGAGTACAACTCTTGGTCTCCTCATCTCCGCAGTGTCATTATATTCGAGGACTGACAGCAAAAAAACGAACTCTTCAGACTAGATCTCAGCTTGTGCCACGAGCTTCAAAGAGTTCGCAGGAGCTCAGCGGCTCATGAAACGGAGTTCCACCTCATTCAGAGTTATAGAACAAAAAAAAATCTACCTTCTCGAAGAGGAGGGGGATCTGAGCGAGAAGGAACAATGAATTAAATCAGACAACTCTTTTCTAGTCATCCCACAAGGGTCAGGGGAGAATGGAAATACAATCCTGCTAAGAACAACCACTTCTTTATAGAATATTCTTATTCATGCTTTGGCCATTCGAGAAGGTTTGTAGAGAGGGTGTCGCGTAAGAAAAATGTAGGAAATACGGAATACTTACAACCTTTTACCCAAGTACCTGGGACTAATAGCGCTTCAGAGGGGGGGGGGGTAGCTGAAAAAACGAAGTGTGAGAGGAGGAATGATTTCTTCAGCAGATTATCTTTACGCGAGGCTCATTACTCAAGCCTAGCGCCGGGGGGGATCGGTAGGAAAACGCCACCAGATCAGGGGGAGAAGGGGGTAGGTCCCGTGGCGGCTTGAGCTATGTATCTTCTCGTAAGAATTCAAAAATGCTCACGAAGGAAAGAGGGAAGCAGATTAAGAAAAAGGAAGGGGAACGGGGTCAGGTCATCAAGTGGACGTTAATGCCTTTACAAACCCATATGAGCGGATTCTTCAAAGTGAACTCTGAGGGGAACAACGGGGGATAAGGGGGGGGGGGGCGCCTATACTACCCATAGCGCCTTGAGAATAACAAGCGGATGATAGCTTCTATTAGGCCGTGCCCGCACATAGAGCACAACAAAGTGTAACATAAAAAGGAAATGCCATAGGAAGATCCGTTACTTCATTGGGAGGGGAGAGTCACCTTCTCTCGTAGGGTAGGTATGGAGAACGCTACTCACATCCGCTCAACCGCAGACTCTCCGTTGAAAGGGGTGTCAGGAAAAGTAAAAGAACGGATGAAGAAAGACCACGCACGGAGAGGACGCGAACCCTTAAAACTGGAGCAAGCATGGAGAGACTGCTCGGGCAGAGTCCGATGTCAGAGGAAAAAACAGACAGAAATACAGGGGTGACATGGCACTAATTGGGACCCCCTAAGCTTATCTCTCATGAAACAATTCCCCATCTGCAAAAGAACATTAACGAGGCAGGTTCAACACGTGAAAGGAAAGGGGCTCCCCCCGAAAAGGAGATAACAGCTCATCCCGCTCTCTTCTTGGTGCCGTAATGGACGGTGTCTTAACAAGAAGAGCATGCTCATAAGGTGTGGGACATAGGGAGAAGGGATTCAAGAAACCATCTCCACACTCTAAACGGGACCAGTACAGCCGGCACTACTCGAAAGGAAGGGAAAAACATCGATCGTAAAGGAGAAAAGGCAATCAGGGGAGGAAAGGGAAAGACAGAAAAGGGGGATAGGAAAAAAGGAACTAAATACCTTTTCCTCGGACTATAAAATGCTGTTTCTATAATAGCGTTTTATGAACAGACTTAAAGAATGGGACGTCAAGGGACGCAGGAAACTGAGGAGGCTGGCACCCTGCTGTCCTTCGTCCATTGCGCGCAAGACTTCGGAAGAGGAACCTGAACTGCAGCGCAGGTGGCGGTCGGAAGTTACGCCGAGGGGAGCAAGAATTGGAGAATTGTTAAGGAGTCCAAAATTGTTTCCGCTCTTGACTGGAACAAATCGGCATAGGAAGCAACGGCCATTCCGACGGTAGCCCACAAAAGGTCGTTGAAAGAAAAAACTTTATGACCAAGAAAAAAAAAAAAAAGATCGCGCCTCTCGAGGTCTTTCCCGTCACAACCCTCCGTCCCCCCGAGGCTACCGATAAAAAAAGAAACTGGCCGGTGTCGGAAAAAGGAGACCGGGTAACCTGTTCCTACACTCCTCCCCTGTCGCTCAATCTGCCTCCTTCTTATAGACCGTCACGACAAAAGAGGACAAGGACGGGAAAAGGAAGAGGCAAGAAGAGGATGGGAGGAAAACCCAAATCACGCAGCCCTCAGGCCAGCGAGTGCTCTAGTCGAGTGGGTTAAAATACCGAACGACAAAGAAGCTAAGGAGTGAGGGGATCAACGTCGTCTCGATGAAGGACCACACCTGTTCTACAGGGGCGAGGCGTTCGGAGAAAGTCTCTGGAAGATGAAACTCGGGCCAAAGACGGCACGATGCGAATGAAGGCGCACACTGCGGAAAAGAGGAAGGGTAACCACATGCTTCACTTTCTTATAGAGAATCTATTCCGGAACGTGCAAGGGAGAAAACATTGACCAGGGGGGAGGAGAAGTCGGCAAGAGTGGGGGGGGACTCCCGTGAGGCCACATTAGATCAAACGATGCAGGGTGAGTCGTCAGAGAGGCGCAAAGCTCGACCAAAAAGAGAAGGCAAGTGTGAGGAAGAAGTTAAAGCGAAATCGGGAATAGATTAGCTTCTATTCCGAGCGTCGACGAGGTCCAACCCGAGGCCTGGGAAAGGGGAAAACCGCATATCAAAGGTTGGCTCCCCGGTTGAAAAGAAGGGGGAAAGCCGAAAAAGAAGAAAACAATCGGGGGGAGAAAAAACATATCTGCGAACTACATTCTCTTTTCCCAGGCAAGGCAGCCCGACGAGCGGTCTATTAAGGTCTCATTCACAAGCACGAGCGCGCCGGGGAAAGCCCGACAAAGGAGTCTCAGACAGGAGGAGGGTGTAGAGCCCCCAAGAAAAACACAACTGAGGAATAAACGTTGGCTCTAACAGGACGAATCGCTTCTGAACCTTACTTCCCTGTGAGGAGACTCGGCGACAAAAGAGGAAAGAAAGAGAAGCGAGTGGGGGGAAAGGAAGGGACTCGATCGGAAGGCCTTTCCGTGGATCGAACCAATGGTGGAGTTAATGGTTGCCCTACAATGGGGGGAACCCGGGGGGGAGAAATGACATGGACGTCTACTAAAAAAGGAGGGGACGTTTGATCTGAGAAAAACTCAGAGGCTCGGGAACGCTAAGAGAGGATTCTAGGGGGACAAGTACTCGACTTCTGAAAAAAGGGGAGGCTCTCAGGAAGGGGAGAAAGATACAAACTGTTAGAGGAGCAGTTAGAGCGCGGCGTTCCCCTCTCCCTGCCCGAAAAAACGGGGCGAAAGGCCAAAGGGGCAAAGGGCTGACAAGGGGGGGGGGAGGCAACGACATCCGCTCTTTTCCAGAAATAAAGAACTTACTCTTCACTTGAAATAACCTCGCAAGCGGGAGGGACTAACGTACAAGGAGAAGGGTTCTTTGAAAAAGAAGAATAGAACGAGCCTCCGAAGGACGAAAAAAACTGTTCGATCATGTGGACGGCAAAGAGATAGGAAGACGTTGGACATTAACGCTAAAATTGAGAGGAAGAAGTGTTCCACCCTAATCACTCCTGACATGCTGGATTAGGAGTATGACCGTAGGAAAGGAGGGTAGGAGGTAAAAATATAACTATCTCTCTCGATTATCACTACCAACCAGAGAAGGTACTTGGAACTATTTGCGTAGCGGGGATCAGAACAAATGGTAGGGGCGCCATTTAGGAGGTGAAGGGGCTAAACACTGGAAATAGATCAAGTTAATTTACAACAGAACTGTATACAATGACGTAAAAGCCCCTGAATTGGCAAGTCAGAGGTTTTAAGAAGGGAAAGCGGGGGTGTGGTGTCTTATCTTATCTGCTATAATACAAGGCAGCACAGGAAACGAATTCGTTTTTAGGCAACCGGGCCAGCCGGAAGAGCAGGATCTTAGCCAAAGTCCCAAAACGAGGCAAGGAAAAAAAAAAAAAACTCAACGGATCGAAATCAAAAAAACATGATGCAAATAGGGGGGATCTCTCAGGCGGCAAATCCGCGGGAGAGGGAGATACGGCGTGTGAGAGAGTATCGGAACGGTCTCCTTAGACCTCTTCTACTATCACTAAAAGTTTGCCGAGCGGAAATGCTTGAACGTAAGGAGATAGATCCTCAGGAGGGTGCACAAAGCGGGCGAAGCTCCTTAAAGAAACCCGCCTTGACTTGACGGGAAACGGGGATTCTGCAATCAAGAGTTCGATAGATAAAAACGGGGAGGGTGAGGTTCCACTGCTCACTATCAGGCCGGCGGAAAGATTAGGTAATCAATGAGCGTAGGGAGAATGGAAGGGGCCCGTCAGAATAAATGTGGGGAAAGAGTGCCGTACTGTAACATGAGCCCTTATCTGAAAAGCCAGAGAGGATACGCAGTAAAGGAAGAAACGGAAAGGGCAAGGGAAAGCTAGAAGGGTGTTGATCGGGTGACCAAGCAATCTGTTGTGGGTGCGATGGAGAGTTAAACTGACGCGATCGGAGTGAAGGGGCAATGGTCCCGGAACATTAAAGAAGGATACCGTGGAAAAAAGAGTATCAGGGGGGGAAACCGGTAAGGAATGGGTCAGCTTATTTTCCGAGACATATACGCGATGAGACTCTGGAACCCTAGACAAAGGGAGAATACTTACGCTGGGGTAGGCTCTTAATCACCTGAGTCCGGGCCGGGGTACATCCCCTGGGGTTTGAGTCAAAGAAAAAAAGTTGCAAAAAACCACTTAGGAAGGCTGGAGCCTTTGTTCCTCTCGAATATCGGGGGGTCGAAGTGGGGCTACCCCTAAGATCTCCTGGACGAAATAAAAAGATAGAGTGGAAGGAAATAGAAGGATTCAAAAGTCTCATCTCTAACAACGGACGTAGGGAGAAATCAGGAGCAGCCTAAAGAGAATAGCACTTAAAAGGAGAGAGAGGGAGAGGGCCCGCCCTCGTAATGATCGGCGACCCGTTGCGCTTCCAATCCATACCGCAAGAAGATACTCGAAGAGGGAGGGGGCACCTGGGGGAGGATACGCCCCAAAGGTATTATCAGTCCCAGAACTGACCTAAGACCTCGGCATTTAAAAAAGCAGACGCGGCCAGAGAATCGACATAGGGGAGGACCGACGGGGGGGGGGAAAAAGGAAGGGAAAAACTTCAGGCCCGCAGGATGTTCCGGTTTCTTAATGGCCGATGGACCCCTTACGAGAGGGGTTCTCTAGGCCCCAGCCGGCATAAGAAGCAAGATTAGAAAGAAGAACATAAGCCGCCGAAACACTTGCTGTAAAAGCGCCAACTCCCCTGGCTTATATCGATTTCTTTCAAGAGGGAGGAACCGGTAAGGGCATCTCCGGGTGGGGGGAATCAGGTGGAGTCAAGGGACGAAAACCAAAAGGACACACTCTCACAGACTGTACCAAGGCCATGCTGCACTACGCTCTCCCGCAGAGAAAGAGAGAGAGGGTCCGGGAAGAAAAGGGGGCCTCGTGAAAGACTACAAGGGTGTTTTAAAAAGACAGAGGGGAATGACGAAAGTGACTTGTCTCAGGAACGCTCCAAGTATTGACCTTTCTCTGGTAACGCAGGCGGGGCAAACCCAAAATGGCCGCTGGAAAGAGTAGAACGAGAGAGACGAAAGAAGATGGAACGGTATCTCGGAGGGAGGAATGCACTTCTACTACGCCCCCTTTAGCTGAAAAAGAGGACGCGAGGGACGGGTTAGATGAGCCAGTGGAGGGGGGGGGAGATCAGGTCGGAGGGGAAACCAAGACTGCATGCTAAAACTTTCCCGAAGTACGGTTTCACCCACACGTCGTTAAAAAAAATCTCGTCGACCAAGGGAAAAGAGACGGTCGAAAGACGAGCTAACGCAGTTTCCAAACCTCTCTTGAACCGAGCCGGGGCCTAGACATCCGCCAGAGTGGCAGGCAGGGGAGACGTCGGGGAGCAATCTCAAACCCTGGTGCTCAAGTCTGCCAAGCGGAAGAACCGACCAAAAAAGACGTCCAGGGGACGTACGCCTTCCGCGTGATCGTCTGGCGGCAAGAAAAGAGAAGGCAGCACCACCCCTCAGCAGCTGGAGTCGCATGCGAGGGAGAAAAACGACATCTGAGGACCGAGCAGCGGGAGCGGAGTACGTTCTCCTAGTCTATGCAAACTTACCAAAGACGGGGGGACAGGTTCTGAGTAGGGGGCTTCCTTCGGGTGAGAGACCGGGACGGAGAGCTATCACTATATGCTGCTAGGGGGCTGGAAAGGGATGGGGAGTCGAGAGAGGGGAAGGGGTGAAACAAAAAGGGTATCGTCGGCAGGTCAAGAAAAAAACCCGGGACCGTGGTCTTTCGACTGTAAACCAGGGGGCGGGGAAGCTTAGCGGTCACCGACCGCTCCTCCAATCTCTTCTAAACAGGATTCAGGCGTGCGGGGCGCGCCAGAGGGGAAAACCAGAGAATAAAGGAGGAGTAGCCTCGAGACTCAATCTAGAATAGCAACAGGCAAGCCTTCTATTACGAGATGCGACGTGGACCCCTTAAAGGGGTAGAACATCCGGCCATGATCGTGCGACAAAGGGGAAAGAAAGGGAGGTGGGAAAGGGTCTACAGAAAGGCCTCCATCAAAAACCTCAAGCCAATACTCCGAAACCGGAGACATCTATCGGGTTCAGTCCCGAGGCAAAAAAAACGAAGGGAGGAGAGGAAAGTGAGACGAAGCTAAGAGCGCGATTCCTCAAACCGGGAGTAACAGCTGCGGGAGGGGGGGATCTAGAAAGGCACAAAAAAAGAGGAGGAGGAAATAGAGAGGAATGATCACACATGAAAAAGAGCTGACCGGGAGGAAAGTTCGGGAATGAATCTGCTAAGTCATACTACAATCTCCTTCTGCGAGGAAAAGGGACAGCGAGCAGTCTAAGGTGAGAGAGATTTTGGAAAGATGTTGACGCTTTATGTCGAGGAAACAGGAGGAAAAGGGAACCACTAGAGAAGGGTAATCTCACTTTGTACAGTAAGTCGACATCGTTCTCGCCGCTATTCAAACTATCGAGAAGAGTTAGTAAGATGGACGGCCTAAAGGAGAACCACTTGAAGAGAGGAAGGGTGGGAAGCGAGAAAACATGTCCTCCACTAATTCATCTGGGACACGGCGTGGGTTTCTGGCGGGAGCGGGGGGTGGCCACCGGGGGGGGAGAAGAGCCACACCATGTTGGAGATGCCCCGTGGTCACCGGGATGATTGATGAAAAAAGGGAAGAAGAACTTAAAAGAGGAGGGGAAATCCGACAGATACTTACATAAAAGGGGCGCTTCCCGTCCTCGAAGGTTTCCTACCATTAGGAGCCTTCGGGACAAGGAGAAAAAAAGGGAAGCGAGATAAGTGCCTCTCAGACGGGAAAACAGTTCGAACATCGGGGGGGTTCCCATCGAACGAGAAGAGGTAGGAAGAAGAAAGGAAGGAAACGGCGAAGGTTTACCTCTCCTAGTTCTAAAAAGCAGGTCCTTGTTGGATCACGGACATGAGGAAGGGAAGCAAAAGCACGGGCCCCTCGACGGCGACAGAAAGGTCAAAGGTTGAGGAAGGGGGGCATACCGCGGACAGAAAATTTAAAAGAAAGGAGGATGGAATAGCAGCGTGATCGGTTATTTACGGAGCGATGAGAATCCACTTAGGCAGGGGGGGGGGGAGCCGAGGTGGGAGGCCCCTGAAGGGTGACAAAGAAGGGGCAGGAGAGAAAAAAGGGAAGAAGCGGCGGCATGAAAAACAAAAGTGGCTCACCTCCTGTCCGACAAGTCGGTGGTCCACAAGAAGACGGGACACGAGACACTCAAATCGAACAAGGCTAACTAAAAGTCCTCGTCGAACCTTAGGGGGTACGGCGAATCTCAAGAGGAGGAAATATAGCAAACGCAAAAAGCAGAGAGGGGGTAAAGATCGAGACTGATCGGGGAACCGAGGCAGGAGGCGGTTCTACCTAGGAAGATCCGGAACCGTCGTTCACTCTCTCTACATGTAATACATCAAACGCTTCTCTAGGGATAGAATACGTAAGAACGCGGGGGTTAGATCGAAACGCCTATGTACAGGCTACCGTGCTCTTCCCAAAGAAAGCTTTATGAAAGGGATAGAATTGGACGTAGTGGCAGCCTGTAACGAAATTACAGTTGGAAGAGGGTGGGACGCCAGTACTTCCATGGAGCACCTTCTTCCCTAATCCTAGAATAAGGCGGGGTTACAAAACTTAAGGAAACACGTAATCTCATGTCTTTGTTAATCTTGTCAGCAAGCATTTGGCGACGGAGGATGGCGAGTGTACAGGGACAAAAAGGAGTACGGGATTACCGAGGTTCTGGGAGCGTCCTACCGGGGGGGGGTAAAGGTCGGCTACAACCAATCAAATCATAGGGAGAGGAAGTTGGAAGAGGATAAGGCCAAAATTAGGCTCTCCTATATACCTGAAACGGGGGGGGGGGACTTCGAGGGAAAGATCCAGGGAATTTCAAGGGAAAAGAGAAAAAGGTGGTACTGCGTACCCCAGTTCAACTTTGGGCAGTATCTGCAAAAAGTTGAAAAGATTTGCATAGGAGAAAGTTTGAGACCTATAACGACTCCAAAGATAGATTGTCCCGGCTATGAGCGGTAGAATCTTAAGAGGTCAGGAAAAATCGACTCACAACACACGGGGGAAAGAAGAGTGCGAATAATCCTCAGATCCGTCCTACTCGAGCGTTTCGCAGGCGCTCGGATGTCGTGTAGGGGCTCCAAAGGATCGCTGCCCATCACGCGGAGGGACCTCAGCAGAAAAAAAGAGAATCGTAGGGGGAAAACTGGGTCATTCTCAATTGGGGGCAAACCTTACCGACGAGCACTCTGTCGTCTCTCAGCATCTAGGCAGCGGAAAGCTGTAAAGAGGGGCGAAAAAGAAGGTGTCGCCTTCAGTTTTGTTATCCCGCCTTTGTGAAAGGGGGGCGGGTCTACGAGTGGGAAAAGTTACCGAGAGGAGAAAGATGTAGACCCGCACCGTAAGAAGCAGGGGAACAATAGACAAGACCGCAAAAAAGCGGGACTTAACCTCCAACGAAAGGAGGAAAAGAGGTCGAGTCCTTCCAGTACTTGAGTGCACACTCATCCTGAGAAACTTGTGTCAAGGGCAGATTGAACCAAAATAACCTAGAAAGGGGGGAAAAGGGGAACATTCTGGCACTAAGGTCCTAGAAAAAAAATACTCTCTGCGTTCCGGCTTATTTCTTCGCCTAGAACAACGGTTTTGTTGGAGATCGGACAAAGCGGGCAACGAAGAGGGAATCAAGGAAGAGCGAACACGCCGGAATTGCCTCTAGGGGTAAAGAAGAAAGATCGGGCAAACACACATCAACGTATGCGGCCACGAAACTGGAGAGAATCGTGTCACGAAATCGATCTCTGGAAATAGGGAGAGGGGAGCGATTCGTTCTCTACTATTACTGACCACCTGGAGGAAGAATTTACCTCCGCTTTACTCAGGGGAAAGCCTGGGAAAAGTAAGGCGTAGAAAAGGGGGAAGGGGACCTTCTCGAGGGTGACATCCACCAGGGTTGCCAACAGCCTCCGTTAAAACCCAAAACGTACTGGGAAGAACAGCAGGAGGGGGGAACATATATACTCTAGCTTCCTCATTTATCACACCTAAAAAAACGTCAGAAAACCGCGCGGGAAGCCGCTAAAAAACGCGCGGGGAGGAAAAAAGTGGGAAGGAAAAGGGGGGAAAAATTCAATCCTCCCAGTGTTCTATCAATCTTTTGATAGCAGCAGCACCGCTAAAAACAACAATGCCATGTACGGTTCCATCACGCAGCTCGAGAGGGGGGATGCTGGGAGGAGGGCGGGAAAACCCCTCCGCAGAGAACATAAAGCGCAGAAAAAAGAAGAGGGAGCGTAGCGGGAAACAGAACGCACTCGCTTCGTTACGTACGGAAAAGAAACGGAGATGCCGGGGGGGAAACAAAAAAAAACAAACAAAGCGTCTAGAAAAAAAAAAAAAAAAGATAGAAAAAACAATGCGGACAATCACAACATAGTAAACTGCCGCGTCGCTGCGCGAAACGACAGCAGAATACAACCCTGAGTCGGAGGTCCAGAGGCCCGTGGACGGATAGCGGAAAGCAGCGACGAGAAGAGGAAGGCCCCAAAAAAAAAAGGACATCCACATAAATCCCTTGTCGGAAGGGAGGGTGGAGGAAACCGACCCAGAGAGAAGCAGAAAAAAGGGCAATAGTGCGAGTCGGCGAACTATCAAAGCCCTCCCATGCGTCAGAGAAGGGGTCGACGTATCGTCAGAGAAATCTTCAGAGATATCGGAACCAAGCAAAGGATACGACGGAAAATAAGAAGGGGGAAGACGCCGGGAAAAGTGCCCGCAGGTATCTTAAGCCCTCCTCCAACGGGTCAAAAGACATCTCGTAGTAAACGGAGGACGAAGAATGACCTGAGAGGGGACCTAACATGGGTCGTACTAGCACTCGGACCTCCCAAAGGTGACTTACCTTAAGCATGGGTGTAG
>Ga0179593_1706794_pt1 | contig 18973 bp, 30 predicted proteins | sample CZODoug2_1_08_16_FD_185931 | JGI IMG/M metagenome (GOLD analysis project Ga0179593, IMG submission 185931) | Vadose zone soil fungal communities from Angelo Coast Range Reserve, California, USA - CZODoug2_1_08_16fungal (PacBio error correction) | ecosystem: Environmental > Terrestrial > Soil >...
CCGTTGGGTAGGAGGAAAGACGGTGTGGCTGGCGGGATAAAAGGTTCCGCCGTTGTACCTATGTCAGGTGAGAGAGTAAGGTTCGTTTGGGGGGATAGGGGGCCCGTAGGGGTTCGGGTGCAATGCGCTTGTGGGGGGGGGGAGGAAGGGGGGTGGTCAAGGGGGGAGGGAGACCCTATGACTGGGCATGATGTTGGGGGAAAAGCACTAGATACTTCGGAAAAGAAAGAGTTAATTTAGGCAACATGTGGAGAACCGCCAGGTTACGCATTTGTGGTGGGGGTGGGAAACTGACAGGCCCGACAAACAGAGTTCCCCAGTCTCAAGGCAAAGGCTTTCCGAGGGCTTTGAGGGAGAGAAGATCAGTGGGAGAGGGGCCTGGGGGGGGGGGGAGCTGACCAACCCAATTAGGGAAACCGAAGGGGCGCTATCAAAGAAAGAAAAACAGGAAAAATGTGGGGTAATGGGGTAAGCCCCTCAAAGGAGAGGGAGTATGGGGGGGGCCTTGCAGCGGTTTTTGTGGGTTGGGAATAGGCTCTGCCAATCGAACAGCTGTGGGGGAACGCGGGAAGGAGAAGGGATGATTTGGGAAAAACAATTACCCTTGCCAGGAAGTGGACAATTGCCCTGTTTCCCGGGGGTGGGGGTTGTAACAGCCAAAACCAAGCTAGGAAAGACACCACAGATCAAATCACGGGCATGAGCCTTTTTTTATTCCATGGATATGTCCGTAGAGTTGGGGTGTGTCTTGTTTGTCTGGGGGTTGGTTAAGTTGGAGGGTAGGGTTTCCGCAAGGAAGACGTCATAACTTAAAGAGGGCGAACAGAACTTCCGAGACGAAAAGATCACCAAGGACTGTACAAGACATTGGGGCGAGGGAGATCAAAACTTGGGTGTGTCCACAGGCCTGGACAGAAAAAGACGAAACCAAGGCAAAAGCAAACATAAAAATAAACCTCGAGGTAGGGATCCAACGATAGAGGAAACGCAGGGGAGTAGGAGGGGGAGGGGGTGGGGGGGGCCCTACAAATGTTGGAGGGGGGATGGGGAAGGAAGAAGGCAGTATGTCTAATGTGTTGGGGCATCAATCAGGGCGACCTAAGGGAAGGCCGGGTTTCAGTGGGAAAAGTTTGCCGTGAGGGGCGGGGAAAGGTTGGTCTTGTGTGGACTAAGTTTCATCTACCAGGGGGGGTTCTTGGTTTCAAGTTCAGGGGGGGGTGAAAAAATGAAACTCAAAAAAGCAGGATAAAAAATTATCTGGGGGGGGTGATAAGTAGGTGGAAGGGGCATAATTCTGAACGATACATTTCTAGACGTCCAAGCGCGTTCAAATACAAATAAGTGGAAACCGAACAGATGGGGGGCAAACTCACCTCGGTGAGAGGCACACGCGGGGGTCCACAAACCAGTTGCGTCAAAAAACAACTACGGAGAAAATGTGCAGGGACGAGGATAGAAAAAGGACTCGCGGCTGGGAAAAACTTCATCATCGACGCTCGGGGGGGAAAGGGCCGAAAAAAGTATGTTTATCGGGGTAATGATCATAGCCGATTGAGTGGGGAGCTCGAGACGGGTGCGCAGCAAACAGGGGCAGGGTTATGACGGTCGGGGTGGTATTCGCAATGGGGAAGGGGGGAGAAAAGGACCATAAAAAAAACGCAGGGGGGCACTCTCAAAGGTCTTAAGTGGATATTCTGTCGTCAAAAAACTGTCGGGGAAACTGTAGACCTGGCGATGGTAGCCAAAAACGTCGAAGCAGTTGAAGGAAGTCCAAGGAATTTTTTTGGGGGGAGTCGCCCGTGGCATCACCTTCTGGTGGCCCGAATTTGCAACGCCGGTGGATGTATGGGCCTATTTAAACGCAAAACAGCAACGCGAATTGTCGGGTGTCACCCAATGCGGCGGAAGAACATGTGCTCAAAGACGGTTACATGAGGCTGGAAATCCGGGGGTGGGGTTCCATCCCGCAGCGTCTCTCTATTAAACATGGGATTGATTTTCGGCGAAGAGAAGATCGAGGGGGGGTGAGGGGGGTATAAGTTACAGGAAAAACGGCGGCCACCTAATCGGCGGGACTGAAGGACGAAGGAAACAGGGAGCTGGAAGTGGTCCTCACCCAGAGAAAGAAGGTGTAGAACAAGGGACCAACAGGGGAAAGTGTCGTAAAATATGGGGGGGGGGACGAAGAATGAATCACAAATTAGAATGAAGGGAAAAACTGGAACGTGACGGGGGGGTGGGTAATAACTGGTCGGTAAAAGAGAAGCGTTTGGGCAGGGGAGCAAAGCACGGAGTAATGACAAAAAAAAAAAAAAAACCAACATCCCGGGGGACGTCGAGGGTTGGAATGGGTTAAAGAATAAAAGAACAAGGTGGCCATTCAGTGCAACGAGTTTGAGGTGCCTGATAAAAAAAATTACAAAAAGGACAAAAGGACAGGGGGGGGATCATTTAAAAACACATAACGGTCCGTGGTCGCAGAAGAATGGGGGTATCAAACTGCGGGGTAAAACCGCATGGGGGAAGCAACAAGTAAGGTCGACGAAAGCCAAGAAAGATAAAAACTCGAAGGGGGGGGTGAACGCGACAGCCTAAAAATGGACAATGGGCAGACCGTCAATAAAGCTAGAAGGAGCAGGTCGCACGGGAAAACAAGAGTGGAACTACGGGAAATTGCGAAGCCGGGGAAAGAGCCTGGAGAAGAAGGGGGCAGAATCCAGCACGGCACAAAGTGAAAAAGGAAAAAGGTGTGCAACTTATTTCAAACAATAAATTCTGGGACCGAAAAGGGGGGGGGAAACTGTCAAGGATCGGATCGCAAAACGAGCTGCAGGCGTAAGACCGGAAATGGGGGCCTGGACATCATGCAAAGCCAGTGTCAAAGTGGGGGACGAGGCAGGGCCAAATTTAAAAAAAGAAGGGAGTCATATGGAAAATTTCAGGCCGCGAAACAAAGGGACGATCGGTTGACGACAATCATCCAGGGCGTCGAATCAACCCCAGGGGACAAGCATGTCAAGGCCGACACTTATCTGCGAGATCCGCCTTTCTGTTCCCCCTCTCTCTGCTATGACCCCACCAGAGCGCCGAAATAAAGGGGGGCCGGGGGACAAGAAAACCTGCTCTCGGGGGCAGGCGGATTGATAACTGAAAAAAATGAAGGAAGACCGGAAAACGAAGGAAGCGAAACATGCCGCCAGGAGATCCTCAACAAGCAAGGCAAGGAAAAGAGGGAAAAGAGATCGCCCGGGTGGAAAGAGCAGCGCCTTCAGTGCATTCAAAGTGCTTTTCGTCATTTCGAAGAGGACAAGACGGAGCAGGCGGGAACGGTGGGGGCACTTGAAACTTCATGGAGGGGGACGCAGTGCAAAACGACACGACGATGGAAAACATGGGGCACTTGGTATGAAGTCTCCAGACTGGACCGCGCAAAGGAAGGAACCAGAATGAAAGGGGACTTGTGTCGATGCTGGTAAAACACGATGGAGTCAGGCGTTAAAATCAGTTGGCAGGAGCAGAAAATGGTGGGGGAATTTGCAGGTATGTGTTCCAGAAAGGGAAGCACCCGGTCTCACGAAGAGTCGCCCGTCGTAAAGACGACCGGTAGGATGGACCGGTTGACGGGAGCGGCTAAAGTGGAAAGATGGGTTACACAATAAGCACGGTCAAAAACTTGGGGGGGGGGTTGCATCACCGGGGGGTTTATGGGGAAAAAGGGCTTCCTGCAAGACAGAAGCGCTTTAGGGGGGACGCGCGTCAGGGGTGGTCGCTTAAACCAGGGGAAAAACACAGGTTTTACGAGGGGAAGTAGTGGTGGTGTAAGAGGGGACCGCAGGGAGCTCAGGAAGTTCCAAAAAAAAAAAAAAAAGACCTCGGAGTGGGAGTCGGCTTGGGGGGCTTGCCTTTAACGGAAAGGTTGAAAGGGGGCAAAACCGGACGCAGCGCTAAGGGGCTGAAAAAAAATCAAGGGGGGAAGGCACGACCGGGGATAAGGAGGGTAGGGCTAATTAGGGGAAAAATTTTTCAAAAGTTGGTTGGTTTTCTGGGGGGTGGCACGCCTGCCAACGTCGGGCGCCCAAGGTAAATTACCAAGGGTTCACATTATGAAAATGAAAGAGAGGTGAGCCTGGGGAAAAAAAAGCTAACCAAAAAAAGTGAGTTAATCCGGTTTAGTCAAGACATGGTTGGCTGGGAAAGACAGTGGGGAGTGAAGGAAACGAATACGGGAGGGGGGGGCAGCTCTTGGTCGAGAAAGAAGGGGACTCAACAGGGAAAGGGGGGAAAAAAAAATGCAGAAAAGTCCAAAAGGTTTGCAGCAACCCGGGGAAACAACTCGGCCGCGAAAAGGGAGGCAGGGGGTGGGTTAAAGAAAGTGTCAAGTCAAATCATCAAAAGCGGAGTGTTTTGCATCGAGATCGGAAGAAAGACATGTATTGAAACCAACCGTCGCTCCGTTTCGCAGAACAAAAAGGAACGAAGACGATGGGCCAGTTAGCCTAAAAGATTGTGGTGAAGGCGGGAAGAAAGTTTGGGAGCACAAAGGGAAAGGAGCCGGCTAGAAAAGGGGACCACTTTGGGTTCGTAGGAAAAAAAAGGAGGACAACATCAAAAGCTGGGGACGGCAATAAAAGGTGAGCCACCGGGGGGGGATAGAAAAAAAAAAAAACATGGGGGTCTTAGGAGGGCGTGGAGGGGTTCCATAAAACAAAAATCCGGAAAAAACCGCAAAAAGAGAAAACAGAAAAAATGGGACCACTCAGCTTCGCAAAGGGATAGGCACAGCTGCTGGGGCCTGGGAGGGGGCCTTAGAAAGCATAAACGTCATCGCGGAGTGCAGTGATGCGACGGAGAGATCGGCGCCAGCAGAACGCATAAGGATGTAACAGGTAACAGAAAAGTTTTTCGTCGTAGGCCGAGGGGAGGCTGGGATAGGGTGTCGCCGCGAAAAGGAAATCTCGATCCTCACAAAAAGGGATCTCAGGCTGAAAAAAAGGGCGTGAAGCAGGGGGGAGGGGGCAAAAAAGTGTACGGGTGCCCAGAAGGGATTGACAGGGACGCCAAGGGCTCGTTGACTGAAAAACCAGATAGGGGGGTGTGTTTAAAAAAACAAAACTGGAGATGAAGGAACCGAATTTAACGCCAGCAAAACACCTGCTCATTAAACTAAAAAAAATCGACATGATACATGATGCTGAAAAAAAAAGACAAAAAAAAAGGGAACTTTCAAAGAAAAATTGGGATGGAGCCCGGCGGATAAGAGGTGTGTCTGCGCCATGCCGGGTACAAGAAAAGAAGCTGCAGCCTGCGCTGCGTGATGCGAACGGGTGAGGTCGCTCAGGGTTCGGGGCGAGGGGGGGGGGACGCAGCGGGAGGGGGGTCGTTTTGTTCCCTCCGGTTTGTGGGAAGGGGAAAAAAGGGGCGGGAAAGTGGATGTCGGGAAGGGTAAAAAATCCTCACCAACGAGAAAAACAGCGCTTTGTCGAGGGAAACGCTGCCCAGGAAAAAAAAACCACCAAAAAAAGCAAGCCATCGAAGCTCAAAGGGGGCGTTTAAGGAAGGAAACAATCCCTTTTTGTGTTGGGTAACTGAAGGGGGAGGATTAATGTGGGGGGGGGACCAGGGGTGTTCGCGGTGCCATGAAAGGAAAAAAAACAACGACGGGATCCTGGGGGGAAAAAGGAATGGTTCGACAGCATGGGGGGGGTTGCAAAGCTGAAAACAAAAAAGACTTAGGTGCTGGAACGATTGGGGTAAAAAGGCACCGGGGGGCTGCCCCTGATGAACGCCAGCAAGGTGGGGGCTTTGAAAACTGATAGAAAAACTTTTGCCCCAATAATCCAGATTAAAAAGACCGAATTCCATCAAAAGGGAACCAACGGCTGTGCGGAGAAAAGGGGCTGGCCTTTTTTCTGGGGCGTAGAAGAGGAGGTGCGGACCAGCCGGCACCAAAACGAAAAAGAAAAGGCCCACCAGCCAAAGGGGGGGGGGGGGTGAACACCCCATCCAGGTGCGAAAAAGAAGAAAACCAAGCTCAATTACTCGACAAAAAAAAAAGTGACTACTGGGGCGATCGACCCCCAAGAATCGGGGGATGCATGACTACTGGGAAAAGAAGAGACAGAAGGGGGAAGCCCTAAGGGGGCAATGTCACTTTCCTGGTAGGAAGGGGGGAATAAACCAGGTGAACCTGAAACCTTTTCTACAACTATATGGGGAGGGGTGGAGATAGGGGCTTGCCGGAAAAAAGAGTACATGTTTGTTCCGAAAGGGGGGAGGTTCACCTCTCCGGATGAGGTCGGAAGGGAAAACTACGATATTTGGGGAGATCAGCAGTGAGGAGGGAAAAAGGGAAACCTTCGGTGCACTTCTTGGGGAGGCGAAAAGGGAACACGTCCCTTTCTGAAACGAAAAGGGGCGGGTAGTAGTCCACAGCCTGGTTTTGCTTCCCAAGACCAAAGAGGGGGACGGTTTTAGGAATTCAGAACACGGCCCCCTGGCTGGCAAGAAAGGTCTCTAGGTCTTGGGTGGGAAAGGTAAACTATGCCCCCCTGTGGGTGCAAAACACGGGGAATGAGAATACAAAACGAGGGGGGGACCTCAGCAGAACGAGAGAAGAAAGCCGGCCAAGGAAGCACGCCATCCTTTTAGTGTGGATAGGTTGGCAACAAAATGGTAGGTGCAGGACAATCTGGCTGAAAAAATTGGGGGGAAGGAGAAAAAAAGCTGTCATAATAGAGCAGAACAAGTCTCAAGACGGTTTTGGGGAAGGGGGGGGAAAACAGTTTTAAACGGCCCTTGGAAAAAGTGAAAAGGGATGGGATGTATTGCTTTGACGATCGACGGGTTGCAAGGCGCTCGTCAGAGGGGGAAGTACAAAAATCAGCAAGTGGCTGCCCCCAAGCGCGGAAAAAAAAAAGAAAAAGAAAAAAGCTCATGTTATATGCACCGGCAACTACGCCCGCAACAAACGAGAAGAAAAACTGGGAGTAGTATGAAAAGAAGGGGGGGAAAAAAAAAAATTTGGCGGACCAGGGGGGGGGGAAACTGTTATAAAACAGGGAAAGTTGCCAGCAAAAGAAGGGAGAGTGGGGGGGCCACGCAACCTGGGTGTGGGATCATTGAGAGAGTCTCCGCCTTCACACGGAAGGGGAAGATCAGCCATCCAAATGGACCCACAAAAGAACACGCCATCACCCTTGGAAAGATGATAACCTTTTTTTTTGAACCAAAAGAAGGGGGTCATATTGGCAACCTCCTCGGGGGGGGAGTTGTGCATCACCTCTATCGGAATCGGGGACCAATACAAACCCACGGGTTTTTTCAGGAAAGTGTTTGGTGGAAAAAACGGCGACCAACTTCCCGTCCGCAAAGAACCCCCAGGGCCCGCCAAAAGGGAGGTGAAGGGAGGTGATCCAAGGGGAGTCGAGGTGGCCCCAATTTGAAAAGGGGACATTCAGGTTGGGCCACGGGTTCCGAATGGGGTAAAAAAGTACCAACGCAGAGGGGAGCAACGGCCAAGCCTGCCCGGGGGGAAACCCCAAAAACAACATAAAAAACCCGGGAGGGGGGGGGGGAAAACGCCAACAAGGGAATGGGCAAATACATCCAGCCGGTTTCGGATTGTCTGAAGGAAAGACCGCAAGGGACAGAGATAAGTGTCTCAGCCACCAAAAAAGCAAGTGCCAATTTGAAGAGGGGGGGGAAGGGTACGCTCAAACCTTTCAGGAGTGACAATGAGGGGGGAATCACAAATTGAGGAGGGAATCCAGCGAAATTGACCAAGCACCAGTCTGCACAAAAGGGACAAAACCAAAGAGAATTGTTGGCCAGTCCTCATAAAGAAAAAATCTTGTAACTCCCAGAGGTGGGGGCTCCGCCATTTTCGTGGGGGGGGGGCGGTCCTTTTTTGAAAGATACCCGTCAAAAAAAAGAACAGCATTAGGAAAAAAAAAAAACACCACACGGGGGGAGCCCAAAGGATGGCAAATTCGATGCAAAAAAAGAAAGATGAAATGGGGCAGAGTGCGGACAGCAGAAGGGAAAAAAAACCTTGGGGGTGTGGGTTGCGGAGGGGACACGTGGTTCTATCGAAGGGGGGGAACCAATATGCTGCACCAAAGAGGGGATTTGGGGGAGCTGGCAAAATGGTCGCTTGCACGGATTGGGAAAAAAAAGGCAGGGTCATTAAAAAAAGGCCCCTTTAACGCCCCAGCCGGAAAAAGCAAGGGCGTGGCAGGCAAGGAGGATGGGCAGCAAAGGGATTTGGCCAAGGAGCCAAAGAGGGAGAGGAAATGAAGACTGAGCAAACTCGGAATGAAAAAGTGCCGCTGGGGGGGGGGACGAAGGGCTCAACGCGGGTGAAACACGGAAAAAAAAGGACTGGGGAAAAGGTGGACGGTTTTGTTCATCAGGGGCCAAAAGGACAGGAAATAAACAAAGGGGGGGGGTGAAAACAACGGGAGAAAAAAAAAAAAAAAAAAGGAGCAAATCTATAAAGGGGAAAAAGAGGTTGGTTGATATAATCCCCAGAGGATTATAGTGACGGGCTTGTGGTGGGGGGGGGGGTAAAGGATAGCGTGGGAAAGGACAGCGTGGTTAACCTGATTTTGATTAAGGGGGGGTACAAGACAAAAGAAAGGGTCTGGAAAATTTTGGGGGTACTAAAAAAAAAAACAATAAGGAGGACAAAAGAAAAAGATCCTCAGCTCAAGGGGAATGGTTGTTTTGGGATTTTGCGCTTCTGGGGTACAAACCCTCAAATGAAAGGCGTTCAAACTCAAGGGAGAACAGAACTGGAAAAGAAAAAGAGAGCCCGCCCATGGGGAGGGGGGAAAAAAAAAGGAGTGGGTACAGAGTGGGTTTAAATTTTTTTGCCTCCCCCATGGGGTGACGGTAACAACATAGAGAACGAAACCGCTCAATTGCCCGATGCCCAGAGACATTACCCAGGGGGTAGTTTAAGTGTAGAGGATCGCTAGGGAAAAAGGGGGCACATCATCATTGAATACAACGGAACTCCCCCCTGGCTGGAGGAAGGGTTAAATTTTAAAAAGATATTGAGTTGGAGCTCTGGACTTGAAAAAAGGGGAGGTGAGGCTGTATAAATTTTGAGGTTGGAAGTTTTTTTCAAATAAAGAACAGGGGAGGGGTTTTTCTTTTGGGGGGGGGGGGAACAAAACATTTTTATTGAAAGAAATGTGGGAGGGGGATTTTTCCGGGGGGAAAAAGGGGCGAAAAGGAAAAAAAAAATTGGGGAACGAAGCCCAGAGCAAAACATCGGCAAAGACCCAATCAACGAAATACGCAAAGAAAGTCTAAAAGCTAAGGGCCCCGAGAAATTGGTAGGATGCTTATAAAAAAAACTTACGCTTAACGAGAAATACATCGATAGCAAGGAACCACCGGACGAAAAAAATGGAAAGGGGGGTGCCACAAATAGGTGGCCTGAAAGAGGGGAAAAAAAGAAATCGAGGGGGGATGAGGACAAGTAACGTGATTTGAGGTCCGGGGGGATGTTTTTTTTGGTTTGGGAAAGAAAGGACCAAAAGGGGAAAAAAGCCGCTTCCGACCACTTTCTAGCGGGGGAAAAAAAAAAATTTGACGGTTGCTTCCAGCAGGGAAAAACATTGAAATCCGGGAGAAGGGGGTGACCTCAAAACAAGGGAGAAAAGAAATCTCCAAAAATTTGGGGGTTTGGGAAAAAAATATCCAGTTTATAAAAAAATTAGCGCCGGTGCCATGGGATAAAAGATATTTAAGACCAAGAGGAAAATAATTGGGAAGGGGGGGGGTCCCCGGAAAAGGGGGCGGTGAATCCAAAAATGGAGACGTTATTCGCAAAAACTCTGTGAAGCGAACTTTTGAAATCGGGGGGAAAAGAGATACAAGAAAGACGAAACTTATTTGAAAAAAAGGGGGGGCGGTCATACGGCGATAAAATCAGAAGGGCAAAAAATGGGGGGGGAAGGGGATGGAGGATTTAACGGGGCGGGGCACCTGAAAGGCGTCTGGGAGAAAGAAGAATGATACGAGGGGAAAAAGTGGGGCGTGCGTTTCCAGAAAAAAAATGAACGTGGAAACGAGAACAACTTTCATCAAAAGGAGAATCCAATTGGTACCTAAAGGGGAAGAAAAACTATACAGGAAAAAAGGAACCCTGCAGAATTGGAGGGGGGGGTGAAAAAATACATGGGGAAAGTAGCCGGGTGGGTGGGAGGAAATAAAAGTAAAAAGAGGATTTAAGATCTTCGGGAAAAGAAAAAGGGGGGGGTTTAAAAGATCCGTTCCAGAAGAAGTTGGTGGGGCGGAAGAAGTAAATTGGAAAAATGAAAAAAGTAAAAAATTTAAAGCAGATCAAACCGGGCAAGCGAGTGGTGAATCTTAGAGTGGGAAAGACGGACCGTTTTGCCTAGCCAAAAAAAAGGGATTCGGGAAGAAGGCCGATTAAACACGAAGAAAAAATTACGAGTTGAAACTAAAGCAGAATAGAGCGAAAAGAATCGCCTTACCATCGGAGAGAGAAAAACACAATCATCGGAAAAAATTCAACTGGTTGTGACACAAAAAATGGGTGAAAAGATTGAGAATCAAAAAAAAGAGTTCCTTGTGCAGGGAGCCATCATAAAAACAGGTGAACTGCCTTTGCAACAGGGGGGATTTCCATACCCCAACAGAAGTAGGCCGAAGGGACTTAAAAGGGTTAAAGGTCCCTTTACCGGAAAAAAAAAGAGGAACGGAACGAGAGGCATGGCGGAAGAAAAACGGCCAGTCTGGAAAACAGGGGGGCCATCAGGCACACCAGGAAAATACAGGCAAAAAAGATGGGAAGTAAAAGACAGTTAATCTTTTGAAGGGTGAACAAGAACCGAAGGAGGTCAGTCTCAATCTTGGGGGGGAAGCAGGGAGAGGGGCCTGGTCAGGGCCCGAAAGAAATGCATCGGGAAGTCACACTTTCCCGCGTCCGTGTCCCAAGACATGAAAGACCGCTAAGAAGGGCCGAGAGGAAAGGGAAGCTTCTGGCCGCTGATGGATAGGGTAAATAGAAAAAAGAAGGAATTAAAATAGAAAAGGAGGCTGAGCGGAAACGACCGGCCTCCCAACGTGCAGGGGAAAAGATATCAAAAAAAAAACGAAAGGAGTATTAAAACTATGAGAGGACAGGTTGGAAGTAGCGGTCAGACCTTCCGGGGGAAGGGGACAGTTATACTTTCCTTAGTCTTGTACCACTCCCAAGAGAAGGGAATCTTCCGTTTAGGGCACTTCACGGGAAAAAAAAAAAAGGAGGGCGATGGTCTTGACCGGAGTATAAATGAGGGGCGTTTTCAAAAGTCGAAAAGGAGCACCTGGCCTTATGGAAAAAAAAAAAAGCTTTTATGGAGGGGGAAAGGAAATGTAAACTTCAACGAAGGATCGGGCAAATATTTTGGTCAAAGAGGAAAAATTTTGAGCCCTTGATGTGGGGTTGAAAGCCAGTGAAGACAGAAAAAAAGAAAAAGCATTAAAACTCAAGACGGAGCCCGTCTTTTCGAAAAGAAAGGAACCTGGGTTATTCATCGGCAAGGGGGAGGGTGGGAAATCAAACTGGCATAGGGCCGTGAAAAGGGTGGAACTGGGAACCAAGCCAAAGTAAATGGAAGACAGCATGTTTTTAAAAACAGGGTCCCACCAAGGTGGGAAGGAGAGGGGGGGGTTGTCGTGAGGGTGGAGCCGATCTAAGAAAAGTGGACCAGGTTCCTGCTGCCTTGGGGGATGGAAATACAGGGGGGGTTCATTCCACCGGAAAAAAAGGAGAAATGGGGACTTCACACAGCACTTAAACTTGATAAACCGGGAGGAAAAGGGGTAGGGGCAACAGGAATTTTTTAAAAAAGTAAGGGGTAGGTGTTTTAGGGTGGGGAGGCGCAGTCATGCTCCAAAAAAAAAAAGGGGGGAAGTGGGAAAAAAAACGAGTTGTTCACCAAAAAATTATTAGGAGCGCGGGGCTGAAGGGTCGCACCAAAAGAAAAAAAGAAAGGAACAATGTAAATTTATCGGAAAAAAAGGGGGGGAAAGAAAGTTGGAAAATCGTGGGTGATTATTCTACCAAGGGGGTACGGAGGCTTTCGATGTTGAAGGTCAAAACAGGCAGGAAACGGGCAAAAAAGACAGGGGGTTGACACATTCTTTCTGAGGGGGTCACTCAGAAAGAATATTGGAAAGGGGTTTTTGCAGACCAAGGATAAGGCCAAACAGCAGAGGGGGGGGGGGAACCCGCGTCTCCTATGACAAAAAATCCGTTTTTCAACAAGAAACTGTAGGCGCCTCTTGGGGCACGTTTTCGTCCCACGGGGGGGGGAAGGTGTACACCTCAATGTTGGAAGAAGCCGGGGACAGTTTGAAAGCCCGCGAAGGGAAAGGGGGACACCGAAAAGTCCCAGGCCAGCTTTGTTGGAAAGGCTGGAAGAAAAATGCATAAGGAAAAAATGCAGGGGGGGAAAAAGAAGGTCCACCCAAATAAAAAAAAAAAACCGGAGAGGGGGAATGAATGGGATTTGAACAATCCCAAAAGAAGGAAAAAGGAACCTACACACAATTGGGCCACCCCTAAAAAATGGGATATTAAACAAAGATGATGGCCGGGGGTTCCAATGCGGGAGTCAGAAACATAGGGAAGAAGCATCAAAAAAAAAGGGGTGATAGAAAGGATCCCCAAAAAAAGCACCGGGTCACTCATCGATGATATTGGGAAGATCAATCTTTGTGGAGGGTCTTCTATGGTCCTGAAGGGGAGAGGTGGCCAAGACGCCAGGGGAAAGGGTAGTCGGGAGACAGGATCGACCTTTAAAAAGTGCGTTATCGGGGAGAGAATTTGTAGGGTTCCGATGTATTTTCACTATGGGGGAAAGAAAGAAAAAAAAAGCCAAGGCTTCTGTTTCGCCGTAAGGGAAAATAACTTTCGATAAAAGGTAAGGGGAAACCCGCCACTGGGAGGAAAAATAAAAATTTTATCCTCACACAAAAAAGGAATGAAAAAGAAGGGGGAACGCCCGGGGGCAAGGAAAAATGCCTTCAACAAGGAAAAAAACCCTCCGAGGAAAGGGAAAGTCCACTCAAAAGGAATGTGAGGCACAGGGGATAGAACGATGTGTTCGGGGACCGGGACAGTTTGAAAAAGGGAAAACCTCCGACATGGCCTTTCCCGCCACAAAGCGGAAAAGGGAAAAGTCGCCATTCGGGGCGGAGGAGGGACGAAGGAAAAAAAAGGCAGAAGAAGGGAGGGTGTGTCCTACGAAAGTGAAGGCAAAAAAAGTCACTGAAAAAGCTTGATTGCCCCGGGGAAAAGGGTGGAAAAAAAAGCACGCATCCACCGGGAAAAACACCAACAGCGGTAAGGAGTGGACCGCTAAAAACAAAAAACCGCGCAAGCCACAGAGAAAATCGACAGAAATGAAGGTAAACCACATCGTGGGGGGAAGGCCTTTCGGTCAAGAGGGGGGTGGTCACAAACAAGAGGAACCTAAGTCCTGGGGAAAGAACAGACAACCCTGGAGTGCCTGGGGTTCCGAAAATCGTTTTTTTGGGGGAAGAAATGCGCCAAAAAAAAATCGGGACTTGGTTTAACGGGGGGGGGGGGAGATGATGGGGGCAAATGAAAACGGAAAATAGGGTCTTTGCAAAAGGAAAAAACGGCCTTGACAAAGAGGAAAAGGAAACGATTCCAAAAGGAAAGTTCCACTGTCCTTTGCTAGGGATTTATGATTTAAATGGCCATAAGAGGAAGTCGGGGGGGGGGGGGAGGCCAAAAAAGAGAGCGCACCAGCAGGGAAAAAAAAGACCATGGGGTGCAAGAAAACATGCCATTTTGCTGGGGGGAGAAAGAAATACGACAACTCCTTAAATTGCTCAAAAAAACCCCAAAAAAAGGGGGGGGGGGGCGGGCTTTTAGCCTAGGGGGAAAAAAGCGTGGGGATGACCTTCGAAGGGTTGTGAAAACGCACTGGGGGGCACCCCATGGGCTTGGGGGGGAAGAGGAGTTGGTGCTCTCCGGGGGGAAAGGAAAAAGAACAAAAAGGAAAAAAAAAAAGAGAGTTACAAGTGTTTGGGGGAAAAAGTCGAATGCCAAAAAAGAGGCAAAAAAGGGGGGGGGGAAATAAAGAAAAGGTATGGCAACCAGCTGATCGCTAGTGGGGAAGAAGATTTAAAAAGGGGGGGGGAGTCGTACCGGGGACAAAAAGGGGAAAGTGATGGGTGACGGTCCGAGCAAGATCAGGCACAGGAGGGATCGAGAGAACGGATTTTATTATGGGGGGGAAAAACAGCACGGCGGAAGAGCCCTCCCGCTGGAAACAGGGTTGGGCAAGGGGAGGTGGACAGACAGGCCTCCTTTGCGGGGCATAAGAGAAAGTGGGGGTGTTTGCCTGTTTGGAAAAAACTCCAAAGAACCCCGGGGAAAACATCCGAAAAAAAAAGATACAACCTGGGGACCATGGAGGCAAAAGAAAAAACTAACGGCCGAGTCACTGGGGGGAGGTGGTGTGAACGACCTTAAGGCGAAAAAAGCGGCCCGATTTGGGGGTGCGAACCTGGAAAGTTTGCGCCAAATTCCTCAATAGAGTTGAAGGGAAGAAAAAATTGAATACGAGGGGACGTTTGGGGGAGGTTGTTTGGACCCTTGCATGGGAAATGCTGAAAAGGGTGACAAGGGAATAAAGAGATACATCAAACAGGGTGGGGCTGCCAGTCGCAGGGGATCCTGTTTACAAAAATGAACAAACCCAAAGGTTCCCCATGAGATAAAACAAAACACGGAGAGGAGGAAAATAGGGAAAAAACCTTTTTTGGGGGCGGAGTTTTTCAGGTGATAGAACAGAAGAAAGGGAAACTTGTCACTTTTGCTGATGGGGCGTAGGAGAAAGCCGACCCTCAAAAGGAAACGGCAAGGGAAGGCCCAAAGAAAAAAAATCAAAAGACACATCCCTGGGAAAAATCGAGGTCGTGGGGCAAGTGTTTCCAGACAACAAAAGTAGGTACGGGGGTCCAATCACTCGATCGGGGGGGGGAACATCGTTTGCGAATACAAAAAATGGTGTTCTTCAGCTGGGGGAAGCGCGAAAAGAACAGAGGTCACACCTCCCCACAGGAGGGGGGAAACCACATTAGGGGTCACGAGTGATTCTTGAGGAACGTCTATTTCCCAGGTTGAGAGAAGCTTGGGCCCCTTTGCCTGGGGGGGAAAAACCCGGCCAAAACAGTTGGGTGCCTTTCATCCCGGCCTGGGGAGGAACCCGAACCGAACACAACCCGAAAAACCAAGGGGGACCGCCACCGAAGGTTTGCAGGACCCCTAACCCAGAAAACTGAGATTCGATTAACTCCAGGAAAAAGGGGGGGGGGGCTCTTAAAAGCAAAGAGGGCACACCTTTGGACGGCCTGGGAAGAAGCCAAAAGATCGAAAAAAGAATAAAAGAGTAGAAGAAAGAAATGGCAGAAGAGTCGAAGGGTTTTTACCATCCAAGTAAAAAATGGAGGCACAGGCTACGGGGGAAAGAAATTGTGGTGACAAAGCAAAAAAAAAGAAAAAAGAGGACTCAGAAAACACGGGGTGAACTCTCTTTTTGGCCGGGGGGGGGGGAGGGGGAAGGGACACTGTGTGGGGAGCCGGCGACGCACAGGGGAAAGGGGTTAGAAAAAAAAAACAGAGGATTGAAGGGAAGTGATTCCAAGTCAGGGGGAAGAAAAAAGGAACATGTCGGGGGCTAGTTCTAACCAGGGGCCACCCACAACCACAGAGTGGGGGTGTGAGGAAGTGGGGAAGGGGGGGCTTCGGGGAACCAATAAAGCACCACGGGATTGGTCAACCCGCTTTATTTGAAAGGCACAGGTTTGAGAAGGGGATTAATTGGTTCCCTCCATAGGGCCAAATTCGCCAGGCGATAAGGTTGTCCCCTTCGCAAAAGAAGGGAACAAACGGAAAAAAACAAAGAAAAAAAGGGGCACCTAGAAGGGGAAGGGCAATGAAGGGGGGGTATGATTGGAAACAAGCCATCCAAACGGGGAAGGGGAAAAGAGGGGGGCGGGAAAGAACGGAGCAAACTATCGGTTTAAAGACCCAGAAGCAGGGGGGGGGGGTTGGTGGGATCGCAAACGGCTGGGGAAGGAACACCGTCACAGGGGAACATGCTACGAGAGGGTGCTTCTTTTTTGTTCAGAAAAGGGGGAGGGCATATTAAAAAAAGGGGGGGGGGGGGGGGGGAAAAGAAAACCCCACATTACAGACCGCAGGGGGGGGGGGAAGAAAATCACACAGAGGTGGGTAAGGATAAGGAAAAAAAATTAATGGAGAGGGCCTTGGGGGGGGGGCTGCGGTTTTGGGGGGGAAAAAAGGTAGCGTGAAAAAAAAATCAGGAAACGTTGGGGGGACGCGGGATGGATTCAGGGTGGGGGGTAAAAATTAAAGCACTAATGTTTATTGAAGCAATCAAAGGATGTTTGGGGGACGATAATAAAGGGGGAGGGAAAAAAAAAAAAAATCCGGACGCAGGCGCCTTTTGGGTTTGGAGTGTAAAAATTTTGCTAAAAAAAAGAGGTCTACTGAAAAGATGCACGTCTACAAAGTAAAACAAAAAAAAAAAAAAGAAAAAATCTCAAGAAAAGTTTAAGGGGTGACAGGAAGGGACGATTTGGAAAAGGGGTTTCCACTGGCATGGACAAGGTAACAATAAAAAAGGAGACCGCTCACAAGGGCCTCAAACAGGGGGGGGGAGGGCCGGAAAGGAAGAAAAGTTGGTCGTGGGGGGGAGACAAAAAAAAAGAAAATCAGGAAAGGCCCCCCTTAAACCGGCAGGGTTGGAAAATCTTGCGAAAAAAGGGGTGTCGTCGGGCAGGTGTTTCGGGTGGGACTTTTTTCAAAAAATCCGCAAAGTCTGGGGGGAGGTTGTTAAACACACAACTAAAAGTTTGTAATCGGGGGGAAAAAGGGGGGAGGTAGGGAAACCAAAGAAGACTACTCCTTTTGCCCCAAAACCCGGGCAAAATCCACAAAAAAGGAAGCCAAAATTTCTAAGAAACGCACGGAACATGAACTAGGGTGCGGGTAGCGGATGAGGGGGCACACGGGGCTGGGAAAGCCGGCACGGGGGGGGGGGACCGGGAGTTGCGGCCGCCGAGGACAGTGGGGTTCTGACTAGAGAAAAAGGGGTCCGGCACGGCAGAGGACAGCATCCACCAAAGGTCAGCCTCACAAAAACACTTGAAAAAAAAGGGGGAGGGACGGTGAGGAATAAAAATCAGATAAGGGGGGAGGGGAGCGAGCGAGTGACGATCATCGGCGCGGGATGTGGCCCTTGAAGAAAATTTTTATATTCTCTCCGTAAAGCAAAAGGTAGTACCAGCTCAGGAGGGGTCCCAGATCAAAGGCAAGGGAAAAGGGGGGGGGGAAAAAGTGGGACGGGGGTCGGTTGCCTTCGGGGGTGGAAACGTCCTGGATTGGGGGGAAAAGCCACAGCAGACATCCATTGGTGTTGGGGGATAATCACAGACCAGGTGGAGAAACCTTTAATTGCAGGCCTGGGACAGGTATGAAAGTAGGGAAGTAAAGAAGCTGAAACGGGAAATTGTCAACAGGGGTTGAAAACCAAGCACCAAGGAAAGGGGGGGATAAAAGGGCTAGAAATGAAGAAAGAATTCAGGCCAACGCTGGGGGCAAAGGGTAAAAGGGGGACGAGATTCTCGAAAGGGAAGTTGAACCGGTAAAGGGCATCGGCTGGGGAAAAAAACAAAACTCGAAAAGGGGGGAAAAAGGGGTCGACGGGGGGGGAGGGGTAGGTATTTTGGAAGGGAAACATTCTGTCCCCGAAAAGGAGAAATAGGGACAAGGGGAGGCGAGCAGAGGTGCCAGAAAGGGTTTAGGCTTGAAAGTAAAAGGGACACGAAAGACACGGGGGGGAGAGGAGATTGGTAACCTCATGAGAAGGAGGAATCACAACTGATCAGGGAAAAAGACCTCAAATTAAATTGGAGAACTACAATTTGTCAAAAAGGGTATCAGCTGGGGGAGTTGGGGGGAACCAGAAGCAAAAGAGGTCATGGGAAAATTGAGAGGGGTAAACGAAAAAGTTTTTTGAATTTAAAAAAAGAGGCGGAGAACTCTTGTTGAGCGGTCCAAAAATAAAATGGGAAAAAGAAAATGAATCATTAGCATGAAAAAAAAAAAAAATCCCCTGGTTCGAAAAGTGGAAGAACAAGATGTGGTAAGAGAAAGTGAAGAATGTGGAGGCCGGGGTGTTGCCCTGCAACAAGGGGAAAGGGGGGCTGAAAGGAAAAACCCAAAGCCGCAAAAAACCTCGAGGTAAACCAAGGAATAAAAAAAAAAAAATCGAAAACGTAAACAATTCTAGCTCAAAAAAGGCGGAAAACAGGGAACTGGGGGGGACCCCGAGGGAAAATTATGAGATACTAAGCTCAAGGGGGAGCGGGGGGGGAATGAAGAAATGCAACATAACTGCAAGGAAAAGAACATTGGTGATTAAAAAATAGCCCGGAGAACGAAAAAAAGGGGTCACTTGTCAAGGCCCAAAAAAAACCTCTCTAAAGAGACTTTGTCCTAGAAAGAAAACGGAAAAGACAAGGCACGCGGGAAAACCATCGGACACAAAAGCTCAAATGGGTGAAGGGTGCATGCCCAAAAGATTTTGGGGAATAGCGGGGGGGAAATTCATCCGAAATCGGCACAAGTCCTCATGTGTAAAATCAAGTTAACATTGGAGAATCAGAGGGGCAAATAAGACATTTGGGGCTACGACGGGGAATCGAAATTTTGGGGGGTAAAACGCGACTCCGACAAAGGGGAGGAAAGTTGGAACTCCCGTAACGGGGTGGACCTACCGGGAGGATTTGGGGTTGGGGGGGGGGCGCTTTTTGAAGGAAAAAAAAAGGAAGACTACGGGGGGCAAAATAAAGGAAAGCTAAAGGGGGCTTCCTGAGAAAGGGGCGAATC
>Ga0179593_1420347_pt1 | contig 18970 bp, 20 predicted proteins | sample CZODoug2_1_08_16_FD_185931 | JGI IMG/M metagenome (GOLD analysis project Ga0179593, IMG submission 185931) | Vadose zone soil fungal communities from Angelo Coast Range Reserve, California, USA - CZODoug2_1_08_16fungal (PacBio error correction) | ecosystem: Environmental > Terrestrial > Soil >...
AACCACTCGGGAAAGTTGAACTTCAGGAGCTACTCTAACACAGAAGAAGGTGAAATAGTAGTGGAATGGGGGGGTTTGGGGGGTTGCAAAGGCGTGGGAGAAGAGGATCAATTGGGGAAGCCGCCGGATTAAGCCCCGAAAAAATGAAAAAAAAGTGAGGGTTTGAAGGCACATGGGCGAATGGACGGGATTGGGGGACGGTGAGGGGACCGGGGCAATCACTAACAAAAGCGATGGAAGCGAAAGTGCTTACGTGTGAAAATCGGCAGGGGACCGGGGTCAGGAGAGTAAAATAAAAAAGGGTGGACGGAATGCCTACGTCCCCGCCCGGCTGCAAATGTTGAAAACACCTCCCGCTTGGGGAAGATAGAGAGCGAAGAAAAAGCTTGAATTCTATTCGTCTGTGGGGGGGGGGGAAGAGAATTTTTAGGGAATCATGGGTGCTATATTGGCAAAACCTAATGGAACTAACTTTCGTGCAGAAAGGGAAAATTCAGAAAAAAAGAAGGTGTAGAGGGGGACCGCAGCGCCAGGCGGAAAAAAAAAGGAAGCCAAGATTGGAAAAATGCAGACAAACTTGCAGATTGAATACCGTGGGAGAAAATAGGCGGGGCCTGGCAGAAACTAAAGGGGAGGTGCTGGTCTACGCATGTTGATTAGTAAACTTGGGAAAGGCACTTAAAATTTGGGCGCTTTTTTTCAAAATCCTTAAAAATTGGTGTTAACATCGAGTCCGAGCCAAAATGGGGGAAAAAGTCTGCCCAATTTGGATTACCCTCCGGGTGAAGATAATACGTCTCGAGGACAAGACAACGTGACACATGGCATTGGGGGCCTTGGCGACAGTCTCTACTAAAGACGGGAAGCATAGAGGGGAGGCACGAGACAAAAACCGAGAATTTGTTGGTTTTGGGGTTCAGTGCGAAAAAAGCACCTCGTCGGGGGGCAACGAAATCGGGGACGGTTTTCAAAATGTGGTCAAGGATTTCAAAACCACAAGGATCAGAAAGACACGACGCAATTAGGCGTAAAAGAAAATGGAGTGGGATAGGGATGAAAATTTTTCTGGGGGAGTTTATGGTTGCTGCGCCCCATCAAAGGCCGCGGAGGGGTCAAAAAGTTTTTTGTTTTGGACGGCAGGGGGGGTCGCGCGGGAAAGGGGAATGGGAACGGAGGGGGGAAGAAGGGGGGAATGGGGTGGAAGTGGGAACGTGTCGCGCAGCCTACCAAAGGTGGAATACCTTTGCGGCGATTTTGTATGGCAAAAACGATCCGAAAGGGGAAAAAAGGGTTCGACGCACCGGAAGACGGGCTGAGGCTTGAGGGTCCTTCGAACGACAAGACAGTGCCAGCCAATAAAGTAGGGCCTACAAACAAAAAAATCAGGGTAAAAATAAAGGACCTATGGACTAAGTTTTGGGGGGGAGGGGGGGTCTAGTGTACAGGGCTTGAAACCAATAGGAATTGGGTGGGAATCGCTTCCGGGGACGTAACGCAGAGGCTTATAAATAATCGGGAAAGGCGGGGGCCAAGAGAACCGTGGACGGAGCCAGTTCAATTCACAGAGGGGCTAGAACAAATCCTGGGTTGGGAAACGCTTCCAACGTGGAAAAGTTTGACCGCCTTACTTCGTCACTAAATCAAAATCTCGACAGAAAAGCACACATTTTTGGAAAACGTTAACTCGGAGTTTGTTATTCCTGCTATGGGGTGAAAAAACAATCCAGCTTGTTTTGTTTATCCTCCAAATGGCGGGAAAACGTGGGAAGGTGTTTAGAGGAAGATCAAGTACACGGGTGGGGGGATGTTATAATGCATGAGGGTTAAATAACTTACAATCAGGTTCGTTAGGTGATTGGGTAATTCCCGCGTTAATTGGTTAAGTTGGGGGAGCTAGGCTGAACTAGGGCCAATTCTGGTCTAAAAATGTTTGTGAGTATTGCTACGGGTTGTTGGGGGGAATGGTCATGTTAATTGGGGCCCTTGCAAAAGCGCCTAAAAAAAGAAGTGGGATTTTTGGTTTCAGAAATAGAGGTGGGTCAATGCCATAGGTCCACATTCTACGAGGGTTCTAAGAACGCAGGGGAGACAAAGGACCGGCGGGGTAGGTTTTTGGTGGCTCTATGGCTTTCAATGAAATACGTAGGTCAATAGTGAACAAAAAGTTGCGCCTGGATGGCGAGTGGCTGAGGGTACGAGGGAGGTTGGGGAAGCGCGGCTATGTTTCCGGGGTACATGGCGGGGGTCGTGTCATGAGGTTTTCTTTAGGGGCTTTGGGGGTTAGGGGGAGAAAGATTGCGCACTATACGGTTTTTCACAAACGGGGGAAGATCAAAAAGCTGCGGAGGGCGATTCGTAACAAAAAGCCAGAGGGGGAGAATCTCGCGGACTCGAAAGGGGGGGTCGAAATCTGTGATGACGCTCTCAATAGAAACGCCTGGGGAAGGGTCTGATCTTTGACAGTCGATAATTAAAACCGGGGGCAGGCAAATCATTCGAGGTAAGCCGACATCAAGTTCTTCCCTGGGAACCTTACAAACGAATCGAGGTCCAAAAAACCTTGGGGGTTTTTTGTCCAGGGCTGGTAGGGGACAGCCTCCTCTCCACCACAACCCCTTCAGTGAAAAACTGAGTTTTCGATATGTCCTCCTAAATAACCCTCTCGGGGTACACACAGGTTCCTGGGTTGGAAGTTAATGACAAATTTGGATGTAATTCACCTGACTTGAAACTGCACTGATCTCCCGAAGCAACGACGTCCTTGCTTTTCCGGATGTCTGCAGCCGAAGAGGGAGGAACCATAGCAGAAGGACTGGGTCGAGACCTGTCGGGGGGCAACCATCTCAATGAGGTGTGGGTCGTCAACAAAAATAAGTTACTGCTCAGCCGGAAAACTCTGCCAGTAAATGACAATCATGGGTGCCGCCATCTTGGCTGAAGAATTAAAGCACACACAGACATCAAGAAAGGCCACAGTGCGGGGAAAACTAAAAAGGAACCCAGGAACTCTCCGACTACAATGGACCCGGGCTATTTGTAAATGAGCCGCTCAAAAAGGCAGACCAAATTGTGCAAAATCCTTCTTTCTCGGAATCTAGGACGCCAATTAACCATCGAGCTGGGGAAATAACGCTGGTGAAAAAAACAACGTCCACATGGTTCGAGGTACGTTCTCGGCCTGATCGGTCCTAAAAAAACATAAGGTGGCGGACCTCCGGGGTTTCGAACCATCCTGCGGGCGGGGAAAAACGCCAAGCTACCCAAAAGGGTCACCGGTCCAGGGAACAAGACCAGAAGGGTCAGTGTCAAAAAATACAAGAAGGCTATGAAAAAATAAAAGGTAATCAAATGGTAAAGGGGCTAACCCGACACGTTTGCCTCACCGCGGTTAAGGTGTTTAAATCGCGGCTGATCGAAACAAACACGCCCTTGGGGAAACGGGGCGCAAAAGGGGTTTCGATGGGGGAGGGGCTCTTGATGCATATTAAAGTGGGGCAAAATGTATTTGGCGAGGTCGGATCACTCTCACCAAAGAGTGGGATGCTAGAGAAGTGAAACTACGGAAAGGGGCGGGTCCACGCCGATGAGGGGGCAATTTCCCAATGCGGAGGGGGGGGCGCTTAATTCCAAAGAAATTCACATTTGGGAAAGCATTACTCGTCCGATAAAATCCTGTTCCAATAAACTTTAAAAGGGGGAGAAGTGCGCCTGTATTCTAAAAGGGAGTGGTTGTCGTGATCCCGGAGCCCGGAAGGGTAGGTTAAGGTCGTGAGTTTCGACGGGGATCCTGATAATTCATCGCTCTAAAAGGGGGAACAAAATTAATTAAGTTTTTCCATTATAACGTGGGAGGGGGGGTGTTTGTCAAACTCGCCCGCGAAAGGGTATCCATGGGGGGAGATGGGCGACGCGAAAATTGACAACTCAAGAAATGTCGCCCGGATTTTTAAGCAATGGAGAGGCCTACGAACGTCGAAAAAAAAAAACCTTTGGGAAATGGGCCGAGTCGTGGAGGGCGTACAGCAAAAAACAAGAACAGTGCCTACCGAAAACTCCCTGAGGGGCAAGGGGAGGAATTACGTGGATTTAAGCCGGAAAGGGGTCCGAAGAGCAAAACAATTCAAACGGTTAGGGAACTCCGAGCAGGGGGATCGCCGGCCTAAAAAACAGATAAATCAAAAACACTCAAGCTTCTCGGGTCTGATGCTGAACGCAAGACTTCTCTTGGTTACGTAAGCCTTCAACGTAAAACGCCAAATTGGGGTGACGGCCCCTTGAAAAAGGGGTGGTCTTGAAAAGCGGGACGGGGAAGAATTGAATACGGGGGCGGTTGTTACGGAACCCTTTGCAACACCGGTTTAGACGAAGGGACTAGACCGCAGGCACAAAAACCTTGGCATTGGACGCCCAAAAAACCTCGGGAGGAACAAGCATCAATCAAAAATACGGGCGAACAGTTCAGATCGGAATGGTTCAAAGCCAGAAATGAAGAAAGATGTGCTTACTTGAATGAAAACCTAATCTGCAAGGGAAGTTGAAAGACAATTTTAGAGTGCAGGGGTGGGCCCGTAGGGCAGATGTCGAACACGGGGTTCACTAAGGAACACGAAGTTTTCGTCATCACAAACGCAGATCAAGGCGACCTCTGCACATGATCTCCATCAGAACTCTCACGACCACCCTCTCGTTCTTTACATCGGGGACCAAAAAACTTTATGGGTTTAAACACGGGGACGCATTTCGAGGCCGGGGCGGCATCTCCAAATTTGGGGGAGGGGTAACGATAAAAGTGGACCTGGAAGGCATCTTAACATTAATACCGGTGACGAGTAAACTACGTTTTCGAGGTGGGGGATTGGCCAAACCTTACAAGCCTTAACTTCAATTTCGCAAAGTAAGAAAAACGTCATCTGGTGAAGCTTGACTTTCCGAGCTAACTTAAAGAACAAAGCTACCTGGCCGTAAACAAACCAGGAAAAAATAATTCTCTCATTTGGTTGTATAGTCTTCAGAAAAATTTAAAGGTAAAAAGGCGGGAGGGAAGCCTCGACAACACAACTATAGATTAAATGATAGAGAAAAGCCCTCGCGGTGGTAAGGTGGGGAAAAAAATTTTCTGAAACTCAGAAACATGAGCACAAAAAGCTTTATGTGCGGGGGGATTTTGGTAGAGGGGGGGGCAAGTTTCCGTGGGCAAGTTTTTAACGTCTTAGTAAGAAACAGACATAAACGTCAAGGCCATTGGGTTAAATTCGGGGAAGGGACTATGGGAACTGATGTGGCTAGGTCTCAAAACCCTCTCACACCCACGAGTGACCTAAACGGGTGACCTGGTGCCTGGTGAACTAACTATACGTAACGGGACCAAGTATTTGTAATAAAATTGATTGAGGATGCTCTGAAGGGACGCACATGGGACGGGCAACGGGGTACCTACGGGTTTTCACTAATAAACTAACTGCAAACTAGAAAGGAACGACAGATGCTTGGCGGGGGGGAATTTTGTCTCCTCGTCAACCGTAGAGGGGTGTCTAGCAGACCACTCTGGAGAAGAAAATTTCTACGAAAATCAGGTGTGAAGAATAAAAAGATCTCCACCCAACAAAAAGACAGAAAAGGCCAAATTCAGAAATTGCAAAATTGCAGATTTCGGGGAAGGCCTTAGAAAATAGGCAGCTGTATACCGGAATGATCTCTCCATACTTTCTCGGTGCCCCGGTCGCTGACTTTCCTTTAACAGGGTTGGGGGACGAGGGGTTATAACACGTCACTGCCGGACGACACCCTCGGCGAAAAACAGTAACCCAGTTGGAGGGGTAAAACAACAGGCTCAGAAGCGTAAGCAAGAGGACAGACCTTTCAATTGTCAGGGAAAATTGGTCGACGGGAAAAGCGGAGCGACTAAATCGGGTTAATTATGGCGGAGGAGGGCCAGCCGCAACGAGCAAGTCTTTGGTTTGAAGATTTGGCTTTTTTGAGGGGTGTCCTTCCGTAGCCGCTCTTCGGGGGGCAAACTAACGGTTTAACGAAATTGGGGGAAGGCCATATTTCGCAATGGCCCGGAGAATAACCGACATCTTCAAGGAGGGCAGAGTCGCTGGGTAAATATGAAAGTGGTATTGGCTCGGGGGATTTTTTTGGGATTAGAAAACGCCTCTTGGGTCCTGTGGGGGTGTTTCTACTAAACTGGAGTAGGACCGCCTGTAAATAGAGAATCCGAGGAGGTGGGAATGATAGTGTCGAAAAGAAAAATTTTGATAGGGAACCTTTCGAGTTCGATTTGGGGGGGAGGGGGGGGGGGGTGCCAAAAAAAAATAAAGAGATAGTCCACCCAGGAAAGTAATGGTGTTCTCAGGAAGAGACTCCGGATCTGAAAGGGCTAGGTTCGGAGACGCAAGACTGACCTCAGACAGAGAGTACTAGGGGGGAAAAACAATACGGGATACTACCAAAGACGACCATCTCGGTAGAGGGTGAAAAGTTTGTGTTAAGGGGTGAGACGGAGGGGGTACAGGCTTTCATAGGGGGGAATGGCTTTGGGGATCAGGGGTCATCACAAGAGTAAAGAGCATCTGCATTGGAGTTGTTCATGGGATTACCAACGAACAGGGGAACTTAGAGGGAAGGAACGGATCTTGACTAAAAACTCCTGGTGGAAACTCGTAGAATTCTAAGAGGGAACAACGTCCGGTGGTGATCTGGAGTAAAAACTACATGTTCGCGGCCAGATCGCAAATTTGGGGGGTGGGGTTGGTTTTTGGTGTTGGTGGGTGGTTGGGTGGGGTGGGGGGGGTTGGTGGTGGGGTGGGGTTTTGGGGTTGTGTGGGTGTGTTTTGTGGGGGGGGGGGGGGTTTTGTTGGTTGGTTGTGGGGGGTGGGTGTTGGGGGTTGTGTGGTTGGGTTGGGGGGTTTTTTGTTGGTGGGGTTGGTGTGTTTTGGTTTTGTTTGGTTGGGGGGTGGGGGGGGGGTTGTTTGTTGTTGGGTTTGTTGTTGTGTTGGTTGTTTGTTGTTTTTGTTGGGTTTTGTGTTTTGTGTGTTTGTGGTTTGGGGTTGTGGTTGGGGGGTTGGTGTTGTGTTTTTTTGGTGGTGTGGTTTTGTTTGTGTGTGTTGGGTTTTTTTTGGTGGGGGGGGTTTGTGTGGGTTTTTTGTTGTGTTGTTTTGTTGTTGGGGTTGTGGTGTTTGGTGTTTTTGGGTTTGTTTTTGGTTGTGTTGTTGTTTTTTTTGTGTTTTGGTTTTTTTTTTTTGTGGTGTTTGTGGTGGTGTTTGTGTGTGGTTGGTGTGTGTTTGTGTTGTTTGTTTTGGTTGTTGGTTTTTTTGTTTTTTGTTTGGTGGTTGGGTGTTTTTGTGTGTGTTGGTTTTTTGTTGGAGTGTTTTGTGTTTTTTTGTGGGTGTTTTTGTTTTTTGGTTGTTGTGTTTTTTGTTTTGTTTTGTTTGGTTGTTTTTTTGTGTTTTGGGGGTTTTGTGTGGTGGGTTTTTTTGGTGGTGTGTTTTTTTGTGTTGTTTTGGTTTTTTGTGTTTTGTTGTTGTTTGTTTTTTGTGGTTTTTTTTGTTTTTGGGGTTGTGGGGTTGTGGTTTGGTGTTGTTGGTGTGTTGGGGTTTGGTTGGGGTTGTTGTGTGTTTTTTTGGGTTTTTGGTTTTTTTGTTTTTTTGGTTTGGGGGGTTTTGTTGTAGGGGAGAGTTGTGTCTTTGGGTGTTTTTGTTTGTGTGTTTTGGTTGTTTTTTTTTTTTTTTTGTGGTTTGTTTTTGTGTGTGTTTGTTGTTTTTGTGTGTGTTATTTTGTGTGTGGGGTTGTTTTGGGTTTTGTGTTTTGAAGAATTGTGGTTTTGTTGTGGTTTTGTTGGGTGGGGTGTTGGTTTTGTTGGTTTGTTGGTTTTGTGTTTGGTTTCGATAACCGCTCGCTTTTGTTTTGGATACGCCGTAATTTACAATTACAGTCTTGTGGGTTGAAAACGACAAATCCGGTGTTCTGGTCGTTTTGGGATGTGGGGGGGACCAGGACAGGGGTCATTTTGCATATTAGGATGGGGAAATGGCCCGAACCATTTCGGAGGGGGATAAAAGGAAGAAAACACGTGTTTTCTTCGTTTCGGTCTACAAGTCCATTCAGGTGGCTAAAACGGAGGAACTTCTTAGTTGGGGGGCACTAGCTGAGAGGGTGTGCTCGCAAAGCTGGTTTTCGTCCGACACAATCGCACACGTTGAGTGGGGGTTGGTCATAAAACTCTTCGTGCACAATGGACATGGGTACTTTTTAGTAGGACATATGACGAATAATCTAAAGAAACTCGCGAGGGGGATTGATGCCTTGTCGTATGAAGGAACCATACTAAAAATAGTTGCCGTTAGGGAACGGAGGACTGGGGGGGATGGAGCTTAGGACTTTATGGTTGCCTCGGCGGCAGATTTTCAACTTACAGGGAAATTCTGGTCATGTGGGGTAGTTTTAGTTAATGTTCTGGGGGGAAACAAGGTGTCTGGAACCTAATCTGAAATACGGGGGAATTAAGGGAATTGAGGGGACTTTCGATTTGTTCACACACTTTTCACAAGTTTAAGGGGGGTCTCGGAAAACTGGGACTAGGTGGTTGACTAGATTGAATGATTCTGGGGAAAGAAGGGAGAATCATAGGGATATTGGCCTTCGGAAAAAGGTCACGTTCTCCGGAGTGGCCACACACTTTCGTTACGTCGGAAAAAGGATCAACATTATGGGTACACTATAAGATTTTGTTTGAATTGTAGGCGAAATCATACATCAATACACCAACTTATTGGGGGGGGGAGGATCCTTACCCAGCGTACCGTCAAAAAAGTGCAGCTGGGATCAGAAGAATTACCGGGGGCGTGACAGTGTATAAATTTAATGGGGGGGACAGTCTCTTCTATCCGCACCTTTAAAGCACCAAAATACAGTAATGCGTGTAGAACCGCTTTCAGGGGGAGCACGACACATCGGCTGTCCAACAACAAAAGCTGATGTCCATAGAACCTTATGGCTACCCTCCGGAGCGGGTGTATAAAGAGGAAGGGCACATTCTGCTTACTAAATTGGGGAATATATGATTCGAAAAATATGGAAGGGGGAAGTACAAACGAAAAGAAAGACAAATACGGAAAACCAGGTTCCGAAACACTGGGAAAATACCCGCCATAGGATGACATTCACAGGATCTATAAAAAATTGAGACTAAAATTTGACTTTATACTCAACTTCGAAAAGTCAGAAACCGCTAAGGGGGTGCAATCAAGTGTCGAAGGGCTCTTGCCAGTATAAAAGAGAAACAGAGGTAAACCTCCTCTTTTCTTACCCTAAGTACCATATTGTGCTCTTCTGTTTATCTTCGCCTACTCAAATTGCGGGTTCCTGTCTGACCCACCTTCTAAATATCCGCAATCCCGACATGGTTTTAGAAAAAGAATTCCTTCCTGGGTCTAAAATCTCTCAGGAAAACATAGTTCCGGGAAAAATTGAACAACACTAAATTTTGGTGACAAGGAATCTACACATCTGACCTTTTCCGGCAGAAGGAAATTTGAAGCAGAACTTTAAAAATCAAATTAGGAAACAAGCCCCGGGGTTGGGGAGGTCAACCACCCACATGTAAGTTGGGAAAAATACCCGCGAAGGCAAAGCAAAAAGACAGCAAAAGGGGGGGAAATTTTCCTGGTCAAAAAATTCGAGGTTGCTCTCTGTATTCTGTGGAAGACCTGGCGGCAAAATATTGTAAAGCTTCCAGTATTAACGGGAGTTTGGTGGGGGGCACGAAACTCCTTTTAAGGGCTACGTAATTTTAAATTGGCGACTCCCTTCGGCATGGTGAAAAACCGAATGCGGTCCGCGAAAAAACAAGGCAAACCGGATGGTAAACACCGTAAATCGGCGGAAAACACAAAGCCCTTCAAAGCAAACGGGGTCTTGGCAAAGGGGTAAAACTTCTTCTTTGCTTCTAGAATCCTTGTGGTTTTTGTGAAATAAACTGTTAACCCGCTGGTTGGCTCAGTCAGGGGGAGGTTCGATCGATAAAGACCTCAAAGAAGCCCTTCTTCTCTCCGGAAATGGGGACCTTCAAATTTTGGAATCGGGGACTTTTTGGGGGCCAAACATCAGACCAAAGGTACATATAAAGTGATACGCAAACTGGGGGGAAACCACCTAGAAATCTCGGGCGTTTTCCCCATTTGGCAAAAAAGTACGCAAAAAAGGTGACACAAGCAGTAAGGGGACGGGCAGCCAAAAACCAGCCTAAAGAATTGAAAAAAAATAAAACCTGACACCAGGGAGGCAAAAGCTTAATTGCTGTAGGTAAGCGATTACTTGCAGAAAATAGGAATCGTAACAAGGAGAATTAGATCGGCCCAACCTCCGGCGGAAAACGACCTCACCAAGTCCAAACACAAAAAACTCTTAATCGTTTCGATTAGCCGAAGATCAATACTACTCCTAGTTCCGTCTGAGGGGGGAAAAGGAGACAAGGTGGCAAAAGGAACCTGGGGTGGGGTCTTACGCGCCGGAAATTAATTTCACTGTCGGGTAACCCCCTTGGGAGCGGGAACTCTCTTTCTCTAGAGGGGGGAAAGGGCACAAAAGGGGGGGCACACCATCTGACCATCAGCATGAACGTAAGGAAAGAAAAGTGGTCAGTTTCTTACGGGACAGACACGAAAGTATATTCTAAGCAGATTCTCTAGGCATTCCGACTAGAAGGGGTTAGTGGCATGATCCGAAATGTGGAGTGCCGTTTCATGGGTGGGAAAAAACCGGAGGGAATTCTGCACAAAACTGTTTTCCGTAATAAAGTTAATTCAAAAATAAATAATTTCGACATCGAGAAAAAATGCCGGACTACTTGATTCTACTCTCGCAATCATCCGCATTGTGGTGTGTTCAGCTAGTACGGAAAATGCGTGTTATTTTTAATTGACCGGTGCACTGTCCTATGGACAAGATCCAAAAAATTTTCTTTAAAGTAAAAATATAGTTCCCATTCGATACTTGCGACAAAAGGCAACGTTTCCCAAGGCGTGTTTCAGTTGATTGGTCAAAACAATCTCCGGACAAGAGTCAATTCTCAAAAGTTAGGACGGCATGGGGGTGCAGGGGGTTTTACTCGCAGAAAAAAACTAAATCAAGCGAAAAGAAAAGGAAGCGTGGGCAAAAAAAAAAATTTGCACCGCTATCAAATGGCTGAAGTCATGTCCGTCGCACTCAAATTGGTGGGATCACCTCTGGGGTCCAGAGGGGGATCTCCAAAAGGGAGGGAGGAGTAAAGAAGATCCCGAGAGGGCCAACTTAAATGCAGTTTTCAAAGGGGGACACGAAAGGAAAAGCGCCATTGAAGAGGAGTGGGAAGTGTTTTGTGGTGCAAAGCGGGGGAGGTTGGTGTTTCAGCGGTGTGAGGCAGGTTTTTGTAAAGCGCGGCAGTCAGCCGAAAAAAGGGGGCACCCTTCCATGAAAGAGACCTGTGACAGTAATGAGCCGCAACCCCAACAGGAAAAACCAAACCCTCTATTACTCTCCGTTTCTTCCATTTTACGAGAGATTCGAGGAAGGCCACTTATCTTTCGAAGAAAAGTGCGTGCTATGGGGAACGTGCCCTGCAAGGTCAACGGGTTACCCCATCCACTTTGGAACGAATGCTCTCTTCGAACCTACTGAGCAGCTGAAAACTTTGACGAGAAGTGGGTGGGGGGGAGACGCTGTGTACGGAGCTGACGGCAGGAGCCATTATCAAGGAAAAAATTTGGGGAAAATCCTGTTTGCAGATTGCCGGGAAGGAGAACCACTGCAACGGGCACTCCATAAGTAAAGCGAATGCAGTCCAAAGAATCGGAAGGACGGGGTATAATCCATTCTGAGCCTGAGGAAAATATGCCTGGTCGACAATGGGAGGGACGTTTGGAAAGGGATGACGGGTGCAATTTAAGAAGAAGGGTTTGCTCCATCAGGGGTAAAAATGCGCGTCGGGAGCCCTCTGGAAAGTCTGCCAGGTGTCGGACAAACAACGGAAATACATAGTAGAGAAAAACTTCCAAACTTTGAGGGGTCCGTGGCCAATGGGGCTAATTTTCGGGGTTATAAAAGAAATAGGAGCATTGGAAAGAAGCGTGAAAACGCAAAGGAAGCAAAGTTTGGGGGGGTAGTTTGATTGTTCTTTTGAAATGTCAACGAGGAAACCAAAAAAAGAGGAGTGGGGGGCACGATACGCGTTAGAAAAGGGGGAACGGCGGAAAACCGATTTACAGGCAACTTGCCAACTCGGGGACTACAATTATAGGGGCTCACCCATGGAGTTTGTCGAGGTAGTAAGGTGGGGGGTTGCGGGAGGGTTTTGTGAGCCTCTTCGCGCAGGGGACAGGTGGGTGTTGGGGCGACGTTGAAGAGGAAAGATGCCGCGGAAATCGGCGAGCATTGGTCGGAGGAATGTAGGCTGTGTGGGGAGCCATCAGCAATTGGGGGGATTACCTTGTCGGCGGGCGAAGTTTCAGGAAAAAAAATATCAAAAGTATGGCCACAAAACCGGAAGGGGAATTCAAGGAGCGGACTTCCGTTCATGGGGATTCTGCGCCGTTCAGAACACACAAAAGAACGACCTAACGGCCAATACGTAGTAATTCTATATTTAAAAACACCATAACTTGGGGGTCGAACGTCATTGCTAACTCATCGTACCGGGGAAATGTTTTGTGGGAGGGTTTCCAAACTATGAAAGGTTCCAATCAGGGTGAATACTTTTGCTTGCGCGTCCTCAGGGATTCAAAAATTGGCTAAATGCGGCGGGTCTCTAAATAAGGTAGAAGGAAAACTGGAAAAGCGGAGTTCAGCCAGACCTTTCACAAAAATCCTAAAACCGCCAATGGTGTTTCTCATCTGGCTCCAAGAACAAAAGCTCGCCAAAAACAAACATTTTGGCTTAGTTCCCACTCTTAGGGTTTTTTCATTCCGAACTTAAGAACCCAGTAGAAACTTTGTGTGTACCGAAAAGACCTTTTCGGTTGGGAGTTTTGATTTTGGGCCAGGGGATGGGGGGACTCTTCCAATTATTCTTTTGGAGAATAGTGGACATGGGGGTGGAGGAAATTCAATTTCTGGGTTTATGGAAAATGAAACACCGGGGAAGTGGGCGGGCCGTCTGGTTCTAACGAAAGGGAAATGGGCTTGGGAAAATTAGGCGTTACTTAGGTCAAAGTGTACGGGACGAACGATAGTTGAATAGGTCACGTAAAAATCACTCCGAACAATCTTTTCCCTGTTGTTTCAACCATAAAGAGGAGTGGGGCTCATAAAAAAAAGCGGGTCCCCTTGGCGGAAAGTCAGAAACATAAATAAAACAAAATACGAGGCAGTGGATCTTGTCTCTAATCCATCTACATCGGGGTAAGTGAGGTGATCGTCGGACAGGGGTAATTGCTCTGGGTTCTGGTCTATTTATTTTCAACAAAGAAGATTTTGGCACCAGGAAAATGTGGTCGTGTCGTGTCAGGGGGAGTGAAGGCTTTGAAGTTCTTTGTCTTTAAAGGGCCCAAGAATTGGGGAGAAATCAAATGAATCTGCCCCAACGGGGAGAACAACGGCATTGCGGAAACTCTGATTTAGGGACCAGAGAAGAGTGTTCTCACGTCAGAAGCATACACCATGAAGGGGGGGTGAACATTGTCATCGTCTCCTAATCGGTAAACGCAGGAACGAAAGGGGTTCGGTTTGGGGGTGGGTCAAGGGATTGGAAAGGTTCAGGGGTTCAAGAGGTGCCATGCAAAACCAATAAAAAAGTGACGTATTTCAGTAACCAGAATCTCTTTTACCCCAGAGAAGTTTTTTATGGCATAGTCGACCATCGATCAAAAAAACAAAAAAGGTAGAATATATATGGGATGGACACGTCAACAACTTTCTTATGGGTAGACTCGGGTCAAACGCGGTGACTGACAGTGAAGAATTTGTGGGTTTTACTGGCCCTCGTGTTAGCCTTACAAAAATGGAGAGTCTCGGCAAATCCATCATGTTCCTTAATAGAAACTCGTTGAAAAAGCAGAGACAAAAAAAAAATGCGAAGGGTAAATGGGTCTGACAGGTGTCGGCACAAGGTAATATGGGGGAAGGGGAATGACGTCCACCAATGAGGGGGCTACGGACCAGTCTGGTCGATAATGAGTTAAACGCTTGAGAAAAATGCAAGTCCACACATCACTGCGGTCGACGCCATTGACGTCACGCTGAAGCTGCTATAACAGCTGCAGCCAATACTCAATTGAGCCTGTATAAATTCGCACGGAAGATCCGTCATTACCCCGACCTAAAGGCAATCATCCCCAGACGGTGTGGTAAAAAGAAAGGGGTCATGGTAGAGAAAGAAAGGGCTCCAATTACCTGTCATTAGGCCGTCGTTGTGGCAAACTTAAGGAAAAGAAATTGGGATATTAAGGGTAGCTACGAATATTCAAGGTAATGGCCTAGCCAATTCGAAAGAACGCCTGAAGCGCGTACTTTTTCGGTAATGTTAGGACTTCGTACAAAGCGCGAAACCAAGGGAATCGTCCCAAACTCGTGGGGCTGGCATCTAAACCAGCCGGACAAGAAAACCTCAATGAAGACTTGGAAGCACTGGTAATCAAAGCAAAGTAAACGCCAGTGAGTGACGTTTACAACAACAAGGCGGGGGGGACAAGGACTGCTTAAGCAAAAAACCCACCTCCGAGTGGGGAATTCCGAAAAAAGGGTGACGATGTCGCCTGTGGTATTCAAGGGCTGTTCAAAAAGGTGTTGTTCCCGGGGGGGAATTGAAAAAGAGGGAAAAGTGAAATTGGTGGGCCCCGAAATGGAAATAGATTACTTTGGTCTCTTGGGGCCAGGGGACGCCTGCTTCGAAATTTACGGCATTACCGACCTTTGAGAATGAAGGAAAAAAAAGCAGGCACCCGGGGTGGTTTGGGGTGGGGAAATCCTTTACCGGAAAGGGAAGCGACAACGGAAAAATCCCTGGACCTACGGGGGCGCATTACGACAAATTGAGGCGCCCCCGGTAGGGGTGGTTGCGAGTAACCAAAAAAGCAGGTAGTTTTATGATAAGTTTCGACGCCACAAGAAAGCAAATTGACAATGCCGCGCGGCAGAACAACCCGGAAACGGGTTGTTCATTATACGCTTATCTGTTTTTGGGGCCCCAAAATAACACCTCATAGGTAAAGGAGGTGTAAGATGGGAAAAAGAGAAAAACTTTCCAAGCAAAGTCTCAGGGCAAAAGGGGGGTTCCAGCGGTACCTATACCCCTTGATAAGGAAAAACCGGGTGACAAGACCCGGCCTTGGCTTCTGCAGCAAAAACAGAAAGCGTACAGGTGCCCCGACAATAACAACGCCAAGTTACGGCTTACGGCAGTAGGGGAGTTCTCGAGGACAGTGGGCGAATCTGGACAGGGGCCGCAGTCGAAAAAGTATACAAGCAATCTTGCGGGCAGAACCCCCACAAATCACACCACCCTGAGTTGGCGGGGAGGAGGGCCCAAATACGCGGAAGTTGGGCGTCTTCAGACACTTCAAAGTCTAAAAAATTTGGACCAAGCAATTAAGGGGGGGGGTTAAGGGAAAAGACGCGGAAGATGAGACTGTTTGTTAAGCACCGGGTGTGCAAAAGACCGTTTCATGGCACGAAAGCAAGTCAACCACATGCAATTGAAGCAAAAACAAAACAGAAGGGAGTACAAGAATCATGCAAGCGGCACCAAGTTCACAATCAATATGATCGACAGAACCATCTGTAAAAGGAAAAGTTTGGGGAGAAGTAATTCCGAACTAAAGGAATTGCGACAAAAGGTGGAGAACGGGAAGGGTGGATTCGGCTGAAATTCGCACCGTTGGGGAAAAGGAAAAGGTTTCGAAAGAAGTTGGCAGAAAAGGCGAAAAGGAATCCATAAAACATCTGCAGAACTTAAGGGGAGACAAGGGAAGCGGGCGGCGAGGTGACTTCATCCTCAGTTATGTAAGGGGCAGGATTGGTGAACCTGTGCATGGAGGGAGTTCAAAATAGCATGCCAGTCATTGTTTCTTGACAATCTACTGTCCCGTCCATACTTCGCGACCAAGGAATCTAGCTGCACAATACCGACGGGTTTTGGGGAGCGGTGTTTTAGGCCCGCAAGGTCATCCTACGCGGGTAAGGAGCAAAATGAAGTCAGGCAAGTTTTCGTCTGGGGACTTCCTCTCGTAAAAAGAAACCACTAGAACCGGCAGAGGGTAACAAAAAAGGAACAAGATCAAGATCAGTGGGGTCGAGGACCGACATTTAATCACATAATTCCACAGTATCTCGGACACGAGGAAGAAAACAACGGAGGAGGAAATATAATATCCCAAGTAAAAGTGAACTTCAAGTGTTTGGGGATCACGGAGCAGAAAATTAATCCCGTGGGAGTGGGGTGGGGGCAGCGGCCGGGGTTGAAAGGGAATTGGCCGGGGTTTGGCGGAAAAGGTCATCCAACACGATGCCGAAGGGAAAAGGGTTCGCCTTGACGGTGGCCGAAAGTGACGTGGATAATCACACCTCTCACACCACCGGGAAGCGCCCCTGTTAAACGGAAAAAACTTGTACGCAAATCGAGGAAAGGGAACCTTATGCTTGAAGAATGACGGGGATATTCCGCTTCCTCTAAGCAAAGGTGAATTGTGTTTTACCCCACATAGACGCTTCCTCAAGGAGTTCAGAAACAGCGAGTATCAAAAACAGTCCTAACTTTTGACGTAAGGGTTTAAGCACTATTATTACGGATAGTGTAAGGCAGGGTCATGCGACCCTTCGGCTAAAGGAACTTGTGAAAACTTAAAATCAATGTGGCTAATTGCCGGGAAATTTCCCAGGCACGGGAAATAAAATCTTCCGTTCCAGTACACGGGGCGAGGGCTGTAATTCCGGAGCAAAGTGGTTGCTGGAGAATTCGAACCTAGGATGGAAGACAAACCTGTATTACGGTTGTCAAGGGAAGCAAAATTCATGGGGGAAATGTAGGTTCCTATGTGTTCATCAGCATGTGTACCCGTCTGTGCAACATCTTAGAACTTTCAAAAGTTGTTACCAACCTCCGGTCCGGATATTTCCTTAGCTCTTTCAAGCAAATTTAACGGTTTTAAAGGTTCAAATTTTTTGACTTGGGTTGAAGGGGACGACTAAATCATTGTAGCAGTTTATTTTCTGACGGGATAAAAGCCGCCCCTAGGCTTTGGTGGGTAGGTTGACTGGGGGGGCATGGGGCGTTAGCCGGTCGCAAAAAGAGGTCATTGTCACGAATCGAAGGTTAGAATTGGCGTTCCTTTCATTTGGGTAGAAATGAAGTCTTATCAACCAAGGGCAAAGCGAGGAAATCAGTGGAGGTGTTCAGCAACCATGTAGGTCGGTGGGTGGTTGGGGTTTTCTACCCGGAATGCCGCGTGGTCAAAGGTTTTTTTGCCAGGAAAGGTGTTAGGGGGGCAATGGGAAAAGAGCCTGAAAAAGCGCTGATTGATGGGGTTTGAATGGTCGAGAAAGGGGGGTGTTCTTTTGGATCCAACAGTAAAGTTGATTGTACATTTTCGTGGGCGAGTTTGGCAATTGGGCCCCAAACTAAAAGAGTAGCCACGCGCTTGTCCGGGTTTTGGACTAAACGCTCTTACGAGATTTGGCAAAAAAGATTTCTGAGGCTGCGCTAAAAAAGAAAAAGACCTTGGGGCCGACAAATACGTGAGGCCTTGCGAAGATTTCTAAATACAGGGGTTATAAGCATCAATGGCACAAACTGGCTCGGGTAATTTATTTGTGTAATGGAGGGGGGTGTCTAGAAATTTAGGAAAGTGTCAAGAATTGCAGTGAGAGATGTCAAAGCTTAACGTCATCAGTCTGGATTGCTAGGCGCTTAACGTCCAGCAAGGGACCGAGGGTCTTGGTCAAAAAGTGGGGGAGGCTATTGGCATCACCAAGACAGGGGGTTGCAAAACAGCGTAAGGTCACCCAGAAGCGGGAAAACACTAAATGTTGGGGGGGTGTGCTCAATTCACTAGCAGCAAGAATCACATCTACACATTGTGGTGGAAAAGGAAAAGCGAAGGGTGGTGAGGGCAAAGTGGGAAAACGCCCAATGGGACACCGAGCTTTGTGACAAAATGGGTCAAACTTGGCGGGTAAAGGTGAGGGGGGGGGAAAATATGCTGAATTACGGAAGGCAGAGCAGTCTTTTTAGAGAGCCAACTTTGACTTGGAAAGAACGGACGGTGTAGTCGGAAGAGGGGGGGTAAGAACGGAAGTCATTCGTGGGGGGCGAAAAATTAAGGGGGCTCGGTTCCTTAAGAAGGTCAGTAAAAGGGGGGGGAATAAAAGCTACATTTACTTTACAAGAAAAGGGGGGAAAAACAATCCAGCCAGCCAATCTTGGGAGGTGGTGTTGGAAAAAAATAATCGAGGCTGCAATGGGGCCGTTTTGGTCTACGGAGAATAGTCAAAAAGATAAAAACGAGGACAACCTGAAGGCGTATTAAAGTTTAGCGATTGGGTGAAGGGTGGACTCATCTTTTTAACGGGCCAGTGAAAGAGAGGTCTCGGTTAATGGCTCAAACGGCAGGAACTGAGGGGTATGTTTCCGTCTTCAAGGGGGCAATGGTTGACAAGAATGGCTTCTGAGATGTCTGGGAAATGGGCATGGGGAGGTTCTTCAAGCCAAGATGGGGGAGGTGAGAAAGGATCTGCACACAGGTCATTAGCCGAATGGCTGGGGGAACTGTATTGAAGTCGATCTCTCACTCTGAGGGGGGGGCGGAAAGGTACCTTCGAGAGGGGAGGCTGGGGGGTTAGTGAGGCTTTCAATGAGGCTCGGTAATAGGGATCAAACAGCATGAAGAAAAAGAGGGGGCTGGTTCGGGCTGTTCATGGTTCATGATCCTCATGGACCTTCCAATCCCAAAGGTTCTGGGGGCCGGAACTGGCCAAGTAATTTCGATGAAAACAGCAGGGGTGA
>Ga0179593_1516428_pt1 | contig 18970 bp, 22 predicted proteins | sample CZODoug2_1_08_16_FD_185931 | JGI IMG/M metagenome (GOLD analysis project Ga0179593, IMG submission 185931) | Vadose zone soil fungal communities from Angelo Coast Range Reserve, California, USA - CZODoug2_1_08_16fungal (PacBio error correction) | ecosystem: Environmental > Terrestrial > Soil >...
AAGGGAAAAGGGCACAGCGCTTGAACATTTTACTGGGGGGGGTTGTTGGGAGAACTCGGGTCCTCTCACGGAAGGGCTGTATTTCTCCTCTCAATCCAGCAAAGAAAAAAGGCCGATTGTTTTTACTCACATTACTAAGGGGGGGAAAGAAGGGGGGGAAAAAAAAGGGGTTGGCGACGCTCTCACCGCCAGGAGGCCGACGGGAGGGAGCAAAAAACCTGCGTCGCCGAGGAGCGAAGTCTGGTGTAAAGATTTTTTAAAAAGAAGGTTCTTCACATCGTCACTAAAAAAGGGGGGGAACAAGGACTTTGCAGCCATCGAAGCAGGGTCAACCAAAAAGGGGGAGGGGTTCTCCGACCGGTTTTTCCTTTGCTTCCAACGGGAGGAAGCGCATTGTGCTTCGCAAACAGAAAAGGGAGGGGCAGGGATCGCCTGCCGCCAGACGGGGGTCTGTCGCATCCATCTTCCTTGGTTCAGGAGGGGCGGGATGCCTGGTGCAGGGGGGGGGCAACAAAAGATCGCGGAAAGCAGAGAGTGTGAGGATTGTCTTATCTTGTCACTGAAAGGGAGGGGACGAGAGGATGCCCTTCGATAGTGGTCTGTAAGAAAAGGGGACTGCGGGTTTTGAGGTTCAAGGAACCGTCGCATCGCAGGGAGAAGAGAGGGGGGTCAAAGATCCCACACGGGGAACGATGAAAAAGGGTCGATAGTTCTTATTTCCTCGCTGCAGGAAAAGACGTATACGCGGAATGTGAGAGGGCAGGGGGGGGAGAACGGCGTCGGGCTGGGAAGGGGGAGAAGGAGGAGGGACTAGACGTTTAGGGTAAAAACGATTTTTGTTTTCTATCGGGATTACGTCGAGGGGAGAGTGGAGGAGAAAAAGCCAAACAATGCTGTCTATCGTCCAAAAGGAAATGGAAGTTATTAATGATCTCCTTAACTAAAGCTTCGAGCCGACCGAGGAAGAAGAACGCGAAGGCGATGAAGCCAGGGGAAAGCCACGAACCGCGGCAAGTGTAATTTAACCTGAATTGAAGAAAAGGAACGACCAGGGAACGCTCTAAAGTGCCGGAATGGAAAGGATGTCACACTTGTAATTTAGCGAGTTGTGGAAAGGGGGGACCGGAGGTTTGGACCTGGAAGCTTTTTCTTGTCTATAAAAAAAGGGGAGAACAGACTCGCGTACCTCGGCGAAAGCGAGAGAAGGAGAAATCTAGTCTTTTGATAACGAACCGCTTAGTTTGGAAAAGAGGGAAGTCAAATCGTGTCAAGGTTGCCTCCTTCCTTTCTTTAAGAAAGACGTCTCCGGCTGGCCTCGCCCGACTGAAGAGGAAGGAAGGAGGCCAGGTAACGAGTAAGCAACAGTAAAGGAGGGGGGGGATCAGGCTCTGGCAAGGAGGGTAGTTTTCAGAAAGGTACGCCCATTGAGAAAAGGAAACTTTTCCGAGGCCGGTGAAAGGGGGGGGACAGGTTCCGCAAGTTTTACTCATTTCCTACAAAGGGTGGTGACCCAGCTTTTGAAGCTCAAGGGAAAAGTGGGCCACGCGTCTTAACTAGTTCGCAAGGGGAGCACAGGGACTTTGGCGCCCGTTTTCGACACCGGGGGAAGGAAAGTTCGCTACCATTGACCGAAGACAGAAGAAAGGGGCAGAAGGCCATTCCTTGTTTGAAGATCAAGGTAGACAAACTACCGAGGACCGGCAGTCGGTCCGGGGAGCCTCTGTCTTAGGCTTGAAGAAAGGAAAGAAGGTAAGACGGTTGCCATGTTGGTCGGGCGAAGAGGAAACGGCTTTGGAGAGTCGCCGTTGCCTCCTGCCTTAGAAGTACAGGGAAAAAAGACTGAGCGGGGCAATCCAAAAAAGGGGAAGAGACGTATTTGCTTAGCGAGGGAGGGGGGGAAGGGAGGGAAAGTGGGGGTCTGAATCCCCCGTAGGCACCACTTCGTACTGGGGGGAAAAGTGAAATCGCGGAGGCCATAGTATGCAGAAAGGAGGGGAGCATAGAGAAAAAAGGCCTCTAAATCATCGAGAAGGTAAGGTCGAGGAGAGTCGGCGCTTGTCGCGGCCCGTCCATCACAATTTATATCGAGAAAAAGGGATCAGTGGGTTTCGGGCTGAAGGAAAAGAAAGGTGCGCGTCCAAATAACTGACCCAATACGCCCGCTTTGAACCGCAAAATTTGGTGAAGAAGTGGTTGTTGATTTTTATACTTCATCATGGGGAAGAAAAGGGAAAATTATTGCTGAGTGTTGAAAAGGGGAGGGGAGGGGGAGTCGGTCTGTTCCCGTCCAGCCGGAAGAAAAAAGGGGACTCGCGCAAGGGACAGTTCCCTTCGCACAGATCTCCTCATGTACTTTGCAAAGGGAAGAAGAGGGTTACGCAGAATCTTACAGCCATGTCAAAGAATAAGGGGGAGAGAAAAGGATGTCGTCAACGCCAGGAGGGGGAAACCGCAATAACAGCGGAGAAAGAGAAAGAAAGAAATTTTACCTTCAATTTCTCTCCGGAAAGGAAGTTATTGCAAAGCCTAACCGCGGGGAGGGGAAGGGGGGAGGAAAAAAAGGCGTATGATCTCTCTCAAAAAAACACGGAGAGGAGAGGGGGAAGGGGACGCCGTTTAATATCGAATCCCTGCGTTTCATGCTGTGGGGGAAATAAGGGGAGCCTGCCTGCCGCAAACGACAGGAAAAGAAAGGGGGGGGAGGAGCCAAAGAGGGCTAAGCTTGTTCGCTAGCGGGCCAGGGAAGGGGGGGAGGTGCACGACATCCTTTCTGCTTGACAAAAGAAAGAGGGGGAGGCGGAACGTACTTCCTTTGTTTTTTGGCATCCAAAGAAAGGAGCGCAGTGCACGAACAAGGGCGCTCTGGCCCTCTTACTGTCCTGATAAAAAAAAAGACCTACTGCGACAACGGGAGGATTATAGGAACTGAGAAACCCCTCAGGCAATAACTTTGCAAAGGAGCGCTAACACATCCACAAAAAAGAGGGGCAACAATTTGATCTTTCCTCAAGGAACCAGAGATTGGGTCAGTTTATTTGGGGGGGGGGGGGGGAAAGAGAGACGGCGTCCCCAGTCGCCAGAAACGCGGGGGAGGCGAACGCTCGAAACATTTTTCTTTACTTGGAGAGAAAGGAGAGAGAAGAAACTGCCTTCGGTTAAAAAAGGAAAGAGAAGGGAGCTGTTCGGAGAGGAGGAGAAAAAGGGAGGAAATCCTGGCTAAGAACCCTCTTTCAGCGCCTCAGGAGGAAAGGGGGGGGACTACGGCGGAAGAAAGGGAAGAGGAAAAAAGACTCGCTCATTCCAATACTTCTACGGGGTCCCCACCAGAGAGGACCGAGGGCTCGTGGCTTAAGTGCTACTCTGGGTCCAGCTTCGGCCCCCCGCGAAACTGCCAAGAGAGACAGACCACTGGCAAAAAGGTAGCGAACTTCATTAATGCGTGGGGAAGAAAAGGCCTACGAGCAGAGTAACCGGGAAAAAGGGGAGAACGGTACCGACGACTTTTCATACTTGCAAGAAGGGGGAACTACCTGATCGTCAACAAGGGATGGAAGGAGAAGAAAAACATGATCTATCGGGGAGAGGGGGCACGGGGCGGTGTTCTCAACTCTTTCCAAAGTACAAGGAGGAACTCGCTGAACTAGTTGACGAAAAGGGGGGAAGGGGGGTTTTACAAGTCAGGAGCGTCAAAAGGGAGTTCAAAGTCAATCCTAGATAGTAACATTGACTCATTTTCCACTTTAACGGAAGAGGTTTGGCGCCAATGGTCGGTTTACTAACGAAGTGGAAAAAGAAAAAAGAAAAAAAACTCCTGGCCGAGAGACTGGGGCATTCCTACGGTACTGTTCTTACTCGTTAAAAAAAAGAGGGGGACGCCCGATGAGCTTGCGAGGAAGAAGGGGGGATTCGTTGTGGAACGAAGAGGAAAAATTGGGACACAGATCCTTTACCTTCTTCCGTACGAGCTCTATTGGGGGCGTATCAAAAGACTAGATGAAAGGATGAAAGGGAGAGAGAAAGAGGTACTCGGCTGGGGACGGGGGGGCAAAAGAAGAAGATAAATCAAGAATTAATTTAAGGTAGGTGCATCGGCATCCAATATCTCAATCCAAGTGTGGAAGAAGGAGGAAGGGGTACGGCGCGTTCCCGGGTCAGGGAAAGGGGGGATCAATTTTTAAGTTTACCTTACATAGGAAGCTTTTAGGAAAAAAGGGGAAACTGTTTTCCAGGGGGGAAAAATCCGCCTTCCGTCGTGATTATTTCCGCTGAAGGGAAGAAGGAAAGCGACAGCGCGTTTCATGAGAAGAGCAAGGAAAAGAGGGATTCGGAATTTCATTTGGAAGGGAGAAACTTAAAAGCGCAAGAGAAGCAGGAGGCGCATCTTTTTTTTCAAGGGGGGGTCCCTCACGCGATCGTCGTGCAAGAGCCGGAAAAGGAGAAGAACTGCTAAGTCCCCGCCCGACGAAGGCACGGACAAAGGGACGGAACGGCCGACCTCGGAGAAAAAGAATATCGAATTTGCGGCGTCAGGGGGGAGTGAAGGAATAAAGAGTCCCCTTTGATGCTTGACCAAAACTCCGAGAGGGACTTAACGGGAGGACCGTCAACCTCAAAACCCGCCTATTTTCCCCGTGAGGGAGCGGAGTGCATCCTCGATAATATGAGAATAAGGGGGGGAAAAAAGGAAGAAAGACAATCAAAAGGCACTGTTAACCGGGGAGAGAGATAGGGGGGTGCAAAAACCCTTGAACCAGTTCAATCCCTAGTAGAAAAAAAAATTTCATACCTAGGCGAAAAGAACAAAATTACCAGAAAAAGGAGGCAGGCGAAAATTCCTGAAGATGGGGAGAGTGTCTTAAACGAGGAGGAAAGCTTGCACTTTTTACATGCAAAGGGAAAAAAAAACATCAAATTTACACGGTTGGGGGGGACAAAAGATTCGATGGCTGCAAAGACGGTGTCGGAGGGTTGAATCTATGTGAAGAACGACAATCCCCGAGGGAGGTACGCAGAAAGGAGAGCCGTCGGCGAATTTGCCAAAAGAGAGAACGACTATAGGAGGAAAGGGCGGTTCGTATCGTCTCCACAAATCTCTTGAGGGAAGGCCCCTTCTCCCTGAGGAAATGGGAGGAAAAAAAAAGAGGATAGTGTTGTTTGAGGATTTATGGAGGGGGAAAGCAGAAAATCCGCCCTTCCTTGGGGGGGGGAAAAGAGTGCCTCCTCACAGAATAAAAAACCAGTACAATGTTCAAGGGGGGAAAGAGATCCACAAAAACGTAGGAGGAGGAAAAAAGAGTCACCTTATTTTTGCCAGCGCTTTAACATTTTACTTTTGGGGGGGGAAGGGGAAGAGTTGGGATAGTTTTTCCTCACTGAGGGCAAAAGCAAAATACACTGGCGAAAAAAAAAAAAAAGCCGAGGGGTTTTGACTCAATGACTCCGGAGGACCAAAGCACGAAGAGGTTGGCCGAAAGAGAAAGCAAGGGGAAGCCGTAGGAGGCAACTGCTCCTTTGAAAAAAAAGGCGCCCGCCGGCGCGAAGGTCTGGGGAAGGTGAAAAATCAGGAAAGCGTGAAAGAACTTTTCTATATAGAGACAGAACATCGAAGCATGGGAAAAAAAGGGAGGTGATGGGTTCTCCGACAGGGGTTCCGGGCATGCCACCGTGGAAGCTCATGTTGCTGGAGAAAAGAAAAATAAAGAAGGGGCAGGAATAGCCTGCTCCAGACTGGTGAGGGGATATCGGAGAAGGGCTTTCAGTCTGTGGAAGGGGGGGATGCCCTTGTGCACGTGGGTAAGGGGGGAAAGAGAGGCCCATCTCTCTTCGGGTCCCATAGGGGGGTGTCTTATCGGGAAAGAAGCACTTCCTTATGAGAAGGAGATGCACTTCCTATAGGGAGGGGGGGAAAAAGGAAAGAACGGGGACCATCTGCGGTTTGGGACCTCGAGGCTGTCATCTCAGATAAAAGAGGGGGGGGTTCCAAGAAAGGAAAAAAAGGGGGGGGACGATGAAACGTTTCTTAAAGGAAAACCGAAAAGGGAAGGTTCCATCGCTTGCGGGCCTACTTTCCTGCCGTGTAAAGGAAGGCTTTGTACTGTTCGTCAGGAGGGGGGGAGGGGGGGGGAAAAGGAGAACTTGCTCATTGAAGGAGGGAAAAGGAAAGGGGTTCCACCTATTTTGTGTAAAGGAGGTTGCAACCAATCTTCTCCTCATTAAGGAATAGTCCTCACACATCCAAACAAGGAGGAGGAAGAGGGGGACCGAAATCAATACACACGTTTTCAGTGACTTTAGAAAAAAAGGAAGTCGGTCTGTATCACGACCGGGACGTCATCGGCAATAATCACTCCTAGGAGGAAAGAAGGGTTTGAAGTACCGAAAAGAGTAAGAAAGGGAAGGGAGCCAAAGTATCTCATTCCAGACCAGGGAACGCGCGAAAAAGGGCTCAAAAACACTGGGAGGGACGGGGGTGCCTTATTCATGTCACCTAATGAAAAAAGAAGTGTCTAGTCGAGAAAAATTTGGGGGACAACAAAAAAAGAAGGGAGACAGCGGCCGCACTCTATCTCAATGTAATGCTGTAAAGGGGGGGGGAGGTGGGTTGGGAATACTCTTAATTTGGGATCTCTCTCTTCCGGCGAAAGGAAAAGTGTGTGCCTCCGTCCATTGGATTTGGATGAATCAGTCTGAGCCCTCTCATCGGGAGTAAGGAGGGGGAACTTTAAAGAGTAAGAGGGGGGGGGGCCCAATAGTGTGTGAACGGTGCCTCTTGCCATTATGTGGTGCGCGCCATATTCGCCATCTTAACTGACCGAATGGGCGAAAAGGAGCAAGGGTTCCCTTTTCACTGGTCCATGTTAAGATCATTGTCCACGCTGCTCATGTGTACCGCATCTTTTTAAGCGAGGAGGGGGCACTCTCGGACCACTATTTCGGAAGGGGGGGGAGGGGGAGGAACATGGGGGGGGAAAGCGTTGAGACAGAAACAAGGGAGGAACCAAGACCTAGAAGAGAGTTTGATCCTGCCAAGAAAGAGGGGAGAAAGAAGGTAGTCCCATCCTGCTCCCGACCTGGGAAAACGGATGAAGTACCGGCTGCCGTCTCTGTCCGGGGAAAGGAGAGGGGAAAAAAGAAGGCTACGTCGCTACCGGGGTGGAAAGTGGTAAGAAGTTTGGGAAGAGGGGAGCCGTTTCCTAATCCTTATAATTAAGCAAGAGAGGGAGGGGGGAGCGGGCATCCAACAAGGGGGGGAACAAAAGGACCATTGGGAGCTATGCTTTCCTTTGGGGAAAGAGAGGGCACGCGTAGCACCACTGCTGGAGGGACAGGGGAAAGGAGAAGAAGGAGCCGGGTGCCGACGCGGAGGAGCATCGGGAAAAGATCAAAGCTTCAAAAGCGGCAAAGTTCCTTCGCTATCATATAGAAGTAACTCAAATGTAGAGCGATCCGAAATGGGGGGGGGGGGGGGGGGGGAAAAAAAAGGAGGGGGAGGGGGCTGTCGACTGGGGAAGGACCGTATGACCGGAACAACGCGTTGGCTGGGGGAGGTGCACTTGATGCCGCTCAAATTTTTTTGAAGAAGGGGGAAGAATTGGTTGTCTCGGTTTAAGAAAGCCAGGGGTTGGGGGAAGAAGGGAAGAGAATCTCACCAAGGCCGGCAAGAGGACATGGATCATTACCGTCAGGAAAGTCGTGCCAAAAAGAGGGAAGCAGGACTGCAATGGCGATGCAAAAAAAAAAAAAAAAGAAAAAAGTGTCATCTATTGGGGGGGAGAGGGGGCTGTCGTGCACGCCTGCATGTTCATCGGAGAAAAAAGGGGAGAAGAAAACAATCTTACATTCTTGCTTAGATAAAGTGTAAAGGGCAAGGGCCGCTAAGGGGAGCATACAGGCAAGCGGCTACCCGTTCGTTTTATTGCAAAAGCCTGAAAAAAAGAAAAGTATATCTCTCAAACAAAAAACACCGTAATAAACTCTAGAGAGAAAAGAAGGGGGACCTCTCGCAAACTCCCTCGGGAAAAGGGAGGGGGCAGGGTAGCCCTGCTTCTGCCGCAACGACCGGGGAGGGACTTAGCCTTTCTCAAGATGTTCAATAGCTGTGCCCTTTTTTTCTTTTTCCAAAAGGGCGTGCACGACATCCTTTCGCTTCAATAAAAAAAGAGGGGGAAAAAGGGACGATTCTGCGTAACGTATGAAGGGAAGTCTGCGCTCTTGGAGGGAGGAACGACCCCTTTTGCTCTCTTACCTCTTACGTCAGGGAAAGAAAAAAAGACACGACGGCGACCCGTGAATTCCTAGGAAATGAAAAGGAAAAAGGGGACCAGGGAGGGGCTTCAATCCGCAGACAAAAAAGGATAGGGAGAAAACGTCTCAACAGGGGGCTCTCAAGGAAAAAGAGGGAGTATTGGGGTCAGTTTTATTTGGGAAGGGAAAAGGGGGGGAATCACCAGAACGCAGACCGAACGCTGATACTGTAAAGGGCTATACCATTTTGATGAAGGGACGCTACCTATCTCCGATAGGGAGTAGGAACGGCGGTTGAAGCGAGGAATTAAGGGGAGGGAAAAGAGGGGGGGGGATCCCGCCGCGTAGACTCAGCGTCAGCGCATACTGAATGCCGAAATACAGCAGTGGTGCCTAAGAAGGGAGAAGAGAGGGACACAGGCCCCGCCTCGCTCAGAATACTAAGGTTTCCAAAAAAAAGGGGGGGGGTGGCCCTCTCAGTCATCATCCTAAGCTCGTGCTTACTTCTCAAGGAGGAGACCGGCGAACGCTGCCAAATAAGGAAGAAATGGACAAGGGGGGCGACTTCAGTAATTCCTTTTCTGGGAAGGAAGGGGAAAACACGGGACATCGACGGGGGAGAGGAAAAGGACGACGTTCATCCGTGGCAAGTCGGGAGAAGGGAAAAAGCAAAGGAATTTGGAAAGGAGCCGTGTCCTTATCAACTCTGATAGAAGAAAGGGGAATGGCAACCGTTTGCGGTGGTCTCAAAGAGGGAAAAAAAAAGGGTGGGAGAAAAGTTGCCTCGGCGAAAAAGGGAGGGGCAACAAGGTTTGGAAGCCTGAAGCTTCAAAGCTGGGTCCCACGGAGCAAGGAAGAAAAAAACGCTGCCCGTAAAACAGGGAAAAGGGAAAAAAGCGACCCTTTTACGTTGGGCGAAAAAAGGGGAGCTCTTGCAGAAAAAACTACAACTCCTGGAAAAAAGGGGGCTCACAACGACTCTGTCATGCTGGGAAGAAAGGGGAAAAGGGGGAAAAGTTATCTCACATGAAAGGAAAATCGAAAAGGAAAAGACCGTATTGATTCTTTTTAAGGAAAGGGGAAAAAGGGGACACCGATTCTTTTACTGAACAAGAACAGCGAAGAGAACGAGGTTCGTTATACAAGACTATATGACAGCTTTACCTTGGGGGGCTTTGGCCTATTTTAACGAGGAGAGGGGAGGGGGGTGCCCCAAAATTTTTCTCGAAAGATAACCAAGTTCACTTCAGGGGAATGGCACACAGAGCTCAATCCAATTGTGGAAGAGAAGGAAAAAGTTCGCGCGTTCCCTGGTCGGGGAAGAAAGGGAGAAGGGGAAGTTTACCTTACATAGAAGCTGTTCGAAGGAAAACCTATGGACCTTTGTGAAGTAAGAGCCCTTCTTCTTGATTTATTTTCCGCGGAGAAGAAGGAGCAGTTCAGGAGAGAATTCATGAAACGTGTGGGAATGAGGTCATTTGACGATCGCATCATTGTGGTGGAAAAGGAAAAAAGCCGACTGAGGAGAAATGTTTTCACCTATCTGACACAAGAGAGAATCGTCGGCAGCGCCTTCAATGGGAAAGGGAGAAGGATAACAACCGACGCCGTCACAGGACAACGAGAACGGAGACCATTCCTTTATACTGGGAAAGGGTGGAAATATAATTATCTATGCGGAAAGGAGAAAAGCGGGAAAGAGGTCCCCTGGGATGGGAAAGAGAATACTTAAAATATGAGAGAAACGACTTCTCCTTATGCGGGGAAATAGCGTTCTTCAGTTTCTCTTAAAGAATTATCAAAGAAACGAGTAATATGAGAGAGAAAAAAAAGGGGGGGATAATAAAGACACCTCCTAAGAAAGGGAAATAATATTATTCTCTCTCTGTGAAAAGTGTCACAGTGCATCCCGCCGAAGAAGGAGAAAAAAAAAAGGGACAGAACCGATCTAACCCGACAAAAAGACAGGAAGGAGCCTGAACGATTTTCATTTCTTTTTCGAAGCAAAAAAGCGGAAAGGAATTGCACGTTGGAATGCAACGGAAAAAAAAAGGGGGGAAAAACGTTGGGAAAGGGGGGGGGTGAAAAGAAAACTTTGTCTGCAAAGAGGGCGATATCTTAACCATTTATGGAAAAAAACGGATGTTTCAACAATCTTACCAGACATCGAGAAAAAGGGGGGGGAGGGGTATGAAAAGACGAAGGGCAAACGGCGCGGGGAAGGACACCAATCGCGTGACCTTTTGGAAAAAAAGGCATGGTTATTCCAAAAAAGAGGGGGGGGGGAGCCCGAGCGGGAAGGGGAGTCGCGAAAAGCCATCCCTGAAAAGGGGAAAACCTACGTGCCTCACCCCAAGCAAAAAAAGGACAAAGTGTTCAAGCGCTGCAAAAAGGAAAGAGAAACACCTGAGGAAGGAAGGAAAGAGAGAGATTCACCTTAGTTTCTTGAGAGAAAAGTGGGGGGGGGGTTGGAGGCGGTTGTATTCACGGAGTTTGGGAGGGGTAAGAAATAATTTCGGGAGTGGGGGGGAAAAATCAGGGTGAGAACAACAAAGCCTACATTTTTTTTTTACTCACAACAGGAGGGGACGGGGTCCACAATCCTCGAGTGGTGTGGACTCGAAACCGCCCGTCGCCTCCGGAGTAGGAGTGGGAATACCCATGCATTTCCGTCCGAAAAAAAGAAAGGTCTGTAACGAATTGGGGGAAAATACGTGTATGTCGGTCTTTCACAAAGAAAGAAAATTTACGATAGAGACACCTTCTTTTCCGGCAGAAAAAAAAAACGTGGTCAATTTTTACTGGGGGGGAGAAAATTTGGTTCCTGGGAAAAAAGCCAAACATAAGAGAGTATTAATCTTCATTGTGAGAACAACGTTTTATCGCAAGGCTCAGGCTGGAGTTTGTCGGCGTTGAAAGTCTGGGGAGGTATCCTTTCCGGGGAAGGGAGGTGTTTCCGGCCACCACAGATCGAGGGAAGAGAATGCCGGTCCCAGTGCAATGGGGTTGTTCTTATTCGGGCATTCTCACTTACCTTATTCCAGAGGAAGGAAAATGCACTTCCGAGAGGTGAAGGGGAGGGAAAGGGGACCATCTTCGGGGGGGTTGGGGGGGGGGTGACTCTCCCTTCTACTTCTAGAAGAAGACTCTGGGCTGGAGGGTGGGTCGCATCCCCTTTTACGTTACGCTCGGGATCGATTCTAGGAAAAGACGCTTGCGTGCAGAAGTGTCCGTCCTATAAAGAAGAGCTTGTACTGTTTCCCGGCGGGGGGTGGGGGGGAAAGGACAGTAGAACTTGCCATTTGAAGAGGAACTGTGTATGTTAACCGGGGGGGAAAAATCGGTTCAACCAATTCTGCCAGAGGGGGGGGAAAGTTCTCTAGGTAAAAAAAAAACTGCTTGGAGTTCCACATGAGGAAAAAGGGAAACTTTTTCATGACTTCTCTCCTGAAAACGGACAATGGAGAGGGCCCGTAAGCGGAATAATCACTCCGAAGGCGAGGAATCACCCAGGAAAAGAGGGTATTAACTGAAAAGGGAGAAGACCTCATTCCCTAACCATTGAAAGCGCGAAAATTTCCGGAAAAAAGAAGGAGAAATTCACCTTTGATTGAGCTCGGAAGGGTCGGCACCGGAATTACGGGGTTGGACCTTATATCTTTTTCGGGAAAATTTGGGCACCCCCGAAAGAGAGAGGAGGAAGCGTCTCAAGGTAAAGCTGTCATCTAGGGGAAAAAGGATTCTTGACGTCAATCGGGGAAAAGAACGGAGCATTTAAAGTAATCTTTGTCCCGGAGCCCGTACTTGCTTTTCACGGGGAAAAAAGCCGGGGGAACAGGCGGCCTCCAAGCGCCATATAAGTTTAAAAACCTTTACGGAGAAAGTCCCACAATAATTCCCGAGAGGGGAAAGGCACGGTGCCTCTTGGAACAGGAAGGGGGGGGGAAGCAAGGCGAAAGCGTAACTCCAATTGGAAAGGGTGACCGTGAAGTGCCCGTTTCCACTTTTCCAAGGAAAAGAAAAAGGAAATGATACCCGCTGCTCCTTTTGGGACCAAGCTTGGAACTCAGGCTTAAAAAAACTTGTCCACGCGAGAAAATGTACAAATATTGAATGGGGGAAAAAGGGAGTCCCCACCTGCCGGAAAAGGTCGCTACCATTACTCAGATCAGAGAGGAAGACACAGAAATGCCAATTCCTTGTGGAAATAGTCCAAGAAGGAAACGACTTTTCCACTGGGGGGAAGGGGGAACCGGGCTGCCTTCTCTGGAACGGGGAAAAGGAACGGGGAAGGAAAAGAGCCTTACTGACATTCGGGGAGGAGTCAGAGCCACCTAAAGGGGGGTTGGCAGCTTTTCCTGTGGAAAAAAAAAAAAGAGCGTCGGGATAAGGGAAGGGGGGAAAACCCGGTTGGGACCGAGTCTGGGGGGCCTTGGGGATCTGTCCCTTTCTAAGAGGAGAAAGGGGGGGGGCCGGGCGTCAGAAGGAAAAGAGGGACCGAGGGAGAAGAGGCTCAAAGGGGGGAAGCTCTCTCAGAACCTCTCCGCGAAGCTCGGGAGAAAGCAGGAAGGAGTCTACATATCTTCTCTTGTCTCTTTCAGGAAAGACAAAGTAGAGAGGGAGGACTTTTTCTCCTTAACAAGAAGGGGAGGCTGCGACTGGGTTACTCCGGAGGAAAGGCCAAATCTTACCCAATACGCCGGAGAAAGTCGGAGTGCCACAGATAAAAGGTTTGACGATCGTTTTTTTGATTGGGGAAGGGGGTTGTCTGCGGATTTCATACTCCAGGGAAAAAAGGTTGAAAGGGAAGACGGGGGGGAGAGATCTCACCGGTTCGCCGTCCGGGGGGAAAAAAATGCACTTCAGAAGGGGAAGAAAGGGTCCGTGCCTCTTCTCAAAATCTAACGCAAGGAAAGAAAAAAAGGAAAAAAAAAAGGAAGTACGTTACGCAATAATCGTACAGAGGGGAAAAAAGGGGAGGATCTAAATGATTGTACCGTTAGGTCACCAGGAGGGGAAAAAAAACTTTCCCGCAGAAAAGGGGGACGAAGATAATTTTACCTTCCATTCGCTCCTGTCGGGCGGAAAAAACAAAAAAGGGGGTCCTCGGCTACACGTTCAAAGGGGAGGAGTGGTCTATAGGGGAAAAAGGGGCTCGTTTTTCCCCAAAGGAGGGGAAGAGAAAGAAAAAAAGGAAGGAGGAGCAAATAGAGAGTCAGACAAGACGCCTTTTACCTCTCGCAAACAGGGGGAAGGCGGGGGAATAACTTTACCTTGGAGGGAAAAGGGGCCGCCAACGCAGAAAAAAGGACGGTAAAATATTCTCCGAAGAAAATTGTCGAGAGAGGGGCCAGTTTTTGCGTGCCCCCCGGACCGGATGAACCTGAAAAAGGGGAAGACAGCCTTTCGCTTCGGGATTTGAAAGGGGAGGTACTCATTCTTTCTTACCTTACTTCAGATGGGGGGGGGGGGGGAAGAATGCGTCGCCCTTTGGCGCAGGAAGGGAAAAATTGAAAAAAGGGGAGGAGGAGAAACGCGTCTGAAGGGACAGACAGGGGGAAGGGACAAATTCACGGAGTCAAAAATCAGCAATACTTTTCCCTTTATTTTTCTTAAAGAAAAAGAGGGCGAACCATCACAACACTACGTCACATGGAGGAAGGGAAAAAGGTACCCAGCCCCAAACGGCGGAAGGGTTGGAAGATCACGGGAAGAAAGAGGTCCCCCGTCTCATCCCAAAGGAGGAGAAAGGCAGGAGTCCTCTCTAAAAAATGGGGAAAAGGGAAAGAAAGAGAAGATCTTTTAGCGAAGAACTTCCGGGTGTCGTCGGAGGGGAAGATGATCCCAAGAGGGGCTCCTCTGGCTCCGCGCTTTCAGCGAAGAAGGAAAAAAGGAAGGGCGGCCCTCCGCAAGTTTTGCCTAAGAGCCACCAAGGCCCCCGCCTCTCTCCTCCAAAATAAGAGGGGGAGTCCCACGTGTGGGGAGATAGAACGACGGCATCGTGTCGACGCTAACTCTGGAATCAGTATTTTTCCTATTCTCCGCGACCAAAAGGAAAGGTCAGTAAGGCTTTTTCTGCATTCTTACAAGGCAGGAACCGGGAACAAAAATAACGTACGGAGGGAACCGTTTAATTCTGGGGGGGACCACTGATAGGGCAAAGATCCTCTGAGAGTCGGCCATGGAGGAAAAGGGAGTGGCGGTGTCTCAACGCGGGAAAGGGGAAAAGGAAGGTGATCGGAACTTTCCGACGCGTGGCCCAAGTTGGGGGAAGGCATCGGCACACCGGGAAGAGACATGAGTCCAAACTCTGAAAAAAAAAAAGGAAAAAAGGGTAACTGCCTCGGAAAGTTAGGGAACATGGGCCGTTACTGATGGGGGGGAGATGTTCGAGGAAAAAAAAAACTCTTTCCCTCTTCACCGGTGCTCACAACGACGCGGGACATATGGGAAGGGCTTAAGCGTAAATGTTAACGTTATCTCCAAATGACGCCCGGAGAGGGAAACTGGAAAGGGGGGGAAGGAGGTTGAAACATGAAGCAATTACTGAGGAAAAAGGAGGATTTACCTGCTCCGGCTACTGAGAAAAGTGAAGAGCGGGAGTAAATCAAAATACTAATGACAGCGGAGCTTTCGGGGGAGGGAGGGACCGAGCTTTGTTCTTTTTTGCCAAAAAAAATTTTTCTCTCTAGAGAGAAGAAGTCCAACCAGAAGGGGTCCTTTGAAGGGGATAAGGCACACAATATCCACTCCAATTGTGGGAGGACGGAAAGAGGAAGGAAATGTCGCTCTTTCCCGGGGGGGAGGGGAGAGGGGGGGGCGAAATTTTTCCGTTTTAACCAAAAACTTAGGTCAGAAACCTAGTTTCCTTTTTCTTCGGGAAAAGGAAGGAGGTGATTATTTCCTCTTACGGACGGTAAGGAGAAGGAAAGGTGGGGACGTTGAGTTCTTCGGGGGAAAGGTACATTTTACTCTCTATCATGGGTGGGAGTGGGGACTAGCTCAATTAAAATGACGCCCAACCTTAGGCGCAGAGTGGTGATAAAATCTTCGAAGAGGGACGGCAAGCGCCTGCACTTGAAGGGGGAAAAAAGAAAAAAAGTCCTCATCCCCGGAAGAAAGACAAACTCCTCGCAAATGCCAGAAAACGGTCCATTCACGCAAGACGGGGGAAAAAAATATAATATCTATTCTTGAGAAAAGGGAGAGCGTAATCTTCCCCCGGGGAGGACCAACCCCTCCCGCAGATCTGGAAGTCACGTTAGGACGGAAACCTCAAAACCCTCATATGGTAAAAAAAGAGGAAAAGGGGCAGGAAAAAGCGGAAGTGGGCGATCCTCGAGGGAAAGATGGGGGGTCCTTTGGAAAAAGAAGAAAAAAGAATATTCTACAACTCCTCCTGAAGGGAAGGGGGGAGAGATGCCTCTATCTGTGTAAAACTTGCACCAGGGAGGAACCAAAGCTTAACTCCCAGGAAAAAAAAGGAACGACAAACTTCCATACCAGGATGGAGGAGAGAAGGACTATTTTAATGGGAAAAAAAAAAAAATGCTTCAGAGAAAAAGGAAAAATTCATTGTCACGGGGGGAGAAAAAAACTGGTCGGAGACAACCCCGAAAAATGGAAATTTTTGGACCGAAATTCGGGGAGCAAAAAAGCCGGTTTCGATAATCTAAAAGTGGGGCGATGTGAATAACGAAGAGTTGGCAAACACTCTTTACTTTACCGACAAGAAATGCATTGTAGGAAAAAAGCAGGCTACTCCGTGAAAGGAAGGGGCGCCACAAATCGCGTGATTGTGGAACACGGAGGGGGAGCAAAAACCCCTCTGCTTTGTTGGGAAACACGAGGCTTGGAGAGGGATTTGATCAAAACACTCCAGCAATGAAGGGGAAGAGAGTGTCCTCCAAAGAATTACGCTTCCCTACCCCAAGGGGGAGAGCTCTCACTCTCAACACCCAAAAAGGGGGGGGGGGCACATAGGGTCTTTCATCTCGGGAACAGGGGATGGTGAGGCGTGTGATTGTCACGTATTTTTCAAAAAAAAAAAAAGCAGGCTTTAGGGGCGAGAAAAAAAAAGGCAAATCCGTGCGGAAACAAAAAGCCGAGGGGTTTTGGACTAAAGAAAAGAAAGGGGGGGGGAAACAAATCCCGCGATTGGGCAAAAATCAAGGGTACCTGCTTCGGGAAGACCCCTGCCAATTCCCGCCTTCGGCGCGAAAAAGAGGTTTAAAAATCAGTGGATGGGAGGGTAGGGGGGAACACGAACTTTTTCTATATCGAGAAAACGCCTCAGGAAAAACCAACGTGTCCACCTTTTCTGGCGACAGGTTTTGGTTCCGGGGGGGGCCAAGGAAAGAAGGCACTTCGTAGAACGAAATACGACACTCGTTCGGATCGCCTTCTCCATACTGTTCTGGAAGGGGGGGGAGGGGGGGCGCCTCGGTCTGCAGGGGGGAGCCAGGGGAGGTATCAGGTGCTTATTCCCTGGGGGGGGTGACAAACATAATTAAGGGGGGAATCTCCTCTTCTGTCCCCCTTGCATGAGAGGGGGGGAAGGCTGTCATTCTCACTGACCTGATTTCGAAAAAAAAAGAGAGGAGGACTTTCGATAGGAGGGGAGGCAACCTGAAAAAAACGGGGCCCCTTCGGGGGGTGGGGGGGGTTGCCCCGCCTCCCTTCGACAGGAGACGTAGCTCTTTCGTGGTTTGGAAAAAGAGAAAAGGGGACGATTACTCTCTTAACGGAAAAAAAAAGGGGGGATATTCTATTTTCCATCGAGGGACAGAAAGGGTCGCCGTATAAAGCATGTTGGGGGAAGGGCCGCTTCGTGTGCTTGGAATGATCCTGAGAAAAAAAGGGAAAGATGCCGACGATCGCCTTGATGTTACAAACGATTTGGGGGGGGAAGAAAAGATGAGCCTCATTCGGCTATTTAGCGGAAAACATGGTCAGGAGTCAAATTACAAATTCCGAATCACGAAAAAGGACCTTCTCTCCTTAACTGGGCGCTGGCGAGGAGAAAAAAGGGGGGGTCAAGAAATAATCACGTCTACTTAGAAAAAGTTTTGACGGAAAGGAAAAAGAGGACTATTTAATTAACTGGAAAAGGGGGAGAACGCATTCCCGACCAGGTAACGCGCGAAAGTCCGGAAGACAGGGGAAGTCGTCCACAACTTTGGATGAGCTCTTGGGGAAAAAATGGGTGGACTTAGGGGAAAGAGGGGGGGCGGAGTCGATACCACTTTTGGGGGACAAAAAAGAGTACCTGCGGCCGAAATGCGATCTCAAGGGAAAGGGAGGAGAGGAGTGTGGGGGGGGACGAACCCTATTCTGGGGGAAAAAAAGGCGGAGGCCTTTAAAGAAGGTGGTCCCCAGTGTGCGCCGGAAAAGGGGGGGGAAAAGAATCAAATCCGTCTCATTCGCCAGACAGGAAGCGGGCGTCATGGAGATAACGGGGGGGAACAGTAAACCGTCACCGAATCATTCCTCTTAGGTGGGAGGGGGACGCTGGCCAGGTAGTTTTAGTTGGGAGAGGAAAGGGAAAGCCCCTTTTCGCCACTTAGAAGTTCCAGTTTCAAGGGGGGGGAAGGACGTCATCGTTTTACTCATTGATAAAAAAGGGAAAGAATTTTGAAGCTAGGCTGTAAAAAAACTTGGGAAAAGGAGAGGGAAGAGAAAGTGCTCACAATTGACTTTTGGAAAAAAAGCAATTTCAGGAGAAAAATGACCGATCCTATCATAGTTGGGGGAGAAAAAGGAAAAAGGGTGTGACGCTCAGGTATTCCCCATAACGGATAACGAAGGGGCAGTCGGGGACCTGTCTGCCGTGCTTGTCCCGGGGGAAAACACCGCTTACGGAAGGAAGAAAAAGGGTGCCCGTTGGTCGTTGCCGCAGAGGGGACAAGGGGAGGGACGGGTCGCCCGGTTGCCTAGCCCTGAGGTAAGGAAAAAGGGGATACGGCCTTCTGGAAGAAGGTGGGTACCAAGGAAAACAAGGGGAGAGAGTCTTTTCTTTTTTAATTGAGACAAACAGCGGGGGAGAGGAATCATTAGTCTCTTAAATCTCTTATCCAGAGTAAGGAAAAGGAGGAGGGATCATCGCTCCTAACATGAGGGAAGAGGTAAAACGAATTCATTTCCTTCGCTATAAGAAAATGGAGGACGCAAGCAAAAGGGGGGAGATCCTACTTTTTTCGCAAGGGGGAGAAGGTTTCGTTTCTTAGACTGGTGAAATAGAAAAAGAAAAGGAAAATAAACTTACCCATACGCCGCGGGGAAAAGTGAGCCATCAAATTGGGGGGGGGAGAAGTGTTGTTATGTTTTAGAACTTCATCATGGGGTGGGAAAGAGGGAAAAGGAAAAAAAGTATTGCTTAGGGTTTACGCAGTGAAGAGATATAAAAGAGGGGGACAGTTAAGTCCAGCCTTCGGGGATCATGACCAGGGAAAAAAAATGTGTGCCGGCGAAAAAACAGGACTTGCCATTGCGATGCAAAAAACCAGGAAAAAGTAAGGGAGAAAACAAAGGTCACCTCCTAGTTTTTCTTTCCGCGAAGGAGGAGGAAGAGGGGCATCGCGTCAACGCAAAACTGGCACAGAAAAAGCGCGAGAATTTGGAAGACAGGTGCGCTCCTGTCTTTTTCGGGAGCAAAAAAAAAAAGGGGGGGAGTGCAAAGCCTGACCCGCTGGAGTTTTCTAGAGGTAAAACGGGGGAGAGGGAAAAG
>Ga0179593_1547709_pt1 | contig 18969 bp, 39 predicted proteins | sample CZODoug2_1_08_16_FD_185931 | JGI IMG/M metagenome (GOLD analysis project Ga0179593, IMG submission 185931) | Vadose zone soil fungal communities from Angelo Coast Range Reserve, California, USA - CZODoug2_1_08_16fungal (PacBio error correction) | ecosystem: Environmental > Terrestrial > Soil >...
AACTGTGGAGGTTCAAAAAAGAAGGAAGCGATTAATATCTTTCAGAAGCAGTCCGGTGAAAAGAAAAGAAGACGAACGCGTCGCTGAGCAGGGGGGACGACAAAAAAGAAAGGGGAAAGCCGCCAAAGACGAGGGACAGAGAAATGAAACTCCAAAAAGAATAAAAAAGCCGCAAAAATCGTGGGTGCGCCGGTGAGCGGTTTGGTCGCGTGAAGGTTTCTTTACCAAGGAAAAGAATCTGCGGGGGAACTGATTGGACAAACCCCATTCTTAATCGACATGGGGGGGGAAAAGAAAAAAGGAACCAGGGATGAAAGGGAAGGACTCCAACAAGTAGAGCTGCCGAATCCAGGAAAAGAACATGAGAAAGGGCTCCGGGGATCCAGGCTCGTGTCTTTGAACCGCAAGAACGGCGCAGGAAGGGCGTCATGAGTTCGAACGGCTCGGCAATGTCAGGGGTGGAGAAGAGGGGGACATTCAAGGAAAGGTCAGGGTAACAATCGGCAAACCGAAAAAAAGAAAGCGTAGCAATACGTACAAGGGGTAGAGAAAAGGGACGGGAAAGGGTGGCCTTTCGAAGTTCCGAAACCGGCCCAAGGAAACACAAAAAAAATCGCGGGGAACGGGGACACGTGCAGGTCATGGCCCTGCTCAAAACAAAACGAGAAAAAAGAGGGGCTGGAAAAAACGCTTCCGACGTCTGGAGCAGAGGGGGGAGAGGACCAAGAGAAAATCTAAGGTTACACATGCTACTATGCCTCGCAGGGTTTAGGGCCAAAAGAGTCGAGGTTAAAGCGGACGTAAAAGCCTGTCCTGCGACGGGGCCTTCGCCTTGAGAAAAAAAAAAAGAAAAAGCAAACAGAGTCCTATCTTCTCACAGGAAAGTGTATGGAGGTATAGAAAGAGAAGGTGTCCATCAGGTCGGAGAGAAGGCCAGCCAGGGTTTCGCTACTATTCCGGACTCGCAGTGAACAGCCGATAGAAGGGGCATCACCGTAGCTGACAGTCCGCCGGCGTTTGAGGAATCGACAAATCATCGAGAACAGGGAAAAGCAAAGACGAGGCTTCACCCCCAAGCACCGCAGGGGAAAAGACAGAAGGCACAAAGGGGACCATTACCGACCTTCCAAAGGTCCGTTCTGAGGGAAGGGGAAGAAGAAGCGTCAAAGAAGGGGAGATATTGGAGGGGGACACGGGAGGATTGTCCTGGTTGCCTCGGACAAACACGAAGAAAGAAGGCGGAAAAGAGATGGGAAAAAAGCTCAAAATAAGCAAGGCCGCGTAGAAAGCATAGACGATAGAAGGGAGAGAAAAAGACAAACGTAACGGGGGGGGGGCAGGGGAGGTCAATATAGTGAGGGTGATAAGTCCCGGCAACCGGGGAAACAAGAAGAAAGAGGGCCAGAAAAAAAGGGCGTCAGGCTTGGGAAAGAGAAAGGAAAGGGGGGAGGGGAAAGAGCCAAAAGAAAATGGAGGCCCTGAACCAAAACATTGCCGAGCAGTTTTGGCAAGAGAAAGGGAGAAAGGTTTCGGGGGAAAAGCGCATGGCAATGCGGGCGGGCCGATCTTTCCTCTTTGAGGGTTTTAGTCATGGCCGGGGAAACAATAGGAGACGGGGAGCAAGCCGGAGGAGGTGAGACATTCCGGACGCGCCAAGGACGAACATGGGAAGAAGAAGAAGGGCAAAGTAAAGGAAAAAGGACCTCCCTTTCACAGGTGTGGCTCGAAGGGGGAAGAATTCATCAGAAGGGGAAGAAGCTCGGGGGGCGGAGACACGGCTAAGAAGGGGAGAAAAGGTGACGAGGGGTAACGAAAAGAGGAGGGGATTGCAAAGAAATAGAGCGTTTGGACCAGAGACCCGGGATACAGCGACCAAGAATAAAGGTGGGAAAAAAAGAAAAACACAAAACCGTAACGACAGGCGGGAAAAAGGAAGACAAAGCGCAAGAAGACTTGCTGATGGGAAAAGGACCGAGCATTCGAGGAATCTCTTAGAGGGAAAAGGCGCCTGGCTTGTAGATGATCTACAAAACGTCGGACTGACGGGGAAGGGGAAGGAAGGAACAATATTGGAATGTCGTCCTCAAAGTGAGGGGCATAGAGTTGTACTTCGGGCCAGGACAATTACTAAAGAGGGGGGGGACGAAAAATCAAGGGCCGTGGTGCACGAGTCTAACCGAAAATATCGTTATAGAGGGGAGAGTGCCGCCTTTGGGATAATTGGAGGGGGATGTTGGCAAGATTCAAATTGGGGAGGGGATCTAAGCGGACATAATAAAGAAAGAAAAACTCCCAAGTATATGGTACTTGGAACTGGATGCACAATGACGGCGGGTAAATAACCTAACAAAAGGCCCCGAAAGCAAAAATAAATCAGGGAATACATAATTCACGGAGACCGACGGGGAGGGGGAAAACGGGCAATAAGGAGACACGTAATGATTAATGAAAGTGGAAAAAGGTAAGGGTCCTCGGAAACTTACGGCAGTCCGGCTTCTTTCAGGGATTTTTGATAAGCCAAAAACGTCAGAAAAAAGGGGGCCCGCGATGTAAAAGATTGCCAGGGGAGGGAAGAGGGCCAAGAAAAAAAGCCGGGGAACGATGAAGAAAGCCCACGAGACAAAAAAGGAAAGAACCGCGGAGAAACCCTGTGACGTAACAGAAAAAATTCCCGAAAAAAGACGCGTCGACATGGGGGTCAAAGCGATTGAAACAACCAGAAGCGTAAAGGAGAGACTTATTAAATCAGGGGGGTAGGTTTAAAGGAAAAAAGTTCAACAGCTTAAGACCAGGGGGGAAAAAAAGGAAGAAAGAGGAAGGGACTGCCGACGCCCCGTTCCATCCTCTTATGACCATCGGACAGCCTAAAAGGAGGGGAATACAGCCAATAAACACTATTCCTGTTGGGGAGGGGGAGTCAGAGGAGGCAAGGGACCCTCTCAGCGCAGAGACGTGTCTGAAAAAAAAAAAGGGAAAAAACTCATAGTCGAGCCCCCTCTTCCAGGCATCGAGAATAGCAAGGAAAAAAATACCTGGGAAGCAAAAACCACGGCCTTAGCCATCCAGAAAGGGAAAATTCAATTCCCAAGACCATGAAAAGCCGCCCAGTAACATCCCTCGGCGTGTATCAAATGCAAGGATTAATGAAAAATCACGAGCAAATGGTCCATTTCTTGGCGATCCACTGGGGTTGGGAAGTGCGAAAGGGAAAAAAAAGGATAGGGCAATCGGTGGGAGTAGGGGTCCTGTTGTTCATTCAACAGTTCAGGGGGAAAAATCAGAAGATTGCAGATTTTCAAGGGGGGCAAACATGATGCCTGATTTGCACTAAGCCCAGGGGGAATAAGTGGCAGAGAAATCGGAGAGGGGTTTAAAGTAGACCTGGGGAAGGGGGCAGGTCAAATAAAGGGGTGAGGAAAAGAGGTGTGTAAGGCAAAAAGAAAACGTTGTGGATCAGGAGTCGCAGGTGTACTGTTAAGACTGTGTCGGGGCTCAACAATCGGTGGAGGGATGGGGAAAACGCAACGGGGAATGAAGGGGATTTCAGACGGGCTTCCTAAAAGGTGTAAGAGCGTCCAAGCACGGGGGGACGCGTCGACAAAGAAAAAGCACTCAATGGGGAGCTTGTTTTTGGCAGGGGGTAGGTCGGGGAGGCAGGCTGAAAAAAAAAAACTCGGGAAAGGGGGATTGGGAGATCTCCTGAGAAGAGGGCAGTTATGGATCAGGGGAGGTGGGTAGTGAGCCATAAAACAGAGGGCGCTGATCGACAACCGGGGGTGACTGTTGTCGGGAATTTATCCCATATCGGGGGGAGGAAAGAGTAAGAAGACGCACCGATCAGGGAGCGGACCTGATATCATTGGCCGGACACCCTCGAAATAGGGGAAGAGACTCGGAGAAACCATGGTACCAACGGGTGGCTCAAGGTTGGCATGACAATCCGTGTCAAAGAAGAAAGGGACGCCATAAGTGGGGGGAAAAAAAAAAAGAACATTTAGGAAGCAAAGAGCAAGGGTGTAAGGCTGGCGCGCTTGGGGGGGTGACTCACGGGAGGGGGGGTGGGGAAGTGTAGGGGGTGGGGTGTGATATGTTAATTGGAATATCTTTAGGGGCGAGGGCTAAGCAAACCGGAAAAGGGAAAGGAAGGAGAGAAGACATGGGACGTTGGAAGGAGAATGGGGACGCAATCCATTGTCCCTGAACAAATTTACAAGGAGGGGGAATGGAAAACGAGGGGCGGTGGCGGGGAGAACAGGCAGAAGAAGGTCAAAACCGTCACTATCTGAGACTTTGGCAGTGTGTAGAGGAGAGGCCTCGCCAAAAAAAGGAAAGAGACGAGATCGTAAATTAAAAACCGGGGAGGCAGTTCCCCGAACAGCCCGGAAGAACGATTCAAATGAATATGTTGCGGTCCGAAGCGAAGTACCATCAAAGGAAATCTCTCAAAACAAAGTGCACAAAAAGAGGAAAGAGGCAAAAACAACCTTATGGGATTATTAAATAAAGGTCCCCACGATAGATGGTGAGGAACTGAAGGGGAACTGTGCGGAGACTACATGGGGACGACAGATCCGCGGACGGCACGCGAAATCTGAACAGGCGAAGTGGAAGAAGGAAAGAAAAAGGGCCGGATAAACACTAAGGCGATGAACGAACGAAAAGTCGGTGTTGAAAAAAAAAAAAAAAAAAAAAACAAAAAGCAAAAATAACTAAAAACGAGTTTTGCACTCTCGAGAGGCTGTTTCAGCAAAGGGGGGGAAATAAGACGATACAGGAAAATAGAAATACAAGAAACGGGAGAATGAAAACTGGCCCTGGGGTTCCTGCGAAAGGGGAGATAGGGAAAAACAAGAAAGAGGGAATAAAAAGACGCAAAAAACCAGAATGCTTTGGGTGAATTGGTGGGAGAAAGGGAAGCCACACGAGGCGGCGTGGTCAAGCGCGGATAGTGAGAACGGGGCTGGGAGGTTAGAAACCTTAAAATGGAATTAAAAGAAGAAATATAAAGACAAAAAGCGTACGCTTCGCCATCGCCGTCTCTGACGGGGGAAAATGACGGGTGTCAAGGGAAAGAATGTCTACAAAAGCGCAACAAGATGGCGGTCTAATTCCGAGGGAAACAGGGCTGAAGAGAAAAGAAAAGGGACAGAAACGGGGAGGCGGCAACGCTTGAGGCCCAGCGCCGAAGGGGAATTTCAGGCCCTTAAAGAGGGAAGGGACCAGGAGGAGCACAGAATGGAGGGATTCGCCGGGGGAATCGAAAAAAGAAAAGAAAACGACGAAAGCCAGTAAAAAGCGGGGAGAAGAACCGGTATCGGAAAGAAGGATGGAAAATAGAATTAAAACGGGGCGTCTCAAGGAAACCGATGAGGGGTGCCGGAAAGGGGGACGGAGGGAAAAAAAAAGGAACCTGGCATACGTAAACAAATAATCGAACCCAATAAGAAAAGCGGAAAAGGAAAAAAGACAATAAAGATGGACAATAAAACAGGGGCACTCCAGGTAGATGTGAAACATTCCAAAAAAAGATGAAGAGACCAGACAAATGGGAAAACGATCTCCTTCATGATCCAAGAAGGGGTCATAGGTTGGAAGAAGGAAAGGGGTCAAAAAGAAAGACTGAATAATAAGGGCAAAGCATCTGATCAAGGGCTAACGAAGGAAGCGGGAATAGGAGAAAAACCTGTTAATGTCAAGGAGGAAAGAATTAGGAACGTACAAGGAAAAACGGGGGACGGGGGGAACAAAGAAGACACATAGAAAAAACAAAAAATCTCGACACAAGAAGGAGTCAACCGAGTCGGAAGATAAACTGGAGGAGAGAAAAAACCCAAAAGGGTAGGAAAGATGAGGGAGGAGGGAATGGGGTACGGGACGGGGTGTCCCCGCGCCGCACCCATAAAAATAAAAAAGAAATGGCGGACAGAGTTTTCCAAACGCGGGCAGGAGGGCTCGGAGGGAAAGAGTCGCAGCGGAAAAAGGACATGAAGACAGGAAGGACTGATGAGCCTAAAACAACAGCTAATCAAGCAAAAGAGAGGGGGGGGGCGAAAGACGGGCTAGATGACTTTCTTTTAAAGGTGATAAAGGGTTCTAGGTTACATAGGAGGACGGCAGACAGATTTCCAAGAATCGTGGGGAAAAAAAGAAAAGGGGGAAGGGCCACGAGGGGGAGGGGGACAAGTGGGCTGTCTGGTGAAGTATAGGAAAAAAGAGCACGCAAGGAGAAAGGATGAAGATAGAAAGAAAAGAGGGTCCTACGCGGGGTTCACGAAAGCAACGGAGAAAGACGAAGCGGGGTTCAACAAAAACCAATGGGATGACGGACGTCAAAAGGTTGGGGGGGGGGGGAGGGAGGACGTCCAAAAGGGGGAAGCTTGGAACCTGAGTCGGAGCATCTACACCGACTGCAAGGGGAGAAAAGGACATGGAAGATAAAGCGGAGGTTTAGGAATTGTACTTCAAAACGGGGCCTCACGAGGTTGAAAATTACAAGAGGGGGAAAACGAAGAAAAAAAGAGGGAGTAAGGACCGGGCGGGTCTGGCGAGGGTGAAGTAAGAACGAGAAAGGTGGGATAGAGGGGAAGACAGAGAACAGGGAAGAGGTATATCACTAGAGAGAGGGATCGTTAAAGGGAGTTGGAAACCAAGTCCAAAAAAGAGACGACCAATCGAGGAGGGAATTAAACGCGTGACGGCGTTGGCGGGCCGTGGAACAAACTTAAAAAGGAAAAGAAGAAATCAAGAAAAGGGGGGAAAGTAGGAAAAAGACCCACAAGAGGGCGAGAATCGGAAAGATGACATAGCTTCTGAAATGAGGAGAAGGAGGAGGAAGGCTTGAGAACTTCACAGCGCAATGAAACAAAGGGAAGGAAAACCGTGCCGGGTGCAACATCACGAAAAAAGAAAAAGTACCAGGCAAAGGAAAAAGCGGTTCAAATGAGGGCGAAAGGGTCAATGACCAGTGTATAATCCGCACCAGGATGAAAAAAAAGAACAAAACTAATAGAACGTAGGGGGGACAAGGTAAATAACGACCGGAAAGAAAAGCGCGTTCGAAAATAGGACTGGACAAAGAACGCGGGAGCAGGAGAGAAATAAGAAGTGAAGGTGGCTACATGCTACGAAGAGGTACGGAAAAATTAGTATCGGAAAAAAAGGATAATGGGAGAGAGTTGCGGCCTAAAGAAATCAGAGACGCCAATGCTCGGCGAAGGATCCGAAAAGAAAGACACCTCAAGGGGGAAGGAAACCGGGATCAACATGACGACCAAGGAAACACAAGGTTTCGCTTCACCTAAGGACTTCAAACCTGAAACAGTTTCTCGAAAAGGGGAACCAACGAGCGGGACGGACGGAAATGCACTCCCCATTCGTAAACGGCGGAGGGAAAAAAAAAAGGGAAGAAGAGGGATATCAAAAAACACAAGGGTTCTGGCGTAAGGATTGTGAGGACATTTCTGCGAACCACCAGACCGTATACAAATGGAACAAACCCCTGGGAATAAAGGCATGTCAGGGGAATTCCAAATGAGGATGAGCAAAAAGAAAAAGGTCCAAGGAGGGGGGGAATGTACCCCAGGGGCCATTACGCGAAAAACAGGACAGTAATCTACACCAATGATTCGTTCGAAAGCTTAAGGAAAAGGGATGGAAGGGAAAAAATCGGGGTTTGATAGGGTCTGACATATAACAGTAAAAAAAGGGGTCTTTGAAGGAAAAGGGAAGGCAGAGACACAGTGTATGCTAGGAACATAAAGGCTAAGACAGAACTCTACATTATCGAAGTAAGCGACAGGAGAAAGGAGGACTATTACGGGAAAGAGAAGCAAAAAGGATAAGGAGATCAGAATCACAAAAGAGGAAGACATGAACGTTTTCTCGGCAAGTCCATACACGGTGAAGGGGGGGGATTTTGCATGAGAGGGAGGAGAACAGAATGAGCGCAACGAAGTATGGAAAAGAACAAGACCGATGACCCTCCGGACAGAAAAAAAAATATGTTTGAAGACATAGAGAAAGTACGCGGAAGGAAAAAAGGAACATAAAAAGCAAAGGAAATAACGGATAACGTGGAGAACAGGAGCCGAAGGATGAAAGCCAAAAAAAAGATCTCCGCAAGAGGAAGCAGCAGACCAGCGACTCAGAAGAAGAAGGGCATAACCTAGGCCTGGCCTCTTCGAAAAAGAGCCAAGGGGAGGAAAACCTGGAATATCGGAAAATAAGACAGACGAACAAGATGAAGCAGGATGATGTACAGGAAGCGAGTCAAGAAAAATCCTCTCAAGGAGACACCAACAAAAAATGATTGGGAGGAAGAGAAAGAAGTGAATTGGACATCAGCTCCCTGCCAATTCGGAAAAAACAGGGGGAGAACTTGCGAAAAAAAAAAGGGAGAAGAGCAAGGGACTCCTCGAAACTCCTAGAAAGAAGCTTGCAAGAAAAAAGGCTAAGGCTGAAGGGGAGGCATGAGGTACTGCCGCTTTTGCTGCGACTCAGCAAAAAAACGAATGGAAAAATCGAGGGCAAAAGGGTCGCAGGAGCTTCCCAAAAGTCGGAACGGGAAAGGAGGGACCAAGAAGGAAGGATCGGAAAGTCGCATTAGAAAAAAGCGGAGAATGATTCTGTTATCACAAAGACTAAGAGGGAAAAAGAAAAAGAACAAAACGAAGTCCACGGAATACTAACAGACAAAAAAAAAAGGGGGAAAAAAAAGAAAGTTCGTTGGGGCGCAGGCTGTTTTTTTGTTATGGACGGGGGAGAGAAAAAAAGGGTGATACAATCCAGAGATCAGCGTCTGAAAAAGAACTACTTGGCGGGCCCAAATTGGAAGGAGAACAAAGATAATGAGAACACGGTATGGATGCAGAAAAAGGAATTTTGGGTAGAAAAAAGAGAAAGCGATAGAAAACGGAGAAAAAAAAAAGAACGAATGCATAAAAAGATGCACCTGAAGGTGCGAGCCAGTGAAGAAAACATCCAATAGAGGAAGGGAACGGCGGGCCGCAGGGAGGAGGGCAGGCCGTGGGTGTGCTGTTAGTCGGGAAGGAAAGGGCGATAGCCAAGGGGGGCGCAGACGGAAAAAAGGGAGACACAAGGAGCACCAGCGGAAGAATTCCGCGCGTGCAAGCGGGCGGACCCCTCAGAAAGGAAAACGAAAGGGAAGGGAACCCAGGCCAGGGAAATTAGAGGGCCATTTCTTTCGAAGGTCGCTGAACGGAGGGAGGGGAGGATCAAGAGAGAAAATCAAAATCGCCTGACTTGCAAAAAAGAGCAAAAAGAGATTCTAGTGGAAGGGGAGACGAATTTTAGGGGAAAAAAAATGGTGTCAAAAGGGAAGATGGGGAGGAGGGGGGAAAATTGGGAGTCGAGAGGACCTAAAAAGCCAGACGGGGGGGGCTCGGACATGAAGAATGGGACACAGCTCCAAAAAACAAAGGGGATAAAAGGGGATCAACAGTCACCTCCGCCAGTCCATGCACTGTGGGGGACCGGTAAGGAAGACGGGGGGAAGGAGCAGAGGAGAGGGGGTTAACTTCCGCTGGCGGGCGAAAAACAAGAGGGGGGGAAAAAAAGGAAGAGAGCCGAGTTCGCGCGTAGGGAAGAGCGCAGGGAACAGGCGAGGTCAGAAAAAAATGGGAGTGCAGAAAACAAGGAAAAAGATCAGCATAGGGACTTGAGGGGAGTAAGGGATCACGGAAAGCCAAAAGCAAAAGGACCTATCAATCTTCGGGGGAGAACGGAGAGGATACTCTGAGCAAGAGAGGGATAGAAGTGCTCACCGATGGGAATTTTCCCGCTTTAAAAAGGGAAAGAAACGTCATGAGGGGAGAAAAGTGGGGAGGGGGGACTAGGGGGGAACTAAGAAAAGATAAACAGAGAAACTGAAAGCATCCATCCTCACAAGGCACTTCAGAAGAGAAAGGGGAAATTTCTTGCAAGAACGGCTGCAGGACACAGGAAGGGGGGAAAAAATAAACCTAGAACCCGAAGAGGGAAAAAAAAAACGGCGCGGAAGGAAACCAAAAACGGAATTTGGGAAAAAAGAAAAAAAGCGGAGGAAGGGGGGGCGGGCGTAAACGTGCGAAGACTTGCAAGAATAGGCGGAAGGGCAGAAACGACCGACTTTGTGTCCCTGGTTGACAGCCAGAGACACGAAAGAGAACTGGGTTCGGTGGATACAGCAATTTGATTGATCCCAACGCTAGAGAATCCAAAAAACGTAGCGTCGAAGGAAGGAACAGTTAACAATAAAATTGGGGTCTCGAAAGGGGGACGGATTCCTCAAGAAACCCGGGAGGGGGGAAAAAAAGGAAGATCGAACCGGGAATGCATGTCCATCAGGGAAAAGGCCGCAAATGGAGCGACAATTCGGACGAAAGGGAGGACAAAAGAGGGTAGATGATAGGAGAAGTGGGCACGGAAAGAGAGGAATCACGCAAGCTACGAGGAGAAAAAAGGGGGGATGGCCACGGAACAAACTGGAGAAAGGGAGTAGAGGGGAGCGCCGGTCCGAAAACGAAAAAAGATTTTTATTAGGGAGTTGGAAAAAGCACCGGCCTTAGGTCACCAAGGAGCTAGATGAACTTGTATAATAATCAGCATCGGAGCACCGAAGAGGGAAGAGGGGGGGCGACAACCAACGAGGGGAAATCGGGGGAAAAAAACAAAGGCGAACTTCCAGCCAGCGGAGAAAAACAGCTGAAAATCAAAAAGGAAGCGGGGGGAAGTATCAGCGAGGGGGGCGGAAGGGAAAAAAAATCGGGCGAACAGGTGTTTGGCAGAGCGATTTATGCGTGGCAGGAATAATCAAAGCCATTGGCCAAGAAATCCCCATTGAGGGCAGCCTTTCAAAAAAAAAGGGATCACAAATAAAATCGGAAAGGATAAGTGAAGAGCTTCCCCTAAGGAAATATACCAATCAGTGAGAAGAAAGCTTAAAGAAAAAAACAACGTTCAATGGAGGGGGCCAGGAGTAAAAAAAAGAGACAGTGACTTAGCAGGGAAGCAGGGGTGAGGGGGAAAATCAAAGGAGAGGCTGCTCCCAGAAGGTAAAACATCAGGGGGATGACAAAGGCCCCTTTATTTCCAAGGAGGATTCGCAAAGGGATTGGGAAAAGCTGGTGGAGGGAAGAACTGCCTTAGTTGAAGGGATTCAAAAAAAGAAGTGTCAATAAGTGAGGGGGGGGAAACAGGGTATGGAAAGAATCGAAAATAAATAAATGCCTGTTTGAACAAAAAATGGGAAGCAAAAATCCGTGACCTTTCAGTCAGAGACAAATTACAAGGGGAAAGGGAACTGGAGGGGAACGGCCACGAATCATCGGATTTCAAAAGCGCCGGCAGAGGGAAACTCCGCCTCTTCATTGGTTAGGGAGAGGAACGCAGGGAAAGGAACAAAGCATAGAAAACTGTTATGTTCCTGAAATGAGTTTTAGGGCCAACGGTCGGGGTAAAAAATATCTGGGACAGAAGGGGAAAAAAAAGAAGGGCTTGCAAAAAAAAGGGGCCTTAAGTAGCATTGGAAAAGGTGAAAAGAGAGAAAAAAAGAGAGGAGAAAAGAGGGGGAAAACAGACTCAAGCACGAGGAAAGGAAGGGGGGCTGGGGGGCGGACATGAAGGGGGAGGGGGGGGAAAATCAACTTCGGAACACCATAAAGGGGGGTGAGGAAAACTGAAAGGGCTAGGGGGGTTAACGGGTGAGCGGGCGGCCAGCAAGAAGAACACCAATCAAGAAATGGAATAGCAGAGTCTGGGAAGCAAGGAGTTGGGGTCAGAAAAGGGGATCATTGATTGCCGGATCTCCGCAACGGAAAATAAAAAACAGGGGGAGGGAAAAAGAAAAGCGCAACAGGCAAAGCACAGTGCGCACAAAACGGGAAATAATCGCACTGTTTGCGCAGAAAAACCTGAATGGGAAGTACAAGAAAAGCTGTAAAGTGCCGGGAATGTCAATCATCAGATAAGAGAGGGGAAAAAAAAAGCAGACGGAAAATAGGGACCTGTTTGGTAGAAGAAACTGCCCACCAGCAGATGTGACGTCGCGTATGATCAAAGCAACGGGGCATGGTGAAAACGAAACACAGAGGGAGAAAAAAAAATCGTAACAACGGAGGAGAAGAGGGGGCTCTCAAAGACAGTAACGAAAAGCTGCAAGAAAGGGAGTCGGGGGGTCAGGCACACAAAAAGAAGCGGTATTATTATTAAAGGAAAAGAGAATGCAAAAGGACCAGAAGGGGTCTGTGTTGATTGAGCTGACGTCAAAAAAAAAAAAAAAAAAAATATACACACCAGACGAGGAAATAGCAAAGGGGGAGAAATCCTACAAAGACGTCCAAAAAGGAGAACTGGAGCTAAAAAACAAGAAGAAAAGGGGTAAACAAATATAAAAAAAAGGCGGGGGAACGGGGGCACTTACCCGCTACACGGGAGAGATAGAGCTTAAGGAGAGTGGACCGCGTCAGGATACATATGGAGAAGGGGGAACGCAAGGAAGAAAACAAAGGGAAAGAACCGGAGCATGTGTAACTGTCCGGTTGCAGAGCACAAAAAGGAAGATATAAGAAAAAGAAAACTCTGGAGTAGGTGAAGGGGGTGCTACCCGAGGACCCCGCAAAGAAGAAAGGGGAACATTGGGAAGAGGGTTTGGAGGGGGGGAGAAGACAATAAAAAAGTTGGGAGATATCCTCCGCTAGGGGAAATTCCCGGAAAGACGAAGTCTGTAACGGAAATGAGAATAGGGACCCAAAAACTGGGAAAACTCCCCTCTTCCTGTAAAAAGGGGGGGCTCTCATAACGCGGGCAGATCAGTGGTGAATTACAGCACAAAGATGCAATCCGGCCCAGGGAACAACGACTGAATTCGCCAATAAAAACGATCGGGAAGGGCAAAGGGCTAAAAGGGGGAAGACAGGACTCAAACGAGGGGAAATGCACGGTGAAAAGTGACAGGACCGCGATAAAAGAGGAGGAAAACATAGTAATCAAGGCACTGAAGATAGATCACCTATCATCAAAGACCTCCCTGAAAGAAAAGAAGGACGGTGCCCAAACCAGAAACAGGAAAAGACCAGTGCACGAACGTCTATCTGAAAAAAGCGAGATGCAGCAAGACGAGTCGGGGGAGGGCAGGGGGGCTAAAATCGGCCGGAAAAAGAGTCGCCGGAGAAAAAAAAAAAAGAATAGAGAAAAAATTGGAGGGGGGTAGAAAGGGGCACCGACAACACCGCAGACAGAACCAAAAGGGGCATTCTTAAGAAGGAAAGAAGACAGGGAAGACGAGGACGAAATGGCGAATCTCAGGGAGGATTGATTAAAGGCAGAGGGTTCAGAAAGAAAGGGGCTGTGGCTGTGGCAAGGGACGAAAACCTGTGGATATTAAGAGGAATTATTCAGAAAAAGAAGAATCGCTGGAAGGGGTTAAGGGTAGGCGCATAAAGGAGGGACTGGAAGCGGTGAAGAGAAAAGGGAAAAGAAGAGGGCAAAAAAAAAGGAAAAAAAAAACAAGGTGAAAAGAAGATACGTCTGGACGACGGCAACGAGAAACAAACGAGGGAAAAAGGACGATACCCTGCCGGGAGAAATCTGCGCAAAAACAAACCCTGCTGGTCAGAAAGGGGAACTCGGAACATCTCAAAGGGAAAAGACTAAGACAGAAAGAAGAAAAATCGCGAGGGGGAGAGAGGAGAAAGGGGGGAGAAATTGTAACCTAACTAATGAGGTGTATCATGCGTAAAACCAACTTGCAATAAAACTGCTGACAAGAACGGGGGGGGGATGCTGAAATAGACAAAAGAAGGATCCCTCACTGCAAGACAGACTGACTCGGGTGGACTCTGAAAAAGAAAAGAAAAAGAGATGGTTGGAGGAACAGGAAAGAGGATCAACCCTAGCGCTGGTCAGGGAATTGACGTCAAATGGGAATTTGGAAGAAACGGTCCGTACAATATAGGAGAAAGGGAAAGAGACATTTACCCATAATTGTTGATCGGGGGGGGAAAAGGAAAAAAAGTCACACGAGGAAGAAAGCACAACAGAAGAAGTAAATGGAATGGGAGCAGCAAAAAATCGATCTGAACAAATTAACGAACATACAGGAGAAAGGGGGGTGCTGAGTTAAAAAAAAAAACGGTAAACTAACAATACTAAGAGGGCGATCAGAGAAGGAGAAGAAAACGAGGGGAAAGGACCGGAACGACACAAGACTGGAGAGAGGGACAAGCATAGGGGAAAAAAAAATGGAAGAACGATTAGGAAAGAAGAACAGAAAAAAAAAAAGGCGAAAAAGGGCCCGTCGGGAGGCGTTCAAATGATGAATGCAGAGGGAGAAAGAGGGAGAAAAGGAGGCGGCCAGAGGCACACGAAAAGTAAAAAGTGGGGGTGCCGTTAAAGAAGGGTATTTGGGACATTGGAAACTAAAAAAGATAAGGGAAGAGGAAGAATCGAAGCTAGAAGCAAAGAAAAGAGCTCGAAAAAGCTTAGAGAAAGGGGAAAAAAGAATCGAAAAGGGAGGAAAAGCTCAACAAATGGGGATGTAATAAAAGCAGAGGGGGGAAACCAAGTGCCAGCCGCTCCTAAGACGCTCGAAAAAAGTAAAGAGAATGAAAGGAACGGAAGAAAAAATAAGGGGAGGTAGAAATTTTTAAAGAGACGAATTCCGGAAAAGGTAATGCCCCGACCGGAATGCAGAATACGCCGGAGGAAAAGTCACTTTCAATTGAAGGGGAAAAACAACGCCCTCTGGGTCAGATCGGGAAAAAGGAAAAAGAGAGACGTGTGAGAAGAAAAAAAAGGAGAGGAAGTGCTAGAAAGGATAAAACGGGAAAAACAACTCATGCTTAACGGTTGCGGCCGAGCACCAGTTTTTCATACACGGCAGATCGGGGAGGGAAGGACCGCAACTAAAGACAACTCCACCCAAAAAGAAAAAAAAAAAATCATTGAGGGGAAGGGTCAGAACACCCAAAGGAAGAAGCAAAGGGGAAGAATAAAATAAACAATATTCAGGAGGGAAACACAAGATTACTATGACTGCTCGCCCTAAAGGCCGGGAAAAGGTACAACTTCCAAATAGGAATAGGGGCTATCAAGTCTGAAGTTTGAAAGGGAATGCAAAAGAGAGGGAAACCCCAGGAGAGGAAAAACCAATGCAAGGAAAAAAACAGGAGGAGAAGGGTTATAACTAAAAGGTGCCCAACACATTGACCAGAAAAACAAAAGCAACAGAGAAAAAGGCAGCAAAGGAACAGAGGAAAGGATAGACGGCAGACGAACCTCTCGAAGGCTGTTTCAGGGGAAGAAAAAAGACTGCGTAAAAGAAAATAACAGACGAAAAGGGACAACACAGGGTCGACCACGGGACCTAGGGGCAAAGAGTCAGGAAAAAGCAAGGGGAAAGTGATACAAAAGAGAAAGACAAAATTATCTGTTAGCCTTGCAAGGTTGCGGGGACGTCCAAAAATCATCAAAAAAAGGAGGATTCGCGGCTACAGAACGGGCGGAAGGCAATGCCACGAGCTCGAGGGGAGGGAAGAATCATCAAATAATAAAGGGGGAAAACACACAGGGGAAGAGGGCGGGAGGACAAGAGAGGGCCTGAAAGGGGAGGGAAAATGGGGGAGAGATGGGATAGGGATACGCCCATGAAGATTCTATCCAGAAACAAAAACACTGCCTGCCCGGACAGATACACAAAAGAAATCTTTTAAAACGACAAAAACAGAAAAACTAAAGTATTTGCGCGAAAAAAACTGCAAGAGGCAACAAAAAAAAAAAAAAACAAACAAGGGCAAAAAAAACAAGCATGAAAGGGCCTTTAATCCCAAACGAGTGTAGGACGCCGCTTCCAGGAAAAGTAGCTGAAAGGGAAAGATAACTAACAACGGACTCAAAAGAAACAAAAAACGGAATAGAAGAAATGAAAAGAGAGAGATATGAAGCTTTGAAGCAGCTCAAGGAAGAGAAAGGAACGTTCAAAGGGGGGGGAGAATGAAGCAGGGTCAAGGGGTGAACGGGCGGACAAGGGGAACCATGCCTCGCGCAGGGCAAAATAAAAGCAAGAAGGACTGAAACAAAAAAAGAGAAAGGAGATCGGATAGAAATCAGGGGGGAAGGAACGGGGGGGGGAACTATCTGAGAAAAAACAAAAAGGGGAAGGATCTGGCGAAGGCAGAAATCAAGGGAAGGACAACGCGATAAACAAGACAAATGATTCGTTCCAGCCTCCGGGGACCCTAATCAAGGCAAATGGAAGGCCGGCCCAGGAAAAAAGACGAACTAAGTTTGTTGGAAGGGAAACGAGAGGGGGAGGGCAGGGGGGGGGGGAAGGCGTCGGGAGAACCTGGTTGGGGATGAGAAAACAGAAAAAAAAAGTAAGGAGGAAAAATCGGTAACTGGACCAGAAAAAAAGGGAAGGGGCCAATTGTCCGCACTACAGAAAAGAATTGAAAGGAGGCTACGTAGGACCAAAAAAGGATTCCAAAGGGACGCAAGCGCGAAAGAAACCGTCTGCCTCCAAGGGGGGAAAGCGAAGAAAGGGGGGAAGGGGGAACAGGGGGGGGGGAAAAGGGGGTGAAATAGTAATGGACGGAAACCGCCATCAGGAATGCGAGAGAAAGGGGAACGGAGCGAGAACCGCTTTTAAAGATTGGGGGGGGAGAACACTTAAGGAGAGAGGAAAAGATGAGGAAACTGGAGTCACGACAAGAAAAAAATGGCGCAAGAGGGACTGGAAAAAAAGGGGGCTGCCGGGGCAAACTAGGGCGGGAGGGAAGGCTAGGCAAGAACATCTAAAGGTCAAAGATAACAACCTTTTAACGAAGAGGAGGGACTGCAAAAAGAGGTGACGGCGGGTACTAACACAAAGAACCTGATCGCGGCGGAAAGGAATCAGAGGAAGAAGTCGGAATTTTCGGCAAAAAAACGCAAACCTAAACGCAGAACGGTCCAGCCCACCACAAAAGCCGAAAAAAGAACCTTACCGAGGCCCTGCCCCTGGAAAGGGGGCCGAGCAGGCGGGACGGCGGAGGGATGGGGAAAGAGACGCCACGCTCCACCAGAGGTCAAAAAGAAGGTCTGGGACATTAAACGACGAAAGAAAAAATATTACGGGAATCACTCAGGAAGAAGGAGGTACTGCAAACTATGAAGGGGGGAAAGAAAAAAAAGAGAAAATCGGTTCAAGAAAAAAAGAAGGAGGAAAAAGAAAAAAAGCGAAGGCTTGTGCGAGGGGCCAAACTGGAGGGGGAGGAGGGGGGAGCACAGAAAGGGTGGTTCCAAAAATATGAGTCAAGGGGGAGAGAAAAGGAGGGGAGAACGAAAGAACAGGGAGGGGCCGAGGAAGCGATACGAAGCAAGCAGGGAATAAACCCGCTAATGGGGGAGAGAAGGGAAGTGGCTCGCAAAAGTATACTACGTAGACGACAATAGGACGGCTGGAGAAACCTACTCAAAAAGACAACAGGGCAGAAAAAAAAGTTCAAGTGCACAAAACATTAAAGAGCAGTATGGGCGACGGGCTGGGAGGGGGGCCGGCAAGGACCTTCAGAAAGCGAAGAATAGGGGATAAAATCGGAGGCGGGGGGGATGTTGATGATCTCCAAAAACCGCCCTCAGAAAGGGGAAAGAAACGCGACAAGGACTGAGGGGGGAAAAGAAACACGATGAGTCGACTGGGACAAAAACAAAACCACACAAAAAAGATCTGGTTATGAGAGGTTGAAAAAAAAAAGAACGGAGCAAATGGACCCGTCGTGTACGAAAGCCAGAAAGATGTCCCAAAGCAAACGACTAGCCGAAAAAGACAAAACCCTTTGACGGGAGAAACAGCGAGGACATTTTGTACCCAGCTTCAAGAGGGAAAAACCGCAACTCAGGGGGTGGCATTAGACAAGGGGGGTTTCGAAGCGAAAAAGGTGGGGGGAAAAAAAAGCAAGGATGCAAAAAAAACGCTGGAAGGAGGGAGAAGGACGAGAAACAGAAGCGAAAATCAAGAAGATCAAAAGACGAGCGCGAGACCCACAAGAGGAAGGAGGGGGGGGGCGTGCAGAGGCTTTCAGGATCTGCCGAAGGGCCGGCAAAGGAAAGGTCAGCCGCAAAGGGTGTAAGCGAGGAGCCGCTACGAAGGGAAAAATAGAAGCAACGGCCAAGCCTGAAAAAATCTTATCAGGGGGAAAATCACTCCGCTGCTAAGGAGACATCTCCATGAAACACAGAAAAGGCGTGAAAATAAAGAAAGACCAAAATGTCTGGCTTAGTTTGGAAGAACCGAGCGGGAAACAGGGGGATTAAAATTCCAGGGGGTAGTAAAGCTTGCGCCGGATAAGGGGGGATGACGGGGTCAAGAAACAAGGGGGGAAAATCAAATTGGGCATTCCGAAGTTCGGAAAAGGCCGCGGGTGAAAAAAGCTGAATCGACAATCTTTTACAAGAAAGTCAAAAAAGAAGCAAAAATTCCGGCGTCGAGCAGGGGCGCAGGGAAGTCTACGTCAGTAAAAAAGGGAATTGTGGGGGGATGAATTGATCCTGAAAGACGTTTTTGAAAAGCAGACTGTTTTCCATTAAAGATTTGAGGTGGGAAACAAAGCACTTAGACGGCGCAGGCACGCACGCGCGCAAAAGAAAAGAGAGACTCCTCTAAGTAAAAAAAGTTTGTAGAAAAAAGGGAAAGGACGATAAGCGACCGGGAGGGGGAGGACAATGGGGTTTTTTTGTGGGGTTTACAGGAGAGTTGGAGGGCAGGAAAACAGGAAAAAAATGGCCGTTGTTGTTCGCAGCCGGACACCAGGGGTCAAAAAAAAAAAAAGGGGGGGACTGAATAGGAAAAAAAGAGAGGAGCGCAAACCGGAACGGGTCGGAAACCTTCAGGGAGATGGCGATTAAATCAGAGGGGAAAAAATCAAGGGGGGGGATTCTCCTCTGCAAGACCTCAGGGAGGAGTGATGCGAAGAAAAAAGAAGAAAAAAAAGCTGC